>ENA-ORRE01000150-ORRE01000150.1-human-gut-metagenome-genome-assembly--contig:-NODE-150-length-54666-cov-5.274011_pt1 | contig 54666 bp, 54 predicted proteins | sample MGYA00242171_ERZ509126 | MGnify/ENA primary metagenome ERZ509126 (study PRJEB26280, sample SAMEA2338648) | human gut metagenome | biome: human gut; feature: human-associated habitat; material: faeces... | reverse complement strand
TGTCTGATATGAAAATAACTCCCAACTTATCTATTTCAGCAAGTTGGGAGGGAATGCACGTCTTTAGCGGACAGTAATAATAAAAAACGCGGTCGACCTGAAAGCCGACCGCGCGTTTTGAATTTATTGTTTTCGTTCTATTACTTTACCAATACTTTGCAAACTGTGTTGGCAGCCTTAACGATATAGAAACCAGCAGGAACATTTACTGTGCTTTCGCCAGCAGCAACGTTTACTGTTTCTACAACCTGGCCGGCAGCGTTGTAAACAACAACTGTGCAAGCTTCAGCAGCATTGATTACGATACCGTTTGCAGTAGCAACAACTGTTGTAGCGGCAGCAACTGCATCGTCAACACCAGAACCCGGTTCATTGAATGAGATAGGATAAGCCTGAAGATCTGTCTTGTAAACAGCAACTGCGCAAACTACGTCATATTCACCAGCAGCCGGAGTTTCTACGTTCCAAGCCTTCTGATAGTAAAGTGCCAAGCTACCAGTTGCATCAGTTACAACCTTGCCTGTTTCATCAACGTTACCAGTAACAACAACCACCTTGTTCAAGTCAGACAAAGTAATTTCACCAGCCTTCATAGCGATCGGATAAGTCGGTACGTTCTGAGTTGCATCAGCAAATGATTCAGCTACCGGATACTGCATTTCTGGAAGACCGCTGAAGTTGGTATATTCACCCATAATACCAGCAGGAATTACATCACCTACTTCATATTTAGGAACTTGATTTCCATAAATCAACATAGCACCGCCTTCTGCATCCTTAACATAGAGGTTGCTTGCGTTCTGATAAGTTACAGTCACAGGGAAAGTAAACTTATACACGATTTTACCGCCGTTAGCTTCACCTTCAGCCTGGAATTCAGCAAGGCTTGAAACTTCAGCCGGAGCAGCGATTTCGTAAGTAGCCGATACTTTGTCACTATTGTCGATACCGTCTTTCTTAGCATAAGCAGAAATTGTGTATGAACCAACTTCGCTCAACACGATAGGAGCAGTGTATTCAGTTTCTGCACCGTCGTTGATTTGGTATACGATAGTAGCGCCGTCAGTGTTGCAAGTAAGCTCTACATTCTGTGTACCATAGTAAGAACCTTCGTCAAGGCTGAATTTAGGATTAGAACATTTTGTTACTTCACCCTCAGAATAAGAGATATTCAAGCTCATCACACGCAGTTGAGGCAATTTGCCTGCTTGATTCTTGTTGGCTGTAACAGAAATATTCACTTCATTATTTGCGATACCAGTCCAGTTTGCAGTCTTATCATCATAAGAGAAAACAAAAGAACCTTCAGAAACAGGATATGCAGAAGCATCGTCACCGCAGTTCCATGTACCACCGGCAAGTGTAAAGTCAATAGCATTGATTGTTGCACCTTGAGGAGCAGCAATTGTCATTGTATTCTGAGAATACAAACGGACAGCACCTTCATCCTTACCTGTGGAGTTATTAATATATTGATAATAGGCAGGATCTGTTTGACCTCCGTTTTTTTCAAAAGAGAAAGTAAATCCTTCAGCTTCAAAAGTTGTCAAAACGACATTGCTATTCCCGCCCAACAAGTCAGCACAAGCGTCCGGGAAATGAACAGTCACCTCAGCTGCGTTCATGGCGAACAAGCCAGAAACAGCCATCAAAGAAGAAAGTAATAATTTTTTCATAAGACAAGTTTTTAAAAAAGAGTTAGACAACAAAAATATAAACAAATATTCAAAAAAGCAATACTCTATAAAGTCCTGTTCCTGAGCATATGAAACCGCATAGTTCGCAAGTTTATCAAAACAGATGCAACATGCGGAGCTTTACCCTTCTTTTCATGCGTTTGCGAAACTTATTCTCCTTTTTTGCTGTCAAAATGCAGTTTATAACTTTTTTGTAACAACTGCCTAAAACATCATTACCGGCCTTGTCGCAACAAAAAAAGACGCCTCCCCTCGCGGGAAGACGTCCTTACATTATGGATTTCAAGATTGCTCTTTAGTCAGCAAGACCAACTACCTCAACATCAAATACGAGAGTTTCGTTAGCTTTGATACCGGCATAAGGTTGTCCTTCTACACCGTAAGCGAGGTCACCAGGGATGTAAAGGATGTAGTGAGCACCCGGTTTCATCATCTTCAAACCTTCGCCGAAGCCCGGAACAACACCTGAAGGAGAGAATACGCGTGGTTCGTCACCGCTTGTATCGAATTCCTTACCGTCGATGTGCTTACCTGTATATTTTACTTTAACACGGTCAGAAGCCTTGATAGTTACGCCTTCACCTTCTGCGATTACTTTGTAAACCAAACCGCTTTCAGTCTTTTTCAAAGACGGATCTTTCTTCATCTGTTCAGCGATATAAGCTTCACCGGCGTTTTTGTTTGCGATAGCTTCCGGAGATTTTGCCATCTTTTCTGTTTTGATTTTTTGAATCAATGACATTACCTGAGCCTGAGCAGCTTGAGGAGAAGCAACTGAGTCAGCCAAGAAAGCGTCCTTGAATGCAGCAAACAAGAGAGCCTTGTCAATGTCGATGCTGTCTTGAGCAGCAAGAGCCTGAAGCTGACCTGTGATAGTCAAACCGATTTGCAAACCTTGGATGTAAGCCTTTTGAGTAGTGTCGGCAGCAAATGCAACCTGCATACCCTTGATGATTTCAGCCTTGTCAAGCTTAGCGCCTTCCGGAGCGTTCATCAATTCAGAACCAACACCATTACCCCACATCTGGCCGAAATAGTAAGCCAAAGAGTCTTCTTGAGTCTTCAAATCGCTTGTAGAACCGGCATTGCCTTTACAGCTAATACCTGTCAACATAAGTGCAGCAGCACCTAATAAAAACAGTTTTTTCATAATTTCGTTTAGTCTTATTTAGTTTGTTTATTTGATTACACGCAACAACTGGACATCGAAAATCAAAGTCGTGTCCGGACCAATCAGCCCGCCTGCACCGTTAGGACCGTAGGCAAGGTCAGAAGGGATATAAAGACGCCATTGGTCGCCTTCGTGCATCAGCTGCAAGGCTTCCACCCAACCCGGAATCACTTGAGTTACACCGAATGTAGCCGGAACGCCACGTTCTACTGAGCTGTCGAACACTGTTCCGTCGATAAGTTTTCCGGTGTAGTGCACTTCCACACGGTCGTTGGCTGTCGGCTGCGCACCGTTGCCCGATTCGAGCACTTCATATTGCAAACCGCTGGCTGTAGTCTTCACACCTTCACGTTTTGCATTTTCCGACAAGAAAGCTTCGCCTATTTCACGGTTCTGCTTGGCTGCTTTCTGATTGGCTTCCTGCATTTCCTTTTCCAGCTGCATGAAAAATTCCTGCACTGTCTGCTTTGCCTGCTCGTAAGTCATTTCAGGTTTTTTGCCTTCATAAACTGCGGCAACACCGTTGGCGAAATCTTGCACATTGAGTTCCTTGATGCCTGAGCCCATGAAATTGTGACCCATGCTCATACCCAATGCATAGCTTAGTTTGTCCATTCTATAAATTGTCTAAAATTGTTTATACCATCAGCCTGACCGCTCCCCGAAATACCTTTTCCGAATTACCGCCAAGCCATACATTTCCAAGCCACAAAGGTATGGTTTTCTCTCCGTCAATACACATTTTATTAATAAAAAAAAACATAAAATCCGGCAAAACCGCTCTTTCTGCTGCCAAATCCCTCATACTGACAATATTTTTCTGCCGCTCAACCTATTTTTTCTCCATAATGCCGACAAAGGAAACGAGATTTTAAGTAACTTTACCTGACAAACTTAAACATTCAACCACAAACAACTTACCCTCACAGATATTATGAATACTAAAATCTGCCTTGCGGGGTTTGTATGCCTGACTGCTGCCGGTCCGGCACAAGCCCAAAATGCACCCGACCAACGGCCCAACATTCTGTTCATCATGTCTGACGACCACACGGCACAGGCCATCAGCGCCTACGGAGGCATACTCAGCACCGTCCTGCCCACGCCAAACATCGACAGAATCGGCGAGGAAGGAGTCCGACTGAACAACTGCTATGCGACCAACTCTATCAGTACCCCCAGCCGCGGTGCCATACTCACCGGACAATACAGCCACCGGAATCAGGTCTACACACTTCACGACCCGCTAAGTCCGTCACTGCCCAACGTTGCAAAAGAACTTCAATCAGGAGGCTACCAGACTGCCGTAGTTGGAAAATGGCATCTCCACGCCGAGCCGACGGGCTTTGACTGGTACAACGTTTTCCCCGGCCAGGGACGGTACCACAATCCGATTTTAATCGAAAAAGGGAACTGGGGCAGCGACCCGAACAAAGAAAAAGCCTACAAAGGCACCAAATATGAAGGCCACTCCTCCGATGTGGTGGCAAACCAGGCTATCAACTATCTGGAACACCGTGACAAAGACAAGCCTTTCTTCCTCATGTGCCACTTCAAGGCGCCTCACCGCCCATGGCAGCCGGCAGAAAGATTCAAAGATTTGCTGAAAGACGCCACCGTTCCCGAACCCGACAACCTGCTGGACACCTACGACGGCAAGGCCGCCTATAGCCGACAGCTCCACATGAGCCTTGAACACATGGACTCCACCGACCTGAAATGCGCGATTCCGAAAGGCATGACGCGCGACGAACAACGCCGTTGGGCCTATCAGCTCTACATCAAGGACTATCTGCGCTGTGTAGCCGGAGTCGATGAAAACGTAGGCCGGATACTCGACTATCTGGACCAAAACGGACTGACCGAAAACACGATTGTCATCTATACCGGCGACCAGGGATTTTTCCTCGGCGAACACGGATGGTTCGATAAGCGGCTGATGTACGAGGAATCCATGCGGATGCCTTTCCTCATTCGTTATCCGAAAGAAATAAAACCGGGAAATGTCAATACCGACATCACACTGAATATCGACTTTGCTCCGACTTTTCTAGACTTCGCCGGTATCAAAAAGCCGGAATACATGCAAGGGGAAAGCTTCCGAAAGAATCTGACTGGCGACACTCCGGCAACCTGGAGAAAAGCCATGTACTACCGTTACTGGCAGAACGCCGATGTCTATCACAACGCTCCTGCCAACTACGGCATCCGCACCGACCGCTACAAACTCATCTTCTACTACGGCGAATCGCTGAACAAGCGTGGAACGGCCAAACGCTCCATTCAGCCACCGGGTTGGGAACTGTATGACATGGTAAACGACCCCCACGAAATGACAAATCTCTACAATGACCCGAAATATCAGGACATTGTAAAAGAGCTGAAAAAGCAATTGCTGGAACTGAAAGAACAGTATGGCGACAGCGACGACGCCTATCCGGTAATGCAGGTATTAACCGACAAATATTTTTAAACCTAAAGACCCCGCACCGCAATCGAAAGCAAGCCCATGATTGGCGGCGCGATTACCGATTTGGGATTAATTTCCGACAAGCTACGGCAGAATGTTTCAGACAATGGCATTCTGCCGTTTTTTTCGCAGAAAATTCGTCGCCGACGCCCGGTCTTTCAAAAAAAATCACTAAATTAGGAAGCACCTTAAAACATACGCCTATGAAAAAGGAACTCATATTCACACTGTCGCTGCTGGAGTTCATCCTCGGCACAGGCTACCTCTACACGTCATTCTTCAGTGCCGACAGCCGGCACGAATGGAACTGGTTCACGGCCATTCTCTCCATCGTCATGGTGCTGTTCTTCGCACTGCTTGCCCTGCGGCTGCTGACACCGTTGAAAATGAAGGGGTTGAAATGGACCCGCCATTGCCGAACGCTCGAATACCGCACCCAGTTTCCCGTCGGCATCCTGCTGTTTTTCGGCACGCTGGCCATGCTTGCAGTCAACGAGTCGGCTGAAATGAAATATGTGTTTCTGGCGGCATTCGGACTTTCGGTTCTCGGCAAGGCGATGGTCAGAAAATACATGCACGAACATGTAAAATGACCAACTTCCTGATTTTTTTCGCTAATTTTGGCAAATAATAATTTTAGGACTATGAATTTGCGAAACAATCTGATTATACTGGCAGCCGCATTATGCACCATGTCGGGCTGCGCCTCTTCGGCTACGAAAAAAGCGGAAACCGTACAGCCGCAGGAAAAGCAGGCGGTCGTACCGTCCATCCAGTTCAATGCCGACAGCGCATACGCCTACGTTGCCGCACAATGTGCCTTTGGCGAACGAGTACCCAACACCGAAGCCCACCGCAAATGCGGCGACTATCTGGCAGGCGAACTGCGCCGCCGGGGAGCGAAAGTGACGGAACAGAACGCCGACCTGAAGGCCTTCGACGGCACGGTGCTGAAGGCCCGCAACATCATCGGCGAATTCTATCCGGAAAAACCCAACCGCATCCTGCTGCTGGCACACTGGGACTGCCGTCCGTGGGCTGACCACGACCCGAACCCCGACAACCGTAAAAAGCCGGTAATGGGAGCTAACGACGGGGCAAGCGGCGTCGGTGTCCTGCTGGAAATCGCACGCCTGCTGCAACAACACAAACCGCAGGCCGGCATCGACATTCTTTTCACCGATGCCGAGGACTGGGGAGCATCCGACGGCAGCGAAGAGTCATGGGCACTGGGCACACAGCATTGGGTAAGCACGCCCCACAGAAGCGGCTACACCTATCCGTCGTTCGGCATTCTGCTGGACATGGTGGGCGACAAAAATGCCGTTTTCGCCCGCGAATATTTCTCGCAGGCATACGCCGGAAGCATTGTCGACAAAGTGTGGGAAACAGCGGCTTCGCTGGGCTATTCCGACCGTTTTGTCAACCGTGAAGGAGGAGCCATGACCGACGACCATGTGTTCGTCATCAAGGCCGGCATTCCCTGCATCGACATCATCGACCAGCGTACGGACACGCCTACGGGCTTCTGCCCGCAATGGCACACCACTTTCGACACGATGAACCTCATTGACCGTAGCACTTTGAAAGCGGTCGGACAAACCGTCACAACTTTATTGCTCGGGAAATAGCTTTTTGCGTTAAAAAGGGTTTCTATCGGCAATATTTCCGTCAAAAATAAGTAATTTCGCATATCGTAGATTTGTAACACGCAAAATGAAGGAATCTTTAGGCATATCTCAAGAACAGAAACAAGTTCAACGGCTCACTCCGCAGCAGGTCCAATTCGGAAAAATGCTGGAAATGAGTCAGCTTGAAATTGAGGAAAAGGTACGCCAGGAAATTGAGGACAATCCCGCCATTGAAGTGGCATCGCCCGCCGAAAGCGAAAAGATGCTGACCGAGGACGGGGAGGTGTTCAAGGAATCGTCGCAGGACATGCAGCTGGCCGACTTCCGCGATATGGACGATATGCCCGACGGCTACGACACGGCACACACAGCCGGCACGCCCGAAAGCGAAAATCCGGCCGAACGCAGCTCCGAAATTCCAAGCTACCGCCTGAAGGAAAACAACTACAGCCCTGACGACAAAGTCTACGAACCGACCATCGTATCGGAAAACTCCCTCATCGACTTCCTGACGGAACAGGTGAACGAGCGCAACCTGACTGACGAACAGATGCAAATAGCCGACTACATCATCGGTGAAATCGACGACAACGGCTATCTCACCCGCACTGTGCCGTCAATGGCGTCCGACATCGCCTTTCAGACGGGTCTGGACATCAGCGACGAGGAAGTAGCCAACGTGCTGCAAATCATCCGCGACCTCGACCCTGCGGGTGTAGCCGCCACCGACCTGCGCGACTGCCTGCTGCTCCAGCTCGAACGTCTCGGAGGCTCCAAGCGCAACATGCACGCCTACGAAATCATCGACAAGCATTTCGAGGAATTCTCCAAAAAGCATTTCGACAAAATCATGTCGGCAATGTCAATCTCGGAGGAGGAATTCAAGGATGCCATGCTCGCCATACGCGCACTGAACCCGAAACCCGGAAGCCTTTACAACTCCACCGACGGCAACACGCAGCACATCATTCCCGACTTCAACGTCGAAGTCGACGGAAACAACGTGACGCTCACACTGCTCAACAATATTCCCGACCTGCAGATAGAGCAGACCTACCAGCTGATGTACGACGGACTTTCCAACCGCAAGGCCGCCAACCGCAACGAGGAAAAGGCGAACGTGTTCGTAAAAGACAAATACGAATCGGCGGCAGGATTCATCAAAATGCTCCGCCAGCGGCAGGAAACCCTGTTCAACACGATGCAGGCCATCGTCAACTGGCAGCGCGACTTCTTCCTGTCGGACGACGAAGCGACATTGAAGCCCATGGTGCTGAAGGACATTTCCGCCATCACCGGCTACGACATCTCCGTCATTTCGCGGGCAACGGCCGGAAAATACGTCAGCACGCAACGCGGCATCTACCCCATCAAATTCTTCTTCAACGAAGGTTTGAAACACGAATCGGGCGAGGACGTGTCCTCCCGCGAAATACAGAAGGAACTGAAGAACATCATCGAGGCGGAGGACAAGAAAAAGCCGCTCTCCGATGAAATCATCTGCAAAATGCTCCAGCAGAAAGGCTACGAAATTGCCCGGCGCACCATCGCAAAATACCGCGAGAAACTGGGCTATCCGGTGGCACGACTGAGAAAAGAATTATAAACCTGCAAAATTTTTACTTGAAAATGGATATAATGAACAAAATACCAAATACTCTGGAAGCAAAGGCCATGAGAGTGCTGCACTACATCTCCAGCTTTTTCTCAGCCCTGCTCAGTCCGCTTTTGATGCCTACCTACGGCATGATTGTATCACTCTGGATGTCCAACCTGCTGGTGCTTACGCTTCCGGCCAAACTGACCGTACTGTCGGTCATCTTCCTGCTCACCTGCGTAGTGCCGGTTGCCCTCATCCTGCTGCTGAAAGCGCTGAAGCTGATTGAGGACCCGCACCTCAACAACCGCAAGGAACGCTTCATCCCCTACGTCATCACGATTGTGTGCTACGTGGCAAGCGCCCTCTATCTGGCGTCCATCAACGCTCCGGAATGGCTTTGGATGTTCATGTTCGGCGGCGGCTGCGCGGCACTGGTATCGATGATTGTCAACTTCGCATGGAAAATCAGCGCCCACATGGCCGGCATCGGCGGATTTGTAGCCCTCGTATGCCGCATCAATGCTGACGGCGACGGCATTTTCGAGCTGCTTCCCGTCATCTGCATCGCCATTGTCATCGCCGGAATCCTCGGCACATCGCGCATCGCCATGGAACGCCACACGTTCTGGCAGGTAATTGCCGGAACCGTCAACGGCTTTGTATGTGTATATTTTCTGTAAACATTTAATATATAAAAGATATTATGAAACCGATTGTAAGTATCATCATGGGCAGCACTTCCGACTTGCCTGTTCTTGAAAAAGCCGCAAAACTTTTCGACGAGTTTGAAATCCCGTTCGAGCTAAATGCGCTCTCAGCCCACCGCACTCCGGAAGAAGTGACCGCTTTTGCCACTTCCGCACAGGAACGCGGACTGAAAGTAATCATCGCTGCGGCCGGAATGGCAGCACACCTGCCGGGAGTAATCGCCGCACAGACCACAGTTCCGGTAATCGGCGTGCCTATCAAATCTACGCTTGAAGGCATGGACGCCCTGCTTGCCATCGTTCAGATGCCTCCGGGCATTCCTGTGGCAACGGTTGCTATAAACGGAGCGATGAATGCCGCTATCCTTGCCATCCAGATGCTGGCGCTTTCCGATGAAAAGATTGCTGCAAAACTGGATGCCTACAAGAAGAATCTGGCTAAAAAAATCGTGAAAGCCAACGAAGAACTTTCGCGCATCGAATACAAATTCAAAACTAACTAATTCGAATTTTTTCCACTACGGTTACCCTGCGCGAATCAGTGCAGGGTAATCTGTTTTTCAGGTTACAACTATGGACAGCTTCAACTATATCCGCCGGAAATCATCGGCCGTAGAAATCGGCAACATACCTCTTGGCGGTGACAATCCAATCCGTATCCAGTCGATGACTTCGACCTCCACCCTCGACACGGAGGGCAGTGTCGCACAGTGCAAACGCATTTTCGACGCCGGTGCCGACTATGTTCGCCTGACGGCACAGGGAGTGCGCGAAGCGGAGAACATCGGAGTCATACGCCAGCGCCTGCACGACGACGGCTACACAAAACCGCTCGTTGCCGACATCCATTTCAACCCGAAAGCGGCATTTGCCGCAGCGGTGACTACCGACAAGGTACGAATCAACCCGGGCAACTTTGTGGACGCGGCACGCACATTCAAGAAACTGGAATACACGGATGAGGAATATCGCGAAGAAATCCAGAAAATAGACAAGGCGCTCATCCCGTTCCTTGAAATATGCCGCGAGCATAACACAGCCGTACGGTTGGGTGTCAACCACGGCTCGCTTTCCGACAGAATCATGAGCCGCTATGGCGATACGCCTGCCGGAATGGTGGAATCGGCAATGGAATTCCTCCGAATCTGCTGCCGCGTGAAATTCTACAATGTGGTCATCTCCATCAAGGCCTCGAACACAGTCATAATGGTAGAAACTGTACGCCGTCTTATCAAGGCCATGGACGAGGAAAACATGCACTTCCCGCTGCACCTGGGTGTGACGGAAGCCGGCGACGGTGAGGACGGACGCATCAAGTCGGCTGTTGGAATCGGCGCCCTGCTTTCCGAAGGCATCGGCGACACCATCCGCGTATCCCTGAGCGAAGACCCTGAACTGGAAATACCGGTGGCACGGAAACTGGTGGACTATATTACGGCACGCGCCGGACATGCCCCTATTCACGGCACATTCGCCCAAACCTATAACTATATAGAGCCGCAACGGCGCACTACGAAAGCCGTAGGACCGGTGGGTGGCGGCAAACAGCCGGTAGTGCTTACCGCCCTGTCGCGCGAAGAGTTCAAGGAGTGCAAACTCCAACCTGACTACACACTGGAAGAATGCCGGGCACATGCCGAGGGCATCAACTGGATGGAAGCCGACGCGTCGGCCGATGCCGAAACAGTGGCACGCGCAGCCGAAGCAACTCCCGACACCGTCATTCTGCTGACTTCCCGCCATCAGAACCCGGTCGGCGAACTGCAATCCTTTATCCATCGCCTGACGGACTGCGGCTGCACAGTGCCGGTAGTGGTACGCATGTCGTACAACGACTCTGAAGCGGAAGACGTACAGATAAAGGCAGGAGCCGACTTTGGCACACTGTTCATCAACCGCCTTGCCGACGGCATTCTGCTGGAAGCGCCGCAACTGAAAGATAAAGCCGACGCCGTGCGCTACGCCTTCGGTATCCTTCAGGCTGCACGTCTCCGTGTCAGCAAGACGGAATTCATTTCCTGTCCGAGCTGCGGCCGTACACTTTTCGACCTGCAACAGACCGTCCGCGAAATCAAGGCGGCAACATCCCACCTGAAAGGTCTCAAAATCGGCATTATGGGCTGCATTGTCAACGGCCCGGGCGAAATGGCGGACGCCGACTACGGATATGTAGGTGCGGCTGTCGGAAAAGTCAGCCTTTACAAAAACAAGGAATGCATCGAACGCAACATCCCGCAGGAAGAAGCCCTGACCCATCTCATCGACCTTATCAAGGCAAACGGCGACTGGACAGATCCGGAATAGACAACACAACTCTGATACAAAAACAAAAAAACTCTTGCCCCCTCTGGGACAAGAGTTTTTATTTACTCTATTTATACCTACTTCATAATGAAAAACCTTATTTTTAGTCTCATTTCTTGATACTCCTTGCTTAAGCACAAGTAGGTATAAAAAAAATTGATTGTCTCACGACAACCAATCTTGTTAACCTTAAATCTAATACCATGAAAAACACATTGCAAATGTACAAACATTATGTTATATAGCATAGCAATAGAGCAAAAAAATGCATTACGTTTGATTTATTTAACATATATGTACTCAAATTTCGCCCAAACCTTCATTTTAGGGCAAAAAAAATCCTCCCTGCAAGCAGGAAGGATTGAAATTCTTGTGCCCAAGACCGGACTCGAACCGACACAGCTGTTACACCACCAGAACCTGAAACTGGCGCGTCTACCAATTCCGCCACCTGGGCATTTCAGATTTTCGATGGCAAAGATACAGAAAAATTTGTTAATACGCGCATTATTCCAAACTTTTTTATCTTTTTTAATGCAAGAAAATCGTACCTTTGCACTTGATTTTCGATTAAGTAATTAATTTATAGGATAATATATGGAAAAAGTTACAAACGGCAAGTATGTTGAACTTGCATACGAACTTTCAGAGCTCGACGGCACTAAAGAAGAAACAATGCTCGTAATGACCAAAGAGCATCCGGAATGCATTGTGTTCGGCGTTGAACAAAACGTATTGCCTGCCCTCCTCAACGCACTTGAAGGAAAAACAGTCGGCGACACATTCGACACCGTCATCGAACCAAAGGACGCTTTCGGCGAATTCAACGAAAAGCTACTGATGACTTTGGAACGCGAACTCTTTGAAAGAGACGGTAAATTCGACAGCGAACACGTACACAACGGCGCCATCATCACCATGATGACAGCTGAAGGTTATCCTGTACAGGGCCTTGTGCTGAACGTTGGCGAGAAAAACGTGCAAGTCGACTTCAACCATCCGCTTGCAGGCAAGACAGTACATTTCAAAGGCGAAATCCTGACCGTGCGCGATGCTACCGAACAGGAACTTCACCCGTCATGCGGCGGAGGATGCAGCGGTTGCAGCGGATGCGGTGACGGCGGTCATGACCACAATTGTGGCGGCTGCGGCGACGGATGCTGCCACTAAACACCGTTTCAGAAACAAACATTAAAGGGGTTGCGGTCAGAAAACCGCAGTCCCTTTGCTGTTTCTTGCCCATAAATATTTCCTTTTGGAACCTAAAGATTTCACAACAAAACATAAAATATTTCGCTTTGAAACACAAAATTTACTGATTTTTATCTATTTTATAGGTAGAAACCACAAAAAACAGCTCAAAATCTTTTATTTCCCATTTTTTTGACTTATTTTTGCGAAATAGCAACAAAAACAAAGCTACGTTCGTAATATTTGCAATTACGTTACGAAACAAAAGAACGAAATGCCAATAAGTATGACGAAGCTTATACTATAACCTTTCTTAATTCACCTTAAAGACGTAAGACATCAACTAATTTAATACCTCTAATTATGAAAGCGACAAAAAAACTGACAGGACTTTTAAGTTTCCTGCTTATGATTTCTTCTTTTGGAGTTGCAAACGCCCAATTGCACATGAGTGGAACTGTTAGCAACAACCACCTGTGGCGCGGTATGGAAGTCGGCGACGGTCTTGTTCTTTCAACCGACCTCTCTGTTTCCGACAAAAATCAATACATCCGCGCCGGCTTTTGGGGCGGCACAAACGTTACGGGTTCATATAAGGAATTTGACTACTATGTAACCCTCTCCTACAACCGGCTGAGCCTCTCTATCTGGGATATCTACAACTTCTCGCCGGGCGCTACCTACAACAACCGCGAATTCTTCAACTACAAGAAAGGCGAAACAGGCCGTTTCATCGACGCGACCCTTTCCTACACCATCAGCGAAAAGGTTCCTTTGCTGCTCAGCTGGTCAACCGTACTCTACGGCCGCGACCGTGACGCAATGAACAAAAAGAACCTGTATTCAACTTTCGCCTATGCGGAATATCCGGTTTACAAGAACGAAAAATGGACAGTAACTCCGGGATTGGGAGCCGCATTTGCCCTCTCGCCTGCCAAAGACGCTGCCGGAAATAAAATTAAGAACAATTTCTACGGCGAATCTGCCGGCATTGTTCACATCAGCCTGGCTACTACCTACAATCTGACAATCAAGAACTACGCAATGCCTATCACAGCAAAAGCACTGTTCAACCCGAAGAGCAACAAGGGATATTTCCAAATTGCCGCACAGGTATTCTCTTTCTAAGCGAACAAAAGCCTGATACGTTTCTAATATGAATGAACGGTCCGGAATTGCCAACCTTGGCATTCCGGACTTATTTTTTAACCGACAACCATTTCACCCAACTACCGACAACGCAACGGAGAACCACCCCTTCTGTTTGACAATAAAATACACGCCACATACATCAATAATAAGATTTAACAATCACCCCCCCCATTTAATATTTGTTAACCTAGCAAACTTGTTAGCAAAGAATAATTAGCCTTATTTTGTCGACGAATAAGAACCCAATCATAATAATTAACATAATCATGAAAAAAGTATTTTTTATTGCAATTCTATGTATGGTCGGACTAATTTCCGGCAATGCTGCCGAAAACAGATGGCATGTGTATGGCGGTGCAAACCTGTCGCATAACACACAGGAACTATACCCCGGCTTGTCTTACGGCTGGGGAGCAGGCAGCTTCCTGGGCGGAGGCTACGAAATCAACTTTTCAAAATATGTGAGCCTGTCGCCCCAACTCGAAATCAACTATATCAACAACGGAGCATGGACAAAAAATAACTTCTATGATTTCTATGGCAACCATTACGATTGGCGCGGAATGTGGAACATCAGCATTCCCATCGTGTTCAACGTACGGGTACCGCTTTCCGACAAGGTGGGGCTTCGCATCGGAGCAGGTCCTTACGTTCAGGAAACCTTTGTGCTGCGCGAATATGCCTACCAGACATCAAACATGGTGACCAACACGACGGAGAATTTCATGAAACGTTTCAATTTCGGTGTCCTCGGTGAAGCGGCAGTGGAAACCGGACAGCATTGGGGATATTTCTTCCGCACGCAGTATCCGTTCTTGAAAGAGACTTGGAGCCGCAAGACGCTGACACTCTCGTTGGGTGTACGTTACACGTTTTAAGGGCATAACTCCATTTTGAAATATCAGACAATTACGAGGACAGCAGAATGCAATTCCGCTGCCCTCGTTTTTTCATCAATACCCGGAAAAAAACCGTAAACTGTAAACTGTAAACCGTAAACCCTATACCACCAGCTTCGCTCCCCGCAAAGGAAAGGTACGAAGCTCCTCAGTCAGTTCAACCGTAACACAGACCGTATCGCCGGCGTTGCATTCCGTTTCACCGCACGAAACCGTATAGTCCTTTTCCACATTAATGCAGGTAAGCGCTATCGCGCGGCTGCCATTCACCATTTTAAGCGGCATACCGCCCCGCAACACCACTGCTCCCGAAACCTCACATTTGAACATCACCCCGAACGACATGGGGATACAGCCGACAACGGACAGTTCCACGGCGTTTTTCACGGGTTCCGGCTCAGCATTCTTCTCTCTACGGCCAAACAGGCGTAACAATAATTTCAACATAGATATTAAACTAAAAGATTATTACCGGTCAAGGGCATCGGCCGCCCATTTCAGATATTGCGCCGCCTTTTCGTCGGCCTGACGGGCATAGCGCATCTGGGTTTCATACTTGTCGAGAGCCGACTCCGCATAGTTCATTTGTGTTTTCGCACGGTCGGCGTCGCCCCGCTTCGTGTAGTAGGCCGCCTCGCGCTGATAGCTTTTCGCCCGATCCAGATAGTACTGCGCTTCACGGCGATAATTGTCGGCACGCTTCTGATAGTATTCCGCTTCGCGCTGGTAGCTTTCCGCTTTCTTGCGGTAATAGTCGTCGGCCGAGAGCGACGGCACGAACAGCAGCAGCGAAATGATGGTCAGCAACAGATGTTTCATAACGTTGTTCCTCCTTTCCCTTTTCTTTTTATCCAAAATTACGAAGAAACACGACACGGCGCAACCACACAATCGCGACCTCCGCACTATCCGGACGCCCGACACCACCATCAGGGTAAATTATGTCACTAAAAAGCTGATTATTTTACAGAGAACCCTACGCCTTATTCTTACGGAAACGGCCGAAGGCATAGGTGAGTACCTCGCGCTGGATATTGGAACGGAGCAGACGGTTGATGCCGTAGTAAACCACTACGCACACGGCACTCTGCCCCAGCAGCGACAGCCAAGCATTGGAAAGCCAGGCTCCCACAGCCAACTGGCAGCACGCCACGAGCAGCGCAATGAAAAAGTAGGGAAACACGTCGCCCACGATATTCCGTACCCGATAGCCGGTCACATGGCCGGTGAACACCAGTGCATAAACATAGAACAGCCCCGAAGCGGCAAACTGTCCCCAAATCATTTCCGTCACTCCATAAGGAATGGTGACACAAATGGCGGCAACCATCAGCACGTCCTTCACCACCTCATAGCTGACAAGAGCTTTCGAACGGCCTATGGCAAGGATATAGTTGTTGTAGAGCGAAGTCAGCACCAGAAATATACCGCGGGCCACAAGAATCTGAAACAGCACGATGGCCTCGTCCCACTTCGTGCCGAACAGGATATGAAATATAGGCTCGGCTACGGTAATCAACAGCAGGAAAGTCGGGAAAAGCAGATAGGCGGCGAAACGGTTCATCTTGCGCATGGCGCGCAGCAGGCGTTCCTTGTCGTCCTGAAATCCGCTCAACACGGGCAAGAACGACGATGTGACAATCTGTGAAAACGAGGTAATGCCCATTTTGCTCCACTTGTCGGCCTGCGTATAGCAGCCCAACTGCGACAAATTATAGTAGGCACCGATGACAAACGAATAGACATTGAGGGAAACCGTGTTGAGAAACGAGCTCGACATCACGCCAAGCCCCACGGAAAACATCGAGCGCAGGGACGCCATGCTGAGCCGGTGGCGGGGCATCCAGCCGGTAGTCAGCCACAGGAAAAGCGACTTTACGCCGGTAAGTGTCAGCGTCTGCCACACAATCGCCCAGGCACCGTAGCCGGCAATGGCAAGCCAGATACCGACAGCACCCGACACGACAAGCCCGATGGTATTGCCGACGGCTACACGCGCGACGGTCATCTGTTTCATCAGGCGATTGGTCTGCACAATGGCCAGCGCGCTCAGTATGAACGACACGAACATGGCCCGCGAAAGGCTTATCAGCCGTTCGTCGCCGAACATTCGGGCAATCAGCGGAGCACAGAACCAAAGAATCACATAGATTCCGACACTCATGGCCAGATTAAACCAGAAAATCGTGGAATAATCCCTCTCGGTCGGATTTTTCTTCTGTATCAGCGCACTCGAAAAGCCGCTGTCGACAAACAGCGATGCGAAGGACTGAAACACAAGAATGGCGCCTACCAACCCGAAGTCCTCTTTCGACAACACGTTGGCAAGCACCACTCCCGTCACGGCATACAGCACTTGCGAAGCGAACTTGTCGATAGTGTTCCACTTCAGCGTGCGCGCCGTTTTCAATTTCACATCACTTTCTTCCATTCTAAATATCGGTAAAGCCTTCCTCGGATGCCGGTTCTTCAGCAGCCGGTTCTTCTTCCACGACAGTAGGTTCGGCAATATCCACCTTCACGGCCTTGATACTGCCGATTTTTGAGGTAGTCACCTTGTTGGGCGCTCCCTTATAGTAAACTTTTCCCGTACCGGCTCCGCCTACACTCAGCGTATTCGTCGGCTGACAGCTGATGTTGCCCGTTCCGACAATGCGGCATTTCACATCCTTTGCCACAACGCCAACAGCACGGATTTCGCCAGTACCCACATTGTTAATTGTCAAATTGTCGCACTTTCCGTAGGCCTCAACCAAACCTTTACCGGTGAGCAGCTTCAGGTCAAGATTAGTAGCATCCAAATCCTTGGCCACAATCTTGCCGTTGCCCTGCAAAGTCACGGAAATCTTGGCAGCCGGCTTCACACCGCTCACATAAAGTGTGCTGTCCTTTGAATTCTCAATCTTGGAAAGGAATGAAGAATAGACATAAAGCGTAGGCTTTTTCGCCATCTCCACACCTTCCTGCTCCAACTGCAGACGAAGTTTTCCGCCATTGTTGGTAGCGATGATATAGCGTGCATACTCCGGTTCCGTTTCAAATGCCACATAGCCTACCGAGTCAGGATTGGAGGAATACACGACATTGATATTGTCGTCCAATTCCAATTCACTGAATTCCCCTACAGGAATCTTATAGGAAGCGGCCTGAACTGCTGAGGACAGGCAAACAAACAGTGCCGCTAAAATTACAGAAAGTCTTTTCATATCAAATTTGTGTTATTAAATGAGTAGTCCAACATTGTCAAAAAAAGATTCGCGATACACAAAAATACAATTCTTTTCCTATTCCAACTACTATTTAAGTCTTTTTTAGGCCACAAGTTAAAAAAGCCGTATCCGCAGCTACAGCCGCGTGTTCTCAATCTCGTCAAGAATGGCCGAAAGCTCCGCAAAGGTCTTGGCCTGAAGCATGACGATGCGCGTATCACGGAAATTCGGGATGCCTTTGAACAGCGGCGAGGCAGCCAAATGGCGGCGGATATGCAGAATGCCCCTGTATTCGTCAATGTTGTCGATGCTTTCGCGAATCTGACGGCGGAGCAACGCCATTTTTTCCGAAGCGGGAATCGGCGCAATCGGTTCGCCATGTTGCAGATAGTATTTCATTTCGCGGAATATCCACGGCGCACCGATGGATGCACGGCCCACCATAATGCCGTCGACACCGTAGCGGTTGAAATAGTCGGCGAGCTTTTCGGGCGAGGTGATGTCGCCGTTGCCGATAATCGGTATCTGTATGCGCGGATTGTTCTTCACCTCTCCAATCAGTGTCCAGTCGGCCTCTCCGGTGTACATCTGGCTGCGTGTGCGTCCGTGAATGGTCAGCGCCTTGATGCCGCAGTCCTGAAGCTGTTCGGCAAGCGTAGTGATGATTTTGTTCTCACAGTCCCAACCCAGACGGGTTTTCACCGTCACCGGCAGCTTCACGGCCTTGACAACGGCAGTCGTGATGGCAAGCAGCTTGGGAATGTCGCGGAGCATACCGGCTCCCGCACCCTTCGATGCCACCTTCTTCACAGGACAACCGAAATTGATGTCAATCACGTCCGGTCCGGCCGCTTCCGCTATGCGGGCTGCCTCCACCATCGGTTCCACCTCCTTGCCGTATATCTGAATGGCAACGGGGCGTTCCGCCGGATTGGTGTGGAGCTTGCGTGTCGTGCTGTTGATGTTGCGCACCAGTGCATCGGCCGAAACGAATTCCGTGTAAACCATATCGGCACCCTGTTCCTTGCAGATAAGGCGGAACGACGGGTCGGTCACATCCTCCATCGGCGCAAGCAGCACAGGCTTTTCGCCCAAATCTATATTGTCAATCTTCATTTTTCTTCGTTCTTGTCAATGTCCAATTCTCACGTATCACAATATGCCGGTTAGTTTTCCAACGCCCTCCAGTTCCGATTCCGGAAGTCGGGCAATCATCTCGCCGGCCGTCAGTCCGGTCAGCGGATGCCGCCATGTAGGGTTGACCTCCGCAAGTGGAACAAGCACAAACGCCCTTTCCGCCATACGCGGATGAGGCACGGAAAGCGTTTCCGTGTCAATCACCTCGCTGCCGAGATAAATGATGTCGATGTCGAGCAGGCGGTCGATATACTGTCCGTCTCCGTTGCGGTGTGCTCCGGTTCCCGCCGCACGCTCCACCCCTCCCACCACTTCAAGCAGGCGGCTGCCGCCGAGGTCGGTGTCCACTTCTATTGCGATATTAAAAAAGGGGCTATCCGACTGATAGCCCCAAGGTTCGGTAACGTAAACCGACGATTTGCGGGCACGGCAGCCAAGCAGACGCTCTATCTCTTCGACGGCAAAGCGCAGATTCCTGCCCTTGTCGCCAAGATTCGTGCCGATGTTAATGCCTGCCACCCGCATCATTTCCGGTAAACGGTATTATTACAGTTTCTTCGAAACTTCAATTTCTTCGAAGGCTTCAATCATATCGCCTTCCTTCACATCGTTGTAGTTGTTGATGTTCAAACCGCAATCGTAGCCGGAAGCCACTTCCTTCACGTCGTCCTTGAAACGCTTCAACGAACCCAAGTCACCGGTATAGATAACGATACCGTCGCGGATAAGGCGAACCTTGCTTGTACGCTTGATTTTTCCTTCGCGTACCATACAGCCGGCAATCGTTCCCACACGGGAAATCTTGTAAGTCTGGAGCACTTCGGCCGTACCGGTAACTTCTTCCTTGATTTCCGGAGAAAGCATACCTGCCATAGCGTCCTTCACCTCTTCGATGGCATCGTAGATGATTGAGTACAGACGGATGTCAACACCGTCGTTCTCAGCCAGACGCTTGGCAGCGACTGACGGACGAACCTGGAAGCCGATGATTACGGCATCGGAAGCCGAAGCCAAAGTAACGTCGGATTCGGAAATAGCACCCACAGCCTTGTGGATTACGTTCACCTGAACTTCCGGAGTAGACAGCTTGATCAAAGAGTCGCTCAACGCTTCGATAGAACCGTCCACGTCACCCTTCACAATCAGGTTCAGTTCGTGGAACTCACCCAGAGCACGGCGACGGGCAATGTCGTCGAGACCCGGCATACGGCGTGTGCGTTCCTTCAACTCACGCTGCAACTGTTCGCGGCGGTTGGCAATTTCACGCGCTTCGCGGTCAGAGTCAAGAATATTGAACGTGTCGCCCGCAGTGGTTGCACCGTTCAAGCCCAATACAAGTACCGGAGCCGACGGACCGGCAGTAGTCACACGCTGGTTACGTTCGTTGAACATGGCACGAATCTTACCGTAGCTTGTACCGGCCACCATAATGTCACCCACATTCAGCGTACCGTTCTGCACGAGTACGGTTGCCACATAGCCACGACCCTTGTCAAGCGAAGATTCGATAACTGTACCGACAGCCTTACGGTTAGGATTAGCCTTCAAATCGAGCAATTCGGCTTCGAGCAGCACCTTTTCCATCAGTTCGGCAACACCTGTACCCTTCTTGGCAGAAATTTCCTGCGACTGATATTTACCGCCCCAGTCTTCCACCAGGTAGTTCATGTTGGCCAACTCTTCCTTAATCTTGTCAGGGTTGGCGTTCGGTTTATCTATTTTGTTAATTGCAAACACGATAGGCACACCGGCAGCCGAAGCGTGGTTGATAGCTTCGACAGTCTGCGGCATCACGTTGTCGTCGGCAGCTACGATGATGATGGCAATATCGGTCATCTTCGCACCGCGCGCACGCATCGCCGTAAACGCTTCGTGACCCGGAGTATCAAGGAACGTGATACGGCGGCCGTCGTCAAGTTTCACATTGTAGGCACCGATGTGCTGAGTGATACCACCCGCTTCACCGGCAATTACGTTTGCATTACGGATATAGTCGAGCAAAGAAGTCTTACCGTGGTCAACGTGACCCATCACCGTTACAATCGGCGGACGCTGCTGCAAGCTTTCTTCGTCGTCCTCCTCTTCAGCGATGGCTTCTGAAACTTCTGCACTTACATATTCTGTCTTGAATCCGAATTCCTCCGCTACGATATTGATGGTTTCAGCATCCAAGCGCTGGTTGATGGAAACCATAACACCGATGTTCATACAAGTGGCAATAATCTTGTTGACAGGAACATCCATCATCAGGGCAAGGTCGTTGGCAGTCACGAATTCCGTGATGCGCAGGATCTTGCTTTCTTCGCGTTCGAGTTCGGCTTCTTCGCGTTCACGCTCTTCGAAGGCTTCACGCTTTTCCTTTCTCCATTTTGCACTCTTCTTCTGTGGCTTGTTGGTCAGACGTGCCAAAGTTTCCTTAATCTGCTTCTGTACGTCTTCCTCGCTCACCTCCGGCTTGATATGGCGTTTCACCTTCGGCTGGCGGTCCTGCTTGTTCTTGCCGCCGCGCTTCTGATTGTCGTCGCCACGGCCGCCCGGAGCTGCATTCTGGTTGGAGCTGTTTTCAATGTCCACCTTCTCTTTGCCGATACGCTTGCGCTTCTTTTTCTGTTCGGCACCTTCGGCATTGCCATTGTTGCCTTTGTTTGCAAGACGTTCGCGACGCTTTTCCTCTTTAGTCTTCTTCTTCGGACGCGTCTGCTGATTCAGCTCGTCAAGATTGATTTTACCAATAATCTTCGGTGCAGAAATCGTTTCTACGACCGTCTTTATTTCGTTGGTTTCGGTATTCACTTGCAATCCTTTGTTTATATTGATTTCGGGAGCAGGCTTGGGTGCTTCTGGCGCCTTGGCCGGAGCAGCGGCCGGTTCTGCCTTTGCAGGAGCCGGTTCGGCAGCCGGTTTCACCGGAACTTTCTCTACCGGTTTTTCCACCGGCTTCTCTTCCGTTTTCTGAGGTTTCGGCGTTTCCACCACTTTCGGCTTGTTGATTTCGTCGAGATTAATCTTGCCTACCACTTTTGGCTGCGGAACCACAACAGTCTTGATTTCTTCTTTCGGCGCAACATGAGGAGCCGGAGCCGGTTTTGCCTTCTCTTTATGACGGTCCGAAGAATATTTGTCGGACTTGGACTTCAAATCCTTGTCATTCTTGAAAGCACGCACCAGCATTTCATACTGTTCGTCGGTAATACGAGTGTTGAGATTGTCCTCAACATTCTGGTTGTTTTTTTGAAGGAATTCCACCAGCGTCGAAATTCCCACGTTCAGGTCTTTTGCTACTTTACTTATTTTTATTGCCATATTATTTAATAAGTGGTTTTTAAATGGAAAGATTAAAACCTCACATGCTCCACACCCGATAAAAATCTAACTCTTTATCCTGCTGGAAAGAAAGCTGTTTAATCTTCAAACTCAGCTTTCAGCACATCAATTACATAGTCAACAGTACCTTCTTCGAGGTCTGCCTTGTCGATCAGCTGTTCGCGCGGCATGTTGAGTACGCTCTTGGCAGTCGTGCAGCCGATATTCTTCAGCGCATCGATTACCCAGCCGTCGATTTCATCGCTAAATTCATCAAGATAGATATCGTCGCTGTCGTCAGTGAAACGGTATACATCAATTTCGTAACCGGTCAGCATAGTGGCGAGCTTGATGTTCAAACCGCCCTTACCGATTGCCAACGAAACTTCTTCCGGACGCAACATTACTTCGGCATACTTTTCTTCTTCCTTGATGCGGATAGACGAAATCTTTGCCGGGCTCAATGCACGCTCGATGAAGAGCTGCGGATTGGATGTATAGTTGATGACGTCGATATTTTCATTCTTCAATTCACGAACGATACCATGGATACGCGAACCCTTCACGCCGACGCATGCACCCACCGGGTCGATGCGCTCGTCGTACGACTCAACGGCGATTTTGGCTCTTTCACCCGGGATACGGGCAATAGCCTTGAGGAGAATCAGACCGTCGTGGATTTCCGGAACTTCCAGTTCGAAAAGGCGACGGAGGAATTCGTTGCTCGTGCGCGAAACGATGATTTTCGGGTTGTTGTTCGTGTTCTGCACTTCCTTGATGACAGCACGTACAGTTTCACCTTTACGATAGCGGTCAGACGGAATCTGCTCTTCTTTCGGAAGAATCAGCTCGTTGTGGTCGTCGTCGAGGATAAGCACCTCACGCTTCCAAATCTGGTAAACCTCACCAGTAACGAGTTCGCCTTCCATGGCCTTGAACTTGTTGTAAACGGCATCTTTCTGCAAGTCGAGAATCTTTGAAGCCAAAGTCTGACGAAGGGTAAGAATAGCGCGACGGCCGAATTTGGCAAACACGATTTCCTTAGTCACTTCTTCACCAATCGTACACTCAGGGTCAATTTCACGAGCTTCGGTCAAGCCAATCTGCATGCTCGGATTTTCCACTTCACCGTCAGCTACGACCTCCAGGTTTTGATAGATTTCACAGTCGCCCTTGTCCGGGTTCATAATTACAACGAAATTTTCGTCCGAACCGAACATCTTAGCCAGTACATTGCGGAATGATTCCTCAAGTACACTAATCATAGTTGTCTTGTCAATGTTTTTCAGTTCTTTAAACTCTGAAAAACTGTCAACCATACTTATGGGTTCCTCTTTCTTTGCCATCGTATTAATTAAAACTGTATTAAATATTTAGTGTATTTTATTTCATCATATTTGAACGGAAGTTCTTCTTCCACCACTACCGGACGCTTGGCGCCTTCCGGCTTTACCTTCTTGCTGACGGCCAGCACAAAGCCTGCTTCGTCGGCGTTTGCCAGCGTGCCCTTCAGCTTTTTGCCGTCGGCAGTGAGCACTTCCACTTCGTTTCCGATATTCTTCACATATTGGCGCACGACCTTCAAAGGCGATGTCAGTCCGGCCGAGCCGATTTCCAGTTCATAGTCCTCCACATCACGGTCGAAATCATTTTCCACCAGGCGTGTCAGGCGGATGCATTCTTCAATGTCGACAGCCGTGTCGCTGTCAATCTCCACCACAATGCGGTTGTCTTTTCCGATTGTCACGTCAACGAGGAAAAGGTCGGTGTCCGCCATTCCTTTAGTCAACGTTTCTATCAAGGCACTTTTATCAATCATCTTTTCCTCCTTTTTTCTGATTTAGTGGTTAATAAAACGCTATGTACCAATAAAAGAATGGAGAGAACTTCCGCCCCCTCCATTTCCATTCCGTTTGCAAATATACTGATTTATCGCCGAATACGCAACGCCTTAATTATATAGTGGTTTGCGCAGCTATTTTTATTAAGATTTTTTAATTACTATGTGCTATATTATAACACGATTTAAGAACCCTGTTATCCTTCTTTTTCGCCGAAAGCAAGGTCGCCTGCATCACCGAGACCGGGCACGATATATTTGTGCTCGTTAATCTCGTCGTCGATGGCTGCCACCCACAGCGTAGTGTCGGCAGGGAATTTGTCGCGAATGAATTCAATAGCCTGACGCGAAGCGATGACCGACACCAGATGTATCTTCGCCGGTGTCCCTTTTGTAAGCAGAGCCTCATAGGCAAGCTCCATCGAAGAACCGGTAGCAAGCATCGGGTCGCAGAGCACCAACGTCTTGCCCTCGATGAGCGGAGCGGCTATATATTCGATATGAATGCGGAAATCATCTTCACTGATATACTTCCGATAGGCTGAAACGAAAGCGTTTTCAGCATGGTCGAAATAATTGTGCAGACCCTGATGCAACGGAAGTCCGGCACGGAGAATCGTGGCAAGCACCAGCGTGTTCTTTACAGTATGGCTTTGTGCCGTTCCCAGGCAGGTCGTTGTCAGTTCGTCGTTGTAGTCAAGAGTCTTTGAAATTTCATAGGCTGCAATCTCGCCGATACGTTCGATGTTGCGGCGGAAGCGCATCATGTCTTTCTGGATATTCACGTCGCGAAGCTCCATCATATACTGATTGACGAGCGAGCGGCTTTCTGCAAAGTTTACGATTTTCATATAAGAGTTGTTTTTAATATTTCCTGTATCTGCATCTTGTCGGCGGCAAGCTGTGCCATCAGCTCGTCGAGCGACCCCATGCGCCGTTCGTCGCGGACATGCGCCACAAAGTCGACGGCTATTGCCGAACCATAAATATCGCGGTCGAAATCAAAGATGTTGACTTCAACCGAAACTTTCCCGCTGCCGTTGAAAGTGGGACGCACCCCGACATTGAGCATTCCGCCGTAAAGCGTTCCGTCGACATGCACACGGACGGCATATACGCCGTTTTTCGGCAAAAGCAGCGAACGGTCGGCAAGCGCAATGTTTGCCGTCGGATAGCCCAACTTGCGGCCGTTCTTAAATCCGCCCACGACGGTGCCTTCCAGACGATAAGGACGGGAAAGCATCTGCGCGGCCAACGCCACATCGCCGGCAGCCACCAGCCGACGGATTACCGACGAACTGACATGCCCCAACGGCGTGTCGAGCTCCGGAGTCTGCATCACCTCCACTCCCAGCTCACGGCCATAGCCCACATAGTCGGCAAACGTGTCGCTGCGGTTGTGACCGAAACGGTGGTCATAGCCCACCAGCAGCAGTCGAACTCCGTAGGTATCGCGTATCAGACGGATGAATTCACGGGCAGAAAGTTCCGACAACTGCTTGTCGAAATCCAATACGATGGCATAGTCGATTCCCGTCTCCGCCAGTGCCTCCAGTTTCGCCTCAGGTGTCATCAGCACCGGAAAATCGACGTCCGGATGCAGCACAGCCTGCGGATGCCGGCGGAAGGTGATGGCAGCCGACGACAGTCCGCGCCGACCGGCCTCGCTCCGCAAAAAAGCAAGTACCGAACGGTGTCCCACATGTACGCCGTCAAACATTCCGATGGTGGCAGCCACCGGAACCTGCAACCGTTCCCCCTGTGCTACGATATTCATCCTTCGGGGCGGTTATTATTTGAATGCTTCCATAAATTCAGTGCCGGGCTCTACCAGCCAGGTGCGGAAGCCCAAACGGGCAGCCGCTTCAAGATTAGCCTGCGAGTCGTCGAAAAACAAGGTTTCCTCCGCCTTTATGCCAAACTTGTCGAGCACGTTGTGGAAAATCTGCAGATCGGGTTTCGCACAGCCTTCCTCATAGGAAAGACACATTCCGTCGAAGTAGTCCTCCCTGTTCTTTCCGTCAATCTGAAAGTCGGTTTTGATTTTGCTGTCAAACATGATGGCGTTCGTGTTCGAAAGCATATAGATTTTATATTGTTTGCGCAAGGATTCAAGCGCGCGCAGACGTTCTACGGGAATACCAAGAAGGAAACGGTTGAAAGCATCGTCCATTTCAGCGTCGCTCACTTCGCAGCCGATGCGGCGGCGAATTTCCGCACGGAACTCGACCGGCGTAATCTTTCCTTCTTCCAACTGCATGAACGGTCCGGTCTGGCAATAAAGTCCCAACATTTCATCGGCATCTTTCAGACCCAGCTGTTCCAGCGCTTCCACACAGTTTTCACGACGGAGATTCATAATCACCCCTCCCAAGTCAAAAAGGAGGTTGCGGACTCCGTCCAGATTCTTCACGTTTTCCATACCAATCAAAATATTTCTGCAAAGTTAATTCAAGTGGGGGGAATAGCCAAACGAGCAGATAAAAAACCGCCTGTATCCCCCGCCACAACCGCCATGCCGGCCGCAATTCCGCCGACAGGAAAGAAACAATCGGACAAACGTTGAAGATATATAATATTTTCGCTACATTTGCAATCACGTAACTGGACTCAATATGTTGACATTGACTTCTCTGCTTCGTCCCATATTCATGAAGCGGATAAAAGAAAGCGGTAACTTTGAAAAATATGAAGACGAAATCCAGTTTGCCCAACTGAAAAAGCTGCTCAAAAGCGCAGCCGAAACGGAATACGGCAAACGGTACGGATTCAAACACATATATAACTACAACGACTACCGCAGGCAAGTCCCGCTGGTACACTACGAAGACATTCGCGACTACGTGATGCGCATGCTCAAAGGCGAAAAGGACATTCTATGGCATGGAGTCGTGAAGAACTATGCGCAGTCGTCGGGCACATCCGACGGCAAAAGTAAATATATCCCCATCACTCAGGAGGGATTCCGTCATTGCCATTACCAAGGCACGTTCGACACCGTGGCACATTACTTGAAGTTGAATCCCAACAGCCGGGTGTTCGACGGCAAGGCTTTCATTCTCGGTGGCAGCTTTGCCAACGAAATCCATCCGGGCAACAACGTCAAGGTGGGCGACCTTTCGGCAAATCTGATTGACCGTATGAACCCGCTCGCCAATCTGGTGCGGATTCCGTCGAAACAGATTGCACTGTTGGAGGACTGGAGCGTCAAGCTCCCTGCACTTGCAGAAGCAAGCCTTAACCAGAACGTGACCAACATTTCCGGCGTTCCGTCATGGTTCCTCTCCGTAATCAAGGAAGTGCTTAAACGCAAGGGTGTCGACAACATCCACGACGTATGGCCGAATCTGGAAGTGTTTTTCCACGGCGGCATCAGCTTCCGTCCCTACCGCGAACAGTATAATGCCATCACGGATTGCAGCAAGATGCACTACCTCGAAACCTACAACGCTTCCGAGGGATTCTTCGCCGTCCAGACTTCGTGGGACTCTCCGGGCATGATGCTCATCCCCGACTCCGGCATTTTCTATGAATTCATTCCACTGTCGGAAACCGACAAGGAATACCCGGAAACTGTAGCCATCGACGGCGTGGAAAAAGGCAAGACCTACGAACTGGTCATATCGTCGAGCAACGGCCTGTGGCGCTACCGTCTGGGCGACACCGTAAAAATCGAACAGACCAACCCCGTGAAAATCACCATAGCCGGACGCACCAAGCATTTCATCAACGCTTTCGGCGAAGAGCTGATGGTGTATAATGCGGATGAAGCCTTGGAGCGCACGTTGAAAGAATGCGGCGGAGCCATCGCCAACTATACCGTTGCGCCAGTCTTCGCTACACGGACAAGCAAGGGACGGCACGAATGGCTCATTGAATTCGAGCAAATGCCCGACAACATGGAACAGTTTGCCGAAACGCTCGACCGCCACCTGAAGGAGGCCAACTCTGACTATGAGGCAAAGCGATTCCAAAACCTGTTCATCGACCGGCTGACCATCATCACGGCACGTCACGGAATTTTCGACGAATGGCTCAAGAACCGAGGCGGAAAACTCGGCGGACAGCGAAAAATTCCCCGTCTGTCAAACGACCGCACCATCATGGAAGAACTTTTGAAACTTAACAACAAACAATAAAAACAGACTTATGAGAAAATCTCTTTTTTTACTGGTTGGAGCTTTCTGCCTCACCCTTGCGGCAAACGCAACGCCGAAATACATCTTCATGTTCATCGGCGACGGCATGGGCATGGGACATGTGATGGCAACGGAAACCTACAACAGACTCGTTCTTAACAACGACGAAAACATACTGATGATGCAGTTCCCTGTAGCGTCAATGGCAATGACCTACTCGGCCAACAGCCCGGTAACCGACTCTGCGGCCGCCGGCACTGCCCTTGCTACCGGCAACAAGACCAAGAACGGAATGATAGGCATGACGCCCGACTCTGTTGCCGTTACCAGCATTGCCACTGAACTGAAGGCACAAGGCTACGGTGTAGGACTCGTCACTTCAGTGGCATACGACGATGCGACCCCTGCATCTTTCTATGCACACCAGACACACAGAGGAATGTATGAAGATATCAACGCCGACGGCGCAAAATGCGGCTTCAACTTCCTGGGCGGAGCCGGCACTCACGTTGCGGAAAAGAGCAAGGAAAAAGCCGAACAGGTGTTTGACAACTACCGCGCCAACGGATTCACCGTTGTCCACGGCTTGGATGCACTCAACAAAGCCAACGCCGGCGACAAGGTGCTGCTCACCAGCCATGCCCCTGTAACTCCGAACGAAATCGGCTATACCGTTGACAGCATCGCAGGTGCCCTGACACTACAACAGCTCACCACGGCTTGCCTCGACCATTTGAAAAAAGTATCGCCCGAGAAGTTTTTCATGATGATGGAAGGCGGCAACATCGACCATGCCGCACACGGTAATGACGGCGGAGCTGTTGTAAAGGAAATCCTCAACTTCAACAAATGTATCCGTGTGGCATACGACTTCTACCTTCAGCATCCGGAAGAAACGCTCATCGTCATCACTGCCGACCACGACACTGGCGGCATGACCGTAGGAGTGAACAACGGTCCGAAGAACATCACGTTGAAGGAAATGGACTGCCAGAAAATTTCAAAAGAACAGTTCAATGACTTCTGTTCGAAAAACGGCGACTTCACTTGGGAACAAATGAAGGAAGCCATGAGCGACAAACTGGGCTTCTGGACTAAAATCGGCATCAACGAAGAAGAGGAAGCACGCATGAAAGAAAGCTACGACCGCATGAAGGCTCACGACGACCGCACACAGAAGACACTTTACAAGGAATTCTGGAGTTTCACAGCCATCGTGTTCGACATTCTCAACCATAAATACGGCATCGGCTTCACCACCACTTCCCACACAGGTAACCCGGTTCCAGTATTCGCCATCGGTGAAGGCTGCGAAGAATTCAAGGACCTCAACAACAATATCGAGATTCCACAAAAAATCCGCGAGCTGACCGACCTCGACTAATTTTCGACAAGAAAATATACTACAATGAGAAGGTGTGTCAAAAAGCACACCTTCTATTTTTTAATTAAAGAAGATTTCACACACAGAACATTATAATCAATATTCATCACTAAAAACACAATGGAATTATCTGATTGGTTCAAAGGTTTTGAAAAAGGGATAAGCTGTCTGCCCCAGAACAGCGAGCATCATTTTTCTCGGAATGTGGAAAGAACTGTGTAAAATGCGGAACTTTGCAAGTCTACCGAGAACTATACGCGAAAGCAAAGGGTAATTTGGACATTTTCTTTTCTGAAGCCAGTAAATTGCCGGGAGTAAAATGTGAAACCATTAAAGAAGGAACTGCCTATTATCTATATTTTATGGAATGTACCTGCATGCTTTATCGGCAAGGCTATGTTTCTACTCCATTACTTTGTGAATGTTCCAAACAAAGCATTCTCTACGTCCTACATTCGTTATGGAAAGATAAAACATTCCAAGTAACCATTTGTGAATCAATCTTACGAGGAAGCCAACATTGCAAAATGCGAATTGAGGCTAAAGATAGAAACTGACTAGTCTAATTTAATCTTCCCATACCTTAATTCCTCTTTCAGTATTTCATACACATAAGCCGAGCTTTCAATATAGAGTCCGGTTGCTTCATCTGAAAGTTTTGCAAAAGTTTCAGAATTATAGAATTCTTTGAGAGCCGTCGGCAAGTCATACTCATTATCTTGCATTAGGTAAGTAATTATGTCTTTGGTTATACCCTCCACCAGATATTGCGTTCGCTTATTCATATTCTGCGTAAATATTTAATGGCTTCCGCCGAGTGAAACAAATATTGCGATGAAACCTTTTTGTATTTTAAGCCTTTCACGAGCATTTGCAAGTCAATGATGCCGTCATCAAAATTACGGAACAAAGTTGCAATGGTATCATCGGCAACCGGTCCAATCACGACATCAAAGTTATGTGTCGGTTGCATATTATGCCTGCTACGATTTGCCATAACGAACAAAGCCCACTCTTCATTCGGTTCTTCAAAGGTCTTTACCGAAAGAATACGCAATGCCGCTTCATCGAACTCAAACACAGTTACAGTTGGCTCTCCGCCATAGATGGCAGAAGTGCGTTTTGCCATCTGCTCCGCCTGTTCTTTAATTTCAGTCAGATAAAATCCTTGTCCGAAATCCTTGTAGGGTTTGCATTTTGACAAATCTATCCGTTCAATTACCATATTTGAACCATGATACAGCTTCATTGAATACCCCCTCCATTATTCAGACAAACTTGTGTAAGATCCTGAACACTATCATCGAATGAAAGCAAATGTTCTGCATCATAATGCTCCGTAAGAAAATCAATGCCTTTGAAACGTATCAAATAATTGTTTGCTTCCCGAACAGAAATATGATGAGCCCTCGCAAATTCACTGATAGCAGCAACAATATAAGCAATCATGTTCTTATCAATTGCCTGCTCATTCTGCAAGACAACGGAAGCCGACAAGCCTAGTGCATCAAGCACCTTTGTCACGGTTTTTATCGTAAGGCCCTTTCCACTTTCAACTTTAGATATCTGAGCCTTACCGACACCCACCCGTTCGCCAAGTTCTTCTTGTGTCAGTCCTTTGCGAATACGTTCATTCCGAATCATTGAACCTATATTTTCAATTCTATCCGTCATACCATATATCTTTCTACATATCCTATATTCTACAAATATAGGAAAAAGTTTCCAAAATAGGAAACAGCAGAATGTTAATATTACATTATTTATTCTGTTTCACATATATGCATAGCAATAAAGCCAAACAAAAGGAAAAAGAAAAGAATCCGTCTAATTTTTTATCCGACAGACAATATCCTCGGCGGCGGTTTCACGCTAAAATGCAGAAAAAAAGCGTAAAAGGTTGATAATTCAATAATTTGTTTGTATCTTTGTGCCGTTTTAACGGAGCGAATTTTGGGAGGATTGACAACTTACAAATTAGCCCTAAAGGGTATGCCTGCTGGTAATCAGCAGTTTAGCTACCTCGTCGATACCGAGTTTTTCAGTAAAATGGAAAGCGCGGATATTCACGCGGGTAAGGTTTCTGTCGAGCTGAACGTAAAACATGACGGTGATATTTTTGACCTTTCATTCAAAATGAACGGCGAAATCATCATCAGTTGCGACCGCTGCCTCGACGATATGCCGCTAAATGTCGACACCGACTATCACCTTGTTGTGAAGTACGGAGAAGAATACAACGACGAAAGCGACGAAACGCTAATCATTCCGGAATCATACAACGACCTGGACTTGTCGTCGATTATCTACGACACCATCGCGCTGACCATTCCGCTGAAACACATTCACCCGGAAGGAGAATGCAACGCCGAGATGACGGCACAGCTCAACCAGCACCTGGCCTCCATTTCCGACAGTGAATCGGATAGCGAAGAAGTAAAAACTGATCCTCGATGGGATGCATTGAGGAGCTTATTAGATAACAAATAAAAATAGATAAGAAAATGGCACATCCTAAACGTAAACAATCTAAAACAAGAACAGCGAAGAGAAGAACTCACGATAAAGCTGTAGCTCCTACATTGGCACTTTGCCCGAACTGCGGTGCATGGTATGTATATCACACAGTATGCGGCGAATGCGGTTACTATCGTGGAAAAGTAGCTATCGAGAAAAACGCAGCACTCTAATCCGAAGGTTAAAGTCGCTGTGAAAAAAAGATTGTCCTAAATACCAATTTAGGACATATTTGTTTAACAGAATACCCTTTCTACAATGTTTAGTGCAAGAATAACGGGAATAGCTTCTTATGTCCCGGACTACATATTGACCAACGACGAACTGTCGACAATGGTAGACACAAACGACGAATGGATCACCACACGCGTGGGCATCAAGGAACGTCGCATTCAAAAGGGTGAAGGCTTGGGTTCTTCCCACATGGGAGTTATCGCCGTAAACCGCCTGCTCGAAAACACCGGCTGCAAACCGGAAGATATCGACTTGGTGATTTGCGCCACTTCTAACCCTGACTACCGTTTCCCGTCTACAGCATCTATCATTGTGCACCAATGCGGCTTGAGCAACAGCTACGCTTATGACATTCAGGCTGCCTGCGCAGGTTTCATCGTTACTCTTCAATCAGCTGCCGCATATATCCGCAGCGGTATGTACAAGAAGGTAATCGTGGTTGCTGCCGAAATGATGTCAAGTATGACAAACTACGAAGACCGTACAACTTGTCCGCTCTTCGGTGATGCCGCTGCAGCCGTTCTGGTTGAGCCGACAGAAGAACCGAACGTGGGAGTTATCGACGGTATCTTCCATGTGAACGGAGAAGGACTGCCTCATCTGGTGATGAAAGCAGGCGGTTCAGCTCATCCGGCAACTCAGGAAACCGTAGCCAACCGCGAACACTTCGTTTACCAAGAAGGCCGCGCCGTGTACAAGCACGCTGTAACTGACATGCTTACATCGTCGCAAGATGTAATGAAACGCAACAATCTGACGGTTGACGACATCGACTGGTTCGTTCCTCATCAGGCAAACTTGCGTATCATTGAAGCTGTGGGCGACCGCCTCGGCATCAATCCGGACAAAGTGCTCGTAAACATCCAATATCGCGGTAACACGAGTGCAGCATCTATTCCTTTGTGTCTCGACGAAAACAAGGACAAGCTGAAGAAAGGCGACAAGATTGTGCTTACAGCCTTCGGAGCCGGTTTCACTTGGGGTGCAATGTACATTGTTTGGGACATCTAACCGACACCTATATAAAGGAACAGCATAGACAATCGTGCGGGACACGGCACAAGAATCCGCCGGAAGCCGAACTTTCAGCCTCCGGAATGTGCGGAATTTTCTTGTACCGTTTCCCGCTTTGTTATCTTACATCAACTCTATTTTTAAACGCTCACTGAACAAATTATGCACAAAGCCGGTTTTGTAAACATAGTCGGAAACCCGAACGTCGGAAAGTCGACGCTGATGAACAACCTCGTTGGCGAACGTATTTCCATCATCACATCCAAGGCACAGACAACACGCCACCGCATTCTGGGAATTGTCAACACGGACGACTACCAAATCGTATTCTCCGACACCCCGGGCGTACTGAAGCCGAAATACAAGCTGCAGGAAAGCATGCTCAACTTCTCGGAAAGCGCGCTGACCGATGCCGACGTTCTACTGTATGTGACCGACGTGGTGGAAGACGCGACGAAACACCTCGACTTCATCGAGAAGGTAGCGAAGGAAAAGGTGCCCGTACTGCTCGTCATCAACAAAATCGACCTGCTGAAAGGCAATGCCGACCTGGAACAGAAAATGCAGCTATGGCAGAAATACCTGCCGAACGCCGAACTTTTCCCGCTCTCGGCAAAGGAGAATTTCAACGTTGCCAACCTGATGAAGCGCATCGTGGAACTGCTGCCCGACTCTCCGCCCTACTTCGGCAAGGATGCACTCACCGACAAGCCGGCACGCTTTTTTGTGACAGAAATCATTCGTGAGAAAATCCTGCTCGAATACGACAAGGAAGTGCCCTATGCTACCGAAGTGCTTGTTGAAAAGTACGACGAAAGCAACGATGCCATCCACATCATGGCGGTTGTCTACGTGGAACGCGACAGCCAGAAAGGCATCATCATCGGCAAAGGCGGTGCAAAGCTCAAACGTGTGGGCATCGCTGCACGCCGCGACATCGAAACGTTCTTCGGGAAACGCGTGTTCCTGGAAATTTTCGTAAAAGTGGAGAAGGACTGGCGCAACCGCGAGAACAAGCTCCGCTCGTTCGGATATATTGAATAACAGTTAGTAATTTAGAAAAACAAAAATATAATTCAGAAAGATATGGGAAGATTAGTAGCCATCGTCGGACGGCCGAATGTAGGCAAGTCAACGCTGTTCAACCGCTTGACGCAGACTCGTACAGCCATCGTCGACGACACTTCGGGCACAACCCGCGACCGCCAGTACGGTAAAGTGGACTGGTGCGGACAAGAGTTTTCCATCGTCGATACGGGCGGTTGGGTAGTCAACTCTGAAGACATATTTGAAGGTGAAATCAACAAGCAGGTATCCATCGCCATCGAAGAGGCCGACGTGATTCTTTTCGTTGTCGACGTGATGAACGGCGTTACCGACCTCGACGACAGCGTGGCAGCTATCCTGCGCCGCGCGAAAAAGCCGGTAATCCTCATCGCCAACAAGGCCGACTCCAACGAATGGATCTACAACTCGGCTGAATTCTATTCACTCGGATTGGGCGACCCGTTCTGCGTTTCAGCAGTCAACGGCTCGGGAACTGGAGACCTTCTTGACGAAATAATGAAACGCTTCCCGGAAAAGGAAGAGGAAGAAGAGCAACTGGAAGAAATTCCGCGCTTCGCCATCGTAGGACGCCCGAATGCAGGAAAGTCGTCCATCATCAACGCCTTTATCGGTGAAGAACGCAACATCGTGACGAACATTGCCGGCACGACACGCGACAGCATCTACACGCGCTACAACAAGTTCGGCTTCGACTTCTATCTGGTGGACACTGCCGGTATCCGCAAGAAGACAAAGGTGAACGAGGATATTGAGTACTACTCTGTTATCCGAAGCATCCGTGCCATTGAAAATTCCGACGTTTGTATCCTGATGATTGATGCCACTCGCGGTATCGAAGGCCAGGACAGCAACATCTTCTCGCTCATCCAGAAGAACCGCAAGGGACTCGTGGTATGTGTCAACAAGTGGGACCTCGTGGAGGACAAGAGCCAGGCAGCCATCAAGCACTTCGAGGCAGCCATCCGCGACCGCTTCGCACCGTTTACCGACTTCCCCATCATCTTCGGTTCGGCACTGACAAAGCAACGCATCTACAAAGTGCTGGAAACCGCCGTTGAGGTTTACAACAACCGCAACCGTATCATCCCGACATCGGCGCTCAACAACTACATGCAGGAAATGATTGCCGCATATCCGCCTCCAGCGAACAAGGGCAAGTATGTGAAAATCAAATATATCACCATGTTGAAAGGCTCAAAGATTCCTACATTCATCTTCTTCTGCAACCTTCCGCAGTGGGTGAAAGAACCCTATCGCCGCTACCTTGAAAACAAGATTCGCGAACAGTGGGACTTCAGGGGAACACCAATCAACATCTTTATGCGCGAAAAGTAATAACCCATTATACACGAAGCTCCGCCGACTCCGACGGAGCTTTTTTAATATTCAATACATACTATGAAAAAATTGTTTCTTTTTGCATCGGCAATTCTCGCCCTTTCTGCCTGCTCGCAGAAAGAAGCGGCTCAGACAGCCGCACCGGCAACCGAAACCGACTCCACCTACACCGTCAGCGGTCAACTGGTAATCGCCCATGAAGTACGGGCGTTCACAGCCGACGGCGACACAACGGAGCAATGGATTATTGACAAAAGCGGAAAGCTCATCAGCGACTACCGCTCGCTCACCGGCGACGGAGTGGAAAAAGCCACCCCTGTCAAAGCCGTACTGAAAGTGAAGAATCTCGGCAAACTCGACGACGGTTTCGCCGCCGACTACGACAATGCGCTGGAAGTAGTGGAAATCGTCTCCCTCCAGCCGTTGGAATAAAAGCCCTGAACCGTCTATAAAACCGCCGTAAATGGCGGTTTATTTTTTTACCTAATAATTACCCCTTGACACAATCACTTCCGCGTGCCATCAATTTCCGTTCTGATCGCAAATCTTCTGATACACCGCCTTCACCTCACACCAGAAGTCATTCATACGCAGAAGATCTGCGACAGAATACTTATTACAGACACAGATCTCATTGACAGCTTTACAGATTTTTATGCCGGCAAGTTCTGGAATCCAAATCTCCAACTCCCCCCAATCATAGTCGTCATTACCATTTGAAAGCTCCAAATCCATATCTGAGAATTTCGGACTGTCAGAACTACAATAGTTTTTGACAAAAGAATCAACCCAAAATGGCTCATCGATGGATAAATCATGAATGACATTCATCATATACCGAAAGTCTGATCCATAATACCCTTCATCTCCTAAATGAAGTACCGATTTATCACCATTATACACAAATCTTAAAGAACCTTCCACTATAAAATCATCATCGAAGCCATCCACATCAGACTCCAAATATTGTCTGTAAATTCTTGCCCCTTTCCTATACATCTGATCCGACAATTCTCTCAATAATTCATTGACTTTCCGAAAACGCTCTATTCCCTCCGGATCTTTCCGAAATAACATATCAAGACAAAAACAACGCAACCTCAGCAGCTGTTTAACCTTCTCACAATCAGAATTCTTCGGAATCTCAATATAGTCTCTTTTTTTCAAACCAACAATGATTTTAATGTCTGTCTCAACCTCCCGAAGTTTTGCTCTAATTTTTTCATAATTCAAATTGTCATTTTCCATTCGCCAATATTTAATATTTTTACTATTCGCAATTATTAATCACCCTAATGTCTTCAATTCAATTGCAAATATCAGGACAGGCTATGCCAAAATATGTCACAACCTATAATTTTTATACTGTGCCGTGTTTTGGCATTACTCGGAACTAAATTTGCCAATGTTGGATTTTGTTTTTAACAACAACCTCCATATCTTTACAAACACCTTAAAAATCCTAAAGACATAACACAATGGAACAATTCATTTGCAAACAACTGGATGAAGGGTACAACGCCCAACTAAACAACCTATTTGAAGAATGGTTAACGTTCGTCGGAAAAGAAAAAGAACACCTATTCTGCAAAGACGGCTTACTTGTAAAACACAAGGACGAAAGCTGCGGATATGACATCAATCAAAAATGGAAAGAAGCCAAAAAGAGAATCATGTTCATTGTAAAGGACTGCCCAAATGGTTGGGGATACGATGCAAGACGCCTGTTTGTTGGCTATCCCAACAATGAAAAATCGCTTCATAATGCCCAAAAAACAAGAAACGCCCACGGTTCTTTTTTCAAAAACATAGCTAAACTCCTGTACGGCCTATCATATCCAACAACAGTACACGACGATATTGACAGAAACAAAGCAGCACAAATCAAGGCGTTCGATGAAATTCCTTTCGCATTCGTAGAAGCAAAGAAAATAGCCGGTCAAAAAACTTGTTCAAGTGCTGTCCTTCAAAAAGAGCTGGAACAGAACGGCAAATTCCTCGCCCAAGAGATAAGTATTCTTAAACCTAATATTATTGTATGTTGTGATAATGATGAAATAATTTTCAACAATGTAGTACAAAATTATTTTAATGGACAAATTCCGTTAAACGACGAACACAAATGGGAATACCAATATATGATTGAAGATATTGACTGTGGATTTAAAAGCAAACTCTATTATTATGAAAAAGAAGGAGTTCTGCTTTTCAATTCTTTCCATCCATCTGCCAGAATTGAAAAATGGAAAATCTACGAAAAGGTCATGTCTCCATTTAGACATTTTCTTGAACAATACAAATTTGACATCGTATCGGCAGCCCACAAGTAACACATAAACATTCAGTTATAGCAAACGGACAGAATTAGCATTTATAGTTCTGTCCGTTTGCTATTAAACAAAAAAGCAATAGTTTTTTTAAAATAAACTGTCCTATGCTTAGATATGGCGCATATGTTCAATTACTTTGTCCCCAGAAAAATCAAAAAAATATGGACAGAAAAAACCTTAACAACAGTAACGGCTCTGCAGAATATATTTTACCCAAATTAGATCTGCTAAACGACTATAAAAACGAAAAACATATTGTTTCTGACGAAGAGATAAAACAATATTGCGACGAAATCTACCAATTCCTATCTAAAATCGGAATAAAAAAAGCCAATATAACGATTAATAAAGGACCAAGAGTAACCACTTATATCATTTCGTCAAAAAAAATAGGCGCAAGAAAAGCTGAAGATTTAGCATTTGACATTCTAACTATTCTTCAAATATATTTAAAGGTTCCTGTTTCAGGCAGAATAAAAAGCACAGAAAAAGGAAAGATTGAACTCGAAATACTGAACAGCCAACCTTCAACAATACCACTGAAAGATATTATCGCAAGTAATGAATTCCAAACTACTGACGACAAGTTACCAATTGCTTTAGGTACAGATACAAACGGCCATATCAGATTCATAGACCTTGCCAATGCACCACAAATTCTTGTAGGAGGGACAATGTACAGTGGCAAAAGTGTTTTTTTAAATACAGTGATCACTTCTTTACTTTACAAGAAAAGTCCAAAAGAATTGCAATTTGTATTGATCAATCTTAATCGTTATGAATTTACAGAGTATTCAAAACTGAGCAACTCGTTCCTCACAACCCTGGGAAATGATACAGAAGACAAAATAATCAGAGACACGGCACAAGCAAAAACTGTCCTTCATTCTTTGTGCAAAGAGATGGAGGAAAGATATCGACTAATGAATCTAATATCTGCTGACAATATCAATTCATATAACCAGATGTTTACAAATAAACAACTGAATTTAGATGATGAACATAGATTCCTCCCATACTTAGTGGTAATAATCGATGAATGTTCCGATATCACCCGACAAGAAGGGACACAGACGAACGACACCGTAACATCCATCATACAGCTTGCTATGAAAGGAAAGGACGCTGGTATCCACATGATCATTACCACCAACAGAATCTGTCCAGCAATCTTGCCTCAAAATATGAAAGAAAACTTCCCAACACGTATTTCTTTTAGAGTATGCGTAACCATCGATTCCGTAAACATTATTGGCACCTTAGGCGCGTCCCATCTTTTCTCCCGCGGCGATATGATGCTTCGTTATGGAAATCAAATAGAAAATATTCATGGAGCATCTATAGACTCTCCTGAGATTTCAAGAATCGTAAATTTCATTTCATCACAATTTTAACGCACACAATGAGAACAAAGCCCTACCCTCTTGACACAATCACTTCCGCGTGCCATCGGACTTCGTCCCTGACATGCTTCGGCGACAGCACTTCCACTTCACAGCCGTGCGAAAGGATTTCCTGCACGAAATCGTATGTCGGCGACAGATAGTAACGAAAAACGGAATACTCGTCCGCATTTTCAATTTCCTGCTGGGAATGGTGCAACGGCAGGGTCCTGAAATATTTTCGCTGCGTGCCGTACACTTTCAATTCAATGAATTCCGGCGGACAATTGTCTTGCGAAATGATTCCAAACGAATTGTAGAAATAGTCGTCCGCACTGAAAGTTTTCGGCATTGAGAAAGTGTTTTCCGTTTGCCGAAGTCCCAATATCCGGTCCAAAGCATAAATCCGCAACACACCCTTACCGACAACCCTTGCCAACAGATACCACCGCTGCCTGAAAATTTTGACAAGATAAGGCTCCACCTCCACCGCATATTCGTCCTGACGCCAGAAACTTTTGTATTGCAGTTCCACCGTCAGTCCGTCGCGCATGGCCTCAATCAACGGTGTGAGGTATTTTTGTCCGGAAGGAATCTGTTCAAACACGATTCTCCGTTTCAAGTGGTGGCTTTCGTTGATAAGATTGTTCACCGCAAACGTATTGAGCAGCCAAGCCCTGACACTGCCTTTTTCCATATCGTCGGCATTCTCGATATAGTATTTATATCCGCCGCACTTACGGCATACGATATTGATATCAAACATGTCCTCGATAGCCTTACGATGATTGTGGAATGTTTTCAAAGGCAATTCCATGCCCTCGCTCATGCTGTTTTTCTGCCACTTTTCGTTGATTTCCTCAAATGTAATGCCATTTGCCCGATATATGGTGTCACCCAGCCATATATACCTGTTGAATAAGTCACCTGCCATAATTATCTCTTTTTTGCCGCAAATATAGCAGCAACATGTGCCATTTTTTGACACAGGCTGTAAAAAATTGCAACAATTTCACCGTCTGCCCCAAAAAACAGTTCCGTCTGTCATAAAGATTTTCCCCATTTCAACAACCGTTTAGCCATCAAAGGTTAAAATTTTTCAATAAATATTTGGAAGTTTCAAAAATTATTCCTAATTTTGAGTTTGGAATAAAATCCGCAACGACTAAGAAAAAAGCGGGAAATTTAGCATTCCGTATACTAAAAAGAAACACAACTAAAAATTTACAGCCAAAAAAAGGAATTAATCCCCAACAAGTAATGAGAAAAGATATGGCCGCACAACGGTCATAGAATGTGTTTGCCCTTTTCCGAACCTCGGAACTTCGACCTTACTGTCGTCGCTTGATTGCCGTACGTCCGACCTTGAACTCACGGCAGGATTCGAACGCCGCCTCACGGCTGCCAAGAAATAGAGTGACCGACTTTCCTCAAGGTAACGAACATGATTTCCTATCCAGTTTAACAGCGCATCTGCTTTCGCCCACGGAAGCGGAACAGGGACTGATACCCCCAAGCGTAAACGCTCTTTGACATTCTGCGGCTGAAGAGCTTATACCTCTCAGCCATACCCTACCCCCTCCATTCGGGACCTCAGCTTCCGACACCCGGAATGTATCGTCAATCCCGGACAGACTTCTGTCCGGCAACCGCGAACTGTCCGCAGGCGTATGCCGACGGCCCACGTCCGCCGTGCACGCCTTCACCATAAATCAAAAGAAACACCGGAGACTCTTTTTTCATCGAAAAAACACGCACCTCCGGCAACGTTAGGTTGGACGTAGCTCTTCGTGAGCTTCTGTACGCGTAGGGAAATGTACAGGCTGGATGCGTGTGTCAATGCTCCCACGTCGGGAGCATTGATTTTCATCCAACCCCCACATTTACCACACATTCTTTCATTTGATTCACAAACTTTAATCCTACATTTCTATGAAAAAATTTGACACTGACGAAGAAACAGACGACTTGCTCAACGATACATCCGAAGAAACGGAAAACGAGGAAACAGACGAAAATGATATCAACGCAGAAGAGTTCGAAAGACTGCTGGAAGAATTCATCGCCGATGACGAGGAAGAAGAAAGCGCAGAGGAGGAAAAAGCGGAAGAACCTTTCCGATTGGAGCAGAAAGTAGACAGCGACACACTTCAATCGCTAAGGCCTGCCACCATTAACGGACGACGTGTCTACATTCCCCAAAACGGCAGCAACCGGACAGAGGTAGAATCCATATCGGTCGAAGCAAGCAGTTTTGACCTAAGTCAAACCATGCTGGTAAATGAAACGACACACTACAATGATGATCCTTACATTGCTTTTTCCATCAACCACAAACAGGAAAATCCAAGCAGTCCGACTGTGTATATCTACGAAACCAGCAACCGCCCGACTCTTATGGCCACTCCCAACGACAAAACGTTTATCGATGGCCTCTGCCACTACTTCGAATGTGCCTATCAGGGAACACAGGGAAAATACATGATTCTGGTGGCCGATACCGCCATCAACCAAGGAAACTGGAAGACTATCGGCAACCACTCCTACATCGAGTTTTACATCTACAACAACGAGGTGGGCGACCGTCCAAAAATCATTGGGGAATCAGCATCATTCAGCAAGGCAAAGCCGCATTTCACCGTCTCACCGCTGAAAATCACAGCGCAATTCGAGAAACCAACTGCTGCCTACATCAAACTACAGGCCACGCTCTTCAACGAACAGCTTATGCTCGTAGCCAAAAACGAGCAGATAGTAGAAGCGAACAAAAAGAAAATGGAATGTACGCTAACGCCTTCCGTTTCCTGGAAGCCGGGCAATTACAGCATCGCCTTCAGTATAGACGAACAGATTATCCATGCTGCACGCATGACGGTTTCCGCCGACGGAAAAGTCACCTTCCACACCCTAAACAGGACGGAAACGAGAAACGTGGAAAAGCTGTATACGTTTGCCAACATGTTGCAGGGAAAAGCATTGCTGAAATTTCCGCTCCATCCCGATGACAAACTGAAACTTGCCATAAGATATGCCGACTATCAGCAAATGCATCCGACCAAGCAGGACAAGGTATCACACCACTACGCTGTGCTTTCGAAAAGTCAGTCGATTGCCCATCGGGTAGCCGGACTGCTTGCTTCGAAAATGACCGACATTAACTCGGGAGTCACATTCACAACCGTACAAGAAAACATCAGCGAGTTGCAAAACCAGCCGTTGGGCAACACCAACACGGTTTTCTTCAAATGCACGGAAAAGAACATCGTGCTGGGTAAAGATGTCAGCAACCTCACCTATGGCGACGGCAAAACAATTGCCCGACAGATAGTTCACGGACTTAACGAAAAGGCATGGACACTGGCCATCTACTGCACGGAACAGGAATTCCATCAGGTTTGCCGCCAAAACCCGTCCATTTCACGCGCCATCCGCCTCAACGACCGATTTACAATCCGAATCGGCGGAGCAGATGTGGTGGCCAACTATCTGGAAACGATGATAGCCGACAAGCAGTACACGATGAGCGCACCGTTTCTGAAACGGATGCACGAATTCGTGGCACAACTTATGGAGTCAAGCGACATTTCCGCCTGGGAAGCCAGCAACTTCGAGGAACTTGTCGAACAGACGTTCCTGATGCCTCACGAGCGCCGCAACCCCGGCTCGACCATACTGACGGTGGAAGATTTCGACGAACAGGCCAACATCCTGAAAACGGAATCTTTTGAAGAGTGCATGAAGGAGCTCGACGGCCTTGTCGGGTTGAAAAATCTGAAATCGCACATGGCCGACTCGTTTGCTCTGACACGGTTCACGAAAATGCGCCAGAAATTCGGATTGCCCGAAAAAAGTTCCATGCCCAACCACATGCTATTCTTCGGAAATCCGGGAACGGGAAAGACAACCGTAGCGAAAATGGTAGGAAAAATCTACCGCTCTATGGGTCTGCTCTCTAAAGGCGACGTAATAGAAACCAATCGTGCCGGACTTGTCGGACGATACATCGGCGACACAGAGGCGAACACGGCAAGCATCATCAGTTCGGCACGCGGGAATGTGCTGTTCATCGACGAGGCCTACACGCTTTTCTCCGGCGGTGAGGCCCGCCGCGATTTCGGCATGCGTGTCATCGAAACACTGCTGCCGGTGATGAGCGAACCCGACCCCGACATGGTAGTCATTTTTGCAGGCTACGAAAAGGAACTGATGCGAATGATGGATGCCAACGAGGGACTTCTCGACCGTTTCGCCCACAAGTTCCATTTCGACGACTATTCCGCCGACGAACTGATTGAAATCGGCGAACGGCAGCTGAAAGAAAAAGCCATGCGGCTGACACCCGAGGCAAAATCCGCACTGAAAAAGATTGCCGACGACAAGGTGCGCCACAAGGACAAAAATTTCAGCAACGCCCGCTGGATAAAAAACTTTATAGAAACCGGCATTCAGCCCGAAATGGCAAAGCGGGTAATGAAAATTGCACAGCCGAAAAAAGACGACTTCTGCCGCATCATGGAAGAAGACGTCATCAAAGCCAACGAACGTAGGGTAAATTTAGGGGCGAACAGCCGAACGCAACGCCCCGTAGGCTTCTAAACCTACAAGCAGCCACCCCGACGCTGTTCTGCGCGAGCAGAGCACCGCCGGGGTGTTTTTTGTTTTAAGTGAAATTTATTTTCTGCCGAAGTCGGCGGGGATTTCGCCCCAGCGTTCGGTTTCCCATTTGATAATCGGGTTGGAATAGGTGTTGTTCTGCAACCAGGCTTCCGCACGGCGGACGATGGCCAGCAATTCGCCGTTGCGCTCGGTGGGCATAAGTTTGGTGTTGCACTTTTTGTCGCGCACCCATTTCTGGGCTATCTTGCTGTCGCTGTAAATCGGCATATTGCTGCCTTTCTTTTTCAGCAAAGCCAGTCCGTGAACAATAGCAAGAAACTCGCCGATATTGTTCGTTCCGTCGTGATACGGACCGACACGGAAAATTTCCTGTCCCGTGCGAACATATACTCCCCGATATTCCATAATACCAGGATTGCCGCGGCAACCGGCATCGACGGCAATGCTTTCCACCTGTATTTCGGGAATCATGCTATAGTCGACCGGCTGTTCCTCTTCCTTCAAATGATTGGCAATGGCACGCAGCACCTGCGAAGCCTCCCTGTCACTCTCGCGATAGGCAAGGATAGCCTCCGTGCGGTTGGAGAAAGCCTTGTAGCGGGCATTCGGAAAGCCGTCGGTTTCCGCCTGACATTCTTCCCACGATTCGTAGATTCCCGGGTGACGTCCCACCCAAACCACATAGTATTTGCTGTATGCCATAATCTGTTTCTTTGTAATAAAAGGAATTCGTTCCGACGCAGTCGGACTGCCGTTAGCACTTACAAAGTAAATAGTTTTTTTGCGTTTTTCCGAATTTTAACGGAAGTGAACCATCATTTTCCTCCTAATTAAAGAGAATCTTATGCGCTTTTTTTATAGCTTTGCAATAGCTTGTATGAAAGATGAGGATAGAAAAAGATTAGAGCCATTAGGATTTTTAACTTTTTAATTTATCAGTATGAAAAACAAAATTTTGGCAACAGTTGCTGTTGCCCTTTTCGGAACACTATCCCTCTGTGCCCAGACTACCAAAGAGGAAGTGCTGGGTACTATCGAAAAAACTGCCGGCGTGTATTTCGCCTATCCGTCGGTTGAAAACAACAAGGTGACACCTGCACCAAAAGGCTATACACCGTTCTACATAAGCCACTTCGGCCGTCACGGTTCGCGCTACCTGCTTGCGGAAACCGACTATACCGACGTTATCCGCACAATGGAAAATGCCAACAAGGCCAACGCACTGACTCCGCTCGGCAAGGATGCCCTCAACCGCCTGCATGAAATCTACAAGGAAGCTGAAGGACGCGCCGAGGACCTTTCGCCGCTGGGCGTCAGACAGCACCGCGGCATTGCCGAACGCATGTACCGCAACTATCCGCAGGTATTTGCCGACGGACGCACCATTTCAGCCCGTTCATCCATTGTTCTACGATGTGCCATGAGTATGGCAGCCTTCGGCGACCGCCTGAAGGAACTGAACCCGAAACTGAGCATATACTACGAATCCAGCCGCAAATATATGGGTTATCTCACCGGCCGCTCCGACGAGGCGAATGCGTTTACCGGCAACAACGGCCCGTGGCGTATCGAATACGAGAAATTCCGCAGAGCCCACACTCATTCCGACCGTTTTGTCAAAGCCCTGTTCTGCAACGATGAATATGTGCTGAAAAATATCGATCCGTTCGAACTCGTATGGGATTTCTACTGGGTGGCAAGCGACATGCAGAACATGGAAACTCCTGTGTCGTTCTACGATCTGTTCACGCCCGACGAACTGTATGACCTCTGGCAATGCTTCAACTATCAGTTCTACTGCACCAACGCCAACCATGCCGCAGCCAAAGGCGCCATTATGAACAGCTACAAAGATTTGCTCCGCAACATCATCGAGAGCGCGGATGCTGCCATCGCCGACGGCAATACCGCCGCCACACTCCGTTTCGCCCACGACTCCAACATTACGCCGCTCACGGCACTGATGGGAATCGAAAACTGCGATGCCTGCGTCAGCGACCCCTATACCGTCTACCAGCACTGGACCGACTTCAAGGTTTCGCCGATGGCCGCCAACCTGCAACTTGTGTTCTTCAAGAAAAAGGGAGGGACAACCGACGACATTCTTGTAAAAGTACTCCACAACGAAAAGGAAGTGCACATACCGGTAGCCACCGACCAGTTCCCGTTCTACCGATGGACTGATGTAAGAAGCTACTACACAGACCTGCTAGCAAAATAACGACATAGCGCCTCGGCAATCCGCCGAGGCTTTTTTCACTTTTGTCATCAATTTTCGGGAGTTGGTCAACAACCACTTGACATTGTCAGAATCTTTGTGTAGCTTTACAATGGCAAGTTAAAGAAACATATCGAAAAACATTCACAGCAACCTTATCTAAATGAAAAACAATGAATGAACAAATGGCAGCAAAGTTTACAAAGTAATTTAATAGACAAAAAAATTAGCACACAAACTTCCGTGCTTTTGAATGAAAACGGATAAATACAAAAAGTAGTAACCGCTATTTCATTATGATTGGGGAGGAGTTGTCAATGTGGTATTGGCAACTCTTCATTTTTTATTGTCCACCGGCTATTTCCTGTAAATATATCTGGCAAGACCATAGATGTATCGGCGGAAGCCGGGACGGTAGCGGAGCAGACGGTCGAACCAGCCAAGATGATGGCTGACAATGCGTACGGCCCACCCTACATAGTACATGGCAAACAGTATACCCAATCCGATGATGTGCCACTGCCATTTTCCGAAAAAGGCATAGCAGGCAACAACACCGAGCGCAACAAGCGAAATGTCGACGGCAATCTTGACCTTCGGAAATTCAATACCCGTCACCTTGCTGAGTGCCACAGGAAATCCCTCGCCCGGCATCGTAAGGCTACCACACCTCACCTCAAATGCCACTCCGACAGCCAGCAACGAGCATCCAACCAGTTGGGCTACTGCTTTCTCCCAAACAACAATAGGCTGAATCCACGAAATGAGATACATGTTCATGTCAATCAGCATGCCGAAAACAAACCCCACAAGCAGTTGAAAAAGCTGAACCGGCTCAAACTTCCGCCGGAGCACGCAAATCTGTCCGACCACCAGCAGGGCATTCATGATGAACGTGTACTGTCCGATGGATAGCGCAGGAGCCATGCCGTCGGCACCGGCGTTCTGAAACACATAAGGCAATACGCTGATGACACTTGAACCAAGCATGCTCTTGACACACATGGCAATTCCCAACGTCATGATAAACAATGAAATAAGAAGCAGCAGATGCTGCCATACGAATGAAACAAATCTCTCCTTTTTCATCACATTACATTTTTGTAGTCAGTCGGGAGCGCAACACACATTGCGGAAGGCATCGACGCCTCCATAAAAACTTCCGTAACTTCAGCACGAATTTTCTCGTGTGCTTCCATTCGGGTGCGCAAAAGTATAGGTAATTTTCCTGAATATCAAAATTGGCGCATAAAAACATGCGAAACAGCACATCGGGATCAGCTAATTATTTTCCAATCCATTCAATAAACGCCGGCAGGTAGGTCCGTCCGATGGGCAGTTCGATGGAAGGAGTGTGCAGGGTCACGCGGTGGCTGACATAACCTGCCACATTGTGAACCGGCACGATATACGACTTGTGGATTCTGAAGAACTGCTGTTCGGGAAGCATCTCAAGAATGGATTTCAAGCTCATGCGCGACAGCACGTATCCCTTCTCCCGACGGTAAATCTTCGTATAGTTTTCCATAGCCTCCACATAAAGGATGTCGTCCAAAGGAATGACCACATTGTTGTATTCTTGCTTCACGGTGATGCTTTCCTTTGTCTGCACTGCATTTTTCATGGCAATGCGCCGGAAAGCCTTGTTAAGCGCCACCTCAAAACGGTCGTAGGCAAACGGCTTGTGAAGGAAATCGACGGCATCAAGATTGAACCCTTCCAGCGCAAACTGCGCATGGGCGGTTGTAAAAACAAGCACCGTCTTCTCCGGCAGATGCTGGGCTATTTCCAGTCCGCTGATGCTGTTCATTTCAATGTCGAGCAATACCAGGTCGGGCTGTTCGCGCTTTATGGCCTCAAATCCCACCCGCGGCTCGTCGTAAACCGTCAGGCTGATGCCCCCTTTCCGTTCGCAGAAACTCTTGATGACAGTCAATGCAAACGGTTCGTCGTCGATAGCTATGCAGGTTATATTTTTCATTTCAAACGGATTGTTAAGTTCACCACATACACGCCGTCGAGCAGCTGCGTGTTCAGTTCATACTGGCCGGGGAACAGCAGTTGCAGCCGCTTGCGGCAATTTTCCATCCCCACCGCCATGGCATCTTCGCTGCGCTCTTTCATGACACGGTTGCGGGTAGTCATCGTCAGCACACCGCCGCTCTCCTTGATACAGATAAAAATAGTGCAGTCCTCATCAGGCGACGAACCGTATTTGAACGCATTTTCTATAAATGTAATCAGTATCATGGGCGGCACCTGCCCGCTGCCGTCATCGATGTCACACTCCAGTTCCACTTTCGTATGGTGGTTCAGCCTCAACTTCTGCAAGTCGACATACTGGCGGATATAGCTGATTTCACTGTCAATGTCGATTTTCTCGACATCCGTCTGCGAATACATGTATTTGAGGATGTTGGAAAACTTGATGAAGGCGGCCTCCGTATGGCTTGAATTCGACACGACAAGCCCATACAAGGCATTCAACGTGTTGAACAGGAAATGCGGATTAATCTGCGACTTGTAGGCGGCAAGCATAGCCTTGTTCTTTTCCGTTTCTATCTCCTGCTGTTGCAGCCTTTGCCGGAACAGCTCGTAAATCAGTTCGATGGCAAGCGAGAAGCCCGTGACTATCAGAAAGAAGAACCACACCGTCTGCGTTCGGAAATGATTGCGAACACGGATATCGACAGGCGAGCCTTCGCTGTCGGGCATCGGAAAACGGCTGACCAGTTCCGTGACAACCAGCAACAGGACAAACACAACAAGTGCCTTCACATATTTCCGCTATCGGACTGTCGCAACTGCCAATCGAGCAATTTCCTGAAATTGCTCCGCCTACCGTGAAAGTGTCAGCCACCTATACTGGTGCGAACGCGGAAACGGTGCAGAAAAGTGTGATTGTACCGCTGGAAGAATCCATCAACGGTGTGGAAAACATGTCCTACATGGTTTCCTCGGCAACAAACACGGGTTCGGCCAGCATCACCATCTATTTCCGCCAGAGAACGGACCCGGACATGGCGATGGTGAACGTGCAGAACCGTATCGCTTCGGCTCAGGGACTGCTGCCGGCGGAAGTGACAAAAACAGGTATCACCGTCCGCAAATGCCAGACGAGCAACATCAAATCCATTGCCATCTACAGCCCTGACGGCTCTTTCGACGAGGAGTTCCTCAACAACTATATGAAAATCAACATCGAACCCCGACTGTCGCGTATTCCGGGTGTCGGTGAAGCCAACGTGTTCGGTTCCGACTACTCCATGCGCATCTGGCTCGACCCGAACAAAATGGCAAAATACGGTCTTGTCCCCTCCGACATTGCCACGGTTCTTGCCGAACAGAACATTGAATCGCCGACCGGAACACTGGGCTCGGAATCGGAAAACACGTTCCAGTATGTGCTCAAATACCGCGGCCGTTATGAAAACGAAGAGGACTACGAAAATCTCGTTATCCGTGCGCTCGACAACGGAGAAGTGCTGCGCCTGAAAGATGTGGCGACTGTTGAACTGGGACTGCTGAAATACACCGTCACCGGTGAAATTGGAGGCAAACCGGGAGCCACCTGTATGATTGCACAGACTTCCGGCTCGAATGCCAACGAAATCATCAAACTTATTGACGAAGAGGTGGTAAAAATATCCGAGTCGCTGCCGAAAGGTGTGGAACTTGTCGACCTGATGAGTACAAAGGACTTTCTCGACGCGTCTATCAAGAATGTAGTGAAAACGCTTGTCGAAGCCATTATCCTCGTTGTGCTTGTCGTCTACATATTCCTTCAGAGTTTCCGTTCCACCATCATTCCGACGATTGCCATCATTGTCAGCCTTGTCGGCACGTTTGCCTTCCTTTATGTGATAGGCTTCAGTCTGAACATGCTGACGCTGTTTGCATTGGTGCTTGTCATCGGTACGGTGGTCGACGACGCCATTGTGGTGGTCGAGGCGGTGCAGGCGCAATTCGATGAAGGAATCAAATCGCCCTATACCGCCACAATCTCTGCGATGGGCAACATCACCTCCGCACTTATCACCACCACATTCGTTTTTATGGCGGTGTTTATCCCCGTATGTTTTATCGGCGGTACAACAGGTACGTTCTACACGCAGTTCGGTCTGACAATGGCGATTGCCGTTGCCATTTCCGCTGTCAACGCCCTTACGCTGAGTCCGGCACTATGCGCCCTGATTATGACTCCCCACTCCGTAGGCGGAAACGGAAAGAAGATGAGCTTCTCATCGCGTTTCCACATCGCTTTCGATGCCGGATTCAACCGCCTTGTCAACCGCTATAAGTTCGGCGTAATGTTCTTCCTGAAACACAAATGGCTGGCAGGCGCGCTGACAATCGTTGCGTGCGGCGGACTCGTTCTGCTGATGAACACCACCAAAACCGGCCTTGTTCCTTCGGAAGACATGGGAACCGTGTTCATCAACATACAGACGGCACCGGGTACCAACCTTGCCAAAACCAAGAAGGTAATGCTGGAAGTGGAAAAGGAACTGAACAAGATTCCTGAAATCCAGATTTTCTCGAAAGTGACCGGTAACAGCTTTACAGCCGGCGAAGGTGCTTCGAACGGACAGTTCATCATCCGTCTTCTCCCCTGGGAGGAACGCGAAGGCGACGAACACAACATGACAGCCGTCATCGAAAAAATCTACAGTCTGACCGACCATATCACCAATGCCACAATCCGTGCATTCGGACAACCGATGATTCCGGGCTACGGACTCAGCAGCGGTTTTGAAATCTATATCCAGGACCAGAAGGGCGGCTCTATCGACGATTTGCAGAAATATACACGACAAATGATTGACCGTCTGAACGAGCGTCCGGAAGTGTCGCGTGCACGACTTTCGACACCAAATATCCGCAATATCTGGTGGAAGTCGATGCGGCACTCTGCAAGCGGAACAAGGTGTCGCCGTCGGACGTGCTTTCCACCCTTTCGGGCTACATCGGCGGAAACTACGCTTCCAACCTCAACAGTTTCTCCAAGCTCTATCGTGTCATGGTGCAGGCTTCGCCTGAATTCCGCCTCGACAAGGCTTCGCTCGACAATATGTTTGTCCGTAATTCCGACGGGGAAATGTCGCCGCTGGGACAGTATCTGACACTGACACGTGTCTACGGTTCGGAAAGCCTGTCGCGCTTCAACCTGTTCTCGGCCATTGCCGTCAACGGTGAAGCAGCCAACGGCTACAGTTCCGGCCAGGCCATTCAGGCCGTGCGCGAAGTGGCACAGGAAGTGCTGCCCGCCGGTTACGGCTTTGAGTTCGGAGGCATGTCGCGCGAGGAAGCGTCGACCGGCAATACGGCGGCCATTGTGTTCATTATCTGCGTGGTGTTCATATACCTGATCCTGTGTGCGCTCTACGAAAGTCTGTTCATTCCGTTGGCCGTCATCCTTTCCGTTCCGTTCGGTCTGGCTGGCAGCTTCCTGTTCGCGAAGATGTTCGGACTGGAAAACAACATCTACATGCAGACGGGTTTGATTATGCTTATCGGACTTCTTTCCAAAACAGCCATCCTGCTGACGGAATATGCTTCCGAACGACGCCACCACGGACTGTCGATTACACAGGCGGCCATCTCGGCGGCAAAAGTGCGTCTGCGCCCGATTCTGATGACTTCGCTCACCATGATTTTCGGTCTGCTCCCGATGATGTTTGCTACGGGCGTAGGTGCCAACGGCAACATTTCGCTGGGCGTGGGCACCGTGGGCGGTATGCTCATCGGTACGGTTGCCCTGCTGTTTGTCGTTCCGGTGCTGTTCTGCGTATTCCAGTACATTCAGGAGAAAGTGATGCCGAACCGCAAAAAGCCGGCAGATGTCGAACCACAAAACGAATAACCTCATGAAGACTCAAATAATAAGAAATATGCTCATCAGGCTGTCGCTGACATTTGCTTTCGGAAGCTGTCATATCTACAAAAGCTATGAACGTCCGGAAGGTGTCAGCGCAAGCGACAGCCTCTACCGCCAGCCGGCGGCAAACGGCGACACAACATCATTGGCTTCGCTGTCGTGGAAAGAACTGTTTGCCGACCCGCTGCTCCAGCAACACATTGATTCGGGACTGAAAAACAATGCCGACATGCGCATCGCCCTGCTGAAGGTGAAAGAAGCGGAAGCGGCTTTGCTCAGCTCAAAAATGACCTATCTCCCTTCGCTGTCGCTCGGTGCGGACGGCTCCGTCGGACAGTTTAAGGGGGAATCTACTCCTAAATCCTACTCTTTGGCGATGTCGGCAAGTTGGGAAATCGACCTGTTCGGAAAAATCCTGAATGAAAAGCGTGGGGCGGAAGCCGTGCTATGGCAAAATACATCCTACAGCCAGGCAGTACAGACACAGCTTATCGCTACCATAGCCAACAGCTACTACATGTTGCTGATGCTCGACGAACAACTTGCCATCAGTCGCCGCACTTCGGAGAATTGGAGCGACTATGTACGCACGCTCCAGGCGTTGAAAACATTCGGCACGGTCACCGATGCAGCCATCGCACAGGCAGAAGCCAGCCAGTTGAGTCTGGAAGGCAGCGTGCTCAGCCTGCAACAGCAGATACAGTCGGTAGAAAACTCGCTGTCGGTACTGCTCGGAAATGCACCGGGACGCATCAAGCGGACTACGCTCGACGAACAGCAATTCCCAACGGAACTGTCGGCCAGAGTACCCCTGCAACTGCTCGGCAACCGTCCTGACATCCGACAGGCGGAAGCCACGCTCGCACAGGCATACTACGCCACAAATGTTGCACGCGCGGCATTCTACCCCAACATCTCGCTTAGCGGAACGGCCGGCTGGACCAACAGCGGCGGCGCCGGAATCGTCAATCCGGGCGGATGGCTGCTGAACGCCGTCGGTTCGCTGCTACAGCCCATTTTCAACCGCGGACAGAACATTGCCAACCTGAAAATAGCGAAAGCGCAGCAGGAAGAGGCGCTTATCTCCTTCCAGCAAAGCATCCTTGATGCCGGAGCGGAAGTGAACGACGCGCTCACCCAATGGCAGACGGCACAGCAGCGGCTTGTGCTCGACGAAAAGCAGATTGCCTCCCTGCAAAGAGCCGTCAAAAGCACCCAATTGCTGATGGACTACGGCTCGACCAACTATCTGGAAGTGCTCATCGCCCAACAGGACCTGCTACAGGCAGAACTAACCATGGCGGAAGACAAATTCAACGAAATCCAGGGCGTAATCAACCTCTACCACGCGCTGGGCGGCGGAAAGGAATAAACTTCATTTTAGGTTTCCTATTTCAACCGATCTGGCTACAGACATTGCCCGTGAGGGTCATTTTGTAGCTATTATATAAATCAACACGGAAACGGCCGGACTCCATCGGGAATCCGGCCGTTTTAATATCATACAGTCAAAACGAAATCGGGTGATTACTTCACTTCCCAGGTTTCGCCGGCGAGAATCATGTCGCGGAGGCTGTGGAAGCCTTTCTTTGCTTCAACCTGTTCGGTCTGGCGTGCCACTTCTTCGTCGTAGACAGGTGCCTCAACATCGCGGATAATGCCGATGGCGAGCGGAAGTGTATGTCCGTCCATCATGGCAAGCTGCTGGTGGAGGAAGTTCGACTGGCAGTGGGCATCGTGAACGAGCACATCGTCAAGCGTATAGCCGTCTTCGCCTACAACAACCACCTTCAAACCGAAACCGTCCTGCACAAGACCTTTCTCCATGTTCTTTCCGAACAGCATTTTTTCGCCGTGACGGAGATGGATAGTATGGTCAGGACGCAGTTCCTTGTCGGAAACGAAGCTATAGATGCCGTGGTTGAAAATCACGCAGTTCTGAAGCAGTTCGACTACCGAAGCGCCTTTATGGCGTGCAGCGGCAACGAGCACTTCCTGCGAAGTCTTGAGCTCTACATCGAGGCTGCGGGCAAAGAAGGTACCGCGTGCGCCGAACACAAGTTCAGCCGGGATGAACGGGTCCTCCGTCGTTCCGTAAGGAGATGACTTCGACACGAATCCGCGTTCCGATGTCGGCGAATATTGTCCTTTTGTCAAACCGTAGATACGGTTGTTGAGCAACAGCATGTTGATGTTCACGTTACGGCGTACGGCGTGGATAAAGTGGTTACCGCCG
>ENA-ORRE01000147-ORRE01000147.1-human-gut-metagenome-genome-assembly--contig:-NODE-147-length-54987-cov-22.458822_pt1 | contig 54987 bp, 47 predicted proteins | sample MGYA00242171_ERZ509126 | MGnify/ENA primary metagenome ERZ509126 (study PRJEB26280, sample SAMEA2338648) | human gut metagenome | biome: human gut; feature: human-associated habitat; material: faeces... | reverse complement strand
ACTGCTAAAAGTTCTATTAATGTAAATCCTTTTTTCTTCATTTTTTATTACTCCTCTTATACTATTCTACTTATATTTTAATATTCAATAAAAGTGTTTGTCAATACAATAATTATTATAATTTACATATATTAACAAAAAAGAACATTATTCATTTAAATGTTCATTTAAAGTTTTAATCTCATAACCTTTAGAAATTATATAATTTATCAAAATAGGAAGTTCTTTTTTATTACTATCATTAACTGTTATAGATATAATACTACCATTTTGTATTTTATCCTTTACATTTGATATAAAATTACTCTTTAAAACAATACTGGGTATAACAGTAAAATCATTACTTAAAGAACAAATATGAGCTACATCTGTATCATTATTAGAGCTATAACAAAATGTATAGTTTTTATTAATTTTTTTCTTTATAATACTATCAAGCCATGGAAAAGAACTATTAGAATAATCACTATTGTAACTTAAATTTCCAATATTATATTTTGAATCAATAGAATTAAATTCGTTCATATTATTTTCAATAAAATTACCATCTAAAAATAAATCAGCAGAAATATTTTTTCCATCAAGAATATTTAAAATGTATTTTAAATTTTTAATATCTTTTATTAAAAATAAAATTGAAATATAATTTTTTTTCTTATTACCTGATACAATAAATTTATCTTTATTATCATATATACTTATACTCGGCTTAACATCATCTAATACAATCAAGGAATCATTATATTTACCATATCTTTTCATTTTACTATAGCTTAAATCAACATTTACACTTTTACCACTTATACCAGGTATTATAGTATTACCCTCAATATAAGCATCAATTGGAGTTACCTTATATTTTTCACTTACTTCTTCTATTTTTTTATAAACTTCATCATATTCTTTTACAACATCTACGGCTTTTTCAGTATAAAAAAAACTAAAACACATGATAGTAGCCACACCCATAAATTGTAAAAATTTCTTCATAAGTTCACCCTAATACAATATATGAAAGAATAAAAAAATAATTTCAATATTATAACTTTTTCATACAATATTATGAAGGAGGTAAATTTTATGTATCAAAACTATTCATCTTATAATAATTATCCAGCTTATAACAATATACAATACACAAGTGATAGATTTGCTGGGGGTTTTTTAGCACCTTTTCTACTTGGTGGAATAACAGGAGCGGTTGTAGCGCCTGCATTCTATGGTGGAGGAAGACCATATTATAGTAACAATTATTATTATCCATATCCAAATAGTTATTATTACTATGGAGGATACTACTAAAAAAAGCTGATTAATCAGCTTTTTTTAAATTTCTACTATAATTAAACATATATTGAATAACAAGTCCAGAATAATCTCCATAATATTGTTTTGAATATTTTTTAATTTCATTAATTCCATCAATATTAAAATTATCTTTCATATACTTTTTTACCCAAGTATCAATTGGATAAACATCAAATCTTGAATAAGCAAACAGCAAAATACAAGAAGCAACTTTATCACCTATTCCTTTATTAGTTTTTAAATATTCTAATGCAGAATCAGAATCCATATTCTCTATATTATCTAAATTAAACTCACCAGATAATATTCTATTTACAACATCATATACATATTCATCCCTAAATCCAGCTTTTAAATTTCTTAAAACCTCTTTAGTACAACTTTTCATATCTAAAGCACTAGGAAATAAATAATAATCTTTATCGTCAAAAACAACTTTTTTCCCATAAGTATAAGCTATATTATTAACTACTTTAGATATCATAGGTACCCTATTATTAGCTGAAATAATATATGATATTAAAGTTTCAAATGGATCCTGTTGAATCATCTTTAATCCACTACAATACTTAATTACATCATTTAAATCAGGATTTTTATCTATTAATTCATTATCAATTTTTTCATAATCTCTTTTTAAATCCAAATAATCTTCAACTACCTCTTTTAAATTATCTTGATTATTAGAATCTACATATAAAATATTATCTTTATACCATAACTTTATAACTCTATCTTTTATAACTACAGTATAACTATTATCATTATTTACCTCATATCTAAATATTTGTCCACATGTTATAGTCTCTTTTAAATTAAAATTATTAACATTTATTTTAATCATTTCTTACATACTCCTTGTATACTCTTCCCTTTTCTGTAAAATCCTTAAAATATTCATAGCTAGGTGCGGCAGGTGATAATAAACAAATATGTTTTTTTAACGTTATTTTTTTAGCAAGCTCTACAGCATCTTTTAAATTTTCTATAAAATATACATTCTTATTCTTTATTAATTTACCAATTTTATAACCTGTAGATGGCATACAAATCAAATTTTCTACATCACAATTATTCAGATAATCAACTAAACTACTATAATCTATTCCTCTATCCATACCCCCAAATATAAGAGTATCAACACACTTTAAACTGTTTATAGCATTTATCGTAGCCTGTGGTATTGTAGCAATAGAATCATTATAATATATAATATCATTATATGTTCCAACATACTCTAATCTATGTTCCAATGGTTTAAAATTATTTATAGCATATATACTTTTATCCAAATCAAGATTAAGTAATTTACTTATTAAAAGAACAACCATAATATTTTCTAAATTATGCATACCAATTAACGTTCTTTTAGAATTTATATCATATAATTTATTTCCATTATAAAATACATAATCATTATCAATATAAACATCTGACTTTTTATCCAAACTAACACTTATAAAAGAAGGTAAATAATTACCAATTTTCACATAATTATTTAATACATAATTATCAGAGCAATATATTCCTATATCATTTTCATTCATATATTTAAACATATTTAGCTTACATTCATGATAGTGTTCAACACTACCAGCATGATCTAAATGATCTTCAAATAAATTTAATATTACACCTATATGAGGAGATTTATTTATAAATTCAAGCTGATGACTAGACATTTCAATAACAAGTAATGTATCATCAGTATATTTTTCTATATCATCAAATATAGGATTACCAATATTACCAAGTAAATAACAATCCCTATTATTATTTTTTAAAACTTCATATATTAAACTAGAAGTAGTACTTTTACCCTTAGTACCAGTAACACCAATTATATTTCTACTATTAATCAAAAGCATAAGCTCAAGTTGTGAAGTAATTTTATCATATATTAAATTTGTATCTATATCTTTAAAAGAGATACCCGGAGATTTTATAATTAAATCAAAACTATCTAAATTAGATAAATAATCATCACCTATCTTAAAAGATAAATTATTATCCCCAATTAATAATTCATCATGACTTATATCTTTTATATCAGCTATAGTTATATGTTGATCTAAATATTTTCTTATAAATTTATAAGTAGATCTACCCTCTTTACCAAAACCTAATATCACTATATTTTTATTCTTTAATATATTTATAATTTTATCTATCATAATCCTTCAACACACCTTTTAATATATCACTAAATTCATGAGGTAAATTATTTTCCTCATTATACGTATTTACATAAGTAAACTCTAAGTTAAAATGGTCTTTATAATATTTAAGTAAATATGGAAGATCATCATCACCATATTTCTTTATAACAAGAGATACAGCATATCTTGATTCTATATAAGTTCCAACACATTCAAATGGTTTAGCATCTTTGTATCCCAATAATTCAATAAACGTATCCAATAACTCTTCTTTTTCATACAAATCACATCCAAATATAGATATTAATTCATCCCTACTTAAAAATGGACTAAGTACAATATAAACAAATAAACATTTAGCGCAATTACAACACCATACCCAATTATCTTTTTTACTACCAACATTACAACTTCTAAATACATAATGATATTTTTTTAAATCAGAAAATATATTAGCTATTTGTAATTCAGATAAAGGCCTTAAAAAACTAAAATAATAAATATTTTTACATAAATATTTTTTAGTATAGTTATTAAAATCACATTCGAATTCATATGTTTTAGAATACTGATGATTAATATTTGTACCTATTACAGTTGCCTCATTCGCACTACCTTCATTAGATAAAATAATATATTTTTTACCAGCTAAATAAGATACTAAATAAGATGTAAAAGCCACTATAGCACTAAAAGGAGTATGACCATTTAAATATCCTTGACTATTTAACTCAATTAATCTTTTATCAAGTACTCTTTTAATATATATATAAGGGTTTTCTGATACATTAACACAATTTATATTAGCTTCTTTAGGATTAATTACAAAACATGTATTATTCATACTTTTAAGTAATTCTAAAGTAACACAAGAGTCTTTACCACCACCAACAGGTATTAAATTTCCACTACCACTATAATCAATAAAATAAGGTTCCTCTTTTTCATGATTAATAATTATATTAAATAAATTCATCTGATATATCTCTATATTATTAGTATACAAAAATTCTCCTAAACCATTAAAATATAACTTTTTATAAAAATTTATCTGTTCATCATCTAAATATCCAGCTCTTATTTCTATATTAGGACTACAGGTTGCTTTAACATAACTAATAAGCTCAACACACCCCAAATTAAATACTATATTATTTAAAAATTTATTATCTATTTTTCCCTTTATTATATTTTTGGGAATTTTTAAATAAGGATTAAAATGACTAAGTCCTTCTATTTCAAAATCATAAACTATTTTCAAATCATCTTTATCATCAGAAATATCAAAACTATGATAAATAAATAAAGGATATTTTTTTCTCATATAATCAAATTTATTATTCATAATATCACCTACATAAATTATAACATAAATAAAAAGATTCTTTAAGAACCCTTTATTATTTCATTTAATATTTCTTTAAAATGTAAACCATTTGAAGCCTTAAGCAAAATTGCATCTCCTGGTAACATAATGTTATTTAATATACTTATTGCATCATTATTATTACTTAATGTATATACATTATTCTTATTCATACCACATTTTATTGCTTCACTTGATATATAAGAAGAATCACGACCAACAGTTATCAAAACATCAATATTATTTTCATATACAAATCTTCCTATTCCTTGATGAAGCTCTTTTGAATAACAACCAAGTTCTAACATATCACCAAGTACTGCAATTTTTCTATTACAAGTTTGATTTTTTAGAACCTCTATACTAGCTTTCATAGAATCTACACTAGCATTATATATACCATTTATTATTTTTATATCATTTTTTAAATTAATAAATTCAAGTCTATTCTTAGTAAGATGTATATTTTTAATTCCATCTATTATTTTATTATTATCAATAGATAAAATAGAACCAACTGCTATAGCGCATAAAGAATTATATATATATGCACGACCTGGTATAGGGCATAATATATGAATAGTTTGATTTTTAAACACAACATCAAACTCGGAATTATTATCATTTTCATTTATATTTATAGCTTTATAATCACTATCATTATCAATACCAATAGTTATAATATTTTTTTTATTATCATTATTTAAATAATAATCATGAAGTAAATCATTATCATTATTAATTATAAGTGTACTACTATCATCCATTCCATCTAATATTTCAAGTTTTGCCTTTAATATATTTTCTCTACTACCAAGTATTCCAATATGAGCCGTTCCAACATTAGTAATAACTCCAATATTAGGTTTAACAATATTAGATAAATAAGAAATTTCCCCTAAATGATTCATTCCCATTTCTATTACAGCAAACCTCTCATCACATAACTTAGAGATAGTTAAAGGAAGACCAATATTATTATTATAATTATTTTCTGTTTTTAAAGTAGGATACGATTCTTTTAAAACACTATAAATCATATCACGAGTACTTGTTTTTCCAACACTTCCAGTAACACCTATAAAAATAGAATCAGAATTATTCCTTATATAAGAAGCAATTATACCCAAAGCCTTACTACTATCCGAAACTAAAATAACAGGTATACGAATATCAGTTATATCCTTATTTTCATCCAATATAACACAATTAGCACCCTTTTCTACTGCATCATATAAAAAATCATTACCATTATAATTTTCTCCTTTTATCCCAACAAAAGTATCCCCATATTCTAACATCCTAGTATCAATTACTAATTTTTTTAAAATAACATTTCCATCACCGCATAAAAGTTTACCATTACATAATTCAACTATCTTATTCACAACTATTTTCATAATATCCCCCTTAAAGCTACAAATTATAATATCATAAAATTATATGATATACAATTTATATAGTTGCAAAAACAAAAGAATTTTATTATAATATTTAACTGAAAGGAGAAGTATTATGAATGAAATAACAATATCAGAAGTATTATCAATAATAAATTTATTAAACGATAACTTTAGTAATTTATATAATAAATATCAAAATGAATTATTAGAAAAACTAAATATACCAGTATCTAATAATGATATACCTTATAGTCCTTATGAATATTATCTAAATGAGCACTGTGCATCATATTCAAGAGTTTTATATAATATATTTAAAGAAGATGCGACACAATATTATTCGAGTGAACATGTTGTTACTAAAATTGGAAATTATTACTATGATGTTGCTGGATTAATTTACCCACAAGATATAAAAAATTACCATATAGTAGATGAAATGGGATATCATTATATAAATACTTGTTTTAATAATAGCGATTATATAGAAGAACAAATTGAACAAGAACTAATAAATATTGGTTTAAATCATATAAATGAACAAAAAGATAAAAAAATTCTTACAAAAAGCCTACCTACTCATAACAAATAAGGTAGGTTTATTTTTGTTGTTTTATCATTATCTACAATAATTACAAATATTTAAACAATTCTTGTAGTAAATATTGAAATATATTTTTTTAATAATATAAAATTAATCCGTAGTAATTAGAAAGGAGGCATGATTGAAATGAAAAAAACTACATATAAAAATTCAATACTTATAAACATGCAATCATGTCAAGTAAGTTTGGATTAATATCCATTATCATAAAAAGAAAGGACGTGTGTAAATGATCTTGGATAAAATAAAAAAAGGCAAGATAATTTATACACTTTGCCTTAATATATAAGTTACCTTGCCTATAAAAGAAAGGTGAGAAATATGAAAATAAAAAAAATAATTAAAATTCATCATAATCTCATTATTTCTATTATAGACATAATACAAATAATAAATATATTTACAAAAATAAATATTATAAATATTTGTATAATAATAATCAAAAATATAATGAGTCGTGATGAAAAAGTCTTCAAATGAAGACTTTTTAAATTGCTATTTCAAACTTTAATTGTTTATTTTTCTCTTTAATTTTCTGAACTGGATAATCTACAATTTTAATATCATTCAAAGTAAAATCATAAAAATTATCTATATCAGGATTTAATTCAATATGAGGATTACAAGGAACTGAATCTCTACTTATCAACTCACGAGCTTGATCTAAATGCCTATCATAAATCTGAATATTATTATAAAACCACGTAAATCTTCCTGGTTTCATATGAACATGAGCAGCAACCATATAAAGTAAACTTAAATATTGAACTTGATTAATACAACCAGCTGTTTGAAAATCACTAGATCTTTGAGTTAAACACATATCAAGATAAGTATTTCCATCCTTACCATATCTTACATTCCATTGAGTTAAAAATGCACAAGGTTTTAAACCATGTTTTTTAGAAAATTCCTCTTCCTGCCATAAATCAATTATGTGATAGCGACTATCAGGATTATTTCTTAAACCATCCAGTAATTTATTCATCAAATCATAATCTTTAACTATTTTACCATATGTAGAACCTATAGTTCTATCTCCAATATCCCATTCATCCCACCAAGTAACATTATATTTTTCTTTCAATAAATCTAAATCAGTAGATTGATCTTGATAAATCCATAAAATCTCACCTATTGCTGATTTACAAGCTATTGGTCTTAATGTAATAAGAGGAGATTCACCCTTAGTTAAATCATATTCACACATTCCATGATTTACACTCATAGCGTATGCTGGTGTACCATCTTTATAGTGAGTCCTTGGATTTTTATTAAGTGTACCCTCTTCTAATATTCTATTTAAAATTTGTTTTGTATACATATCTCCTTTAGTCATATTATTACCTCCATATATATTTTAACATAAAAAAAGATAATAAAATCATTATTTTATTACCTCTAATCCACCCATATAAGGTCTTAATACTTCTGGTACTCTAATACTTCCATCACGCATATAATTATTTTCAATTATTGCAATAAGAGATCTAGGACTTGCTATAACTGTATTATTTAAAGTAGATAAATACTTATTACCTTCATCTGTTCTCATTCTAATACCAAGTCTTCTAGCTTGAGCATCTCCTAAAGTAGAACAACTACCTACTTCAAAATACTTCTTTTGTCTTGGACTCCAAGCTTCCACATCACAAGATTTAACTTTTAAATCAGCTAAATCACCACTACAGCATTCAAGAGTTCTAACAGGTACATCCATACTTCTAAAAAACTCTACAGTATAAGACCACATTTTATTATACCAGTCCATTGCTTCCTCTGGTTTACATAATACAACCATTTCTTGCTTTTCAAATTGATGAACTCTATAAAGACCTCTTTCCTCTATACCATGAGATCCAACTTCTTTTCTAAAGCAAGGAGAATAAGAAGTCATAGCTATAGGTAATTCTTTTTCATCAATTAATTGACCTTTAAATTTACCTATCATAGAATGTTCACTTGTACCTATTAAATATAAATCTTCACCCTCAATTTTATACATCATAGCATCCATTTCAGCAAAACTCATAACACCAGTTACAACATCACTCCTAATCATAAAAGGAGGAATACAGTATTTAAATCCTTTATTTATCATAAAATCACGTGCATATGCTAAAGTCGCTTCATGAAGACGAGCAATATCACCCATTAAATAATAAAATCCATTACCACTTGTTCTACCTGCTGATTCTTTATCTAAACATCCCAATTTTTCAATAATATCAGCATGATGAGGTATTTCATAATCTGGTACAATTGGTTCTCCAAACTTTTCTATTTCTTGATTATAAGAATCATCTGGCCCAATTGGAACAGTATCATCAATAATATTAGGTATAACCATCATTTTTTCTTTAATATTTTGAGTTAACTCTTCCTCTTCTTTCTCTAAAGATTCTATTTCCTTAGAATATGAAATAATTTCTTCTTTTATTTTTAAAGCCTCATCCTTCTTACCCGTTCTCATAAGATTACCTATCTCATCACTACTTTTATTTTTAAGTGCTTTTAAATTATCTGCTTTAACTTTTACCTCTCTAAATCTTTTGTCCATATCATAAATTTCATCTACCAATGGCAATTTTTCATCTTGAAATTTTTTCTTTATATTTTCACAAACTAATTCTTTATTTTCTCTTATTAATTTAATATCTATCATATTAATTTTCCTTTCCTATTTTTTCTATTCTTTTAGTAAGTTTTTTATAAGGTTCACTATATTTTTTTAACAATCTTTCTTTAATATCAATTGGTAATGCAGCAAGTCTTTCCTCATTTAAATTATGAGTCATATCTGCATATTTAACTTTTATAGCAGTAATATCACCACTATTAAGTAAAATATCAATATATTTATCATATGGAACTCCTTTATAATGAGTTAATAAATTAATTGATTTTAATATATCAACCGGATAGCCTAATCTCATTAACCCAAATAAAGACATAGATGTATCTTCTATAGTATCATGCATTAATCCAACAACTTTTTCTTTATAAGTAGAAAAACTATTCATTACATAATATAAATGATTAATATAAGGTTTACCCTCTTTATCTTTCTTATCTTTAAACAGTTTATTTACTATTATTATTGATTTATCTATTAAATCATCTTCTTTTTTTATTAATTCAATATCTTCATTATTTAATTCACCAAACATAACAACACCCACCTCAAAACAAAAAAAGACCAATTTATAGGAGCAAATGCTGCGGTACCATCCTAATTGATCTTAATTAAAATAACGGATTTCTCCGGAGTTTATTAAACCCACTAAAGAGTAGATTCATAATATATTTATAATTTATCTTCCACCATTGATAAAATCTCTTTATATAAATAATATTACTACTATTCTCTTATTATCGCTTTCTAAAATATTATATCACATATATAAATTAATTCAATCCCCTTTTTTAGGATTAATATGTATCGTTATATATTTAGCCCACTTATATTGCTTCATAATATTATTTTGTAACATATGAGCATTATTATGTGCTTGTTCCAATGATAAATCAGATTCCATACTAACTTCTATAATTATTTTAAAATACGCTCCATATTTAATCATAACTAAATCATCTAATGAACATATATTCTTATCATCTAAAATAAAATTTTTTAATTCACCTAAAATATCACTATTACTTTCTTGCTCACCTATCAAAACACTTAAATTTTCTTTAATAATTAAAAAGCCAGTTCTTATAATAAAAATACCTACTATTATAGTTGCTACAACATCAGAATAAGAAAATATATTTATCTTATTTGAAAACTGTACCAATATACTTGATATAAGTACAACAATAGAACTATAAACATCAGCCCTACTTTCTCTACCACTAGATATTAATATATTATTATTATAAATTTTACCCATTTTAATTAAATAAAAAGATAAAAAATATTTAAACAAAATAGTAATAAAACTAACTACAATAACCAATAAACTAGGTATACAAATAGAGCTACTCATACTCTTTTTTATCAAAGAAAAACCAATTATAAGTACAACCAATCCTATACCACAAGAAGTAATATATTCAAGTCTTCCATGTCCAAAAGGATGTTTTTTATCTGCAGGCTTTCCTGCTATATAATTACCTATCATAGCAAAAAAATCAGTAAGTAAATCACTAAAAGAATGTATTCCATCAGCTATTAAAGCAGATGACTTTCCTATATAACCCATAATAATTTTAAAAATAGATAAAAGAGAATTAGTAACTACACTAATCCTCATTATATTATTAAATTTTTTCATAATATTATTTTGCTAAAAACCAATTATCACCATATTCAAAATCAACCTTTAAAGGTACTGATAATTTAACTACATTTTCCATCTCATATTTAGCTATTTCTATTACTTTATCTAATTCATCTTTTAAACAATCAAAAATTAATTCATCATGTACTTGTAAAATCATTTTAGATTTAATATTTTCAGCCTTAAATCTTCTAGATATATTAACCATTGCTTTTTTTATTATATCAGCACTAGTTCCTTGAATAGGAGTGTTTAAAGCAATTCTCTCTCCCCCTGTTCTTATCAAATAATTTGTATTATTAATTTCAGGAATAGTTCTAATTCTTCCCATCATGGTTTTAACATATCCATCACGTTTAGCATTATCAATTGTTTTTTCCATATATTCTTTTATACCTGGATAAGAATTTAAATAATTATCAATAAACATTCTAGCTTCTTTTGTTGAAACACCTATATTTTCAGATAATCCAAAACCACTTATACCATATATTATTCCAAAATTTACAGCTTTTGCTATTCTTCTTTCATTATCTGTAATATTTTCATGTCCAAATATCTCTTCAGCAGTTTCTTTATGAATATCTTCATTATTATTAAATGCCTCTATCATCTTATCAACATGAGCTATATGGCTTAAAAGTCTAAGTTCAATCTGAGAATAATCTCCACTTACAATAACACTATTTTCACTTGGTATAAAAGCTTTTCTAATAGATTTACCCTCTTCATATCTTATTGGAATATTTTGTAAATTTGGTTCTATACTAGAAAGTCTACCAGTTCGTGTTAATGTCTGAGTAAATATAGTATGAATTTTACCATCACTTCTAATTACATTAATAAGCCCTTCAACATAAGTAGTATACAATTTAGAAAAAGTTCTATAATCTAATATTTTTTCTACTATTGGATGCTTATCCTTTATTTTTTCCAAAATATCAGCAGAAGTTGAATAACCTTGCCTTATTTTTTTAGAATGAGGAAGACCTAACTTTTCAAATAAAATATTACCCAACTGCATAGGAGATGCTATATTAAACTTTTCACCAGCTAAAGAATATATTTCTTGCTCTAAAGAATCAATTTTAACTTTTAAATCACAACCCCTATTTTCTAATTCTTGTTTATCCACATATACACCATCAAACTCCATATCACCAAGTACTAAAGAAAGAGGCATTTCTATATCATAAAATAAATTTTCTAATTCTTTTTCTTTTAATAATTTTTTAAATTCAACAGTAGTATCATAAATAAATTTAGCTTTTTGACTACATACTTTAGCTATTTCTTCTATACTTACATCTTTATATTTAGTTTTAGTACTCATATAAGTATTTTCATAAAAAGGAATATTATAATTAAATTGATTAGCCAAATAAGATATATCATCCTTAATATTAAATTCAAGTAAATATCCAGCAATCATAGTATCAAATTCAATATTCTCTATATCTAAATTCATCCATTTAAATGAAACGTAAAGCTTTTTTAAATCATATGTAAACTTTACAAAGTCTTTAAATTTAGGAAAACATTTATCTATTAATTCTGGTTTTATAAAATAACATACATTCTCATTATAAATAGATAATCCATAAATATAAGGTTCATGATAATTAGTTCCTTTTATTTCTAAATAAATAGAAGAATCTTTATCTAAATGTATTTCATTCTCATTATTTACAATAATATAATCTACACTATCATCATTTTTTTGTATATTCTCTTCTTCCTTCTTTATAAAAGAATAAAATTCTAATTCCTCATAAAATTCTTTTAATTTATTAGTATCTCTTTCTTTAACCCTTAAATCAGATAAAGTTATATCAAGAGGAATATTCTTTTCTATAGTTGCTAACTTATAACTAAAATAAGCACTATCTTTATCATTTACTAATTTTTCCTTTAATTTTCCATTTATACTATCTATATTATTATAAATACCATCTAAAGTCTTATATTGATTTAATAATTTTAAAGCAGTTTTTTCACCTACTCCAGCAACACCCGGTATATTATCAGATGCATCACCCATTAAAGCCTTTAAATCAATTACATTTATCGGATTTATACCATAAGCTTCTTTAAAACTTTCCTCATTATAACGAATATAATCTTTTTGTTTTAAAAGTTTAATATCTACACTACTAGAAATTAATTGAAGTAAATCCTTATCACTACTTACTATAGTACCAGTAAAATTAGGATCTTTTTCAACTATATTAGCAAATGTACCAATAATATCATCTGCTTCATAATTATCACATTCATAATACTTAATACCCATATAACCTAAAAGTTCTTTAGCTAAAGGAAATTGAAGTTTTAATTCATCAGGAGTTTCAATTCTACCACCCTTATATCCTTCATATAAATGATGTCTAAATGTTTTACCTTTGTCAAAAGCAACAATCATATATGTAGGTTTCTCCTCATATACAATTTTATTAATCATACCAGTAAAGCCAAATAAAGCATTAGTAGGAAATCCCTTACTATTTTTCATAAAATTACCACTATACGCCGTAGCATAATAACTTCTAAATAATAAATTATTACCATCAACTAAAATTAACTTTTCCATATTATCAAATCCTTTTAATCAATTATATCAAAAAAAAAGAATGATTTAAACATTCTTTTTCAAATTAAAAATCATAATCGTCATCATCATCATCATAGTCATAATCATAATCATAATCGTCATCATCATAGTCATAATCATAATCATCATAACTATAACCATTACCTATTAAATTTAATTCAGACATATCATCAGTTAATTCTTTAAAACCTTTTTTACTCATCAATTCATCTTGTAATTCAGATACATAATCATCATCAATCTCATCCATATCAATATAACCTGAAATACTCTTTGCTTTTATTGGTTTGTTATAATCTACACTGTATCCAATAACAAATCCATATTTTTCACTACCATCTGTAACTTCAACATTATAAAGTTTCTTATTATCTTTATTAGTTATTGTAACAGATCCTAAAGCCTCTTCTTTTCCACTTTGATTTGTATAAATAACATATTTATTATCTTTTTCTTTAACAACAGATAAAATTAAATCATTATAATCTATTTCAAATTTAACAAATTCTTGATTAATACCTTTTGTATAAATAGAAATCATCATTTTATCATCAGATAAAGAATCACTATTTTTATAATCATTTATTGAATCATTTAATTCACTAATTACATCAGATTCATCAGAACCTATAATACTAGAATATACTTTAATAAAATCTTTGTCATTCTTTAAATTAGTTAAAAAGTTTATAGCTATTTCTTGACCAGTTTTATTGTCAAGCATTAAAGTATTTTTATTAACTTTTGTAGTTTTTCCATTTATTTTAATTGATGTTTTTTCTTTCTTAAAATATTCATTTTTCAAAGAAGATTTTAAACTTTTAGCAACACCACTTACTAATTTATCAATATCCTTTACATTTGTATTTTCAAAATTAACCTTCTCATTAACTCTTGCATATTTTTGCTTATCACTAAGTCTTACATAAACATAATCATCTTGAATTGTACCATCCATATTAAGAGCATCATTACCATCATATTTAACATTTAACTCCATATTAGATATCTTATTTTTATTATCTATTTCATAAGTTAAATCAATACCTATTTTATTCAATACTTGAAACATAGCATTATTTTCTTCATCATCAACAGAGACATCAGTTTTAAAATATAAATTAGAACTCATTGTATCATAATCAGTATTTAAAGAACTTACTAGAGATTTCTCAACATTATCAATTGCTTTTGAGAATACATCTTTAGGCTTTTTATTAATTAATAATACAAAAGCCAAAACAAAACAAGTTATTAATAAAACTGCTCCAATAATAATAAATATTATTGCTTTGCTACCTTTCTTTTTAATATTCATTTGTTGATTATACATTGGTTGTTGAACTGGTTGTTGAACTGGTTGTTGTACAGGTTGTTGTACTGGTTGTTGTACTGGTTGTTGTACTGGTTGTTGTATAGTAGTTTGATTAACATTTTGTACTGGTATGTCATTAATTAACAAATTATTATTTTTCAATTCTTGTACAGATGAACCACATTCAGAACAAAATAAATCATTTTCATTTATTATAGAATTACATCTTCCACATCTCATATTATCACTCCTTACCTAATCTACTACATTTCAATTATAACATAAAAAAAAGAATTTTTTAAATTCTTTTTGCTTGTATTACTAATCTTTGCGCTGAAGTAGTATAACATGTAGATAAAGTAACAATAGAATCATTCTCTGTTACATCAACATTAAAATCTTTTATACTTCTTTCTTTGGATTTATTTATATAACTAATAAAACTATCATTTGATGAAAAATTAGTAATCAAATAATCATCAGTATTATCAATTACATATATAGAAAATATTTGATACTTGTAATTAACACCCTTAATACTAAAATTGATAATTAAATTAGAAGAATTAGAATACCAAGACTCATTAATTACATTTTTTAATGTTCCAAACATAGTACCATTACTCATAGAATGACCGTAAATAATATAATTTTTATCATTTGAATCAACATTATTTCTATAATCTAAAAATATCCATCCACCTCTATTAGATGATTTATCAAATGCATGATATAAATAATAATCATTATCATTGGATTTTACAACAGGATAATTTACATTCGTATTCTTAACTTCTAACCACCCAACAGTATCGCTATTTAACTCCAATAACTTCTGATATATATTCTCATACTTAGTAGTATATGGATTATTTTTAACAGGAACATCAGGAACATCAGGAACTTCAATTGGTTCTTCTTCCACATCAGTTTCTTCATAGTCATAGCTATTATCAATATCTTCTATTACATTATTAATACTCTCTATATTTTTATCTAAACTCTCATCATCTTTTTTATTTCTAGATTTTATCATAAAAAATAAAAGTAAACAAAATAATATAACAAATAAAATTATAGTATTTAAAAGTAAATAATTAATTTGTTTTAAACCATTTTTTTCTTTATATTCTTTAGAATAAATAATAACTATCTTTACATTATATTTTTTCTCATATTTTTTAATTTTATCTATATCTTTTAAAATATTATCAGTTGTATATTTATTCTCATATATATATATTTTTATATTTTCTTTATCATATTCTTTTATTAATTTTAAAATATATAATAAATCCTTATTACTATATTTCTTTATATCAACTCTTTTTAAATTTCTATTTACTTTAAAAAAATATTCAATATCCAATTTATCATTATCAATTATATTATTATTAATAACTACTCTTTCTTTAGAAATAATTTTAGGTAAAGTAGTTAATTTATTATCAGATATAAACTGACTAACATAAAAAATATTATTTCTAACTTCAACAACACCATCTTCAAATTTATCTAACATAACCTCTGGCATACTATAGCATTCTATTCTTTTTAAATTTTTATTTTCTAGTAATTTAAATGAAATAGAGTAATTAATAGAAGTATCAAAATAAAAACATAAATCAGTTATAACTTCTACATATAAAATTAAATCAAGAGATAAATCAACAATATCAATATCCTTTATTATTACCTTAGATATATTAAACTTAGTAGCTAAAAAATTAATATAACTCCTTATTAAAGCTAAATTATCACGTATATATTCTTCACTGAATTTAGCATTATTTATATCTATAATATTAGTATTATTTAAATCCTTTTCAACACCATAACCATATTCAGAATTAAAAACAATAGATTCATCAATAATATTTATTACTAATTTTTTAATATCCATCATCCTTTCAAAAAAAGCTTTCAAAAGAAAGCTTTATGCTTGTGGGAATTTATTTTTTCTTCTAGATACTAAAAATGCTAAAACACCAACACCAGCTACAACTGGTAATACTAAATAAGCATTATTCATTCCAGTCTTTGGATTTTTTACAGTATTTTCTTTTACTTCTGTAGTTGTTTCAGTTTTTGTATCAGTTTTTACTTCTGTTTCTGTTGTAGTTTCTTTTGTAGTTGTTGAACTATATAAAGTATAATTATAATAAACATAACCTTCTGCGGTAATTAATTTAACATAATAAACGCCATAACTATAACTACCAGAACTTATTTGATATTTACTTTTTCCATCAATTGTTTCCTTTTTTGTTTCAACCCAATTTTTTAAAACATACTTTGGAATAAGTTCTTCTACAGTTGTAAAATCAGAATTATTTGATTTACACTTTTCATCTTTAATCTTCCCTAATTCATCTAATTTTTCATCAAGCGTAAGAGTCTTATCTTCTGTAAACTGATAATCATAATATTTTTGACTTGCTTCACTACAAGCTTCTATAGACTTGTTTAATTTAATAATTTCATCATAATCTTCTTTAGACAATTCAACTTGTTGATAATAAACATTAGTTATCTTAAAGCCATAAATACTATCAGGAATTGTTACATAACTGTTTTCTGTAGATGAAATCTGCTTAGGAAACTCAACAATTTTTGTCCAGCCCTCATAGGCACTAACATTACTAATTCCCATTACACACAACATACAACTTAATAATAAACATATTTTTTTCTTCATAAACTTTTCTCCTACCTTCTATACCGATAATAACAAAGTATTATTTATATATCAAGTAATAAACGTAAAATTAAATTAACTTTACATATTAGAATGTAAATAAAAAAGAGCTTATATTAAGCTCTTGATGAATATTTTCCATCTGCTGTTGAAACAATTATTTTTTCACCTTGTTCAACAAAAAGTGGTACTCTAACTTTTAAACCAGTTTCAAGTACTGCATCTTTTAAAGCATTATTAGTTGTATTACCTTTAATTGCTGGTTCAGTTTCTGTTACTGTAAGTTCAATCTTATCTGGTAAATTAATTCCAAGTAATTCACCTTGGTATTGAATAATATTAACCATTAAATTTTCAATTAAGAAATCTTTATTTGATCCAACTTGATCAGCAGTTAATTCTAATTGTTCATATGTTTCCATATTCATAAATACATAAGAATCACCAGTATTATAAAGATATTGCATATCTCTTTTTTCAATTCTAGCAGTTTCTACTTTTATACCAGAATTAAATCTTTCTTCTACTATAGATCCAGTTCTTAAATTTTTTAACTTAGCTGTAACGAATGCAGCTCCTTTACCTGGTTTTACATGACCTAAATCTAAAACAGTATAGATATTTCCATCCATTTCTATAGTCATACCAATTTTTAAATCATTTACATTTATCATAAATAAACCTCCTTTTATTAAAAAATAAGGATTAACCTTATTTAGTTTTAATTTTTATATATATTAATTACATACTATTTTTCTTCTTTGTGAGCTGTATGTTTTCTACATTTTGGACAATGCTTATTTAAATCTAAACGTTCAGTAGTATTTTTTTTATTTTTTTCAACACGATAATTTTTTTCACCACATTCACTACATTTTAAAGTAACTAATTCTCTAGCTTCTCCTTTTTTTGCCATGATATTTCCTCCTTTGCATAAAAACACTAGTACCATTATATCAAATATTCTTAAAATTTCAACTTTTTTTTAACAAAATCAATAATTTAATTCAAAATAAGCATCTGTAATTCTTCTAACTATCCTTTTATTTACTCTAGATTTATATTCACTTATAGAATTTACATCATATACATCAGGAGAAATAACAGAAAAAGCAACACGTGGATTATCATATGGAGCATATCCAACAAAGGTATATGAAATTGTTTCATGATCTATCTTTCCATCATTATCACTATCAACAAAACTTTGACTTGTACCTGTTTTACCAGCTGCATTATAAGAATCATTTACATATCCATATCCTGTTCCATATGTTGTAACAGCTCTAAAACCATTTTTAACTCTATCTAAATATTCTTGCTTCGTATTAATTTTATTCAAAATAATAGGATTATATTCAAATATATTTTCACCTGTTGTACTACTTTTAACACTTTTTAAAAGTTGTAATTTCATTCTATTTCCACCATTTGCGATAGTAGATATATACTGATTTAACTGCAAAGCTGTATAAGTATCGTATTGACCAATTGAAAAATCAAGTAATAAACCATTTTTATCATCTGTACCTCTAAACCCAGTACTTTCATTAGGTAAATCTATTTCAGTTTTAACACCAAGTCCAAACTCTTTAAAAGTATTTCTATATATATTAAAAGCATCTGTATTTATTTTAAATGCCCCATTATATACATAATTATATCCGGCAACCTTCATAGCTGTATAAAATTGATAAGTATTAGATGATTGAGCAAGTGCAGTAATATCATTAACTGTACCTAATTGTTTCCAAGAACATTTTAAATTAGCTCCTGCTAATTTAACACATATATCATTTCTAACTTCTCCTATTTTAAGCGCACCAGTATTATATCCAACTATATGTGATGCTCCTTTTACAACAGAACCAACAGTTGCCGATGTAGAAAATACACCTGGAGTATAATCTAAAATTCTATAAGTTCCATTAGTATTTACAATTTGTTTACCTGCCATAGCAAGTACTTCTCCTGTATTTGGATCACTTACTACAACAAATGATCTATTATAAAACCTTGTATTTGGTTCATCTTTTGTTTTATAAAGTTCATCTATAATTATATTCTCTATCTTTTTTTGAAGTTCTATATCGATAGTTAAGTATAAATCATTTCCTCTTTTACCTTCTTTAACCAAAACTAAATCGGAATCAATATATTTATAAACATTTTTTTCTCCCTTTAAATAATCATCATACATATATTCTAAGTAACTAGTACCAACAATATCAGATAAAGTATAACCTTTATTTAAATAATAATCTTTATTTTCTTGTTCAATATTTCCTATTGTCCCTATTATTGATCTAAAAATATCATCATATAAATATTCCCTTCTCCAACTTAATTTAACATCTACTCCTTTTAACTTTAATGACGCTATAGTAGCGTATTCTTCCTCACTAACATTCTCATCTTTAATTATCTTTTCATCTTTAGAATATCCTTTATTCATAATATAATAAATATATGCAGCCTTTTTATCAATATCAGACATTCCATCTATCTCTTCATCCGTTATTTTAGATTTTTTTAAAATATCAAGTTCACTTGCTGTTATTTTTCTTCTTTTATAATTATCAATTTCATATTTGGTTAATCTATTATTTATATTTTCCATATATTTTTTTAAATAAAAATTAACAAGCATATTTTTATCTACCTTTTTTATATCCATATCTAAAACTTCACCTAATTTATAAGAAAGCTCAATTTCTTCTTTAGTACTAAGACCACACTTTTTATAAAATATTACCTTATTAGGTTCATTATCTACAATTAATTTACCATTTCTATCATAAATTCTACCACGTGGAGCAGTAGAACCATATATTAAAACATCAGTTTTTTCTTTTAATATTTCTTTATAATATTTGTTATTTATAACTTGTACATAGAAAAGTCTAAGTAATAATATAGAAAAAAATATTAAAGTAATACATATAAAGAATTTTAATCTATTATTAATTTGATTATTTCTATATTCTTCCATATTATCACCTATTTTTATTTTAAAACAAATAAAAAACATTATTCTAAAATATTTGCATATTATTTATTAGGTGATAATTTGATAGAAAAATATCTTAAATTTTATATTTCTAAAATGAATAAAAATGATATAAAAAATTATTGTATAAAAAATAATATAACAATAGATGATGATGAATTAGAAATAGTTTATACATATATAAAAGAAAATTGGTATGAAATGTGTTTTAATGATACATCTGTTACTCTAAATAAAATTAAAAATATATTAAAACCAAAAAGTTATAAAATAGCCGAAAAATTAATAATTAAATATAAAGAAAAATATAAAAGTTATCTATAAAAAAAGAAGATCAAATCTTCTTTTTATAATATTCTCTTACGTCTTCTAATAAATTAGAATTAAATTTTTTACTTCTTATCATTTCAATTTCTTGTTTATATGGTGGATAAGTTTTTTTATCAGATATAGAATCCACTATATATGGAGTTTCAAGTATTTTTGGAATATTTTCTAATTTTTCATTATATAAAACTTTAATTAAATTCTCAAAGCCAATAGTACCATATCCTATATTTTCATGTCTATCTTTATGTGAACCAATAGAATTTTTACTATCATTAACATGAACACAATATAATTTATCTATTCCTATTATTTTATCAAACTCTTCTATTACACTATCAAAATCATTTAAATCATATCCAGCATCATTAATATGACAAGTATCTAAACATACACCTATTAATTCTTTATTATCAACTCTATCAATAATAGATTTTATTTCTTCAAAAGTTCTACCACATTCACTACCTTTACCAGCCATAGTTTCAAGACAAATTATTACATCATTATCACTCTTTAGTACTTGATTAAGCGCTGAAGCAATATTTTCTATTCCCTTTTCACTACCAAGTCCAACATGACTTCCAGGATGTAAAACAACTTTTTTAATACCCAAAATATGAGCTCTTTCAATTTCTTGTTTTAAAAAATTTATAGAAAACTCAAAATTATTTTCATTAGCTAAATTAACAATATATGGAGCATGAATAATTACATTATTAATATCAATATTATTTTCACTCATTAATCTTTTTGCTTCCTCTACCAAATTCATATCTATAGAATCTCTTCTTGTATTTTGAGGAGCTCCTGTATAAAACATAAATGTATTAGCACCATAACTAATAGCTTCTTTAACACTTCCAACTAATTGATCATTCTTTTTATAAGAAACATGACTTCCTATTATTAAATTCATCATAACATCACCATACTAATTATAATAAAAAAAAGAAAAAATTTCTACAATAATTCTTTCCTTTTTATTATATAAGTTTTATCTTTTGTATAAAAAGCATAAAATACATCTTTAAGTTCTATATTTTCGTTTTTTAACATCTTATCTAACCACTTTTTATCTTTTTTAATCTCAATTAAAGTAGCATAATCTATTTCACCATCAAGAATTAAAGGTAAAGGATATTCTTTGGTATTTTTAAATATTGATAAAGTACCACTATTTTCTAAAATAGCATAATCTACCTCTTCTAAACTTTTAACACCCTGTTCTCTAAGTTGAGTAGTTAAATCATCTAAACTATATCTTAATTTACTCATAGCGCTAAAATTTACTTTACCTCTATTTATAAGTACAGTTGGTTTACCATCTATTATATTCCTAAACTTATTGCTTTTAACAGAAATATAACTAAGTAATATCTGCATAACAATAAGAGTTAACATAGGAACTACAGATATAAATACAGAATACTCCTGTTCCTCAATACAAACAGCAGCCATATCAGCTATTAAAATAGATACAATTAAATCTATAACACTTAATTGTCCCAATTCCTTTTTTCCCATAACTCTATACCCTATAATAATAAAAATATATAAAAATAAAGTTTTTAAAACTAAAGATAAATACATATATATCACCTATTATAATTATGTACTTATCATTTTTTTCTATACAAATTCATAATCTTTATTAGGTGAAATTTATGAAAAAATTAAAAAATTTAAGTATAAGTCTATTAATTAGTACATCATCAATAATTATAGGTGCATTTCTATTAAATATTTTATATTATTTTAACATAGTAAATGAAAATATATTTAACACATTAAAAATGATAATAATTATTATATCTTTATTTATATCAGGAATTTTATTAGGTAAAAAAAGTAAGAAAAAAGGATGGTTAGAAGGATTAAAATTAAGTGGTATAGTTATATTTATCATTCTTATAATTAATTTAATATTTATAAAAGAATTTAATTTACAAACAATTATATACTACATAATAATACTTTTATCTTGTGTATTTGGAAGTATGCTTGGTATAAATAAAAAGTAACAAAAGTTACTTTTTTTATAAATTATTTTTCTATATTTATAATAGTTATCTCACTATCAAATAAATTATTTAATTTTTTTATTTTTGTATTATCTGACAATTTTGTAATACCAGAACTTATAATTAAATTTTTATTCTTTATATATCCATACATATCAGAAGAAAATAATCTTCTAGAATGTGGTACTGGAGAAAAAATGCCTACACCTTTAAAGAGCTTTCTAAAACATTTAAATAAACATCCAGCATGCATATGTCCTGATAAAATAAGATCAGAATTATTAAATAAATCTATATCATTACACTTAGTTACAGCATATGGAGAATGACACAATAAAATATTAAATTTATCTTTTCTTACCTTTAAATTAGAATCTATATATTTATGAATACAAGAAGGATTTTCTCCATCAATATAATAATATTTCCAAGGTAAAGTTAATCCAATAAAGTTAATATTATCAAAAACTTTTAAAGCATTATCAAGTAAATAAACATTATCTATAGCTTTTATATTTAAAAATATATCATCATTTCTACAATCATAATTCTTTTTAAATTGAACCATATCATGATTACCTATTCCAATAATAACTTTTGTAATATTGCCTAAATCTTTTAACCATTTAAAAAATAAAGAAATATCTGATACATCAGTTCTATTTATAAAGTCTCCTGCTATACAAATATAATTCGGATTAATTCTTTTTATTTTATTTAAAACTTTATATAAATGCTTTAAATTATTCTTATTATCATAATGAATATCAGTAAGTAAAACTATTTTACTATTAAAATTACTTTTTATATAATAATCTTGACAACTAATCTTCAATCTTATCACCATTATATTTTATTAAAAAGTCACGTTTATAATTATCAAAATTATCATTTTTTATTGCTTCTCTTATTTCTTCTGTCATTTTTATTAAAAATCTAATATTATGAATAGATAAAAGTCTAGCACCAAAAGTTTCATTACATACAAGTAAATGTCTTATATAAGCTTTTGTATAATTACGACAAGCATAACAATCGCAGGTTTTATCTATTGGAGTAAAATCCTCTTTATATTTAGCATTTCTAACATTAATCTTACCAGTACGTGTAAATGCATTATTATGACGAGCTATACGAGTTGGAAGAACACAATCAAACATATCAATACCACGTTCAACACCCTCTAAAATATCAGCAGGTTCCCCTACACCCATTAAATATCTAGGTTTATCTGTAGGTAAATACTCAATTGCATAATCTATCATTTTATACATTGTATCTTTATCCTCACCAACACTTGTACCACCTATAGAATATCCATCAAAATCCATTTTAACAGTTTCAAGTGCTGACATACGTCTTAAATCTTCATACTCTCCACCTTGTACTATACCAAATAAAGATTGTCTTTCATTATTAAAAACAGCTTTTCCTCTTTTAGCCCATCTAAGAGTTCTTTCAGTACTTTTTTTAGCATATTCATAATCTGCAGGATATGGAATACATTCATCAAAACTCATAGCAATATCACTATCAAGTTTATTTTGAATTTGAATTGAAAGTTCAGGAGTTAAAAATAATCTTTTACCATCTAAATGACTCTTAAAATATACTCCTTCTTCAGTTATATCTTTCTTCTTAGCAAGTGAAAAAACTTGAAAACCACCTGAATCTGTTAGTATTGGTCCATTCCAATTCATAAACTTATGAAGACCACCAGCCTTATCAATAACATCTTCACCTGGCCTAAGCCATAAATGATAAGTATTTGATAAAATTACATCGCTTCCAACATCTTTTAATTCTTCGGGACTTAATGTTTTAACAGTTGCTTGAGTTCCAACAGGCATAAACATTGGAGTTTCATAACTACCATAATTAGTATGTAATATACCATACCTTGCTTTTTTATCATTTTTTATAAGTTCATATTTTATTTTCATTTTTGCTTTTCACTCCATTCAATACCACATTTTTTCAAAACTATACTTATATACTTTTCACTCAACATATCACTATACAAGTTTTTACATCAACAGTATATATAGTTTGATTACTTTTATTAAATCCAAAACAGTCATAATCATCTATACCAACTTTTTTCATAGAATCATAATCAAAGCCATTAATTTCTTCTGTATACATGAAAATCACCTACTGATTATTTTAACATAAAAAAGGATTATTTTAATCCTAAATTCATTTTTATAGACTTTTATTATACTCTTCACATACTTTATCATAATCTTGTGCCATAGCTTCAACTTCTTCTTTAGAATTCAATCTAACACCACTAGCAAACTCATGACCACCACCATTATATTTAGCAGCAACTTCATTTATAACAGGTCCTCTTGATCTAATAGAACCCCTTATATTACCATTTACTTTATCACAAGAAAATACAGCCCATGCCACAAAATCTTCAACATAGTTAAAATTATTAACCATATTTCCTGCAGTAGCAGGATCAACTTTATATCTATTAAGAGCATCCTCATCTAAATAAGCATACGCAAAACCATGCTCTGTAACAATTAAATGGTTAGATATATAACCTTCAAATTTCATTTCTTTAAAAGGTCTCATAAATAAATCCTTATAAAGAGGAACTATCTCAATATTAGTTTCCTCTAATAGCCTAGATACTAAACTAAAAGTTTTAGCAGTTGTATAAGAAAATAAGAATCTATCTGTATCAGAAACAAGTCCAATATATAAATCTTCAGCACTTTTTTTAGTCATGACAAGTTTTGTTGAAAAAATAAGTTCCATAATCATTTGAGAAGCACTACTAGCTGTAGTATCAATCCATTCAACATCAGCAAATTTTTCAACAAAAGGATGATGATCTATTTTAATAATATTTTTAAAATCAGATAAATTAACACCATCTATTCTTTTTATATTAGGTGTATCAGTTACTATTAACAATGCATTTTTAGATATATAAGATGGAACTTTATCTAAATTTCCTAGATATTTAAACTTAGTTGCAGGGCTACCCACCACATATACACTCTTATTTGGAAATGTAGCCAAAATTGATTCTTTAAGTCCTATACTACTTCCAAGTGCATCTGGATCAGGGCCAACATGACGGGCGATAACAATTGTATCACTTTTTTTAATTAATCTATATATTTTCTTTTTAATATCACCCATTTTACCACTCTTTCTACTATAAGAAATTATAAGTATCTCTTGCTATCATAACTTCTTCATTTGTTGGTATTACATAACATGGAACACTAGAATCTTCAGTTGTTATTATACCTTCTTTTCCAAATCTACATTCTTCATTTAAGTTTTTATCAATTTTAATTCCAAGACATGAAAGTCTATCTATTACCATACGTCTAATATGAGGGGCATTTTCTCCAACACCAGCTGTAAAGCAAATTGCATCAACACCACCTAATTCAACATAGTATTTAGCAATATAACCAACTATAGAATTAACATATACATGGTGAGCCAAAATAGAAGGTTTATGTTTCTCACCTATTTTAGCATCTATATCTCTAAAATCACTTGATACACCACTAATACCTAACATACCACTATTCTTGTTTAAATCATAATCAATTTCATCAATTGATTTACCAGTTTTTTTAGATATATAAGATATAATTCCATAATCTATATCACCAGAACGTGATCCCATAACAATACCAGAATTAGGAGTAAATCCCATAGTAGTATCAATACATCTACCATCTCTTACAGCACTAATAGATCCACCTTGTCCTAAATGACAAACAATTACATTACAAAATTCCTTATCCAATAATTCAGATACACGTTCAGATACATATCTATGACTCATACCGTGAAATCCATATTTTCTAACGCCATATTTTTGATACCATTCATATGGTACAGCATAAATAAATCTATCTTCTTTTATTGTTTGATGAAATGCAGTATCAAAACATCCAACTTGGGTAGCACTTGGAATTTTTTCCATAAATGCCCTAACACCCATAATATTAGCAGGATTATGAAGAGGCGCTAAATCATTTAACTTAGAAACTTCATCTAATACTTCTTCATTTAATATAACAGAAGAAGAGTACTTATCTCCACCATGTACAATTCTATGTCCAACACCTTTAATTTCATCTAATGATTTAATTACATTATTTGAAAGTAACTCATCTATTAATACAGAAACAGCTACCTCATGATTTGGTAAATCTCTCTTTTTTTCTATTTTTTCACCATTAATTTTTATAGTATAAAAGCTATTTTCAATACCTATTCTTTCAAATACTCCTGATATAATAACTTTTTCCTCAGGCATTTCAAACATTTGAAATTTCAATGATGAACTACCTGCATTAACTGATAATATTTTCATAAAATTTCCTCTTTTCTATTTCAAAGATATAACTTTCGATCCACTTAAAATATCTTCTAAATCTAATTTATCTCTTCTATATAATAACATATGTGAACTTATAAATACCAGTAATAATTGTAAAATTGACAAAATACTGACACTTATAAAATAACATTTAGCCTTCATAAAAGAAATAAATATAATAGTTAAAATATTATACCCTAGTGCATTTATAATTAAAGACCTAATAAACACACTAAACACTTTAACACGACCACCTGTTTTTCTATCTACTATTCTTATTTTCATTATACTCTTACCTAAAGTTTGACCACCTCTAAACAAAGGTACAATTACAAAATAACTTATTATAAAAAACAAATTCAAAATATTTTTTGGTGAATTGTTATAATCTATTTGATAATTATATTCTATGTAATCATCTATAAAATCATTAAAACTAAGCTCATGTTTCATAAAACTTTCCATAGATAAATCAAGTTTATATTCATATTTTTTAACAACATCTGTTTTAAGTGCGAAATTATACAAAATCATAAGACAGCTTGTAAGAAATAAAAAATCAATAATATATGCGATACTTCTTTGTTTAAAATTAGCCTTCATATTCTTTTCCTTCTATAAAATTTCTAATTAACTCTTCAAATTCATCAATCTTAGTTGCTTTAAATAACTTTTGTTTAAGTAAACTTGAATTCTTAACACCTTTTAAATACCAAGCTGCATGACTTCTCATCTCAAGTGCAGCAATATGTTCATCTTTATTTTTTCTAATAAGAGATAAATGATGTAGTATCATATTAAGCCTATCAAGACTAGATACAACACTAGGTTCTTTACCGCTTTCTAAATAATCAACACATTCCTTAATAAGCCAAGGATTACCTAAAACCCCACGGCCTATCATAACAGCATCACAACCAGTTTCATCCATCATTCTTTTAGCATCATAACAAGACAATATATCCCCATTACCAATTACCGGAATACTAACTTTTTCTTTTACCTGTTTTATTATATTCCAATCAGCCTTACCACTATATCCTTGACTTCTAGTTCTTGGATGAACAGTAATAGCATCAGCTCCAGCTTTTTCAACTATCGATGCAATTTCTACAGCATTTATACTATTAAAGTCCCATCCACTTCTAATCTTTACAGTAACAGGAATAGGAACAGCTTTCTTTACACTAGAGACAATCTCATATACTTTTTCTGGATCCTTAAGAAGAGCACTCCCAGCTTGAGCTCTAAGCGCTACTTTAGGAACAGGGCACCCCATATTAATATCAATTATATCTGGATGCATATTTTCATATATATACTTTGCTGAAGAGACAAAAGAATCAACATCACTTCCAAATATTTGCTGAGATAATGGCCTTTCATAATCAGTCATAAAAAGCATATCAATAGTCTTCTTATTACCATAAAATATTGCTTTATCACTAACCATTTCAGCAGTTATAAGCCCACATCCCATTTCTTTTATAATAGTACGAAATGCACTATCACATACCCCTGCCATAGGAGCCAAAACAACTCTATTTTTAATTTCTACATTTCCTATTTTAAACATAATAAACACCTAATAGAATTATAACACATATATAAAAGAAAAGCATTTGATTTTATCAAATGCTCAATATTAAAATTTATTTTGCTTAAAGAAAGTCTTAACATTTTCTTTACCAATATAATAAAAATCATAAGGTAATCTATTCATTAAATAATCATTTAATTTTTCATAAAAAATCATTTTTAAATCCCTATCAATCAATTTACATGCTTCACATATAATAATCATATTCATTCGTTGCCATATATAATTTTGATCATATAAATCTTTATTAAATTCAATCTCACTACTAAATTCATATAATTTTCTATCAATCTCTATCATAGCTTTTGTAATCATATAATTATCATTTATAGAATTCATTATATTCTTATTAAATTTTAAATATTCTTTTTCATCATAATGAATATCTAGTTTATATCCACTCTTTTTATTTTCTAATTCTTTATAAAATAATTTTGATTTTACTGGTTCAACATAAACTACATTAGAATACTTTTTAGCTATACTCTTTAAATTTAAATTAATAAAATTAGATAAATTTAAACCTAATATATTTGGAGCGCCGCATAAATAAACCTGCGTATTACTATGATTTTTCCTATTACTAGTTTGAATATATTTTAATATTGCCTCCAAACCATATGTATCTCTATTAATTCCATACATAAGTTTACGATTTATTTTTCCACCTCTTGTTAAATTATCTAAAAATGACCCAGTACCACCATTATAAACAATTACATTAGCCAACTCATCATCACACTCAGTAACACAATCATTAAGTCCTATATCATTATATACATGAATAGGATAATAATCTTCAATTATTTCTTGATTTATTCCATGAGTTACCATACCATTACAAGAATAATCAAATCTATTTAATTTATGTATTTCAGATTCCATTATATTATTAACTAACCATTCATATACATGTTCATCATTATTATTTTGAGCCCTAGCAAAATGGTGAAGCTCCAATTTAATTTTTTTATGATACATAGTATCATATAACCAAATATTCCTTAATAATAAAGGTTTTATACTTCTTACCATTGAATACCCAGAAGCAATTGAGTTTCCTAAACTTACAAGTCTAAATCTCTTTATCCCATCCTGTTTTAACACTTCTGAAACCCTAGAATTTATCTCTCTTAATTCATCAGCAATATTTTTATACATCCATAAACACCCAATAATTGATTATATACTAATTATAAAAAAAAGCAATATTTTTTTATTTAACATCACATTTTTATTAAAAAAAAATAAGATTTTTTTCTTCTTTCAATCTTAAAAAATATAAAAGCTACTACTTAAAAAACTTAAGGGGCAAGTCCAGCTTGCCCCTTACAAAAATTTCAAAAAAATTTTTACATTTGTTCTTATTATTTTTTTTACTTCCTTATTTCATTTTTCCTATCTTATTTACTACATTCCAATTATGAGATTATAGACTTTGAGATAGTTATAACTGGGCGAATACCACGATTAGTATTACTTACATCACTATAATCCAAAGTACCCAATCTATACACAATCCACACATATTTAGGTCTATTTACAGTAGAAGAACTTGTCCAATATGCAGTTGTACTTGAATCTTCTATATTACATCCTTTTTCCTCACAACTTTCTGTATAATCATAAAGCCATGAATATTTTGATTTATTTGTACTATTGGCTACTTGTGTTTTATTATTACTGTCCAAATAGAACCAATCTGATGAAGTTTTCTCATCAAAACTTGTATTTCCTGTTATTTTAGCTATTTCATTTGCTGTTATTAATCTTGCTTTTAAACTACTATCCCAAGTACTTGTATCATTATCTAGAGCTGTTTTTACTTCTTTCATTTCACTATTACTTCCTGTTGAATTATATGCTACTCCTGCTGTGGTATTATGATCTAGTATCATATTTACTGTTTCTGTTTTACTTCCTTCATCATTAAATGTATACCATTTCATACATCCTGTTTTTGTTCCTGTTGTACTTACTGCATCATTTTGATTACATACTTTTCCTGTTTCTGGATTAAAATATATTGCTGTACCATTTTCATATACTTGATACAATACTTCACATGTATCTGATATTTTTTTAGATACACTATTTTTATATTCTATTGTATATCCATCTACACAGAAGATAGCATTTTTTATAGTATTTTTTTCTAAAATATAATAACCGTTTGTTGGTCTTTTTCCACTTACATCTACCTCTAATGAATCATATTTATATGTACCATCAGATATATTTTTGTCATCTAACATGTCCTTTATTATTGTATTTTCTATTGCTTTTACATATCCTGTTACGCTTTGTTCTGCAGAACCTATTTTAGCTGTTTTTACTAAGTTTAATACTATTGGTGTTGCTATTAATGCTATAACTGCTAGTACTACTATTACTGCTAAAAGTTCTATTAATGTAAATCCTTTTTTCTTCATTTTTTTACTCACTCCTATTTTACTATTCTTTCTATATTGTACCCCCCCCCAGGGCTTTTTGTCAATGGGAGTTTATAATATACAAGGTAAAATTTTTTTACTAAAAATGCTAAAACATACAAAATAATTTGTAAAAAAAGAAAGAGGATAATCTCTTTCTACTATTAAGTATTACTAGTAACAATATTTTTTATTGTTTTATTATTAAAATATTGTAATTTTTTTATTTTAATAATAAAATTTTCATACATATTTCATACATATATTAATTAAACATAGAATTATTATTACTTATAACATTATACATATTACTTGATAAATATACTTTTATTAATACCTCATCATTCAAATTCCTTATCTTATGTTTTTTTAAATCTTCTTTAAAAATTCTATAGTAATCATAAGAATTAATACCATTTGAATATATATCATAAAATTTATAATCATCAGAAATATAATTTCTCATATTAACTTTATTTTCTTTATAGTGTTTAACCTCTACTTTTATACTAGATAAAGAATCATCAATTACATATTCAATATTATTTCTATAAGGCGATATAACCACATTGTCATTATAATCAATATCAAAAGTATCAACTATATAATTATTATCATCTATACCTACTCTATCATAATCCATGTATTTTACAAAAGAAAATCCAAAACCAATTCCCATTAAACAAAGTGATATAATAAATAAAATAAACATTCTTTTAAATTTTATTACACAATTAAATATAAAATTATATATATAATATAAAATTATATAACACATCAATAAACATCCAATTAAACATATAAATACAAATAAAAATAATAAACCATATTTAAAATAATATATAGAACAAGCTGTTAATGCTAAAACAATAAGAGTAAAAATTATAACAGGTATAGAAAATAAAACAGTAAAAAATTTAATTATATATACAAATAAATTTCCAAGTAAAGAAAAGAAATTGTAAGAAGAATGTTTAGGATCTCTAATAACTATCTTTTCTTTTTTAGGTTCTACAATATATTTCTTATTATCAATAATCTTCTCATTAGGTAATTCTTTTTCAATTCTTTTATTATCAATTAAACTATCTTCTACCGTAACATAATAATCTAAATACCTAATTTTAAATAAATGAATAAATACTACTACCCCAATACATACTAAAGCTATTAAAAACAATATGCTAAGGACTCTTGATAATATACTACCAATATAAGGAATATAATAAATATGTCCTACTATTAAACTATTAAACATATAATTTAAAAAGATACCACTTAATAATAATATTAAAAATATAAATAACATTTCGAAAATACATTTTATCTTTTCCTTAAATCTCATACTCCATATCATATTATAAGACTTTGTTATAAAAGATAAAAATTCATTAAAATAATCACCAAAATTTAACTTAGTATCATTTTGTTTACTTTTACCCATTACCCCATCATCAAGTAAATCATCTAAATTACAATTAAGTAGTTTACACATAGTCATTATTTTTTCCATATCAGGTATTGATTGACCAGATTCCCATTTACTTACTGCTTGTCTAGATACTCCCATTTTATCAGCAAATTGTTCCTGACTTAAATTATTATTTTTTCTCATACGAGCTAACTTATCACAAAACTTCATATTCCCGCCTCCACTTAAATTTTATTACAAAAATAATAAGTAGCAAAACCAATTTAAGGTTTCTTTTTGTATAAATTCGGTTGCAAATACATTATAACAAAAAAAAAGAGAGAAACATCTCTCTTAAAATAAACTTAGTTGATTTGATTCAGCAAGTCCATCAAAAATACCCATAAGTCTCATCTTATCTATTAATGTACCAGATACTTTACATCTATTTTGGAAATCTTCAATACTCAAGAAAGGTTTCTTTTTCCTTTCTTCTACAATATTATTTGCTACAGTATCACCAAGTCCATCAATAGCATTAAATGGAGGATATATTTCTGTATCACTTGCACTATTCCATACAATAGCATCACTCTTATATAAATCAACATTTAAAAATTTCATACCTCTAGCTGTTGCCTCAAGAGAAACTTTCAAACTTTCAACTTGTCCATTTTCCTTATTTGTAGCATCATAACCTTTATTTTGAATTTCTATAATTCTTTCCTTTATAGCATCATAACCTTTTATCATTGCCTCAACATCAACATCAGTTGCTTTAGACGATAACCATGATGCATAAAAATATACAGGCATATGAACTTTATACCAAGCAATTCTAAATGCACTTATTACATAAGCAGCAGCATGTGCTTTAGGGAACATATACTTAATTTTTTGACAAGAACTAATAAACCATTCAGGAATATCATTTTTTTGCATTAATTCAACAAAACCTTTCCATGTTTCAGGATCTTTAGATGCTTTACCTTTACGTACAAATTCCATTATTTTAAATGCTTTAATAGGTTCAAGGCCGTGATACATAAGATATACCATTATATCATCACGGCAGCCTATAGTTTCTTTAAATGGAACTATATTATTTTTTATTAATTCTTGGGCATTACCAAGCCAAACATCAGTACCATGTGAAAGTCCTGATATTTTTATAAGTTCCGCAAAAGTAGTTGGTTTAGTATCTTCAACCAATTTTATAGTAAACGCTGTTCCAAATTCAGGTATTCCGAGTGTTCCAGTATTACACATTATTTGTTCACATGTAACCCCAAGTGCTTTTGTAGATGTAAAAATACTCATTGTATCTTTATCATCAAGAGGTACTTTCATTATATCAGTATTAGACTGAAGTTGAATAAGTCTTAGTTGCGTTGGATCAGAGTGACCTAAAATATCAAGTTTAAGTACACACTCTTCAATTGAGTGATAATCAAAGTGAGTAGTTCTCCAAGGAGAATTAATATTTTCTGCAGGAAATTGGAATGGAGTAAAATCAAAACAATCCATATAATCTGGTATAACAACTATACCACCTGGGTGTTGTCCTGTAGTTCTCTTAACACCAGTACATCCTGCAGCAAGTCTTTCTACTTCAGCTGTTCTCATAACAATGTTTTTATTTTCACAATATCCTTTTACAAAACCAAATGCTATATTTTGAGCAGCAGTACCAATAGTACCAGCTCTATAAACATTATCTGGTCCAAATAAAACTTTTGTATAAGCATGAGTACTAGCTTGATTTAAATCAGAAAAGTTCAAATCTATATCTGGAACTTTATCTGCATTAAATCCCAAGAATGTTGCGAATGGCATATCTTGTCCATCTTTATAAAGAGGTATATTACAATTTGGACACATCTTATCTGGTAAATCAAATCCAGAAGAATATTCAGCACCAAGAGCATTACCATTATCATCATTAAATATACTTACCTTACATTTAGTACATCTATAATGAGCAGGAAGTGGATTAACCTCAGTAATTCCCATCATCGTTGCGACAAATGATGAACCAACAGATCCACGGGATCCTACCAAATAACCCTCATTATTAGAGTGTTTAACAAGTCTTTGAGCAATTAAGTATATTGGATCAAATCCAGCACCAATTACTCCACCAAGACGCTTCTTAACTTCTTTTTTTACCTGTTCTTCAGTCATCTCTTCTTCACTAGTTTTTATTATATAATCACTTACTAATTTATTTACAGCATCAATTCCATCAAGTATTGTTTTATGAAGTTCACTTAAAGATTTACGTTCAAGTTCTTCTCCATTTAATCCTTTTTCTTTTAGATTTTCTTTTATAATATTTAAAACTGTATCACCATATAACTCAGTCGCAATTCTCTTTTCAATATTTTCTGGTAATGGATCTCCATACCAATCTTTCGCACGAGTATATACAAGATCTGTTACAACACGAGGACAATCTAGATAAGATGCTCCATCATCACTCTTAACTCTTGGAGAAAAAGGAATACCACCAGTATCAGGAATAACCTCTATAATATCGACACTATCACATATTTTATTTGTATTCTCAACAACAATTTCATAAGCTAAATCTTCACCAAGGAAAGCAAAATCATCAAGCATTTCTCTAGTTGTTCTAAAATGTTGAGAAGGTATTTTCTTTATATCATTTTTAGCAAGTGGATGTCTTCCACCACCTGGTACTTTTTGATTAACAATAATCTCTCTATAAATTTTATCTTCTCTTGTAAAATGATGAACATCACCTGTTGCTACAATAATTTTACCAGCATCTTTTGTAGCACTAATAATTTTTCTTATATGATTTTCTAACTCAACTTTATCTTTAAAATCACCAAGTTGAAGTAAATGATCATATACCTCAGGAGGTTGAACCTCAACATAATCATAAAAATTAATTATATTAGTAAGCTCTTCTCCCTCTTTACTTCTAGCAGATACAAAAACTTCAGATTCATAACATCCACTACCTATTAATAATCCCTCTCTATTTTCCTCTAATACACTTCTTAATATTCTTGGAGTTTTATATAAATAAACCGTATTAGCAAGAGAAATTATTTTAAATAAATTCTTAAGTCCAACCTGATTTTGCGCTATAGCATTAAAATGATAAGTACGACCAAACTTATATATATCATCCTTTGATACTAAATTATCCAAATCACTAATTTTCTCGAATTTCTGTGATTCTAATTTTTTTAACATCTTACTAAAAACATATGCTGTTCCTTCAGCATCATAATCAGCTCTATGATGAGCATCTTCTTCCCAAGGTACATTATATCTTTTTACCAAAGCTGACAAACTATGACGAGCAAATCCTTGATCTAACGTACGAGATAATTCTAATGTATCTATAACAGTATTTTTAAATTCACCTAAATTATATTTCTTACATGCCATCTCTATAAATGAAATATCAAATTTAGCATTATGAGCTACCATAGGTAAATTACCAGTCCACTCTAAAAATCTTCTTGTTACATTTTCCTCATTATCAGAATCTTTTACCATATCATCAGTAATACAAGTAAGTTCTGTAATCTTATCAGGAATATGTCTACCTGGATTTATTAATTCATCAAATCTATCAATTATAACTCCATCATGTATTTTTACAGCACCAATTTCAATCATTTGATCTGCACCACCAGCATTAAAACCAGTTGTTTCAGTATCAAATACAACATAAGTATTATCAATTAAATCTTCATCTGTTGGTCTTACAACTACATTTACAGTATCATCAACAAGTACAAGTTCCGTACCATATAAACCTTTAAATAAAGGAGGATTTTTAAGTTGCTCTTTTAATTTGTTTAACTCACTCTCTACTTCTTCTTTATTATCTGAGCCTTCTAAAGAATTCTCTAATTCTTCTATTTTAGACTTTAAATCACTAATTATTTTTTTATTATGACTTTTTATTATATTAAAAGAAATTGGGAAAGCTTGACAACCACTATGATCAGTAATTGCTACTCCCTTATAACCCATATCAATAGTCCTTTCAACTAATTCGCAAGTATGTTTATTTAAATCTAATTTAGTAATACCATCCATTTGACTCATCATAGTATGAGCATGAAGTTCAACTCTTTTAACAGGAGCATCATCTATTATTTTTTTATCAGTCTTACTTGACTTGTTAACATCTCTTAAATTAAATGTTAGTTCATTTGTATACTTATCAAGTTTAACTAATCCTCTCATTTTATACCAAACACCCATTTTGATATTCTTAGTAATTGCATTAAATTCTTCATCACTGTTTGTAAATACTTTACCATATATACTATCAGTATTATCAGTAAGTTTTAAAGTAATTATTTTTAATTCAGTACGAGTTTCTCTAACATCGAGTGGCGCGAATAATTTACACTCTATTGTTACATTATTTGTCTCTTCATATATAGTATCAATACGAGTAATAGGATCTTCTATTTTTCTTCCAATTAATACATTCTCTTCTTCTGTTTCTATTATTAATGGTTCCTTCTTTACTCTAGGACCACCCTCATATTTTTTAAACTCTTGTTTTGGCTCTTCAGAAGTAGTTTTTATATTTTTTGGTATTTTAACTTCTAATTCTTTTTCAATTTGATATGCAAGTTTTTCATCGTGATTTACAATAATTTCAATTATAGTATCAAAACCAACAGATTTAAATTTACTTTCTAACTCACGTTTTATACTATTTAACTTCATTTCTTCTGCCTTATTAGATACAATTATATTAAACGAATTTGTATAACTAACCTTATAATCTCTAAAACTCTTAATCAAAGGAGAATTACCGGCTATTTCATCTATAAACTGTCTATAATAAAATTCAGCTAAATCTTTATTAACATTTTTAATATTTAACTCTAAAGCAATATTTTTAACTTTAGGAAAAGCATTTTTTATTCCAAGGAAAAATTCATTATAAACTTCAAGAGGTAAATTAGTATCTAAAGTTATCAAAAATTTATAACTATCTCTAGTTTTATTTCCAACTATTTTATCAAGAGTACCACTCTCAAAATATTTATAATATTCCTCTTTTAAATTACATTGTTTAAGTAAAAGTTGTATTTTATCTTGCATACTACCACCTTTATTTATTGTATCAAAAAAAAGAGTTAGAAACAATTTAAAATATAAAAAAAGTATGATTTGTCATACTCTTTTATCCCCATGGAATATTTTTAGGATCAACCCTCTTATTTTTATATTTTTCAATTATTTTACCACTATTCATACGTATTACTACATCACCTATTTGAGCTATTCCAGGATTATGAGTTACTATTATCATAGTTGTTTTTAATTTATTATTAGCATCAACTAATGATTTTAAAACAATTTTACCCGTTTTTTCATCTAAAGCACCTGTTGGTTCATCACAAAACATAACATCAGGCATCTTAGCTAAAGCACGAGCAATAGATACTCTTTGTTGTTCACCACCAGATAATTGATACATATATTTTTTCTTATGCTTCAAAAGACCTACAGTATCTATAATTTTATCAACATCAACAGTTTTTTTACCAAGAGAAGAACCTACAAGTACATTTTCATAAACATTTAAATGTTCAAGTAAATTATAAGTCTGAAATATAAAACCTAACCTTTTCTTTCTAAATTTAGTCATTCTAATATCACTATATTTAGATATATTTTTACCATCATACATTATTTTACCACTACTTATTCTATCAAGTCCTGATATAACATTTAATAGTGTCGTTTTACCACTACCACTTGGTCCTAAAATAACAATTATTTCTCCTTTTTCTATAGCAAGATTTATATTGTTTAAAACAGAATTCCTTATTTTACCACTTTTATATTCTTTACAAACATCTTTTAATTCTATTAAACTCATAACATCACCTACTCTCTTTTTAAAGCAACCGCAAGTGGTACTTTATTTAAATCTTTCTTACTTATATAAAGCGCTACATAATACGCAACTAAAAGGCCTAATAACCCCAGTATAGATATAAATGGATCAGCCTCAATTGGTATAGTAATTTCTATATTCCCAACAATAGCACTTACTATTTTCTTTAAAAGAGCAATCATAGTTGGAATAGATAATAAATAAGCAATAATAATAAATGGTGTATAAATATTTAAAACAATATTACTAATATTCTTATTACTATATCCCATAACTTTCATTATAGATATTGTCTTTTTATTTTCTTCAATTACAATATTAGCAATTACAGCTATAATTATTAAAGCCATAATAGATGCGAAAGCTATTACTATATAAATACTACCATTAAATCTATCCATTTGTTTTTCTATATTTGCCTTCAAATCATCAACACTTAGCAAATAACTTATAGAAGAAGCTTCATCCTGTGTTAATTCATTCATATTCTTATATTTAGAATTATTTGAATATATCATAGAATAAGAATTATTTGATACATGAAGTTTATCAGTAAGTCCGATCCTTTCAACATATCCAGTCTTTCCCATAAGTTCATTATTAAATCCTATAATAGTATACTCAAGAATTAAATCTCTATATTTAAATTTTATTTTATCATTGATTTCTAATCCATATAATTCTTTAGCATTTTCATTTACAATGATACCATTTTTATCATCAAGTAATGATATTATATTCTTATCATTTTTATCTAGTATTCTTGTATATTTAGCAGTAGTATCAATTCCATATATATTAAATGAAATATCATCTTCTTTTTTATCTATTTTTTTCTTATTACCATCTTTATCACTTATCTCTTCTATTGGAATTGTAACAGATAAAATATAATCAGATAAATCATCTTTTTCATTAAATTCACTTAATCCATTAGAGGCTACCATATATTTATAATCAATACCCGCAAACGATTTATCTATAACATTATTAAATAAATTATAGCCTATAAGTATTAAAGTAATTAAAAGACCTGTTAAAAAAGATGTAATAGTAATTATTAATAATTTTCCAATCGAACGAAAAGCAAGTGAATATTTAAATCTTAAATTAAAAGGTAAAAACTTAAGTATTTTATTAAATAATCTATTAAATATATTAACCTTTAAATTACTTCCTTCCTTTAATAATTGTAAAGGCTTTTTTCTAAGCATAAAAAATGCAATTAAATAACTTAATATTGAAAGAATTACCATAGGTACTAAAACACTAATTTTTAAATAATTTAAATTAATACTATAATTTGAAAGAGGTACAGAATAGTAACTTCTTAATATCGAAGCTATAGGTTCATGAACAAGAATTCCAATAATATAACCTAAAACACCACCTATTAATGAGCCAATTATAGGATATACTAAATAACTTACAGCAATACTAAATCTACTATATCCTAAAGACTTAAGTACCCCTATTTGTAATTTTTCATCATCAATTCTTTTCTTTGTAATAATAATTATTATAAGTACAGAAATACTTAATAATAAATACATAAAATATTCAGCAAATAATCTATTTGAAGCAAATTCAAGTTGTAAAGCTCCAATTCTTCCTATTCTTGTTATAGTATTCATATCCATAATAATACTATCAGAATTAAATATTTTAAATAAAGGTTCATCTTTCATATTACTATTTTCATCAATATTAGATGAAATTTCAAATTTTCTATTAACTTTATTATTATATTTTATAGCATAACTATTATCATCAATACCCTTTATATCATTAAAACAAGAATCATTTATATAAATAACACTATTATTCATTTCATCAAAAATAGGCATACTAAATGATATTAAAGGATATATATAATCAGGTGCATATGTAAATCCAACTACCTTATACTCATATTCACCAATTTTATACATGTCACCTATTTTTATCTTATTCTTTTTTGCAAAAGAAGGTAAAATAGTTATTTCATTTTTATTTATTGGATAATTACCCTCAACTAAATAAATTCTATTTATTTTTTTATTTTCATTATAAGGAATAACTTTATATAATTTTTTACCATCACTTACAGTTTTAGAAATTTCTCTTTCATAATAAAGATTATATTCTCCTTTTAATTCATCTAATTTTTTTGCCTCAAAATTTTTTATAACATCATATTTTTTAAAAATATTCATAACACTATAAATCATATTAACATCATAACTAGGATTCTTTAAAAACAATTTATACTGTTCAATAATATTTTTTTCTTCATTTGTTATAAACTTAAGTTCATTATTTAATAATTGATCTACATCAGATACGCTTATATCATTCATTAAATCAACATTAACACCAATACTAATATCTTCAACATTTTGTTCATCAAGATAAGAATAATATTTATCCTCTAATCTATCTATAGCGCTATTCATACCTGTATAAACAGCAGTAGATAACATAACCATAAATATTATTCCAAACATCTGAACTTTTTTCTTTTTTAAACCTTTTAAAGCATTTAAAAGCAAAAGCTTCATACTATGCCCACCTCAAATCTAAAGCATCCAATTTTTTCTTATTTTTAGAAATTTCTAATATCTCACCACTGTTCATACGAATAACAGTATCAGCCATATAAGCAATAGATGGATTATGAGTTACTATTATCATAGTTGTTTTATATTCTTTATTTATATCTTGCAATAATTTTAAAACATTCTTACCAGTTTCTTCATCCAAAGCTCCTGTTGGTTCATCACAAAATAAAACATTAGGATTTTTTACAATAGCACGTGCTATAGCAACCCTTTGCATTTGACCACCAGATAATTGATAAGGATATTTATTTATATGAGAAGAAAGTCCAACAACATCTACTATATCTTTAATATCTAAAGGATTAGAAGAAAGATGTCCTCCCATTTCAATGTTTTCTTTAACTGTTAAATTCGATATTAAATTATAACTTTGAAATATAAAACCTAAATTATTTTTTCTATACGTTGTAAGTAAATTGCTACTTAAATTATCAATTCTTTTATCTTCATAAAACACTTTACCTTCAGTAGGAGAATCTATTCCGGATAAAATATTTAACATTGTACTTTTACCACTACCACTTGGCCCTAAAATAACTACAATCTCTCCTTTATTAATAGATAAATTAATATTCTTAAGAGCATGATTTAAATTATTACTTTTTTTATATGTTTTAAATACATTTTCTAATTTATATAGTTCCATAATACCTCCTTTTTAAAACAAAAACATTATAAAACATTAAATAATATTTGTAAAATAACAAAAATATTATTTCTTTTTAATTTTATTATCATATATTCTATTTTATATATATAAACTATACTTATTATACAGTTAATAATAAAAAAATCACTTAATTATTTAAATTAAGCAATTTTTTATTATTCTTTAATTAAAGATAAAGATACCTTTTCCTTATCCCTATTTATATCTATTACATAACAATCAACGATATCACCAACACTCAATATTTCACTTGGATGTTTTATATACTTATTTGTAATTTTAGAAATATGAACAAGTCCATCATTATGAAGACCAATATCTATAAATGCTCCAAAATCAACTACATTTCTAACAGTTCCCTGTAACTTCATACCAACACTTAAATCTTCTATATGAAGAACATCACTTTTTAACATTGGTTGAGGCATTTCATCTCTTGGATCTCTATTAGGGCTTATCAAAGATTTAACAATATCTTCTAAAGTATAAATATCAGTACCTATTTTATTTGCATAAATTGAAATATTAATATCTTTTAAAATATTTTTTAATTTATCAGTACCAATATCACTAACATTTAAATTAAGTTCACTTAATAATTTTAAAGTAGCTGAATAACTTTCTGGATGGATACTAGTTTCATCTAAAATATTTTCAGCATCTTGAATTCTTAAAAATCCAATTGCTTGTTCATAAACTTTATCACTTAATATTTTATTTTTCTTAAGCTCTAATCTAGAATTAATTTTACCATTCTTTTCTCTATATTCAATTAATTTATCAATATTCTTCTTCTGCATACCAGATACATATTTTAAAAGTGCGGGTGACGCTATATTTACATTTACACCAACACTATTTACAGCTTTACTAACCACAAAATCCAAACTTTCTTTTAGATTTTTTTGAGATACATCATGTTGATATAATCCAACACCTATACCTTCAGGTGGAATTTTTACGAGTTCAGATAAAGGATCTTGTAATCTTCTTCCAATTGATACTGCACTTCTTTTCTCAACAGCTAAATCAGGAAATTCTGATATAGCAAGTGGTGATGCACTATAAATTGAAGCACCAGCCTCTGATACAATAACATACTTAGTATTTAATTTATATTCTTTAATCATATCAGCGCAAAAAGCTTCACTTTCACGAGATGCTGTTCCATTTCCTATAGCAATAACATCAACATTATATTTTTTTATTAAATTAACCACTTCATCTTTGCATTTTTTTAAATTAATAGAATTAACATTATTTAAAAATGGTTTTATTACAGTAGAATCTAAATATTTTCCATTCTTATCTACAACAGCTAATTTACATCCATTTACATATCCAGGATCAAATGCAAGTACAACTCTTTCCTTAAGAGGAGGTTGAAGTAATAAACTTTCAACATTATGACTAAAATTATCTATTGCTACAACATCAGCTTTTTCCTTTAAATCACTTCTTATTTCTCTTTCTATAGATGGAGATATAAGTCTTTTATAACTATCTTTTATAGCATTACTTACAATATCACATACAAAACTAGATTTATTTTTAATTAACTTAGATTCTAAAAAATTATATATTTCATCTACATTTATATCTATATTAACAGTTATCACTTTTTCATTTTCTGCTCTATTTATAGCTAGAACTCTATGAGGTTTTATATCTTTAATTCTTTCACTATAATTATAATACATTTCATATACTTTATTTGTATCAGGATTATCCTTCTTTACATTACATGTTATAATACCATTCTTATATGTATAATTTCTTATATATTTTCTATAATAAGCATTATCACTAATCCATTCAGCAATAATAAAAGATGCTCCTTCTATAGCAGAATTTATATCTTTAACATTCTCATTTAAATACTTTTGAGCTATATCATCTATACTTCCTTTTGTTGGAAATGACATAATTATTTTTGCTAAAGGTTCAAGACCATTTTTTATAGCTTCAGTAGCTTTAGTTTTTTTCTTTTCTTTATAAGGTCTATATAAATCTTCTACTTCAACCAATTTAGAACAAGACATAATAGAATTCTTTAAATCATCAGTCATTAATCCTTTTTCATCAATTAACCTAATAACATCTTCTTTTCTTTTAAGCAAATTAATTTGATACTCATATACCTCATTTATACTCCTTATATTTTCTTCATCTAAAGCACCTGTTGCTTCTTTTCTATAACGAGCAATAAATGGAATAGTATTTCCTTCTTCCAATAATTTAAGAACAGTTCTTACCTGTTCATCCTTTATATTTAAATTTAAACTAATTTCTTTAATTATATTATCATTCATTTTATCACCTAATACATTATACTAAAAAAAAAGAAGACTTTCTATAAACTTCTTCCTTTATTTACACTATTTTCTGAATTTTCAATTTCAAATATCTCTTCATAATTAATAGGAGCTATTTTTTTTATTGTTAATGTATTACACTTCATAAGTGGAATATTTATACCACTTACATTAATAACTGGCCTTGTCGGATTTTTATAATCATAATCTACTACAGTAGCTTCTTTATCATTTAAATCTATAGTTATACCATTATTACTTATATTTCCACTTAATATAACCTTAGTACCTACGCCATATAAAGGGATACTAAAAAATAATAATTTTAACATTTCTGGATCAATGCCTCCATTTTCTTTATACGTATTCATTATTTCGATTACATTCGATACAGATTCATTCAAAGATAATGACTTTCTAATCAAATACTCATAAATATCACATATATGAATTATTTTTGACATAGTATATGCAGTTTTTTTACTTTGTTCCTGTAAATAAGTCTCACTTGCATGAAGAGGTCCTGCCATATCTTTGCTAAAATTTTCTCTTTGTAAAAGAAGAGCTGTTTTAACAGGAGATGGAATTTGTGGATTATCCTTAATTATAGCAAAATCATATATAGGAAAATTTGACTCATCATACTTTTCAAAATATTCGTCGCTATATCCAGGGAAATAATCCGAATTTAAATTATTTACATTTTCATTCATTTTTTTCAAATCACTATCATTTATAGTTTGTCTTCCAATATCATGTAAAATAGCAGCCATAGAAACCTCTTCTATCTTAACTTGATTTTCAGGATGAACTTTATTATATACCTTGCATAATGCACAAGCAAATTGAGCGACATTTAAACTATGTTCATAATCTTCATTCCTTGGAATAAAATACCTTTTTAAATCAAAATTAAAAGAATTACTTTCAGTTATTGAATTTGCTAATTCGGTAGAACTTTTTATAATATCTCTTATATTTACATAATCAAAATTTTTTAATGATTTTATCACGATATTTCTAACCTCATCACCAACAGTCTCATTCATTTTAAAATCAGCTTTAGTTTTAATTTTCACCTTTTTTATGTCATTGCTTTTTAACATTTTTATTATTGAATCAGTAAGCTCATACCCATCTCTTATCAATTTTGTTGATTTTATAAAAATATCCTCCATTACAATCATACCAGGTTTTACAAAATCTATCCCAACATTCATATTATCACCTATTTTCTAAATTATTTACTAAATTATATCAAAAATAAACAGAAAAGTCATCATTTAAATAACTCATCTAATTTTTCTTTTATTTTTTTACTATTTTCAATTTTTTTAATTCGATATAATTATACCTCTTTTTTGGAATTAAGATTATCTATTCCAGCTTTTTTGATAGTGTTTTTTCCAAATTTAAAATTAATATTATCGATAAGTTTATCTATTTTCTCATCATGTTCTCTTTTTTCAACATTTTCAAAAATAGAACCTTGATATTTTTTCGACAATGTAAGTCCATCTAATCTAATACCAATTAGTCTTATATTTTCTCCATTCCAAAATTCATCAAAAATCATACATGCTGTTTTATATATTTCTTTTTCTATATTTGTTTCATTTAATAATTTCTTTTGATGTGAACGTCTTTTTAGAAACTCATCTTTTATAGTAACACATACAACACTAGCATATTTTTCTTCTTTTCTTAATCTTTTACTTACATATTCAGATAAAATTAAAAGTTTATCATAAGCTTCTCTTTTACTTGAAATATTATGTGGTAAAGTTATTTCATTACCAATACATGAAGGATGATATTCATTAGAATCAACAATACTATCATCTATACCATTTGCACTTTTTATCATTACATAAGCCTGATTTTTAAAATATTTTTCTAACATAACAGGATCTGCTAAAGCTAAATCAGATATTTTATATATACCAAGAGAATTTAATTTTGGCACAGTACGTTTACCTATTCCAAATAAATCTCCAACATCTAAAGGATACATTTTTTCTTTAACTTCATTCTCATATAAAGTATGTACCTTATCAGGTTTAGAAAAATCACTTGCCATCTTTGCACATAATTTATTATTTGCTATACCTATATTTACAGTAAAACCCAAAGTGTTTTTTATTTCATCTTTTATTTTATACGCAAAGTTAATTTCATCACCATACAATGATTTTACCTTTCCATAATCCAAATAACATTCATCTATACTAGCAATTTCAATATCAGGTGTATATTTTCTTAAAAGAGAGAAAAATTTATTTGACATTTCATTATAAAACTTAAAATTAGGAGGATATACTTTTAATACCTTACATTTCTTTCTTGCACTATATAAAGTTTCAGCTGTAACAATACCTAACTTTTTAGCTGATGTAGATTTAGCTAGTACTATACCACTTCTCTTTTTTTCATCTCCACCTATTACAGCATAACTATTCCTAATATCATATTTATATCCTTTATTTAATAAATCTATTGCGCTCCAAGATAAAAAAGCATTATTAACATCTATATGCATTATTATTCTCTCCATAGTATCACCACCCAAATTATATCACAAACATTTTTTCGTATAAAGAAAAAATAGAAAATTATAATATTTCTATTTTATTAGCTAAAAGTTGATATTTATCAAATCTTTTTTCAACACGAGCTGTTAAATTAATTATATCTCCTTCCTTTACATTAATTTCTTTGTAAACATCAGGAAATACTACAACATCAATTTCACTTAACTCATCACTACATGTTAAAAAACACATTAAATCATTATTTTTAGTTTTTAATTCTTTTTTCTTATTTACCTCTAATATTATATTTATTCTTTTATTAAATGATTTACCAACACTCAAAATATCATAACTATTACCTTTTTCAATTCTAATTTCAGTAACAGGATGATAACTTAAATAAAATCCAAATATATCATGTTCTATTTTCATTAATTCTTTCTTAGTATATTCACGATATAAATTAAGTTCAGGTTTTTCTATTAAGCCATCTTCAATATCGAGTGAAATAGAAGCATAATTTAGTATTAAATCTAAATTTTCAAATAAAGTTTTTCTATTAAATTCATTATCAAAACAACCAGCTAAAATTAAACTTTCAATTATATTTCTTGAAATTTTATACTTATTCATTCTTTTTATAAAATCATAAATATCTTTATATTTACCATTTTCTCTTTCACGAATTATATAAGATGAAATACCAAGACTTATTCCTTTTATAGAATTAAAAGGAATTCTTAATTTTCCATTAAAATCCTCATACTTATTAGAACTTAAATTAATATCAGGTTTTAAAATTTCAACATTATTTAATTTAGCTTCATATAAATACTCTTTTACATTAGATGAAATAGACATATTCAATAACTGTTTCATAAATAAAGAAGGATAATGTGCCTTTAAATAAGCCATTTTATATGAAATAATAGCATACGCTACAGAATGTGATCTATTAAATCCATAAGATGCAAATTTTAAAATCATATCATATATCTTATTAGATTGTTCAACACTTCTTCCACACTTACTAGCTTTTTCTATAAATTTATTTCTCTGTTCAATTAAAACATTTTCTTTTTTCTTACTTATAGCACGTCTTAATATATCAGCTTCACTTAACGTATATCCTGCATAAACAGAAGCAATACGCATTATTTGTTCCTGATATATAATTATTCCATAAGTACTTTTTAAAATATCTTCTAAACAAGGATCTATATATGTTATCTCTTCAATTCCATTTTTTCTATCAATATATTTTCCAATATTATCCATAGGTCCTGGTCTATAAAGCGCTATAGCAGCAAATAGATCCTCAAAAGAATCAGGTTTAAATCTTCTTAAAAAATCTATCATACCTTTAGATTCAAATTGAAATATTCCAATCGTATTAGCGCATTTAAATAAATCTAAAGTCTTTCTATCATTTAAAGGAATAGATGAAAAACTAATATTTGGATCATTTATATCTTTTATTATAGAATCTATTATAGTTAAATTTTTAAGACCTAGAAAATCCATTTTTAATAGACCTAATTTTTCTAAATAATTCATATCATAACCTGTTAAATAAATATTTTCTTGATACTTAAGAGGAATAACACTATCTAAGTCTTTAGAACAAATTACAATACCACAAGCATGCACACTAGTTTGTCTTTTTAAGCCTTCTATTTTAATAGCTATTTTATATATAGATTTTCTTATTTCACTTTTATTAATAAAATCTCTTATTTTACTACTATTATCATAATTTTCTTTCAAATTATATTTAGAATCTATCATACCACATATATAATCAGTTTCTTTTAAATCTATATTCTTTATCTTACATATATCTCTTATAGCCTGTTTAGCTCCAAATGTAGAAAATGTTATTATCCCAGCAACCCTCTTTTTACCATATTTATTTATACAATAATTTATTACTTCTTCCCTTCTCATATAATCAAAATCTATATCAATATCAGGCATTGTAACTCTACTTGGATTTAAAAATCTTTCAAATAATAAATTATATCTTATAGGATCTATTTCAGTTATATCTAAAAGATAAGATACCAAAGAACCCGCTGCACTACCTCTTCCAGGTCCAACTAAAATACCATTTCCCTTAGCATACGATACATAATCAGAAACTATTAAGAAATAATCACAAAATCCCATTTTATTAATAACATCAAGTTCATATTTACACCTATCTATGTATACTTTAGGAACACTTTTACCAAAAATTCTCTTAATACCTTCTTTTACCTTATCCTTTAAAATTTCATAACTATTTTGAAGTGTATATTTAGGTAATAAATCATCCCTTTTCTCTATTTTTAAATTACACATATCTACTATTTTAGATAAATTAACTAAAGTCTTAGGATAATTTTTTTCTATATAACTAAATTCTTTTAAATCATTATCTAATAATTCATTTGAAAAAGCACTACCATCTCTTATAGATTTTAAATAATTAATATAAATATAATCATTTTCTTCTAAATATAAAACTTTATTAAAATAAACAGAATTATTTTCATTATAAGAATTATACTCATATATATCTTTTACCCCAATAAATATATCCTCATATAAAGACTTAATATTATTATCTTTGTATTCAAAAGGTAAAATTAATATAAGATCAGAACTATTATTTTTTAAAGATTCAAAATCAAGATTATTTTCACTTATTAAAGTACTCAATTTAACTAAATTATAATAACCTTCTATATTCTTCGCATAAAGTACAAAAGTTATATTATTATAATTAATTTCAAGACCAACTATTGGTTTTATTTTATTATTTATACATTCAGTATAAAATTCCATAACACCATACATATTATTATCTGTAATAGTTAAGGCTTTAATATTATTTTTTAAAGCATATTTTACTAAATCTGATATTTTAATCATACTATTTAATAATGAATTATCAGTTTTTATATAAAGTGGTACAAAATTCATAATAAAGCCTCCTTACAATTTAATTTTACTATATTTTTTTATATTTTTAAATATTTTACACTCAAATATTTGACTTTAATCGAATAATATGGTAAAGTTAGTAAGCGAGGAAAAAAACTTTAATAAGGAGGATTTAACATGGCAAAAAAAGTTACAGAAAAAAAATCTTTATTTGGAAATAGAAGATCACATTCTCTTAGAGCTACAAGACATGCTCAAAAACCAAATCTACAAAAAGTAATTCTTGAAGATGGAAGTAAAGTTGTTATGAGTACTAGAGAATTAAGAACATTAAAAAAACATAGCACAGTTGAAACTGTTGCTGAATAATAAAAAGCCTTTTAAAAGGCTTTTTTTGTTGTGCATTTTACATCATAACACCATAGCAAGCATTATTAGTAGTCTGCATTGGTACATATAAGTACCATTTATAATATTAACAAATTAAAATTAATTATCACTGTTAATTTCTTCCAAATAGTCATTAGCATTTATTCCTATTCCAATAACAAATATATATGAAATAATATAAACCCAAGTCATAAGGATAATAATATTAGAAATATTTCCATAAAACAAATTATAATTAGCTATATTATTAGCATAAAAAGAATAAACACCAGTAACTAAAATCCATCCAATAGTAGTAAATATAGCTCCTCTTCTAGCAAACTTATTAGTAACTTTTCTATCAGGCGCTAAAATATATATTATCTTTACTAAATTATAAATTATAAATATAGCAATTGGCCATTTACCTAATTTAAATACAAAATAAATTTTTTGCGTAATAATATTTTCTTCAAATAATCCCATAATAAATTTAAAAATCGTATCACCAAATGCTAATATAATAAGAACAGTCATTATAAAAAACATTAAAATAATAGTTAAAAAAACAGCTTTAATCCATCTAAATGCATCATTTTTATTTTTTAAATTATACAATGTATTACAAGAAGAAATAACAGATCTAAGACCATTGGAAGCTAAAAAGATACCAAGTAAAATATAAAGTATATTAACTCCACTAATTTGAGCTTCTAAAGAACCCTTTAATAAATTAAAAACATCTGTAGGTAAAACGCCCATCATAAAATCAAGCATATCAGATAATGATAAAGAAAAAAATGAACAAATAACGCCTACAATTGATAAAAGAGGAAAGAAAGACAAAACAAGAGAAAATGCAAGTTGTCCAGGTAATATACTCATTTCATTTCTTTTTAATATCTTAAATAACTTCTTAAAATAATTTTTTATTCCCTGTTTAGCTTTTATTCTATGTTTATTAGCTATTTCTTTAGTTTGAAAAACAAATGCCTTAGTATCTTCAGTAACCTTCTCAAACTTACTCATATAATCACCTATACTAATTATATCAAAAAAAGAAGAAAATTAAACATTAATTTTCTTCCTTATTATTTCTCATATCAAGTGTTGCCTCATTTATAGCATCATCAATAGTTTTAATGCCATCATTAATCATACTATATCCAATAGCCGCTCCAAATCCATGCTCTAAATCCTTAAATTCTTTATTTAATTTTCTTATATAAGTAAGAACTTGTTTCTCATCATATTCAACTAAATATATTAAGAATTCATTACCATTAGTACGAATAATCTCTGTATTTTCCATCTGAGTATTTATTAAAATATTTGCTGCAGACTTAATAACATTGTCTCCCTCTTCATGACCATAATTATCATTTATATAAGCTACATTATTTAAATCAACAATTACAATAGATTGAGGATATATTTCACTACTATCCCATCTATCCATATAATCATTTAAATAATTCCTATTTTTTAAAGAAGTAAGCATATCAATATATTTAATCTTATCTTCCCTACTTATATTCTCATTCCTATTATTTTTCTTCTTAGCTTTCTTAATTACATTTAAAACTATAGTAATTATTGCAAGAATTATAACAGCAATTAAACTGCATCTAATAAATTTATGAGATACAACAACATGAAAATCATTTGAATCAATCTTATTAATATATTCCTTTTCATTTATAAAACTTAAATAAAAATTGAAATAATCATTAAAAATATTATTAGCCTTAACATCTCTTAAAACAAAAGCATATTGATTACTTAAATTATAAATATAAGCAGGATAATACTTTTTCAAATCACCATTTCTATACATCAAATAACTATTATAATCAATAACAACAATATCATCAGATTGTAAACTTTTAATCAAACTATCAATTCCAGAATAAGTTTTAGTTTTAATACCATTTTCTTCAACACTTTTGTTAACTAAACTACCTTTTATAGTCTTAACATTATAATTTTTTAATGAACTAATAGAATTAATAACACTATCACTAGAGTTTTTAACAAGTACAACAGCTTTTGTATCATAAACAGAAACAGACTTAATATTATCAGCTTCAAATTTATCATTTATAGAAGTATTTAAAAATAAATCAACTTCTCCTTTATTAAAATCACTAATTAAAGTAGAATAATTTTTATACTCCTTAAAACTTACCTCTACATTAGACAAAGTTGAAAAAGTCTTAATTATTTCTTTATTAACCCCAGCTAAAGATTCATTTACTACTTTATCATATGGAATATTCTCAACAAATCCATATTTATACCTCTTACCAGTAAGTTTAGCTTTATCTTGTTCATAAATTTCACTAAAATCAAAATAATTTTCTGAAAAATATTTATTAAAACGATCATCAAAATTATCTTTACTCCATTTTTTATAATATTTACTCATTATAGAATTTAATTTCTTAGTATTACCAAGTTTCAATACTAAATATTTCTTCATTTCAGTAATATTATAATTAATATTTAACTTATCATTTTCAATTATTTCTTTTAAATATAATGTTTTAGGTATAACAATAGCATCTACATCATCTTCTATAGATAACAATAACTCACTCATTTTAGAATAAGACTTATATACTATATTTTTATTATCTTTTAAATAATAATCAACATTTTCCAAATCCCTAGATAAAACACCAATAGTCATTTTAGGAATACTTTCTAAATTATTATATTTAACATTATTCTTACCAACTATAGCATAATTATCTTCATATACAACAATATCTTTTTTACCTACAGAATCAACTAAAGAAAAAGAATAATCTGAAGAAGCAGATTCATCTTTAGTATAAGATAATTTATTAAACTCTAATCCAGTAGTTTTTTCTATATCATTAATAAATTCAAATAATACACCTTCACCATTCATACTAAAAACAGGAACATTACTAACTACAGATAAATCAATTACTTGATTTTTATTATCTTCAATCCATTGTTTATCTAAAACAGTAAGAGATGATTTCTCATCTTCACGAGTCAAATAAAAATATATACCAAGACCCAAAGCTGTTAAAATCAAAACAACAATTGAAATTATAAGTACTCTTTTTTTATTCATACACTACCACCTAATTATTACTCCATACAAGAGATTCACTAGTATTCTTCTTATATCCAATTATAGGATAAATACTAGTACCACCCTCACCTGGAGTACATTTATCACATTTTACATATACTTGAACATCATAATATCCAAGTTCATCTGTATCAAAATAACTTAAAACTTTTGATGCATCCTCTTTAGCCATATTTTTATCCATTTCAGGTTTAACATCAAAAATAACATTAATAATCTTACCAGATAATCTATATGATACAGATTCAACATTATCAAGAGAAGAAAGTTCACTCTCTAATTTTGTTTTTACTTTATCATCTATAGAATATTTTTCAATATCCTTTAATCTATCACCATATTTATTTCCACCCTTACCAGATAAAAACATAAAAGCAATTTTTATACCTACCACAAGCATAATTATACAAAATACAATAAAAATAAATCCTAAAGTATGTTCCTTAATAAATTTTTTCAATGAATCCATAAAAAAACTCCTTCCAATATAATTGATTATACTATAAATATATTCTTTTATCAATCTAGATATATTATAACATCAATAGAATATTTTTAAAAGAATAAACATAAAATAAAATATAATTTAAATTTTTTAATAAAAATGTATTGACAATTTTAACAACTTCAAGTAAAATTAAAAATGCCTACTGATTCAGTAGATTTGCAGGTGTAGTTTAATGGCAGAACCTTAGCCTTCCAAGCTAACTACGGGAGTTCGATTCTCCTCACCTGCTCCATTTGAAATCAACTTACGGACTTAAAAGTTCGTGAGTTTTTATTTTATATAAAGCTTTAAAGTTCTCTTATCACAGAAAAGAGGACTTTTTTCATGCTTGAATTTAAAGTAATTGAAAAACTAAAAACTAATAAAGATTTAACCGACATCTTAAAAAAATTTGAATATACAGTTAAATTAGAACAAATAAAAACTATCTTGCACACCAACCTACAAGTAGTAATACCTACTGAATACCAGATTACATATTCTACTACTCTTACAATACTTGAATACAAAGTTAATGAAATATCAAATAAGCCATTTTATATTAAAGAATATAATTAAAAGTACAATATTAAAGAAATTACATAATTTTTGTTTATTACCATTTAAGATGTAAAAATCATAATTGTAGTGGATTTGGATTTCATTACAATACTGAAAAAAATATTATTAAAGATATTTTAATATTAGTGCCAAAAAGTAAATTAATTAACACTATTTAAAGAAGAAAGGAATGATGAAAACGAAAGTTACTTATACGAGAAAAGGAGATTATTTATTACCAGATTTATATTTGGAAAAAGGCGAAAATTATGGAAGGCTTAGAAGATATGGAATATTAAGATTACACTTTATTGCACAAAACAAGCAAGCACTTTATGAAACATTATTGATGATAAATAAATTAACTCATCATCTTCTTTTAGAAAGTAGATCTTGTGAAAATTATTATAAAGAATTAATGGAAAATTATATTAAGAATGATGAAAGACTGTCTGAAAAAAGCAAAGAATTAAATCCATTAGAATGGACAAAATTAATGAACAACTATAAAAATACAGCAGAAGAAATTGTCTTAAATGAATATGTTTTTATATAAATA
>ENA-ORRE01000143-ORRE01000143.1-human-gut-metagenome-genome-assembly--contig:-NODE-143-length-55668-cov-8.124881_pt1 | contig 55668 bp, 48 predicted proteins | sample MGYA00242171_ERZ509126 | MGnify/ENA primary metagenome ERZ509126 (study PRJEB26280, sample SAMEA2338648) | human gut metagenome | biome: human gut; feature: human-associated habitat; material: faeces... | reverse complement strand
ATCTGATGTGATGGACGAATTCCTTCTTTGACGGAACGAGCGGCTCGGACTTCAGACCTATCTTCTTGAAGTCAATCTCTTTAAGGTCAATGCATCTGATGCCTCCATCATACATGGAGCGATAATAGAACTTCAAACCTGACATGTCGGTGACACAGGTGCATTGGGTTGCTGACGGGATGTCAGCCGGCGTTTCGTCAACCGGGAACTGCGCCCCGATCGGAATCTCCATTGAGCCGAGAATATGAAATGCCGTGAGCACGGAGCCCTCTGCGTCAGGTTTCTGCGGCGCGGTGCTCTGGAAGAAGGCCGCGCGTACAAACCTTGAAGGCGGGGTGAAATCCCCCGGGAGACCAATCATCGCGCTTCCGCCGCCGAAAGATGACAGGGACATATTTCCAAGCGTATGTGGTTCGGTGCGGCCAGGCAGGAGGTTTATATAGTTGTTGAGATTGGTGAGCTGCCAGTCGAAAGATGGAGAGTTGGTCAGCACGCCCAGATTGTTTTCATAGAAAATACACTTCCCGTCGATGATCTCCAGTACGATCTGGCGGCCTGACGGCTCGGCGAACCTCCAATGTACGGTCGAGGAACGTGGATCGAATCCATGGATATGTACCCTTGCGATCTCGGCCTTGACCTCATCGACGGTGGCGCAGCGCCCGAGAATGTAGGAGACCAGCTGGAAATCAGATATGTTGGTCTCATAATTCGCTTCTGAATACTCCTCGTACTTTCCGTAGTCAGGGAAATAGAAGAGGCCTGCGGAGAGGCCTTTCTCATTCATGCCCTCCATCATCAGCTCGTCCTGGACCACCGAGACGCCCACGTAACCATATTCATTGGTAAAACTTCTGCCGGTCCCTCCTCCTGGGATGAAGGATTTCCATCTGTGTCCGCGAGGTACGACAACCCAACGGCAGTCATTGTCGGAGGCGGCCCACTCGATCGTGCGCGCCACTACAGTGCTTCCGTCCTTGGCTTTGAGGGTGATGCCTGTGCAGGCATAGCAGTTCTGGAATGATGCCATCAAGGCCGCTGCGGCCAGAATGATGGCGGTAAGAATCGATAAACGTTTCATAAATCATGTGGTTAAAATACGTGTAAATACCAGAGCGCTAACCTGGTATATACCAGTAAGTTCATAAGAAGAACGGCCCACAAATTGCGAGCCGTTCTTCCCATATTCATTGAAAAAAGTCTTTCTGACAAACAAGTTACTCGATAGCGACTGTCGCCTTCTTATAGAACTGCTGTTCAATTATCATGGAGGCCAATACAAAATAGGCGAAACGGAAAGCCATGAAAATGCGACGGAAAACGAATACGCCTCTGATACCAAAACTGACATCTGGCTTGATCCTGACACGTATGAATACGGCATATCCGCAGATGTCTATTCGTATATTCCAAGAGAGGACATAAAGGCGCTGCTCGGAAATCTCATAGAGTATTTCACTGATGAGGAGTCCGCAAAGGATGTTCGGGAAGGTCTTGATACCGAATTTGACAGTCAGGTGACTACGGACTGGGTGTACAACTCATATGTCCGCATAAGTTATTTCAATGACGGATGGCCGCAGGAGGTGGTCAGTCAGGACAACATAAGCCTGGGCGACCGCCAGAAGCTGACACAGAAATACATCACGTGGGATTACCGCAGCGTGGGACATTCGGAGTGAGATGACATAAAGATAGGGATAGGCCGGAAATGGCTTATCCCTGTCGTCTCCTACCTCGTCACGACTTCGATGACTGCGACGTCATCCTTTCTGGAGAGCTTGGCGGGCTTCCGTGCAATATGTCCGAATTTCTGTTCTGTCATATTTCTTCAAAAGCAGCTCATCAAATGCTCTTCATCTATAAAGTGCCTGCAAAATATATATATTGCGACATCTGACCTGCACAGATGTAAGATAATTGCGGGGAAATTATGCGGCAAGTGATTTCGAGATCCTCTGTTTTGTCCGGCAAAGTCTGGTGTATGTGTTTTGAGTGCTGATATTCAAGTACTCTGCCGTCTCTGCAGGGGTGTAACCATCGCGGTCCATTGTGAACATAGTGCGGTCTTCCCACTTGAGGGTACTCAGGACGTCATCTATCCTTTTTGAGGTCTCCCTGAAAATCACTTCGTCCTCTGCGGTGACATTGTCCGTGAGTTCCGGTATTTCGAGTTCGTCATCGTCTTCTGTCAGATAGGTGATTCCGGATGTCTCATGACGAGAGTAAAGGAAGTTGATGGCCTTCTGGCGGACAATGAGGTTTGTCCACGAGCGGAGAAAACTGCCTTTCGTGGCGTCGAAGGTTTCAAGGGCCTTGGTGACGGCATCGCTTACGATGTCATCTATGTCTTCATCGCTTATCCATGAATAATCACTTGCATTGTAATATTCAAGCGTATTCTTTGCGGTGTGGAAGGCGAAGTTGCGGAGACTTTCGTACTCTTTTCGAGTGAGGTTCAGGTAGTCTTGTATCATTGCTTAAATTATGGTTTTTGGAGCTTTTACGACTCGTTGCAAATATAAGATTCTTGTTTTCTTTGAAAAAAAATATGTTGTGTTTTGGCATCCAACTTGTTGATTTCAGCGGAACTCTGCTTATATTTGTAAACCTAATATTTACAAATGCGCTTATGCCGACAAACAAGAATGCAACATTGAGGTATCGCACCCTGGACAATCTGCTTTGCTCCGAGGAGTGGAGCACCATAGAAGACATGATCTCCGCTTGTGAGAAAAGCATTTCCGAAGAATGCGGCCGACAGGAAACCGTCTCCAGGGTTACCATATATAAGGACCTTGAATTCCTTTCTGGTCTGGATGGGGTCAGGATTGACAAGAAGCGGGGGAGACCCGTAAGATACAGGTATGCCCGTGAGTCCAAGACATTCAACGGTACGCTGGTCCCCAGTCAGAGCTATGCTGACCTCGAGTATACTCTTGAGTTTCTGGAGTCGATAAGCGGTCTGGTAAGCGTGGACGGCGTGATCAAGAAGCTGAAACGCCAGTTTGAGGGAAATGGACGGCTGATGCAGCAGATTATCAGTTTCGAGAGCAATCCCCGGCTGCGCAATCGCGACCTGCTCTGGAGTCTGTACCGTCATATCCGCGAGGGCCATCCTTTGTGCCTAAAGTATAATGCCGCCTACATGGAGGTGAAGGACATTGATTTTCAGCCTTGGTACCTTAAACAATATCTCAACAGGTGGTACCTTCTGGGATGGGCATACAGGATTAAGGACAACAACGGCGTCAGGGACAATCCCGGCCTCAGGAATCTTGCTATAGACAGGATTGAGGTTCCGCCAAGCGGAAAGATAATGGTTGACACTGCCAGGATGAGGTCGAACCTCAGGAAACTCAACACTCCAGACAAGGAATGGTACATAGATTTCGAAAAGTTCTTTTCAGACATCATCGGGGTATCCAGATACGACGAAGAGCCGGTGACCGTGGTCTTAAAGGCCAATCTCAATGATAACAGGGCCAAATACGACTGGTATCGCATGAACACGAAACCGATACATCCGAGCCAGAAGGTCTGGATAGAGGATGAAACGGGATACGTCAGTCTGACGGTAAGGCCCAACAACGAGATGTACAGCGTTCTGTTGGGATACGGCTATCTGGAGATTGTTTCTCCAGAGCCCGTCCGTGAAGAAATGAAGCGCAGGATAGATAACCTGCGCTTGCACTATGAGAAGCATTGATCACGTCATCATCTGACATTGATCTGGTCTATAAAGTTGCTGTTCATGGCTATTCTGCATTTTTGATGTTGATTTTCGGCAACATACGGTATTGGACGGCGCATGTCTGCCCGAGCGACTCCAGGATGCTGTCCGTGTCCTTGTATGCCCCTGGAGCCTCGTCCAGGGTTTCCGGCGTCACGCTGGTCGTGTAGATGCCCTCCATCTGCCGGTGGTATTCCACCATCGAGATGTTGCGTTTGGCATTTGCCCGCGACATGCAGCGGCCTGAGCCGTGAGGGGCCGAGAAATTCCATTCGGGATTGGACCGGCCTTCGCACACGACGATGCCGTCACGCATGTTGAACGGAATCACCATCAGCTCTCCGGCGTAGGAGCGGATGGCACCTTTCCGGAGGATCATGTCACGGAAGTCGACATAGTTGTGCGTGGTCCTGATGTAGCCTTCGACGCGGGCCCCGTTGATCTTGTGCATGATCTTCGCGGCCTTTCCCAGCACCACCTCCCTGTTGAAGCGGGCATAGGCCTGGGCGATGACCATATCGGTAAGGTAGCCTTTGAGGTTCTCGTCCACGAGGTAGCCGGGAGCGTTGGGATTGCGCTGGGCAATGCGGTCCCATTTGTTGAACACCTTCAGTCCGAGATGGCGTGAACCTGTATGTACCGTGAAGGCGAAACGGCCGTCGCCTTCATCGTACTCCATGAAATGGTTGCCTCCTCCGATGGAGCCGACGGACTTGTAGAACACCCCCTTGTCCATCCCGACGGAGCGGATCCAGTCTTCCAGTTCCCGCTCGCCGGTCAATTCCAGATGGTTGACCAGTCCGCCGGAGGATTGTCTGGCACTGCTCAGCTCCTGGCGGAGATACTTCAGGAAGGGCTTCATCTCGAATTGCCGCTCCCTGTTGATGTTGAACCCAGAAGGAATCTCCATCCTGAGCCGGTGCTCAAAGAGGGCGTAGTCCTTCCTGTCCAGCGGACGGTCGAAGATCTCCAGGTCAATGCCGCAGCCGATGTCGAGGCCGACGTGCTGCGGGTTGATGAATGACGTGACGGGGCAGGTGAAGCCGATGACTATGCCTTTGCCCTGATGGACATCCGGCATCACGCGGATTCTGGTGTCCCTGAACAATGGATTCCCGAGGAGATCTCCGACGGTCCCTACGGCCTCGTCCTCCACGTCCTCCGTATAAATGATGCAGTCTTTGCAATATTTTCCTTGAAGCGCGAGGACATTGCGCCTTTCGATTGTTTCCATAAGTTTGAATATTGTTGAACTCAAGTTTCGCAAGTGCGAAACACCGCTTATAGAGCCCGTGAGGGCGACGGCAAGTCCCTTCCCTGAGGGGAGGGATTTAGTGTGAGGGTAACGTGCACATAAAAAGTGCGTTGGGTTTACAGTCTTCAAACGAGTGACAACCCTCAAATTCGCACTAACGTTCAGCAAGTTTGACAACTTGCTAAACTTGAGTTGTTGAACCTGTCTCCTTCCGGAGACGAAATAGAAATTAGTGGTCCCGTGCCTGGCTATCGCCGGGTTCTTGGGCAAGTATGATGAAATGAGGAACTCATTCAATGTTTCGCAATGTTGTCATTTCAGTTCTATCGTGCAGACCCTGCCGTACTGTTCCATCCATTGGTGGTGCGTGTCGTATGAGTCCTTGTCCTCGCAGACCCACAGGATCTTTGTGCGGAAGCCGTCAGGGATTTCCGGCTGAGGGGCGTATCCGTCGGTAAGGATGACGAGACCGTCATATCCGTTCTCGTGGGCATGGCGTATGGGCTCCGTGAAGGATGTGCCGCCGCGTCCTATGACCGTGACGTCCGTCATTGTCTTCTTCAGGCTTTTCACTATGCTGATCCCGCAGTCGAACTGGATAACGTCGACAGCCTCGAACCCGTACTTGAAGGCGGAGTTTACCACGCCGTAGAAATATGTCAGCATCTCCGTGGAGATGGAGCCGCTCACGTCCACGGCGATCAGGAGCTTCGTCTCGAAATCTCTTGTGGAGCCCATCTGCTGGAATCCGCTCCTGCGGTTGGGGCGCATGCGCGTAAGCTTCCTTCTTGACGAGAGTACGCTGGCCCTGAAACCGCTGAAGACGGTTCTCCAGTTGATTCTTGCCCTGGTCGATGCCTTGATCTGCTCTGCGAAAGAACCTGCGAGAGAGCCCCAGTCCTTGACCGAGTCGATGACCCCGTTGATCATGGCAGCCGTGAGGTCATCCTCCTCCCATAGCCCGGAGAGGTCCGAGTTCGCCTTCGAGTTGACTTTCAGTCGTTCCTGGATGTCCTGGATGTCCTGGGTCCGGCCGCTGCCGGTGTCGCCGGAGTCTCCTGAACTGCCGGAGTCCAGGGAAGTGCCATCTTCCGGTGGCAGCATCTCCTGGATGCGTCTGGCATACCATTCGTACATCATTCCTCCTTTCAGGTCGTAGTCCTCGGGCCTGTCTATCTTCATTGCCCCGTAGTCGTAGTTGTCGCCTATGGTGATGTTGCTTCCTGCCGCGGCGGCTTCATCGCAGCACATGTCGGGCTTGCGCTCGTAGGGGTGCTTGAGGATGATCCTCACGGCCTCCATGCGCAGCGCCTCGTCAAGGGCGGTGTCCGTCATGTTCTCAAGGAATTCCGGGTTGTACTCGATTCTTCGCCGCCCGCACCTGACAGGGCAGGCGATCGAGCTGTTCTCCACGAGTTCATGCAGGCAGACCACCTGGAAGAGCGCCGAATCGGAAAGATACCAGTGCTCGATTATGTTGGTGATCCTGTCACTGAGTGAGTCCATATCCTTATCTGATGCTTTTTACGTACTGTATGAGTCCCATGGTGAGGAACGGGCATTGCTTAGCGAAGAACTTCACGGCTTCAGGGTACGTTCCTCCCACATAGAGGTTGGCGAAGTGCCCCGCCGCCTCCTTTTTCTCCTTGGCGAGGAAGCTGAAATAGTCGTCGACATTCTGCTTCACCTTGTCCAGGTCACCTGGGGCCACGTTCTCCACTTCCAGATGCCTGAAGATGCCGTCATTGATGACGCACAGCTCGTGGGGCTTGTATCCCTTCAGCGTCTTCATCACCTTCTGGAGACTGTAGAGCACGTCCTTTCCGGACACGAGCCTGGAGTTCTTCACGTTCGAGAGAAAGGCGGATGCGGCTTTCGGCCCCACGATGCTGGAGATGATCTTCGTGTCGAGCGCGTCCAGCTCGTCCCTCCCCGCGATGATGTCGCTTACACGCTTCCAGGCCCTGCGGTCCGGAGTCTTGTCAATGCCGGTGTCTTCACCTTCCTTGGAGTCGGGATTGCGGTCAAGCCAAATGTGGTTCTCCTGGATGAAGTCAATGACCCTGCCGTCGACTCCCGCTTTCCTCGCCCACAGCAGCCATTCCTCTACGGACGGGCGGAAATTCACGATGTTGAACCTGGACACTAGAGCCGGGTCCATGTCCGTAAGCTGGTAGTTGTCGCCGTAGTTGACCGCGGCAATGATGCGGCTGCCCTCGGGAAGTGGACGCCCTGCAAGCTTCCTGTTGAGACAGAGGTCCATAACTGTCTGCAGAATCTCTGGACGGGCCCTGTTCAGCTCGTCGAGGAAGAGGACTATCGGCTTTCCGTCCGTAGGGAACCAGTAAGGCGGCATGAAGTCTGTTCTGCCGGTGTTTTCATCCAAGTGGGGGAGTCCGATGAGGTCTCCCGGGTCGGCCATCTGTCCGAGGAACAGGGCGACCACCTTGAGTCCCTTTTCCTGGAAGTAGCCGGTCAGGAACTCCGACTTTCCGATTCCGTGGTTGCCGACGAGCATGATGTTGTGTGTGGACGGCGTGCGGTCCAGCATTGACCTGAGCGCCGTGATGTCAGTCTGAATATTTGCCATAGTTTGTTTCTTAATGATTTAAGTTTCGCAAGTGCGAAACACCGCTTTTGGAGCCCGCGAGGGCGAGAGTAAGTCCCTTCCCCGAGGGGAGGGATTTAGGGAGAGGGTAACGTGCACAAAAAAGTGCGTTGGGCTTACGGCCTTCGAACGAGTGACAGCCCTCAAGTTCGTGTTGACGTTCAGCAAGTTTGACAACTTGCGAAACTTGAGTTAACGATGATTCAAATTGATTATACTCCTACCTGCCCGCTCCCATGATGTTGTCGATCATTCCGTATTCCAGTGCCTCCCCGGACGTCATCCAGTAGTCCCTGTCCATGTCGGCGAATACCTTGTCGTAGCTCTGGCCCGACTGCCGGGAAAGGATGTTGCATAGCTCCTCCCTGCAGGATTCGATCTGCCTGGCTGCGATAAGGATGTCCGACGCCTGTCCGCTGGCACCTCCGAGCGGCTGGTGAATGAGCACCCGGGCGTGGGGGAGTGCGGCCCGCTTGCCTTTTGCTCCGGAACACAGCAGGATGCTGCCCATGGACGCGGCCATTCCGGTGACTGTGGTTGCGACGTCCGGAGAGATGAGGTTCATCGTGTCCATGATGGAGAGACCAGCGGAGACGCTGCCTCCAGGAGTGTTCAGGTACAGGGTTATGTCCGCGGTCGGATTCTGGGATGTCAGGTAGAGAAGCTGGGCGGTGATGATGTTTGCGACATCGTTGTTGATTTCAGTGCCCAGAACAAGGATTCTGTCCATCATGAGGCGGCTGAACACGTCCATAGATGCCACGTTGAGAGCTCTCTCCTCGATGATGGTGGGGTTTATGTATGCGGCCGTGAGGTTGGCGTAGCCGCTGATTGCATTGCTGCTGATGCCGCACCTCTGTACGGCGTATCTTTCAAATTCAGTTCCTTTCATATCGTTGTTGAATGTTCTTTTGTTCTATTATACAGTCGGTTCTTGAAAATCTTACGTCTTTGGTGACAATGCCGAAGAATAAATTTCTTCATGATAATCGTGTTTCTTCTATATGTACCGCACGGCACGTGATTTCTTACACATGTCGGAAGAAAAATCGTATATTTGTTGGACAAAAACCGACATTTTAATAGCAACCGTCATGACAGAACAGTCCTTTGCCCCGAGTTGGCTCAAAATAGATGATGACAAATTCCGCGACCTTTTGGAATACCTTTGCAGGAAAGCGAGGTCCGACGGGCACGACCCGTTCTATTCCGCAGCGCAGGAACTGCTGAAAGTGAGGGTGTCCTCGCTGATGCCTGAACTCTCATGCGGGATGGAAGTCAGTGATGAGGTGCGGCTGTTCAGGATACGTCTTCTGGGCGCGTGGCTCCTGTGTAACGGGGAGGATACCCAGGAGCGCATGGAAGTGGCGTTCGCCATGTTCAACATTTTGGCCCGCATTGTTTCGGAAGAACTTTCGCAGAAACTCTTCGCCCTCTCGCTCAGGGTGCTGTGCAGCGGCGGCATCCAGGCCCCGGGCTTCGCTTGGGAGGACCTGGTCGACGTGAACAAGGAGCTTCTCTCGCACAAGATTATTCTCAATGCGAAGACGCTCCCCTCGAAGAAGTCCGTGGAGTCATGGTTCGATGGGAAAGGCCTTCTCCATGTCGATCCGGAAAAGGTCAGCATCATACCGATGAACAGGAAAGACTACTCGATGTGTCATTCCAAGTTGAGCGACTGCATGAGGCTGGCGGACGGCAGGTTGTGCGTCTATGTGGAAAAAGGGGAGAAACTGAAGAAGACGGAGGAGTCGGACATCGACGGCATTGGGCGTTTCGCCGGTGCGTTCAGGAAAGAGCAGCAGAGGACAGTCCCTCCGCAATCCACCCTGAAGAAGTATTCCCTGGATCAGGAGACTATGGTGCGGGTCGTTTCCCGAAGCGGTCATGACATTGTAGTAGAGACGGTGGATCCGGAATATGAGAAGATCTCAGGTACGTTGCACCATGACCGCGGCATATTCTTCTACAACAATGTGGATTTTGCCCAGGCGCTTGAAGTTGGCGACTGTTTCAAGGCCGTCATCAAGGACAAGGAAAGGGGGTATTTCTCCGTCTATGACCGTTTCTTGAAGGAGATGGTCTCGTTGGTGGAAGAAGGATATAGCTATCCCGCCAAGTATAAAATGAATCATAACGGCAAGCCTCTATGGTTCACCAATGAGGGAGTGCCGGTATATGTAAATGATCCGGATCCGTTTGGGATAGACGACGTCGCTTATGTTGAAATGACGAAAGTTGATACCAACGGATATATTACAGGTATAATCGCCGAAGACCAGTCGGGCATAGAAGAAGAGGAACCGTTTGATGACGAGAAGGAATGGTTTATCCGGAACCATATCAGGGAAAAGGACTATGTCGAGCCGAAGTCCAGTGCCCGGACAATCCTCAGTTCCGATTTCGTGCGTATCTTCGAGCGGTCCCTGTACAACTACCAGAAGACGCTGTCCAGGGCGTCCGAGATATACAAGGTTCTCTGCTATTGCCAGATGCTGTCCGAACTCACTTCTGAAGAGAAGGAACTTCATTTCCTTGAGCTCAAGGCAAGTTATCTGGAGCAGCTGGTCCTGTTCGCAAAAGGGCAGTATGACAGGATGAAACAGCTTGTCCCTCCGTCGGACATAGGTGGAATCGAGTCGGTGGAAAGGTCCGTCAAGCTCGTTGACATCCTGATGCAGATCAATTCATCCGAAGAATCGGAACTGCTGGACAGTACCATACTTTCTTCAGAGGACCCGTTGACGAAGAGGACTGCCCGGATACTTCAGTCATATAACCGCATCAAGGACATTGTGCCTGAGTCTTCCCTCAATGACCTCAAGATGGAGATCATCCGCGGGCTCTCGCTTGATGCCGAGATACAGGCATCACTCGATGAGAAGGACGATGAATACTTGGGAATGGAGGACAAAGTGAAGGAGTTCAAGTCTTCATTCGTCTATCCGGCCGACAAGGAGGACAGGATGTCCCCTAACGTGAAGAAGCAGAGCATGGTGGTGTTCAAGGCCGTCTGCGCGTTCCTCAATTCCAAGGTGGGAGGCACTCTCTATCTCGGCGTGTCCGATGCCGGTTATGTGGTGGGCATTGACAATGACCTTGCTTACCTTAAAGCGAACAGCGACTCATATATCCGCTTCATTCAGGATGAGGCCAAAAAGGTCTTCGACAAGAGTGTCCTGGACTTCCTGGACTTTGACCTGAAGTTTGACGGACGTGTGGTGGAAGTGAAGGTGCGCCCGTTCGATGACTGCGTCGTCTGTCTGGATGGCGTCCCATATATCCGCCGCTATGCCGAGTCTGAGCCGATGCGTGAGGATGAGAGGGCAAGGATAGTGTCCGAGAAAGTCGCACCCAACATTCATGTGAAGAGCAAGGCGGAAAACCTGGAGAGGGCCATTGCCGAAAAGAAGAGGGCGATCCTGCGCCGGTTCTCATCCTCCGACAGCATTACGGACAGGAAAGTGGAGCCGTTCAAGATTGTCAAGGGTGGCAAATACGTATGGTGCTATGACATTGAGGACAAGTGCTGCAAACAGTTCGGTATCTCCAAGATGGCAGCCGTGGACGTCATTCAGGACCCGTGGACCCATGAAGCGGAGCACAAGGAAGGGAATACTGACATCTTCAACTGGGGAGGTTCAAAGGCGTTCAATATTGTCCTTGAACTTGACCTCACGGCAAAGAACATCATTGTCGAAGAGTATCCTCTCAGCGAGCCTCTCCTCAAACAGGTCGACAAGTCTGGCATGAGGTGGAGTCTGTCCACAGACATCTACAACTGCACCGCCCCCGGAAGGTTCTGCATAGGACTTGCCGAGCATGTAACCATCATCAAGGGCGATGAACTGAAAAAATATGTTTCGGAATACGTCCGGAAGAACTTCTCCGGAAACGCTTAGAATTCCATCATCCGCGGACAAAGACTTCGCTGGTGGTAGCGTTCTTTTTCTTGACCTCTATCACGGTAGGGATCCTTTTCTGGAGGTCCTCTATGTGGGAGATGATGCCGACGTGCTTGCCGCTGGAGGAGTTCAGTTTCTCCAATGCAGACATCACGCTGTTGAGCCACTCCTGGCTGAGTGTTCCGAATCCTTCATCGATGAAGAGGGTGTCCACGCTGATGCTGTTCTCTGCGAGGCTTGACAGGCCCAGGGCCAATGACAATGAAATCACGAACCCTTCCCCGCCTGAAAGAGTGTTTCCAGAGCGGACAACACCGTCTTCATTATCCTCTACCAGGATGACAAGGGAACCAGGCTGTGCCGTCAACTCATAACGCGGGGCAATCTTTCTCAGGTATGCGTTTGCGTGATTGAGGATGTCCTGCATGATGTAGCTCTGAGCTATCTTCTTGAACGTGAACCCGTTGGCGCCTCCAAAAAGGTCGTCCAGAGTTTTCCACCGCGCATTGACCTTGCCCGCACTGTCGCGCGCTTCAATCTTGCTTTTAAGCGCGACCTGCTTCTTGTCATCATCCTCAATGATGTTCTTGAGTTTGCCGAGACGTTCTGACTTGTCCAGATTGTCCGATTCGACAGCCTTCTTCAGTGCATTGACCTCTACGGCAGTCTTAGGCAGCGTGCCGTCTTCAGTATAAGCGTTTTTCAAAGTATTCTCATTCATCTCTTTGGACTTGCGTGCGTTGCCGATGTCCTCAAGAGCGGTCCTGATGCGGTTCTCCAATGATCCCCACTCCGCGATGGCGTTGCCGGCGAATTTCTCCGGTACGATGTCCACGGAAGCGAAGTCCCCAGTGACCGCGATAATCCTTTCACGGACATCGCATGCGGACTTGATGGCGTTTTCGAGATTATTCCTCTCTACGGTCACCTTGTCATATTCTTTAAGAGTGTCATTGTACTTTCTGGCCCCTTCCTTGAGCTTCGCGATGAAGCCTTCGTCATCACATTCCCATTCTTTCTTCCAGTCAGGGAATGATATGAGCCTCCCTGCCGCGAAAATGGAGTCAGACGCGGATTTCTCTGCCGCAGAAATCATTTTTCCGGCATTGTCAATGTTGCTCATGATTTTCTGGATCTCCAGGTTCTTCCTGTTGTATTCGGACATTATAGGAGAGTAGATGTCACTCTGGTATTTGTCCCTGTCTGCAGTCGCACTGTCCACGGCCTTCTGCCTTTCATTGACAGCGGCAATTGCCTTTTCATTGGCATCCTTGCGTGCGTCCAACGCTTTTTTGATCACCTCAAGCTTTTCCCTGATATCGTCTTCATTGACCTTTATACCCAGTGAAGAGAAATTTTTGGCGAACGCGTCCTTGAGTCCGGCCAAGGACCTTTCGTCGTTGATGATCCTGTCTTTGGCCCTTTTGAGTCCGTCCAGTCTTGTGTTGTAGGCTGTAGATGCTTCGAAAAATTCAGCATCTGCTTTCCGCATCTCCGTTTCCGCCTTTTCCTTTGCCTCTTTTGCAGGTTTGAGAAGATCGTTCTGCTCCTGTTCAGAGATGAGTGATGTTATTTTCGCATGACACACGGGGCAGATGTCGCTGCCAGTACCACGGAGCCAGTTCCTAAGACTGATGGCTGCCTTGTCTATTGCTACAGCCTGCGTCTCATATAATTCACGACTTTTCTCGTAGGCATCCTTGCATATTTTAGATTTCTCCTTGAGTCCATTGAGTGCAACTAGCTCTGCCTCAATCCCTTCTTCAACCTTCTGCAGTCGGACTTCTCTGTGGCGATGTTCTCTTCCCTCTGCTGGATGGTGGCGTAGGCAGTGCCTGCATCGCCGATGAGTTTAAGGTCCTTGCCAATGTCCCGTCTCTCCTTCTCCACATCCTCGGGACTGAGCGCCATCTTGGCCTCAATGGCCTCCGTTATAGCCCTTCTTTTGCTGTCAAGAGTCTTTTCAGCATCAGTTTTCTTTATTTCCAGTTCTGCGAAAAGTGCCCTGGATGCTTCAAGAGTTTTCTTCTCATCCTCGAGAACCTCTTTCTGGGTCTTGCAGTAGTTTTCCTGCTTCGATACATTCACGAGATGCGATTCGATGGCCTGGACATTTGCGAACATATCGGCGTGAACTTTCTGAGCCTCAATGTCTTTCGTCAGGTCTCCCGCAATACTGTTTTTCTTGTCGAGTTCTGCTTTGCTATAGGCAATGTCGTTGGTGAGGACGGAGAACATCGACTTCGCCGATATCAGAGTCTCTTCAGATGCCTTAATGGACTTTTCGGCAGTTTCGACAGCCTCAAACGCCTTCAGCAGGCTTCCGAACAGTGTCAACGCCGATTTGTTCTTTTCGATGTCGTTTTCAATCTGTTTTATTTCATTGACAATTTTGTTTTTTTCCTCTTCCTGTAGGAGGACGACAGAAGCGGCGTCCCTGTCTGCCTCCTTATAGGCATTCTCCGCGTCGAGTGAGTTCTGATGGATGCGGGTGCCGATCTTTGCATAAATCTCCGTGCCGGTAATTTTCTCGAGGATGTCTGACTTCTCTTTTGTCTCGGCTTTCAGGAACTGGGTGAACTGCCCCTGGGCGAGCATTGACGTGCGGCAGAACTCATCATAGTCCAGACCGATGATTTCGGTCATCTTGGCTATGCGGGCCTTGCCCTTGCTGTCATCTGTCTTGCCTGTACTGTCGGTTATGTACCATTCCTCGTCTTTCAGTTTTCCATTGCGGTTAACACGGCATTTCCACTCGACTATGTAGTCGGAGCCGTCCGCTCCCTCGAAAAGTAGTGTTATCCTGCCTTCCTTCTCTCCTTTCTTGAGCAGCTGGTTTACAGACATTATGCTGATTTCCTGCCCGCCCTCTTTGTAGGACGTTTCATCTGTCTTTTTGCCGTTCGTCAGACGCGGGGTCTTGTTGTACAGGGCAAGGCATATGGCGTCCAGAATGGTGGATTTTCCGCTTCCGGTCTCGCCGCAGATGAGAAAAATAGGGGAGTCCGACAATGGTGCGGACGTGAAGTCGATGCTCGCGGATGAGATCGACGCTATGTTGGTGATATCGAGTTTCTTCAGTTTCATGGTATCAGTCGTGTCTTTCAGATTTCATAACTTCGTCAATGGTCTCTTTCAGCAGGGAGAGGATATCCTCGTCAATGCCGTCTTGTGCCGTTTCCTTCAGGTAGAGTTCAGCCACGGAGTAAGGCCCCATCTTTCCGAGTTCTGCGGTGCTGATCCTTATTTCCCCGGAAGTGCTGCTGTTTTTTTCATTGACCTTCTTCACCCTGTTTATCAGGCAGAACTTCGCCTTCAGATGGCATTGCTCCGGAACTTTGGCTGCCTTGTCTTTAGCCTCGACCGGAATGGTCCCGTCGTCAGTAACATTGAGCCGCACATAGCAGGCCTTTTCCGGGTCCATTTTCTTGAACTCCTCGTATGCCTCATCCCACTTGAGGGACTTCACTTCGCTGCGCTTGGTCCTGTCCTGCTCCGGTATGGTAATGATCGGCATCGCATTGTCAATGTCGATTGTCTCCACTTCCGGAGTGTCGCCGTGGGCATTGATGGTCACGATCGAAACGCTGTGCTGGAAGTCCTCGTCAAAAGATACAGGCAGGGGAGAGCCGCTGTAGCGGATCCTGTCTGAGATGTTCTGCGGATTGTGTATATGTCCGAGTGCAATGTAGTCGTAACCAGTCCCGAAAACATCGGCATTGACCATATCGATTCCTCCTATGATGTCGAGGTCCTGGCCGACGGCGTCGGGTTTCTCTCCTGAGATCCGGTTTACTGCCGTATGGGCCATCACGACCACCGGAAGCCCATTTTTATTGCGTTTTCCGACTTCCTCCAGCAGGAGGGCTATAAACTCTTTCATTCTTTCTTCCCTAGGCAGGTCTGCCTTCACGGCCGGGAAATTGCCTGGGTAACAGTGAGGTATGGCGACAATGTAACCGACGGTGCTGCCGTCCCTCATGATGGGGAAGATATGGCGTTCGAAAAGCTGCCTGTGAAATTCATCGCTGTCTTCGCCCTGGAGGATGTTGCGTTTTATGGATGCCACGATGGATACTCCCACGAGGTTCCACAGCGGGTCGGTGATCTCTATCTTGTTGCTGTCGTGGTTGCCGGCTGTCACGATGACCTTCATTGACGGTGCAATCTCATGGACTGTCATGAGATGATGCATGAACATCTCCTGCGCTGACGTCTGAGGTGATGTCGTATGATAGATGTCGCCGCTGATGACGTATGCGTCCGGCTTCTGTTCTTTGATGATGTTTTCTATCTGGGCGAGGCAGCCGGTCTGCTCGACTGTCCTGTCATACGAATATAACGTATGTCCCAGATGCAGGTCAGATGTATGTAGAATCTTCATATTTTAGCGTTTGTGTGGATTGTTTTCCTATATTTCCATGCCATTAAGCTGTTTTTTGTAATATTATACAGCATCTGCCGGTAAATCTTGCATAAAAATAGCAATTTTTATTTGAATTTCATGTCTTGCCCGAAATCATCACGGATGCGCTCCATATCTTTTATTGCAGGAATTATCTTGTCGATCTGGTCCTGGATAGTCTTGTATCTGAGGGGGAGAGTCAATGTCCTATTTTTTATGGGCACCATCAGTTTTACACGATATTTCTGTCTTACAAACCAGTATCCTGAATAGCCGGCATTGTCCAGAATCGAACTGACTATGGCCAATGATCCCGTTTCACAGATTGCTCTTACTTTTGTGGATTTCCTGCATTCGATTTCAATCGCCCTGGTCGATTGTTCCAACAAATCATCCAATGTGTCCAATTTGGAGAGAAACTGCCGGTAATCCTGGCTGAGCAGCGTGGATTTCAATGGGTTCTCCTTTTCCCACCATTTGCGGAGATTCTGTTTCTCCTTGATAACAAGGCCTTTGAAATCGATTTCTTCTCCAATATTGATCTTATGCTCGATGATCGGACGGATCCCTTTAATTGCGGCACGAAGCCATATCTTTTCGTTGAATTCCATAAATGACTCAAAGTTTTCTTGAAGGAACTTCAATTTCTGTTCATTGTCCATAGCAGATTTGAGTTTGCGACAATGCTTGTCTATTGTTCAGGACCAGGACCGGCTAGAACCCGATCCTGTTGTTCCTGGTGCAGACTTTTTCTTGAGAACAAAGCTTGACGATGGACTCCATTGTCGGGACACCGCCTTCGAGGACTTCCTGCATGGTGGTCTTGCGGACGATGTTGTCGATCTCTCCGCCGCTGAAGTCGAAGTCCGACGCCAGCTTGTGAGCCTGCTCTGCGGAAAGGATCGGGAGCTTGTCCTGCCAGATGTTCTTCTTCGCTTCCACGCCCGGTTTGTCCAGGCGTATCTTGAAGAGGAAACGGCGTTCGAAAGCCTTGTCAAGATTCTCCTCAAGGTTGGTGGTCGCGATCAGTATGCCGTCGAGCTTCTCCATCTCTTCCAGCAGGATGTTCTGGATGGTGTTCTCCGTCTGGTCGACGCTTGAGCCCCTGCTCATGTCCTTGCGCTTGGAGAAAAGGCCGTCAGCCTCATTGAACAGAAGGATCGGCTTAATCTTGGAGCGCTTGCACTGCTGGCGGTAGCGGGTGAAGATGTCCTTGACGATTTTTTCGCTCTCGCCGTACCACATGCTCTTGGAGGCGCTGAGGTCCACGTGGACAATGTCTCTGCCGCTCTGGCGGGCCCACTGCATGACGGATTCTGTCTTTCCGGTACCCGGTGCACCGTAAAGGAGTACGGCGATACCTTTGGAAAGGCCTTTGGACTCCAATCTTTCCGTCAATGTCCGGTAGTTCTCCTCCATGAGGGAATCTCCGACCATAGAAAGCTGACGCTGCTCATTCTCGGAGAAGAAAAGCTGCTTCGGCTTGATGTCCTGGCAGTTGACCAAGTCCTTCTTGTCGACTTTCTGGATGAACAGTTTTGCGTCCTCCTCGAAGAACAGCTCCTTGCCTTTGTCGGTAAGCACAAGGCCGGTCTGAGGCCCGAACAATGAACTTATGGAGGTCATCTCCACGAGGTCCAGCTCCTGAAGTTTATGTTTCTCTTCCTTGAACAGGTTCAAATATTTGACGCGGTCCCTGACTGAAAACAAGCATTTCAGTTCATTGATGAGATTGATGCCTCCGGGACAATAATTGCAGGCCATATAGAACAGTATGCGGTCCTCTTTGGAACGGATAATGTCACATACTTTCCTAATGCACGACAGCTGCTTGTTGTGGCTCTCCATTTTACCAAGTTCACGACTCAAGATCATTGGCGCATTGCGTGCCTCGGAATCATACTTGTCGTCATCATGGAAAAACGTTGTCACCATTCTGGCAAACTTGTAGCGGTCCGGGCAATCCAGTTTGTCTCCATAGGATGCGTAGTCGTTTTCGAGCAGAATCTCCTTTCCCTTCTCGGTAAGTGTCATTTCTTCCCCGTCGTCGCTTATGTAGACCAATTCATTGGAAATCAGGGCGTTTGTTCCGTCCAGAAGTCTGGCGCGTGCGGAAATGCGGTTTCCGAAAGACTCATAGATGTCTTCCAGAGTCCTTTCAATTGATGATCTTCTCGAAGGGCATTCGCAGAAATCATTGCAGATCTCATAGAAAAGTATCCTGTCGGAGAGTTCATCCAGATGTCTGCGGACTTCCTGGACGAACGTCATGTTCGCATTGAGTTTCTCTGCATCTGAAGCGACCTGAAGCAGACTGAGGAATGTCACGTCGGAATCCTGGACAGCGTTGCTGACCAGAGAGCATAAGGCATAGCGGTCGAAGTTTGAGGTTTTTGCTTCCACGCCTTCCAAGTTGGGAGTTTTATTGTCAATGATGCTGTTGAGAACGACCGGCGTGACTCCGAAGCTCTGTTCGACAATCTTGCAGGTCTTCATGCCGTGTGTGTTGATGTAGATGAGGCCTTTTTCCAGCAGATTCTTGATTGCCGGAATGTACTCCATCATGTCCAGATTGGAACAGTCGTACATCGTGGACATTTCGTCAAAGTCGCATGTCCTTCCGCTGCATTCCTTTTCGAAAATCGGAATGAAAACGATGGCTTCATCGCGGGTCTCAAGTCCCAGGCAAGCCGTAAGGTTGTCCAATGCCTCACTGATTTCCTTGCCTCCCAAACGGACAAGCTTGCTGTTCTTCAGTTTGTTGGCGCAAAATTTTATCTGCTGAATTATGCTTTTAGCCATAAGTCTATGATTTTACTGGTACAAAGGTATTGATGCGTACTGCTATAATGTGGCAGTGAAAAATGGTCTGGTTGTTAAGTGTCAAAGTGCTTTTTCCGGTTCAGTTTCCGTTCCGGTGAATTAGTGGAACCGATATTGTGCAACTAAGATTTTGGAGAATAGGGGAGTACCCGGGACAGGATTCCGGCGATATTCTTGTCTGCCTGAATATCGGCATCATCTCCTGTCCGGAAATGGACTCCGCCAATTGTCATTGATGCTGGCGTAAGTAATATCTCAGCCGTTATTGTTGTTCTTAGTATCCGAATTCTGCCTGGAATGGCCTCAGGTTGGAATTGCCGGAGTTGTGGTCCTCTATGATTGAGAAGGTTATGACCTTGAACTTGTTCTTGAACTCCTCTTCCTCCATCACTTCATGAAAAAGTCTGGCGACTTCTGCAGGAGGGTTATGGAAGGCACCGCATCCGAAGGCGCCGAGTACGAGGGAGTCATGACCATGGAGGAGGCCTATGCGGAAGATTGTGCGAATCTTGCATCGTGTAATGTCGAGGGCCTCCTGAGACATGTGTCCTTCAGCAGTGAGCTTTATGGAATATCTTCCGTCGAGATTCAGGGCGGCACAGGATACCACGGCAACATTGTATGGGTCCTCCATCATCGTGCAGTCTGCTCCCTCACGGAATACGGTGACACAAGGAGAATATATTGCACTATATCTCGTTGTTATAGGATAGTTGTCTCCTGGAATGAGAAAGTATCCATATTTGGTCGCGCTGCCTCTATGGAAGGCATAGATGGAACGGGTCAGAGTACTTCTGCGGCAGATGGTCTCTTCCTGAGCCCTGGCACCATTCTCGACGCCCCCGCCGGGATGTCCGCCGCTGGCAAAGTTGAGGAGAAGAGGGTTATAGCCTTCGGAGACAAGGCGTTCTGCCGTTACGAGACAATCATTGTTCTCGACAAGCACTCTGGTCCCTCCTGCCACGTCCGGAGCTGAAATCGCCTGGATCTCCTGCTGGTAGCATCTGCTTCCTTTGAGCATGTCGGTGAAATCGAACTGGACGGTTCTTCCGGATGGTGTCGTATATTCTCCGCGGCGGATGCAGTCTGCGGTCTGACGAAAGATGGCGGCGTTCTTCTTTTTGCGCTCGTCGACAGATGAATCAAATGTTCTATATCCCATGACTAAAATATGTTTTCAAAATGTAAACTGTTCGCAAGTTTTCCATTTGCTATATACTATACAATACTTCTTCGCCAATCTTACATGGATTTCCTGTTTTTTTCACTTTTCTTGTGTTTTCGGCAAATTTGAACGTAATTTGTGCCCGAATACATAAACCAATGGCAAAGAAAAGGTTCCGGATTACGGAGAAAGACTTCCTCCTTGCCAACCGGAAGGCCTCGAGAGAGGAGGAAATCGCAAAGTACGGCAAGCAGATAATGTTCCGTACGACAACTCAGAAATCCAAGAAGGTCTATGACCGCAAGCGTCTGAAAAAGGCAGGCATCAATTCCGATGACCTGCCTTTAGTGATTTTTTTCGTCTTTATCGGAAAAACATAGTTTTTTATAAACTGCGCTTTAGAAATAAGTTTACTTGATTCGCCAAGAGTTAACATTCCTTTCTTTGCTGCAGTAATTTGCTCCTATGCACACCACTTCCCTACTGTCATCATTGAACTTGTCAGCATAGCCCATGTCCTCAATTTGTTTAAGAGCAATATCAGCGGAAGAATTGAACTTAAATTCAAAGATGTAGATGTACCTGTCCGTCCGGATTGTCATGTCCATCCTTCCCTTGCTGGTGTGTTCCTCCACTTCTGCATAGAAGCCACAAAGTGTCGTGAGGATATACATCACGCTTTGGAAGTGTCTCTCCTGGTCCGGCTGGAGGTCATAAGGGCAGTTGGAAAGGAATGCCTGCAGGCGGACCATAAATCCCTCGATATCCTTATTTCTGAGACACAGTACAAATTGGCTAATCTCAAATCCGGATTTTGTTTTCTCGACATTGGTATAGTACGGAATAAGAAACTTCACGAAACCCTCTTCCACCTCTTTGTTCGGATACCCCAGTTTGTATAGGCTGAACTCCTTGTCATACCCTTTTATCGTCAGATATCCGCTCTGATATATCACTGGAATTGGATTGGTGGAATCCGAGTCGATGCTGTTCAGTTCATCGGCTGTCGGTTCCTCCTTCTCGAGATCGGAAAGGTTGTAGTTATGTTTCTTGAGCAGTTCGACAAGGTATGTCGGGGTTCCGGTCTCGAACCAGTACGAGCCGAGCTTCTTCTTGTCAAGTGCATTAAGGATGCTGAACGGGTTATATATACCAGGTGTGTCATCTTCGCTGAAATGGTATCCGTCGTAGTTCTCCTTCAGCATGGCATAGGCATCTTCCGGCTGTATGCCGATATTCCTGGCAAGGTCTTCAACTTCTCCTGATAGATTGCTTCGGAGTTCCTTCTCCGTCAGCCCGCAGATATCATAGTATCTCGGATCCATTGAGATGTCATTAAGGTGGTTCAGGTCGCTGAATACGCTGACCTTGCCGAACTTCGTGACTCCAGTAAGGAAAGCGAACTGAATGTATCTATCACAAGATTTTAAGGCACTATAGAAGCTCTTGAGAGTGGAGCGGTATTCATCCTGGAGAGTATCGTTGCCGATTGCCTGCAGGACAGGTTTATCGTATTCGTCCACAAGGATGACCACTCGCTTCCCAGAATGCTCGTAAGCCTTTTGAATGACAGCAGAGAATCTTGGGCCATAATATTTGTTTTGGGACGTCAAACCATACTTAACTTCTTCTTTTTGTAGAAAATCGTTAAGAATGTAGTCTAAGGCATCCAAATTCTCATATTTCTGTGTATTCAGATCTAGATGCAGCACAGGATATTCAATCCAATCCTTTTCCATACTATCAATCTCCAGGCCTGAAAATAAATCTTTCCTCCCAAGAAAATAGGCCTCAAGTGTTGACAGGAACAGGCTCTTTCCGAAACGCCTCGGACGGGAGAGAAAATAGTAGCATCCCGACTTGGCAAGACGGTAGATGTTCTCGCTCTTGTCAATGTATTTGTATCCCTCGGTGCGCAATTTAGCGAAGTCCTGAATCCCTATTGGTAATTTGCTATTCATCTTATTACTATATTACAACCTTTCCATAATCTCGTCTGCAAGTGCCTGGAAATTCTTTAACCCGTTGGCTTCAGGCTATGCACTGACTACATCGGTGAACTCGAAAGCTGTCTTTCCAACGCTTCCCTTATGGTTCACAATAGCGATAATCTTTGCCTTTTTCATGGCGAGTAGATTGTGAAGTATACGAAGATAGTAATAAATGTGATATATTACTTAAAATATTTCTCTTTGTCGGTGCAGATAGTATTTAAATATGACTACCACTCTAGGAAAATCTGGCTTACATGGCTTTTCTATATTATTTCGCATTTCTTGTGTGTTTTCCTATATTTAGTTTGAAAACATAATTATATGGACAGCCAAGATGTTAGAGGATTATTGAAAGAGGTCTTCCAGCACATTGAACAACGAATTGATTCAGGAGAGGACTACAGCGTTCTTGAGACGGCTATTAAAGGGAACGAGGAGATGATGCACTCATCCGTAATCGCTTCTCTTTTGGATACCCGAGGGGCTCATGGCCAGAAATGCCGCTTCCTGGAACTCTTTTTGGGATGTCTTCCTGAACGGTTCAAATCATTTGACACTTCCGGCGCACGGACTGCCTGTGAAAGGTACATTGGCCAGAAGACTGAAGACTCGGGAGGCAGGGGCGACATCTGCATTGAAAACAGCATCGGGCAGATGATCGTCATTGAAAACAAGATTTTCTCGGGCGACCAGGAACATCAGATCCTTCGCTATGTGGAGTTCCTGAGAGGCAGGCCGCGGAATAGGGGCGGCGTGAAATTTCCCGTTCTGTATCTTACTCCTGACGCTTGATGAAATCAAAATTGATGCGGTCACGACTTTTTGGCGGACAATCAAGAAGAAGCTTGAGGGATATGGCTTGCGTCCGGAGTATTGCCACTTTGACGCAAATAAGAAGTTAATGATTGTCCGGGACATCGAAGGCTTGGTGCGTAAATATGTCGACAGACCGAATGAAGACAACCGGTACTTCGGCATAAGCGTGAAATTGCAAAATGACAGTCATGTTTGCCTGCTGGTGGAGGAGAATATCTATTTTGCCATAGCTCCCAAACTGGTGGACTTGCCCGCATTGGAGGATTGGGAAAAGGGCTCTGAGCGGTCGCGGTTTGCCGCATGGAAATATCCGTATTCTGGGAAAACGAACCTTCTGTCTCCAGATGACGACATTTGGAAACTTGCATGCAGTGAGAATAAGAATACTGATGCCGATTCGCGCGGTCTGACCTCAGAACTTTCAGATGAATTTGTCAGAATCGTGCGAAAACTTGGCTGACATATTTCTAGATACATCAGCGACTTCATTGCCCCGGCTGCCGCTTTTTGGCGGTGTCGGGGCGTATTTTTGTATCATGATGGAACTGGAAGAACTCATACGTGAATACGAAGAGGACGTTGCCCTGGAAATGTACCATGAAATGGTCGACTACATTGACAATCATGGTGCTGATATAACGGGGCGGAATGTGGATTATACCCTTATGGCGGTCATCAGTACGGTCCGGGCGTCTGCTTACATGCCGGAAGGGACAATGCTCGCACTCTGGGGATATGAGATTGTGGTGGAGACACAGATGGGTCTCGGCATCAGTTTTTGTATGGGACAATTCTGGATCGGCGGGAAACTGATACTGATAAGGTATGAGGAAGAGATTGAAAACTACCTGGTACATTTTATCAACAATATCCTTCCCGGCGGCCTTTCAGTATGGAAAGAGAAGATGGAACATGTGGAAATGGATCTTCTCAAGAGGGAAAAAATCCGTAACATTCTGGAGAACAGTGCCGAATCCCTGATTCAGACCGTTCTGGAGGAGAAGTGTCTGGAATACAGACTCTGTTTTAGGGACAGTGGCATCGAACTGCTGGTCTATCGAAACGCCAAGTATCTTACGTACAGTGATTTCCGCTATGAGACGTTCTCGGATGATTTTCGGGACTTTGTCGATGGCAAACTAAAAACTATATGATATGGATGAAATGTTGTTTTGCAGAAATGCGGAGAATGGCGGAATGAACTAAGCAGGGAAAGTCCGTAGCAATGAATGCGATGGTTGCTTCGCTCATGCTGCTTAAAGGACAGGAAGAAGTCTCTTTTCGCTGACAACAAAGATGCGTTTTTTGACATTTAAAGTCGCTGCTGCTTTTTGGCAGAACGGTTACCTACCTTTGCTGGCGATACAAATAGAAATGCACTATGGCAAAAGGAAGAAAAAGAACAATATTATCGGCTCTTGAACACATAATCAATGTTGCAAAACACGAAGATGATGACCGATTTAATGGGGTATTCTTCTTATATGATGACGCCCTGATGGAAAAGGTCAAGAAAGACTCTAAATATCTTGCTGAGCAATTTGAGATCACCCCGAAGCAGGCAGTCCTTTTTGCTATAGTCCTTGAAATGTCCAAAGGAGATGAGTTCTCAAAAAGCGATTTGGCAAGGGCTCTAAAAACTAATTTCGTCAATCTTTTGTCTTACGAAGAAGATTTGAAAGCATTAGAAAAAGTATTACTCATTCGCCGATGCCGTTGGGGGAAGATTCAAGTGGGAGAAGAGGTCCAGAAGTGCCTGGAACATAACCAGCCTTATCATAAACCAACCTATGAGAACCTCAGTACCAATGCAATCTTAACCAGAATCGGCCGGATTTTTAATAAATTGGATTCACCTGTGGACCAAGGACAGGATGCCCCTATGAGGGCTCTATTAAGTATCGATGATATGCTTCTGGCAAATCCAACAACAAGTATTGCCAAAGTTGCTGACAAATATGAGATATTACGACGTAGCTACATGATTTTCGATTTTTATGATCGTGATGATTCCGACAAATGGGAGAGTAATGACTATATGGAAAGCATGTGCCCAGCAGAGCGACTCTTGTTTTATGGAATGTGTTACCGATACTTAACGTATCAAGATGATTATTGTGCGTGGTTTGACTTTAGGTACTGTTTTGGCGAGGAAGCATCGGAGTTTCTACAAGACGCATATAAAGATGAAGAATTATCGTTACAGGCACGTAAAATAATGGTCTATGTTAACCGGGATGGTCTACTTGTTAAAGATCATTTCAAAATAGAGGATTCCGTAAAGGAAGAAATCTGGGCAGATTGCGGCGGCCTCCCGGAGCACGCCCCTATAGCCGGGACATTAAAGACAGAAGAACTCAAAGAAAAACATTTGTTTTATGATGATGCATTAGGGAAAGAAGTTGGCACTCTGTCTCATCTCCTTTCTGAAGAACGGTACGGAGGTATAAAGAAAGCTCTTGAGGAGAAAGGTATGCGTAGCGGGTTCACTTGCCTGTTTTATGGTGATCCGGGGACAGGAAAGACCGAGACGGTTTACCAACTGGCTCGCGCAACAGGCAGAGACATCATTATGGCTGATGTATCCAAACTTAAAAGCATGTGGGTTGGAGAAAGTGAAAAGAACCTGAAATCGCTATTCAGTAGATATCGCCGACTGGTCCGTGAGTCTAAAGTTACACCCATCTTGCTCTTCAATGAGGCTGATGCCATATTCGGAATCAGGCGATCAGGTGCCGAGAGTGCAGTTGATAAGATGGAAAACAGCCTTCAGAACATCATTCTTCAGGAGATGGAGGATTTAAAGGGTATCATGATTGCAACTACGAACCTTTCAGAGAATTTTGACAAGGCGTTTGAACGCAGATTTTTGTATAAGGTGAGATTTGAAAAGCCTTCTGCAAAAGTAAAGGCCCAGATATGGAAGTCTATGATGCCTGAGCTCTCTTATACCGATGCGCAATACTTGTCAGGTAAGTTTGAGCTAAGCGGAGGACAGATAGAAAACATTGTGAGAAAAAAAACTATCCAGAGCATACTTCAAGGGAAGGAACCGGATATTGATGAAATCCTTCGATTCTGTTGTGAAGAGGAAAGGGGGTCAAGGAGTGAGCACAGGCGGATAGGATTCTAAGAATGAGCAAAAAACCGTTCAATTTATTGCGTCCCGCCATAATTCGGCAACGGTTATCACTGTATTTGCAAATTGAAACCTAGAAGAAAACATTATGGCTAAGAATAGGTCATTTGATCACTGAAAAATGAAATACTTGGAAAAGTTGCAAAAATAGCATAGATTTGCTTTGGAAAAGTTGCAAAAACTGTGGTAAAACACATTGCGTAAATTGTGCAATATATGCTTAACAGAAAGATTGACAATGATATAGATGCGCATTTCTCCAACTCGAAGAAAGCGTTGTTTCTTACCGGTGCCAGACAGGTAGGTAAGACCTATTCTATCCGGAAATATGCTAAACGGCATGGCTTGAATCTCATTGAGTTCAATTTCTTGCTTCAGCCGGAGACGATGGACATAATCAATGGGGCAGGAGATGTCAAAGAACTGCTGCTCAGAATTTCGGCATATTCGCGAGTCCCTTTGGTGCGAAGCAGGACATTGATTTTTTTTGATGAAGTGCAAGAATGCCCGGATGTGATGACCTGGGTCAAAGCATTGGTGGATGAAGGAAGCTATATTTATGCGCTGAGTGGTTCCCTGCTGGGTGTCGAATTGAAAGACATCCGTTCAGTGCCTGTCGGTTATATGTCAGAGATGCAGGTCTATCCCATGGATTTTGAGGAATTTGTCAGTGCCGTGGGGGTGCCGGAGAATGTGTTGGAAGCTGTCAAGAAGTCTTGGTCGGAGAAAACGCCGGTGGATGCCTATATACATGAAAAGATGATGCAACTATTTCAGTTGTACATCATAGTTGGAGGTATGCCTGCTGCGGTCCAGACTTATATGGATTCCAACAATATTCAGAACGTGGTGAAAGAACAGAGGGATATTATCAATCTTTATAAGAAAGACATAGCCCGTTACGACCAGGATGTCAGAAAGAAACTGTATATCGATGAGGTGTTTGATCTCATCCCTTCCGAGTTGAATGCCAAGAACAAACGGTTCATCCTCAAACGTCTCAATGAGAATATGACTTTCGGCAGACATGAAAATGATTTCATCTGGCTCAAAGACGCGGACATGGCACTTCCGACATACAATGTCGAAGAACCAGTCTCTCCGTTGAAACTGAGTGAGCAGCGGAACCTTTTCAAACTTTTCCAGAACGATGTAGGGCTGCTTTCTTGCCAATATTCATCAGGAGGGATCCAACTGAAGATTCTGCAGGGAAAGGTGAACGTGAACTATGGTAGCGTATTTGAAAATGCTGTCGCGCAAGAACTTCACGCTCATGGATGGGATTTGTACTACTTCAACAGCAAGAAGCAGGGAGAAATTGACTTTATATTGGAGACGGATGATGAAATCATTCCCTTGGAAGTCAAGTCGGGCAAGGATTACGAACGTCATAATGCGCTGTCCAAAGTCCTGAGCACCCCGAATTATGGAATACGGAGAGCGATAGTTCTGTGCAATGACAACCTGCACGTGAAGGGCAATGTCGAATATCTGCCTGTCTATATGACCATGTTCCTTGTCAAACAAGATGAACTGGAAAATCCTATATATAAAGTGAACCTGGAGTTCTAGAAGTTTTTTTGACATGAACATTCTTCATCTCTCGGATACCCATGGGACACATCGCAGTCTTGGCAGGCTTCCTGAGGCGGACGTGATTGTCCACTCGGGAGACATTGCCATGAACGGATCATCCTCGGAGGCACTGGACTTTATGAGGTGGTTCAGCGCACTTCCCTATGCCCATAAGATTTTCGTGGCGGGGAACCACGACTCATGCCTGTATGGTGCCGTCATTGACGGACTTGACTCCAATTGCCATTATCTGTGCAACAGTTCGGTGGAGATAGACGGCGTGACATTCTATGGGGTCCCCATGTTTATGGAGGACTGTAGTTCCTGACGCCAGAAGGAGTTCTATGAAATGATTCCTGACGGCGTGGATGTGCTGATTACCCATGCCCCGCCATACGGAATCCTCGACCAGGACGGAAGCATCCATTACGGCTCCTATGAACTGCTATCGCGTGTGACTGCAGTCCGTTCCCGGATACATCTTTTCGGCCACATCCATAAGGCCAATGGCCTGGAGGAAAGAGGCGGAACAGTCTTTTCCAATGCTGCCATGATGGACGAGCATTACGGCATGCTGCTTGAGCCGCATTTGATTAATTTGTAAATTATGGAAGAAAAATTGGAAAAATATCGGAAGACGATTGAACTGTGCAGTTCAATCATGAAAGAAATCAAGGCGGAAAGGATGTCCAATACGAAGATGGGCAAGTACGTCAATGTGTTTTCCCTTTGGAATGAATTTTCCGGCATAAGTGAACCTATCCATAGCCGAATCCTGTATTTTTTCCTTTCGGATAATCCGATGCATGGACAAGGCAAATTGTTCTTGTCCGCGTTTTTGGAGTATATTGGCTTTGAGCAGGACGAAGGTAATGAGGAATGGATAATAACGGCTGAAGAAGGTCGTGTGGATGTTTTGTTAAGAAGACTGAATCCGTTAGGCGCTGTCATAATTGAGAACAAATCCAATTGGGCAGGAGATCAACCTAACCAATTGTACCGGTACTGGTATGAGAATATTCACAAACGCAAAGAAGATTGCGATACTGATTATTATTCGAAGCACCCTGAGTACAAAATAGTTTATTTGGTGCCGGATAAAGCCAAACAAATTAGTGACAATTCGAAAACGCGTCCTATTGACTATCCGATAGACTTACCGGATAAGCTTCCAATGGAACCGATAGTGATGGATTTTCACGAGGATATACCTAAGTGGTTAAGAAAATGCATGGATAAACTGCCGGCAGAGAATACTCCGCTCAGAAATCTGATTGCCCAATATATTGAATATTGTAAACAGTTATAAGAAAATGAATGAGATAGAAAAGGTTTTGAGTTTATTTAAAACTGCAGAAGACTGGAACTCGTTTGTGGAACTCTCCAACATGAAGGACATGATGGTCCGAGAACTGAAGTGTCGTCTATTGACTGAGATGCGGAAAATTGCTGTCCCTAAGTTATCCGGAGCCGATTGGGAGTATGATGCTAATTGTGATTATATATCAATTGTTTTACATGGTCATCATACACTGAAGCTTGGTATAGAATGGAAATTCTGGACATGTCCTTGGTATGAACGAGGAGCCGGGATATGGATTAATCCTTCTGAAATTACTCCTGTAGATTTTATTGGGAAGGTTTATGGCAATACCAAATTGAAAGACTTCTTGACGGCCAAAGGCTTTCATGAGAGCCGGGAACATTTGTGGTATCCGTTTGTGAAGACAATTCCGGCAACAGTGTTTCACGATGGCAACAATGATTCTTGTAAGCTTGTGGAAGAATGCCTGTTCAGGGCTATACAGGATGCAGAGGGTTTGGCGAAAGATTTATGGAATAACGTCTTCAATCCATTTGTGGAAGGAAACGTAATAAGTATGTTGGTTAAAGTTCTTCAATAGCATACTTATTACGCATTGTTTTCGAAATTATTACCCTATAAACTAAATCTTATAGTTCTCTGCCATCCTCCTGATGTCGTCGACCATTTCGTCGCGCAGATCTTCCGGCGCCAGCACTTCGACAGAGGGCCCGAGTCTCAGCAGTTCCTGCTTGAAGTCGAAGGTCGGGACCAGTCGGTATCTGTAGACGGTGTGGGTGTCGTCCGATTTCTCCTCGATCTTTTGCTGGGAACTATGGAGAGGCAGGGTGTCGAGATATTTCGTCTGGTCGTTTACGACACGTATTAGCACATCCTGCGCCGGCTGATCGTTTCCCACGATTACTCCGAAGAAGTTCCTGAAATACTCTTCAGGGTCGAACTTTTTCGGTAGGGTGAACAGCTCGTCGAGTTCCTCCATGTCCTCGATACGGTCCAGTGCGTATATCCTCAGTCCGAGCTCCGATTTCCCCAGAACGTACCACCTTTGCTTGAAGAGTTTTACGCAATACGGCTCGATGGAAAAGAAAGTGGCTTCCGGACGGTAGAAACTTTTGTATGAAATCTGGATTACTCTCCCGGAACGCATCGCGCTGATGATGTCGGAGAGGAACTTCTAGCTGGAAGGCACGTTCTCCACAAGTATGCGGTCTTTCATGTCAGAATTCTCCTGGAAAAGGTTGTTCATGCAAAGTGAGTGCAGCATCCAGTTCAGGGTAGCATTGTCCCCGACCTCTTCACCGCGGATATAGTATCCCATGGTCCTGTCGTTCTTTATTTCAATGCCGAGCATCTCCTCGATGGCGGTCTTGTGATTGAAGAAAGTCCTTTCGCTCAATGCGGACCCGCTGTCGTTGAGCGGACTCCTGCTCCATGCCTCGCTGATCTCCCTGAAAGAGATGTAGCCCCTGCGGTTGATGAGATCAATCAGCCAGATGTACCGCTTTAAGAAATTCACTGCCATAAAGTTTTGTTTTTTTGTCAATGCAAATGTATGAAGACTTGCTGAAAAAATCCAGCAGTCGGGATTCGTTTTGTCTTTATCTGCTGCAGACTAACCGTACCTGCAAGTCTTCGCCGAGTCCGGGGTCCGTTACGAAATGGACATGGCATTCCGGCTTTTGACTGGTAAAGTAACAGGCCGGGTTTTCCTTTCCATCCGGAACCAATCCGATGCGCTGGCACATGGCCATGCAGATGGAAAGTGTTTCAGGACGTGTGACTTCACTTTCTTCCGATGAAGAGATGACTATACAGAAACGGGTATATCCGGTCAGATCTTCATTGAAATAATTGCAGAAATTGTCGGCAATATACTGTGCCCTGGATTCCTTGTCTGCCGTTCTTGAGTAGAATTCAAATTCGCGGATTTCATTGGTGCCGAAGAGATAATGGTAGTCCGAATAGTCGGAATCGCTGCTGAACGGCACGATGCTGTCAATCAGTCTCTGGATTTTTCCGAGCCGCTCGTACTTTTTGATCTGGCGATCCTGTCTGGCGTCACGCATCCGCTTCGTCCTGTTGCGGCGTGCCTCCCGGGCATGGTAGATGTCCCATTCATCCATCGGCAGCGCGCAACTGGGGATACGACCCGAAATAATCTTTTCGCGCCTGACGCGGGCATAGTTGCAGAACTGATGATATTGCAGGATTGAGGCCTTAAGTTCATACTTGTTCTTCGGTCTGTCATATCTGGAGAAGTATTCACCTTCCGGAGTGAAACCATAGAATGTGATATGCCAAAGGATCAGCGAAAGCGCTCTGGTTTCCGTGACGTCAGCCTGCAAGACCACCTCTTTTGCAAGAGCAGACTCCCAGATTTCTCCTTCACAGTTGGACGCGTGCAGGTACCTTTCCATTTCGGAGCCGTCATCATCAGTCTCCACGTGCTCACTTACGACTATCTGCTCTCCTCCAGCATCACCCGGAGTCATGCGTCGGAGCGTGTCGAAAGCCTCTTTGAATGCGTACAGGTTGCTTTTGACCGGCTCTTCAATGCCGGTCAGGTCCGGCACTATGGTGTCGAACTCATATTTGAGTATAAGGTCTTTGAGTATCATTGATGTTCAAGATTTGTCGATTCTATTTTTGAGGGTTTCCAGGTAAAGGTCAATGTCCGAGAGTCCGACTTTGTCGAGAATTTCATCCGCAATGTCCTCAAAGTAGTCCCTGCACCGCTGCAGCAGCGCATTCTCCAGCGATACTCCTTCAGGACGATCCGCAGCTTCCTTCAGAAGGACTTCCTTGAAGTGTCGGAGATCATAATTGCTGCACCAGTCGAGACGGTTCCTTTCCTGGTCTGAGAACTGCTGGATGGTGAGTTTGACCTCTATGGAGAGGTCATTGATACGCAGCACATCAGGAATGGACCAGCTCATGTGTGTGCATAACGCATGGAGAGCATGGCAGACAATGATATGCTCCAGCTTGGGATTGCGCAGAGGCCCTTCAGCCCAGGTGCTTCCGTCATCCATATCGTTTGAACACTCCAGTTCAGCGTCCGTCGCTGACGTGGAGTTGTCTTTCAGTAGCGACCAATTGCAGAATACATCGGCCATGCCGGGTTTGTTCTTCTCCGTCTCCTGTAGGATGGCTGCCATACGGATGAAATCCGAACCATAGTATTCGTCATCCTCCAGACGCAGCACGGAGTATGGAATGTCGAATATCGGGACCAGTCTGCTTTCAATCATGTAGTCGTCATCCATATCGTCTTTCTTCATCACCAGCAGCGCCCGTACGAGGTCTGCCGTGCGATGATATGTCCGGTTGGTCATTTCCAGAAGCAGGTCATTGACCTTTTCCAACCTCTCGACCTCCCCAGGGGTGCAATGGCAGCCGAAGAGGAGATTCAGGATGAGGCAGCGGTCCGACATCAGCTCCTCAATCTCATTGACCTTCACCTCGTTCCGGCTCCAATCAAGAAACCGGCGGCAGTGCTGGTAGTCGATGGAATCGCCGGTGATTCCGAGAATCCGCTGCTCGAGTCCTGCGAGTTCATGTTTGAGCTGGACCTCGTCCATCGAACGATAGTCCGGTTTGTCAATGTTTCTTTTCATGCCGTAAAGATACGGCACAATGATGCCAAAGAGTGGCAGGTGGGCGGTCGTCTGTCTTAAAAATAGTAATAAATGTGGCATTATTTGCTGGATTTGTCAGCAATTGTCCTGATTATCTATGGCAACTTGCCAAGGTTTGGCAGAGCGGATGCTTTAATTCGCGGACTAAACAATACGTGAAATGGAAGCGAGCAGCAAGGCCGCAATGGTAAATTACAATGATGACAGTATCCGGACGATGGAGGGGCTGAAACACATACGTCTCCGTCCGGGAATGTACATTGGAGCATTAGGAGACGGAACTGACCCCAGGGATGGCATCTATACGATACTTAAGGAGGTCCTTGACAACTCTGTAGATGAGTTCACTACGGGATTCGGAAAGAATATCATTGTGGATGTTGACGAAAAGACGGCTACTGTCCGGGACTTTGGCCAAGGAATACCTTTAGGTTCCGTGATAAAAGCTGTAAGCACACTGAACACCAGTGGGCGTTTTGACGACTCGGTATATCAGAAGACCATCGGTTTGAATGGCGTCGGCCTGAAGGCAACAAACGCCTTGTCCATTGACTTTCAAGTTGCATCCTACAGGGACGGGGAATGCTCCTGGGCGAAATTCTCCCGAGGGGAACTGGTTGACAGCGGAAGAGAGGCTTCCGAAGAAAAGAACGGTGTCTTGATCCGCTTTACTCCTGATGAGGCGATGTTTCCAAATTATGCATATAAGATGGAGCATCTTGAGCAGATGGTCCGCAACTATATCTGTGTCAAAGTGGGCCTGACTATGACGTTTAACGGCAGGCCTTACCGGTCAGAAAATGGCCTTCCGGATTGGATTGCCTATAACATCCCTCAAATGCCATTGTATGAGCCTGTTCATCTGGAAGGTGAGGACATTGAACTGGTACTTACTCACTATGACGGCAGCGGCACAATCCTTGGTTCGTTTGTCAATGGGCAGTTTACTATTGATGGAGGCACTCATCTATCAGCATTCAAGGAGGCCATCGCGAGAGCCCTTATGGATTTTTACAAGAAGGACTATTCCGCGGATGACTGCAGGCAGGGACTAGTCGGGGCCATCTATATCCATATGCAGGATCCTCTTTTTTCCTCACAGCAGAAAATAGCGCTGTACTCCGAAAAAATAAGCAGGAAGGACGGCGAAGACGGCCCTACGGTCCGATCGTTCATCAATGATTTCGTCAGCCGTAATCTCGGGAACTATCTGCTGATGCATAAAGATGTTTCAGCACTCATTGAGAAGAAGATAAAGCAGGCCTACAAACTGAGGCAGGAAATCAATGACATCAAGAATAGGAATAAGATTTCAAAAGCTGCGAGTGTCTACAATGAGAACCTGAGGGATTGTCGCGTGCATTACGGGTCTCGTGCATCTAAAGAATTGGCTCAATATATTGACCAGACAAGTATTTTCATAACTGAGGGAAAGTCGGCGAGCGGTACAGTGACCAAAGTCCGAAATCCGATCTATCAGGCTGTGTTCAGCATTAGAGGCAAATCCAAGAACAGTTATCGGAGCAGTGAGGCGAAAGTCCTTGAAAACGTGGAATTGAGAAATCTTGTAACGGCTCTCGGTTTGGCTGACGGGCTTGATGGGCTTCGCTATAACAGGGTGATAGTGGCTTCTGATGCGGATGATGACGGTATGCACATACGTATGTTACTGGTTACGTTCTTTCTGAAGTACTACATTGAACTGATAAAAGCCGGGCATTTATATATATTGGAAACCCCGCTTTTCCGTGTCAAGACGAAGAAGCAGAATCACTATTGTTACAGTCAGGAGGAAAGGGACGCGGCAGTGGCTGAATTCGGCAAAGAGAAGGTGGAAATAACCCGTTTCAAAGGTCTCGGGGAGATCAATGAGAAAGAGTTCCGTGATTTCATCGGGAAAGACATGCGTCTGGTTCCGATCACTATCGATGAAGCGGAGGATGTCCAGATGCTGCTGTCGTTTTACATGGGTGTAAATACGTTTGAGCGACAGAAGTTCATCATGAAAAACCTCCGCTCCCAAACTGAGATTGAAGGCATTGATGAAGATGAAACTTGGCTCGACTGATTCAAATGATCAGCTTTGCTGAGTATAAACTTATGATAGTTCTCCGAGAATGTCTAGGATTCTCTTTACATATGACCGTTCCTCTTCATGGATTTTACCGACATCGTTTCCACAACTGTGAATGTTCAGATTGACGACGCCAATTCGATGCTCGGTATTATTTGCATACCGATGAAGCGCAGAATCAGATTCTTTCACTGGCGATGTGAGAATGCCGGCGATACGTCTTTCCCTGCCGTAATGATACAAATAAGTGTTCATTTGGTATAAGTCATCTCCCTGAACACATCCATTTTTCGCTCCTGTTTTTCCTACTTGAGAATAGTACTTGTATTTGGCGTCAATAATCAATATGACATTGCCATCCTTTTCAATAAGAATATCAGGACGGATTGTGCGCATTCCGCCTTCTAAGAGACAATCTCCCGAAAGTGAATTAGGTGAATACACGTAATAATCTGGAGAGAGATTGCGCTGCAGCAGGCGTGGAAGGTAGAGTTCCCATAATTCTGCAATATCAATCATATAGGAAAAACCCTTTCTCTCGTTACCTTCAAATGAGGAAGCATCATTATTGATAATAGTTTTACATAAGTTGACGACAGGCTGGTAGACAGCGTTCATTCGCGTATAACGGATATCGTCTAAATCTTTTGTGTTTGGGATGATGTCTTTCACGCCCAACGATTCGAGTCGTGTGTCAAATGCCGACAAGTCTGCCAGTATTCCAGACAACCCTTTGTCCCCTAATATTCTATAAGCATGTCTGACAGCCCGGTTTATCGTGTTGTCCATGGATAGTTTCCGATATGTGCAGTAGAATTTACTTTGGTCAACGAGGTTGTTCCTGATATTCTGATGAACATCGAGATGACCTCGATAAACATTCAAGTTTCCATGTTCGGCGATATAGGTTTTAGGTATTTGGCCTGTTGTTAAAGCCCTATTCAACATGGACTTCCATAAGACAGCCAAGAGCCAGTACGAATTGCCTCCAGATAGTGACAGCCCGGATTCTCCTACTGGAAGGAACACATTCGCCGCATATCCCAGAAGATAAGAAAAGTTCCCATAGCGAGGCAAAATTCTTATGGATACATCGGAGTTACCATAGTATCCTATATAGTGCGATGTGGTAAAGAGGCATTTATCAGGTATCAGATTACCATTAAGTGTGGTATATTTTGAAACTTGTACTTCAACCGGATGTTCATCTGGCACGTCTCTCCCATAATCGGATAGATGGATACAATTTATCTCCCCGCTGTCAAACTGATCATTCAATTCGTTGACAGCGCGGATATAGGTTGTGGCGTTATGATAATTAATGCCATCGGGCTCAAACCCATTAATTGTAGAATCTTTGAGATCCATTTGGACATAGGACTATTAAAAACCGGTGAATATGTATTCCTCTTTTTTCAATAGTTGCAGGATCTCGGCATCCTCAATCCTGCTTCCAAGATATTCTTCCAGAAGAGGCAGTAAGTGATACAGCCAAAGTTTCTCAAGACCATAACTATTGATAATGCCTATGCGTTGTGTTTCTTCGGAGTTGCACTCATCAGCCTCTTCTTCGAAAATGAGAAAATCCTTAATCTTCGCGAAGTAAGCATGTCCAATTTGATAGTCCTCGCTGAGCCTGAACTGCTTCTGAGGATCTATTATGTCACGATTCAGGCGTTCGCAACGGTCTATAAAGTCCTGTAAATTACCTTCTTTGATATTGTATTTGGCAAGTATCGTTTCCAGGGCCTTCATATTTGGCATCACCTTGAAGAAGGCGAACCTGCGACGCAATGCAAGATCAAAGGTTGCCAGGCTCTTATCCACACTGTTCATTGTGCCGATCAGGTACACGTTTCCAGGAATCTTGAAAGGGTCTTTGAAATTGGGAAGCCTTATTTCTTCTCCACGATACTCCAGAGCATACATCAGTTCTCCGAGAACTGATGAAAGATCCGCACGGTTTATTTCATCGATCACGAATACAAATTTTTTCCCTTCATTCCCCTTCTCGGCAGCGTAGTCGCAAAATCGCTTAAAAACCCCTTCTTTCAAAAAATATGAAAGAGTGTTCCCTTCAAGTCGCGGAGAAATGCCGCCTATGAAATCCTCGTATGAATAACTTGGATGGAACTGGACAATAGCCCATTTTCCCTTATCGTCTTTCTTGCCGTTGTCGAAAAGATAATCTGGCATTTCTTCCTGTTTAATGCCGAGCATCTTTTGGATTAATTCCTTGGCGGCATAGGTCTTTCCAGTTCCAGGAGGCCCCCATAATATCAGAGCCTTGTTGCCGGTCTCCAATAATTCGGAGTAGTCCCTGACATCCTGTTCTAGAGTCATGACAACAGAAAGAAGACGGGAAAGTTCCTCCATAAAGTTTTTTCCTCGTTCCTCCTCCGGAATAAGATTGGCGATAGCCTGGGAATACTTGTTCCATCCATCAATTTTGATAAAGTCAGAATAGTCTTGTCCCATGTTATTGTCGGGGGCATATTTTATTAAGGAGTCCTTTTGCTGGACCAGATTTCTATATGCCATAAGGCTGACAGGATGAATGACATCCTTAGAGTGTGTCCACATGTAGAAGAACTTGTATGGGAAGCGCCCGATGAGAGCGTTCTGCTGGAGCGGAATGGCCTGTTCGTCAACCTCTTCTGGTGAATACCTGTAGTAGTTGGTACTTGGCCAGCGCAAAACCAAACGTGAGTTCTTCGGGTCAAATGTGTCTTGAGAGATGCTTTTGACTGTGTCAACAACGTTAAAAAAATAATTGTTGTCAGCAAAGTGAGAGGAAGGATGACGAACTTGTCCTTCGCTGATTAGCGTTCCGCTATCGTTGGAGTCTGTTATCTTGTTGGAGATTATGCGGTATTCACCCTTCATGGTCTCGTTTTCATCGAAACCGCCAAGCATACTTCCGATTTCAGTTATGAGATCCTTGAACTTCGGGAATGTTTTTTTCATTTTGCGGATGCCATCGAACGCGACAGGGGAGGTCATTTCGTCTTTCTTACAGCCGAAGTAATGAAGCGATGGGGCGGAACCGTCATCCATTAGGATCTGATAACCATCTATGAATACTGCGCCGTCTTTATAGACGACCTCATGAGACATAATATCCTCAAATGTTTTCTTGATAAAGTCAAAGCGGTGACAAATTGCACTATTGTCGGGATTGTTGAAGATTGTTTTTCTCATTCTCCAAAGCGACACAAGCTTTTCTTTTGTAAGGTTCATGACAGGCATTTTGGCTATGGGTTTTATTGCATGCTAATTACACAAATATATAAAAAAATGTTTTATGAACGATGCTGAAATATTGTTTGCTAGACTTTTCGGCAGTCGACGGGATCAGAGCAGTATTGCTTGCGGCCGCAGTCTTTGCATTTGAAGCCGGCCCAGATGGTATCGAATTGGTTCATTGCGGCTTCGACCAGAGCGGGGTCATCTGTCAGGATGCCTGCCTCGAAGTTGCGGTTGCGTGGGCTTTTCATTCCCAGGCCTGCGCCGGTGAGGTTTGCCGAGCCGATGTAGGCAAGCTTGAAGTCAAAGATAATCAGTTTGAAGTGAACTCTGGGGCATAGAACCCGCTCCAGTCCGGAAAACAGTACTGGATAATGGTCGAAATCCTCCCTGAATTTCGGGCCTGGTTCCTTGGCATGGATGAGACGGATTTCACGCCCTTTGCTGATCAGGTCGGCAAGTACGCCCAGGAGAGGACGCTCGCCGACATACAAGTCCTTTATGTCGGCAGTCCCGATCCAAAGGTGTTCTTTCACATTTGCAACGCGGGCTATGACTTCCTGGAAGTGCGCTTCGTCTGCGATGTACTGTATCATACTAATAATTGTGAATTCCGCCCAATTCTCCCTTCTAGACGAGAGAATGATGTTCGCGTCAATCTAAATATTCTCATCTTCAGTATGGATTTATATGGTTTTATCCAACCCAAGTTAATCAACAATCTTACATGTGATACCGTAAACTGTTTCCTTACGCACTGCTTCCAGAATCTTGTTGAAGATTTTAGGGAATGGTTTGACCACCTGTTCTGCTATACTTCGCGGAATTTCTTTATAATACGCCTCTGCTATTCCGCCTGTGATGCATGCAAGCGTATCGCTGTCTCCGCCGAGAGAAACAGCTTTGCGAATAGCATCCTCAAAATCTGTGGAATCAAGGAAGCTGATAATCGCTTGCGGAACGGTCTCTTGGCAGCTGGCGTCCCACCAGTAGATAGGGTGCCAATACTCATAGGTCTTATGAAGGTCGTATCCGTATGTCTTTTCAATGTACTCGCGAATCTCCTCCTTGGTTTTTCCATTTCTGGCCATCCAGATAGCAGCGGCAGTAGCCTGTGCACCCTTAATGCCTTCCGGATGGTTGTGAGTGATTGCTGCTGATATAGCGGCCACACGTTCGGTCTCATCCAATGTATCAAAGAACCAGCCCACTGCACTCACGCGCATTGCAGCCCCATTGCCCCATGATCCATAAGGATGGCGACCGGTAGTGGACTCATATGGAACAGCCCCCAACTCGTCATCATATGCATATAACTCCTTCGGATAGAACAGCCAACGGACGAAAGATTCGCCATATCCTCCCATTCCGCATGGGCACTTCTCTGCAAACATCACCATAATATCCTCCAGCCCCTGATAGCTATGCTGCTTGTCCTTCAGCAGCCAGTAGGCCACGGCCATCGTCATTATGCTGTCATCGGTATAGGTGCTGTTATACTGAAACAGCTCGAAATTATAATCTTTAGTGTTGCGGAACTCATAGACCGAACCTATGGTGTCCCCTGTAATTGCTCCTAACATGTTATGGTTTTTGTGTATGAAGTTATGAAATATCTATCATGTTGTCAATAAACTTGTTGGAGGCGTGAATATTTTTAAGTGCTTCCCGATAGTCCCTATACAATTTCGACATCATTTCTCCAACGATTTGTGAGAACTTGTCAAGGTTACAATTGGCTGTTCCAATTTTGACGAAACGTGAACTAATCATCCCAATCGAGCAACTTTGTGCGGAACATCTCCCACAGGATGTTCCATGCCTTGATGAATCGAAGACGCTGGGCATCGCACCAGAAATTGTGACCGTCGCAATCCGGACCAGTGAAGCGTTCTCTGTTCCGGAAATTGACGTAGCGGGGGAAATGTTCCGAATCAAGGCAGGGTTCATCTCCTTCATCACGTTTGTATTCCGATTCGCCTCCCCAGTCGAGGATCACTTCCATCAATCTGATAGCCCGTTCCATCTGGTCGGCATAGACAGGTCCGTCGGCTATGTAAGACCATTCGCGCATATATTCTGCCATCATTCCCAGTTTGACCTTCATTACGGACATCAGATGATACCAGCCCCAGTTCTCATTCAAGGCGGCCGCCCACCGTATGACCAGACTGTCGTGCCAATGTCCTTTGTTCTTGGACCTGTCCTCTCTGGCCAAGTGGCCTTTGAAGAACATATCGTCACTGTCTTCTCTAGCCCTGAGATATTCGGCTTTAAGATCATCCTCTGACATCATTATCTTTTTGCCGCATAGATCCGCAAACTCGTGCAGAAACTCATGCGGGTATCGGTTCCATTCTCCTTCGACATCGTACTTGTACTGCTGAAGCAAGTGACCGAGTTGATTGTTCTCTTCTTTCTTGACCCATTTGACCAGACCTGAATCAGCCATCTGGACAATAGTGTCATAGATGTATTCATGGCTGAACTGGGGATGTTTCGTATGGATTTCTTTACAGATTGCTCCGATGCTCTCGGGATGATCTTTTGGCGTGGCTGCAAAGACATCCTGATACAGATAAGTACGATAAGGATGGAAGAATGTGCCGAACTGGTTTACGAGCACCGGACTTCCCAGAGCATCTTCTCCGCCCCAACTTTTCCATATCTCATAGAACTCTTTTCTTGTCTTTTGGGTGACTGCTCCAGGTTCGAAAGAATCGCGTGTGATCGAGTCCATATCGACATCGCTGTCGGTGAAGACTTTGACATCCTCGAATTGACCGTCGACATCATCATTGACCTTCCCTTTAAACCGACGGTCTTTCGGAGTGACATTGACGGCATAGAACCTGTGCTTATATGCGTACGCGAACAAGTAGAGGAGCAGCCTGGAGTCGGCATCCTCGGCGTGCCAGACGAACACCTCATCGTACTCCGGACCTTCATTGACAGTTTCAATGAAGGTCATCAAGTCCTGATACAGGTCGCCCGCCGGATACAAATTGGGTTTGTGCCATGATATGGCCGTTTTCATCATCTCGACATCGGTCAGGTCTTCCGGCAGATAATGAATGTTGGTCGGAACGGGGTATTGGGTCACCTCGTGGTCTGATTTGTCAGGCTCCTCGCCAATCCATTTCCCGACAATGCGTGGCCAGATGTTTCCCGAAGGTATGATGTGCAATGTCTTTCCCATACGTCATGTCCTTTTCTTGCAGACAAAGTTAAAACGCGTCACTGCGAAAGTGTGGCAGTGACGCGTTTGTGAAAAGACTGACAGCTATGTTGTTACTATCCTAGCTCCTTGGCTATTGTTCCTAATTTATTTAGATGTTCGACTATTTGTTCATCCGAAGTCTCAAGAGGGAGAGATGAATAAACATGCCACCAATTGCCACTTGTCTTTTCGAGATTTATCTCATTACATTTCTTGAGTAATTCTTCAGATATCTGACCGGTTAACTCGTACGCACCCGGCATTCTTCTTAATCCGATTTCTATCCAGTTGCTGAGATGACAGTCTTGCCTCAATTCCATTGTGATGGCCGCATAATAGCCATTAGAAGTTATAATACCAACTGACATCCAAGGGCGTGTCCAGTCTACAATTTGCTTTTGAGGGTACTCTCTGTCATTATATACAAAGTAGACTTCACTACCTAATTCTTTTGCTATGGAGCTGAGGCGCTGTTGTCTTTCTCCTAAACCATTATTTGTCGAAAGTATTGCTTTATCTCTGTTGATATCGACTGGCGACAGTAGATTATACATCTCTGCATATATCTTACAAAGGCGCTTGAATGTTTTTTGAGCAAAATTATTTGCCTCATCTTCTTTCTCGGTTAGATTTGGATGAAAAAGTTCTACATACTTTCCTATCTCCTCATCCGCCAATAGCTGTTCTTGATGCTCAATGTATTCCTTCCAGTCTGCCACGTTGCTCTTGGATCTGTTTTTTTCAAAGGGGATTGCTGCCATATTGCCATTGTTGTCTTTCCAGTTACAGCAATAATCCGAGTATTTATGTCTCCTTGCCTTATACTGATAAATCCAATCTTGAGGGATGATGTGATCGAAATCCCACGGCCTGTTATAGTCTTCCCATAAATCCGCTTTCGCTGGATCATAATTTGGGAATTGTTCGCATATATACTCTCTTTGAGCGTAAAGAAGAACCTCTCTATCAGATGATACTTTACACCATAATGGCCACCAAGGTTTACTTGAGCTGTCATCTTTCCATATCCTCCACCCGGAGTCGGTCCAAGCTTCTTCTCCGAGTAAACGATTGAAATCCTCAGGTAAAATTAAAGGGATAGCATTCTGCTGTACATATATCTCCATGAGCGCCGTCTTGATAGCGCCACTCCAATTGTCTTTCGGGACTCCCATGAGATTCTTATATAAAGCAGAGGCTGTACGTCCTCGTGCTCCTTTATCGACCATCCAGTGAAGATAAAAAGCTGCCGCTCTAATAAGAATGATGTCTTTATACGTAGTAATGATGTGTTCCTCTGTGATTCTTTTTGCTATGCTCATCAAAAGAAGGTAAACATCAGGAGATGTTCTTGCTATACTTGTCCTTAAGACTGTTGGGATAAATCTATTGCCTCTTTCATCTTTTGTCAGCCAAGCATCCACTAACTCAAGAATATTTTCCAACTTGGATTTATTGCCATTTGTCTTTTTGTAGAGTTTACAAATTGAATTGTATTCGTCGCTATTCTTATCGGTAGCGATTTGACGGACTTTCTTCACGGAGAGAGCATTTGAAAGTCCACCAGTCTCATTTGGAGATAATGCCAAGCGGAATGCGAGCGAAATAAGAGAAAATGATGGCATGTATTTATCTGCCAAATTATCATTCTCCTCCTTGATATCGGAAGGCCAATATGCTTTTATAGCTGAATATATTAACTCGTTCTGGGTGATTTGTGTACCTCCAGTTCCTATTCGTGCAAAAAGGATCTCGATATCGGTCAATGTCTCATTGTCAACAGTAGTGTCAGATTCGCTTTCGTTGTCAATTATTCTTTGTTCAAGGTAAATTGTGGGAACGCTATATTGGGTTACAGCTTCAAAAACATTTTGATATTTCGCAATGAGATTATCATCAGGGATGTCGTTCTCTTTGAGGCGGAAATAGTGATTATTTTTATTCTCTTTTATTTTATCCTTTATAATTCTGATGAATTCATTTCTATCTCCATTTGATTTTTCTCCGGCCTCAAGAAACCAGAATAATGGTAATGGTAGACCGGCTTTGATAGGATAAGTCTTTGATAAAGAAATGTCCTTTTTACATATATCCTTTCCTTCAAAATCTAGCTGTTTTAATGCCTCTCTTTTTTGCGCGGTATTGAATCGACTGCATTCGTCATTTGCCTCATATCCCCAAGGATGTGCTTTGGTTGTGGCTCTGACAAAAAACTTTCTTGTGGTTTTATTTAAGTCCCAGATATCTTCTGGTTTTAAATCAAACCAAAGGATTGAGCGGGCTGAAGAAGAATCTTCAAAGACAGAACCATAGCCTAATGAGATTGCATTCCAACGTTGTTGTCCGTCTAAAAGACTATATGATGATTCATTCTTTTCGCGTGACGCGGAGAGTGTAAACGAACCGATAGGAAATTGCCTAAGTATGGAGTCCCACAATAGCTCTACTTGTTGCGGTTTCCAGACTAGACCTCGCTGTATGGCAGGGATTGATACTATTGAATCCTTATGAGTCCATTCTGAAATTTCTTTTAATGTCCAATCTGTTTTTTGTCGATTATTTGCCATAATATTTGAAGTTAGAGGGTGTTACTAATAGTTTATACTGGTTATCTTGAAACTCTACAAATTTTACAAGTGTAAATATAGCGAAAATCATTGGAGTTAAAGGTGTCGAACTTAAACCAGTTGGTCTTTCAGTTCAGGTTTCAATTCACGGACAATCTCGAGGACACGCTCCTCCAGGAATTTGTATTCCTCTAAATAGAAATGGTCTTTGACGATTCCCGGCGTGTGTCCCTTTTCTTCTAGCAGGTCGTAAATATTGTCTGGACTGTCGGAGATTATTTCCCAATTCTCGTCACAGCGACACAGCCAAGCATGCCATGGCTCCTTACCACAGTAACACTCATTCAATGTAAGAAGAATAATCCAATTGTTTCCGTCATTGTCTTTGAAATGGTAGACTATCTCTGGGTAAAAGATGTCTTCAGCACGCTCTTCATTCCATTTGTTCAGGAAAATTCCGCTGTCCTGTTCTTTGTCTTGTTTCATGTTAGTTTTGTTTAATATTTTGTTTTATGTCTGGATTAGCAGGATTCCACCATCATTTTCCAGTCGTCCATATCGGAGGTAAAACTGTATATTTGGATCTGGGCATGCTTGCTATCCAATTTTGGGCGTCGTTCAGGTCATAAAAGTCTTGCCCACCGAAGGCATCTTCGTTATATATCATCCAAAGGATGTTCCCATGAAATCTTTTCGGAAAACTTGGTTTCGGAGCATATCCGTCTGTAATCATTATGAGTCCGTCGTACCGGTTCTCGAAGAAGAAGTCGAAGGGAGCCTGGAAATCGGTGTCGCCACGCCCGCTAATCTTCAGGGATTTCCTCGCCTTCTTCATCGTGAGAACGTCACCCTGCAGTCCGACGTCAAACTGGATTATGTCGATACACTCCACTCCATACTTGAAGAACCGGTTGATGATCGAGAGGGCCTACGACACCTGGCGGTTATTCACGGATCCGCTCACATCGACGGCCACCAGCAGCCGGGTTGCGAAGTCCAGCTTGCTGCCCATATACTGGAAGCCGTAGCGGCGGCTCGGAATCATTCTGGTACGGCTGCGCTTGCTGCTCAAGACTGAGGCTCTGAACCCGGAAAGTATTGACCTGTAGTCTATCCGTACGATTGTGGTAGCCTCGATCTTCTCCTTCAGTTTGCCTCCGATGGATCCCCACTGTCTGCAGCGTTGTGCCCGACGGACAGTCTCCTTCAACTGCTCCGAGGCCAGTTGGTCCTCCTCCCAAAGTTCCGCGGACTCCGCCGCCAGATTTGCCACTTGCTGGAGCGTATCGTCCTCTCTTTCGGGTTGTTCATCTTGCTCCTCCCGGTCATTCTTTTTGCAGCCCTCTTCCGGTTCATCTATTTGACATGGTCTATTTTCAGCATCGTCATTTTGGCCGCTCCCGTTTTCATCATTCTCCTGCTCATTACTGCCGTCAGACTCTCCGCCGGATTCCGCGTCATCGCTTTGGCCGCCACCGCCGTCATCAATCTCTCCCACGATATCGTAGGGTGGAGACTGCATATTCGTGTCGAGAAAGTCTTTCACGATGGCATAATACTCTTCGAAACACAGACCGCTGTCGAACCTCAATCCTTTCGGAAGGGAGATTGTGCTGATGTTGTGGTAGGATGAGGTCAATGTCATATCGCTTGCTATGCCGAGAGTTGCCTTCTTAGCCTTGTAGGGCTGTCTCTGATACGGGTGCCCCAACAGGATGCGGATGACCTCGAAACGCAGGCGTTCCTCGATTTGTCTCCTTCCCCAATCCTTCATCATGTCCGGGTTGTATTCTATCCGCATCTTTCCGGTACGCATCGGCACATTCATCCTGGTGTTCTCCGCCAGTGTATGCGTGCACCAGGCGGAAAACAGGAGAGGCTCGGTCAGGAACCATTCCTCGACGATTTTGGAGATTGTTTCTTCCATTACAGGTTCTTGATGAATTCGGTTATTGTCTTGAAGCATTTTGGGGCTTTGCTCATCATGAAAAGATTGGCCTTTGTGTAGGTGGCGCCCTCGAATACGGAGCAGAAATGAGCCATCGATTCGCGTCTGTTTCCTGATGCCAGCCAGTTCATATAGTCTATGAGATTGTCTGCAGCGACCTGCTCGGGGCCCTGCTTGGCATTCTCGATGCAGCGGAAGATGCTTTCATTGACAATGGCAAGGTCGTGGGCCTGATACTTCTCAAGCATTGACTTCTGCCCGTCAAAATCCTTCAGGACAGATTCGGCACTGATGATGCCGCTCTGGTTGAAGCTCTCGAAGAACTCGGATGCGGCCTTTGCTCCTACGATGCCGGCAATCACTTTCCTTGTCGTTGCCGTGATGTTCGGAGTGTTTCTGATGATGTCTGAAACACGCTCCCATCCGCGTCGGTCCGGTGTCTTCTCTAGCGAAGAGGATGTGTCCGTCGCGGCTCCGTCCCCGTCGAGCATCCGGTTGTTCCCTTCAATGAAACTGATTACGTGCTTGTCAATGCCATTGTTCGACGCCCACAACACCCATTCTCCGACAGTGGGGCGGAAATTGTAGATGTTGAATCGTGAAACGAGCGCCGGGTCAAGGTCTGTAAGCTGATACTCCTCGCCGTCATTGACAGCAGACACTATTCTGCTGCCGGCAGGCAGTTCCAGTCCTGCGAGTTTGCGGTTCAGGGCCAGATCCATGATGGTCTGGAGTATTTCAGGGCGGGCGCGGTTCAGCTCGTCGAGGAAAAGCACCACCGGCTGGTTGTCCGTCGGGAACCAGTATGGTGGCATGAATACGGTCTTGCCGCTCTTCTCGTCCTTGTTCGGCAAACCGATAAGGTCTCCAGGGTCGGACATCTGTCCCAGGAATAAGGTGACCACTTTCTGGCCCTTGGCTGAGAAATGGTCTGTGATTATCTTGGACTTGCCTATGCCGTGTTTGCCGGACAGCATGATGTTATGTGAGGGCGGAGTGCTGTCCAAGAGATTCTTGAGTTCTTTTGTGTTGATGTTTATGGACATATGATATTGTTTTTTGTAAGTCTTCTTCGAATGAATCATAGTGAAGGACGGCCATGGCCGCGTCCCGTTTCCTCTTCCAGAATTTCAACCTCGCATTTAGGGGATGGAACGTTATCTCGAACTTCATCCCGGTACCCCTCAGCGCGGCTTTGATCATTGGCTCTGCGTTGACTTCCAGGATGGACCGGAGTTTCTCGGCTTTCAGATACTTGAGGTTTGCCTCATACGTAATTGTGCGGAACTCCTCAAGGGCCGGATACAGAAGACTCGTGATGATAAAGCGGAAGGCCCGTACCACTTCTTCCTTGAAACGTAAAGCGATTGTCCTGGCTCCTATCCACAGCTGGCCACAGCCGAACTTGATGAAAAACGGCAAAGGGGTATCCAGGAACAGGTCGTAACCCTGCAACCTGAATTTGCATCCCTGGGGAAGCATGAGTCCATCACGTATTTCATTGAGGGCGCCGATCAGATGGAAACTGTCGTCTTTGACGGCAATTGTCTTAAAATTGGCACTAATGTGTGCGCTCAATTGCTGGAACATGTCCTCTGTGGTATGTTCACTAAAATTTGAAATGAGAGTGTCTTTTGTCATGGCTGCCTCCTTTACTGATGCAAAGGAAACAACCCTCACTGAAAAATAGTGGCAGCCGGGATATCCGTCAATGAATTGTTCTCATCAAATAGTGAGGACGTTGTAGCCGTCTTTATCATGTCAGGGCATATTCTTGTAAATTCGTGGAAAAAACTGTTCGTCTCCGTGAAAGAATTCGCGCCAATGTCGGTATAGGGATATAAAGGAAGAAATTAGGCTATACAATGAAAACTGCATTAAGAGAAGATGAAGTCATCAGATTCATGACGAGGGCGCCTCAGGTTCATATGATGGAGATAATCGGAGTAAATGACTTTGACCCGGAGGAAATCGAACTTGAAGAATATGTCGGAAGGATTGACTCGGTCATCGGCGAGGATGAGGCCCTGCTGGTGACGACCCTGTCTCCGGTTGACGGATTCCGGTGCATAGCCGTAGCCGGTGATGTCATTGGAAAGGTCGATTTGTCTTGCCTGTCGGAAGAGGAGCTGGAGGCATACGGTTCCGTCAATCCGCGTTTCACCGCTCCAAACGTGTACCGGAACGATGCCGCCACACTCATTGAGGATACCTCTTGGGGAGAAAAGTGTGAGGAGTGTGCGAGAAGGGCGCTTTCGGCATTGTTTCCGGATGAGAACGTTGCTGATGTCCATGCTGATGTCCATTCGATCTTCGAAAGGGATTACTTTCTCAGACTTGTTGGCTCGGCAATGGAATTGGCAGACCGTTATGGCCATCTGGCTGACGTGATGGAGAAAGGTACCAGTCTTCTTGGCGCGGCGAAGAGGATCCGCTTCAAGGAGTATGACTCCGTGACTGTGGGGATAACCAGACCGGACGTAGGAGATGTCGATGGGGACGGATCCCTGGTTTCCGTGACAGAATATTGGGAAGTTGCGGTAGACAGGAACTTCGGAGAGGTGTCAATCATGAGAGACCGTGCCGAGCGGACGGCATTCTTGTACAGTCTCGGTCCCGAGTTCTATGACCTTTTTGAGGCGTGCATGTCGTTCAGAAGAGAGTGCCAGGACTTTTCCTCATAGACGAGGACAAGGTATGGTGATTTTTCATATATTTGAATTGTGGAAATTTTTTGACCCTCCGGTGAAATAAAACCGCCGCCGGTCAGTATAATAACTAAAACTAAAGACAATTATGGAAATATATTTCAACCCGTTCTACGACTCGTCTGTCTTCCTGAGGGCGGAAGACTGCGGACTGGGCAAGACTTTCGAAGGCCCTGACGCGCTTCTTGCTGAACTGGAATTGCGGTGCGGGCTCACAACTGTCGAGAATGACCACTCCCAGAGGGTGATTTCTTACATGGAAGCCATGCGGAAGGTTGCCGCAAATGGCACTATGCCGTTCTACTTGGAGTCTTTCCGTCAGGACGACTACGGCACGGCCGAGCTGATGTTGGGCTGGAGGGATGCCCTCGTGAGGGCAGGATGGGACGGCAAGACTGTGATGGATAGCGAGAAGGTGAGGCGTCTCTCGGAAATCGAGGCCTCTTTCCGTGACCAGGGAAGGGCGGACAGATGGAGGGAGATTATCGCAGAATCCGGGAAGAGACCGTTGCTTGGCCCGTCTGACCGGATAAAGGTATGCTGCCGGAAGGACGCCCTCGATGCGGTACTTGCGCGTCTGCTTTCCAATATTGAAAAGATGTCCGGACCGGGGTCCGTGCAGTATATTGAAAAGGACGTGACGGAACTGCCGGAGATGGAGATCCTGGAGTTTGATGACGAGTACAGGGCACACGAGTGGATCGCCTCACAGGAGCTGACCGCTGCTGACGTGGTCGCTGAGGCTGATACCGCCCTTTTGGGGGAGCTTCTCAGGAGCTTTGGAAAGCCGCAGACAGGCGCCGCCGACAAGGGCATCGGACCGGTCATGCGTCTGCTTTCTTTGGGCGTCGCCCTTTTCAGATACCCTGCCGACATAGCCTCACTCCAGTCGTTCCTTCAGTCTCCGAAAAACCCTGTCGGAAAGCTCTACATTGAGCGTGAGGGAGAGGACGGCAAGAAGTACCACGTGAAGGCCAGCATCGCACTCCTCCAGCATATCTGTGCAAACGGCGGGCTTGGTGACGGATGGGATGGTATCATACGTGATGCAAGGTTCACATATGACGGTAAGGACATAAGTGCGAGGGACTATGACAGGGCCGTGGCTTTCCTTAACCTCTGGAACAAGTCCAGGACCCTGCCCGAGGGAAAGGCCAATGTGAAGGACGTCAAGGATTTCGTATGCGGACTTGACAAGTGGGCTGCGGGCGGAATCGCCCCTGAGAGCAATCTCGACAGCCAGTTCCATGCACTTCGCGGCAGCTGCAGGGCTATGCTCAGGCTCCTTGACTCAGTGGGCGAAGAGACCGCCGATATAGACAGGCTCTGCCGCTGGGCAGCGCACCTTACGGTCCCGGTGGACATCAGCAGCGACTACGCACGCCGCGGAAGCATCAGCCTTACGGGCAGCCTTGCGGATATCCATTCGAAGGCTGAACGCCTCATCTGGTTCGCCTCGACGACGTCCAATGACCTGCCTTACGAGTATGCCTTCCTTACCAGGAGCGAGATTGAGGCTCTCAGGGATGCAGGACTGCTCATCACAGGCCGCGAGCAGGCGGCAAGGAATCTCAACACCCTCAAGATGGACGGCCTTTCAAGATGCTCGAGGGCGAGCATAATAACCTGCAGGAAGATAAGCGGAGTGGAGACGACACCGTCGGCGGTATTGGCAAGGATAAGCAGGGACCTTCTTGCCGGAAAGGGGCCTGATGTCGCCAAGCCGGTTGCCGGGAAGGTCAATACGGATCTCGGGAAAGCCGCGTCCCACGACTTCGACAGCGGGATTGTCATGGGTTTCAGACGGAAAAGGGAGAGTTACAGCAGTATAGATACCCTTATCCAGAGGCCGGTGGACTATATGCTTGACTATGTAAAGGGATACGTGCAGTATGGAATTCAGGAGATTGCCGATGTGCCTACCGTAGAAGGAAATGTAGCCCACGCTTATATCGAGGAACTCGGAAAAGCGTGCGGGAACGATCCGAAGGAGATGCTCGGGAGGCACAATGAATGCTTCGACGAACTTTTTGGCAGGGTGCTTTCAGAAAAGGGGCTCATCCTTTGTCTCAGGGAGAACACAATCGAGCTGAAGAGCTTCAAGGTCTCGCTCAGGGAAAGCATCGGCGTGCTGCTCGACATCATCATCTCGAACGGCCTTGACATAGTCGGGTTTGAGGAGAGTCTCACAGCTGAAGGCCTTATCGGAAACAAGGAGGACGGAACCTCCGCAGACGTTTATGCGATCATCGACTGTCTTCTCCGGGACCCGAAGGACGGGAAGTATCTTGTCTTTGATTTCAAATACAATTCCGGAACCACATACAGGAAGAAGATCGAAGAGAACAGGGAACTTCAGCTGGCCGTGTACAAGAAGGTGGTGGAAACAGTGTCTGGCGATGTCAAGTTCACGGGCTATTATGCAATCCCGCGCAGGACTCTCTTTACGGCAGATGACGTTCTCAAACCGCACAAGGCGGTCGAGGTCGTCCCCAAGAATTCAGAAAAGGACCTTTTCGCGATGGCGTCCAAAGGGTATGACTTCAGGTGGAAACAGTTAAGGAACGGAAAGCTGGAAGAGGGCGAAGGTATGGAACTCGCCGATATGGATTACTACAGGAACCAGGATGCGCTCGGCCTTTACCCGCTTGAGCCGGACTACAACAAAGTCAATATCAAGGCGTCGGCCTATGGAAACAAGAACTGCACTTTGAAAGGAGGATTGAAATGAAGAACATAAAATACATCAATGCCGGAGCCGGCTCCGGAAAGACATATTTTCTTACTGAAACCTTCGCGCAGCACGTGAAGAATGGTGATTGCACCCCATCGGAGGTGATAATGACGACCTTCTCGGAGAAGGCTGCCGCCGACATCAAGCGCAATGCCCGCATCCGTTTTCTTGAGAACGGTCTCGACGATGCTGCCGCTCAGCTTGATACGGCCAATATCGGCACCGTGCATTCGATAGCCTTGAGTTACATAAGGAAATACTGGTACCTGCTCGGCATCAGCGCAAAATGCGAGGTGATGACCGACGAGAACAAGGAGGCCTACATCTCATCCACCCTGGGCAACGTGACGGATATTGACGACATCAAGGCCTTCCACAGCTATGCCGTGAAGGTGGACCTCAAGCCGGCCATGTCCAGCAAATTTGACTATGACTTCTGGAAGTCGGCTGCAGCGGGCATCATCTCCAAGGCTGACAGCATGGGCATATCTGATCTTGAAGAGAGCCGAGAGAAGTCTCTCGGTCTGATTGACCGTGTGTGCCTGACAAACGAGCACTATCGGCTAATCCGTGATTGCGCCGACCGTGTCTTCAGGATAACCGGGAAATGGAGGGGCGAATTTGAAAGGTACAAGAAAGACAACTCCGTCATCGACTACAACGATATGGAGAACCTCTTCCTGAAGATGCTCAAGGAGCCGGGCTTTGAAGATGTACGCAAGGACATATCGGAAAGCGTCAAATTTGTGTTCGTCGACGAGTTCCAGGACTCGAACCCGAAGCAGCTGGAGATCTTCGACCGCTTGAGCGAACTCGTGACAAAGAGCTACTGGGTGGGCGACCCGAAGCAGGCCATCTACGGGTTCAGAGCCTGCGACACCGATCTGGTACAGGCTCTGGCTGACGAAATCAGAAAACTGGTGTCCGAGGGAAAGGAAGGTTTCGAGACGGGCAGGCTCAACGACTCAAGGCGTTCGCTGGAGCCACTGGTCGAGTTCACCAACGACGTATTCGTGAATGTTTTCCCGGAAATGGACAGGGATGACGTTGTGCTGAATCCTTTCCGCAAGGAGTCCTTGCCGGAATGCGTCCCAAATTTACAGCACTGGGACGGACCTCTCAGGCCCGGGAAGCCAAAGAAGGACGGCACGCCGGGAGCTCCTTCTTCTCCTTCCAAAGACGAGACCATCTCCGCACTGGCGTCCGAAGTGAGGAAGATCCTCGACGGAAAATCGACCGTCAGGGAAATCTTTGACAAGGACTCCGTGGAACTTCGTGCTGTCCGCCCTTCGGACATGGCTGTCCTGTGCCGCACGAATGCCGATGTGGACAGCATTGCCGCGGAGTTCAAGAAGTACGGCATTCCGGTTTCGCTTGAGAGCGTGGCCGATGCCTCCATGGTGGAGATCCGTCTCGTCCTTCTGATGCTCAACCATGTCTTGGGCAAGGCGAAACTGCTCACGGCAGAACTTGCGAAAGTGTGTTGCGGCCTGTCTCTCTCCGACATCGTGAACAAGGACTATGACGACATCGAGAAACTGACGGCCTTTCTGGACAGCTATCGCGAGGACTTCGCGTCCAGGAGCGTATCCAGCATAGTCCGCGGCATCATCATCCGTATGGGACTGCTTGACGGCTGCGCGCGCTGGGGAGATGCCTTCAACAGGAGAAACAACCTCATGGCCCTTATCCAGAACGCCAGGGACTACGAGAGCGACTGCCTCACGCTCGGGCGGAGTGCCACCGTCGAGGGGTTCATCTCGGAGATCGAGAACGGGAACATCTCCGTCAACGGATACTCGGCCGGTGTCAATGTCATCACCTATCACGGCTCGAAGGGCCTTCAGTGGCCGCTTGTGTTCATGTTCTCGCTTGCCAACGACAGGCTCTCTGACCAGCAGATTTCAAAGTCGTTCCTTTGGGATGTCCGTCACGTAAGGAAAGACAAACCGTCATCAGGCAACCTCTATCCGGGCTACTACCTCACTTATGTCCCGAAGTTGGGCTCGGGCTCGAAAAGTCTGCCGGAAGATATGAAAAGCGGGATTGACGGTGTCACCGGAGTCGGCAACTATGAGGACTTCAGGGACTCCGTCATCAGGGAAGGACGTCGCCTGCTTTATGTCGCCGTGACCCGTGCCCGTGACATCTTCGTGGAAGTGGGGCAGCACGCCAAGGAGAACAAGATGATAACCGAAACCATGAAGGACCTTTATGCGGATCCAAAATGGAAGAGCCAGACCGGAAAGGACTGGGGCAACGGCACCTGTCAGCAGATCTGGGGGCCGGGAACGCCTCTCTTCTATTACCGTGAGATGGCAATCGACCCCGCTCCGGAAGTTCACGAGGCAGAGACATACACATATATGCCGGAGAAAGAGCCAGACGGGACCATTGCCGCGAAGAAAATCTCCCCAAGTTCCATTTCAGATGACGGGCTGGTAGCTGGGTCGCAGGCCGAGTGCATCAGCAGTGACGGGCTTTTCCGCCAGGTCATAAGCAAGGCATCAGAGGCTGAAGACGATGAGGTGGGCACCTGTATCCACAATATTTTCGCGACATATGATCCGAGCAGGCCACGTGAGGAGATGCTCGCCATTGCAGAGAGGACGATACGAAGGCACGGCCTTCAGGATGTCCTTCCCCAGCCGGAGTCCATCATCGGGTCCGAAGAGCGCCTGTATAAGATCCTTGAGGAGAAGTACGGAAAGGCAACCCGTATCGAACATGAGTTCCCTTTTAGCGAAATCATTGACGGACAGACTATTGTCGGCTCAATTGACCTTGTCTGGTTCACTTCGGAGAACGAATGTGTGCTTGTCGACATCAAGAACCGTCCGGGAGCGACCAGACTGGTCCTGAAACCTGACGACAGGAGGTTCCTTGGCCAGTACGCCCCGCAGCTCAATGCCTACAGGACCGCACTTGAAAGGGGCGGGCTCACTGTAAAGGACAGCATCATCTATCTCGCCATGCAGGCAGAGGCGATAAGGATCACCTGCTGACAGCCGAAGGGCCTGTATTGGAACCTCACGATGTGCAGGAAATCGCAGATTAAGTCATGAACGCCGGAGCATTCTTTCAGCCACATGCCTCCGGTAGAGCAACACGATATAGACACAAGTATAAGAGAGTATGGTTACGAACATATTATGGAAGGATTATATGGCGAAGTACTACGACTTCGCCGTGCAGCGGGCATCGAATTGTTTCAAGCGGAAAAAGGGCTCATCCGCATTCTGGGACAACCGCATTGAAGAGGAGAACGTCGTGAGGGACGCAGCGATAGATGCCCTTCAGAATGTGTATACAAAGTATGACCCGGACAAGGGGGCTCTGGAGTCATACCTTTCCAGGGCGGTCCACAACGAAGTGGTTGACAAGTTGGAGAAAGAGATGAAATGTCTTTCGATGGTCAAGGACATAACCCTCGAACAGGAGAAGGAATATACTCTGGATGACCTTTCCTCGTCAGTCTCATCTGCAGTCATGTTGAACATGAAGGAGCGGCTTGAGAATGCGATGAAGGAACTCAAGCCGGTGGACCAGGTCATTCTCGCATATTTCATTGACGATCCCAGTTCCTTCATCGACAGGGCCTCGGAGGAATTGGGCATCCCCCGTGGGCGCGTGAGCGTGCGCAAGACCCGCGCTATCGAGACGCTGTCCAGACTGATGGAAAAGTCCGTCGAGGACTACGACGAATCCGTATTCTTCAAGCTGCCTTACAGCAGTTCTGTTACTGCATTTATGCTGCGGGAGGATGCGGCCCGTCCGGTGAAACGGTACAGGAATCCGATCTGTCCGGACTTTGACCTGGACAAGACCGTACGTAAAATCTGCGATGCGATTCTTTCTTCGGCTTACCCATGTTCCCGGCAGACTTCCTTCGGAGCCCTACAAGGATAAACGGCGAAATTCTCTCCATAGTATCAACATCTAATGTAGGACTGGTTCACTTGGCGGGGCATGTTCTGAACAGTGCGAACGACGAGATATACGATTCCTTGACCACCGCGACCCGGTTCTTTTTGGACGACGGCTGTAGACCCATTGTTTAGTCTTATCGACTGATTCACTTTCAGTGTGCTCATGTCATAAAAACATTTCTTGTCAATTGTTACTGAATCCTTCCCTCTCTTCCCCTGTTTTGGAGTAGAGAGGGAAGAATATGTCACGACAGGGAAAAACCTTTGAACCCACTATTACATATGCGATTGTATTCTTCGCAAATCGCATCGAGCAAGGCGTCAATGTGTTTCCTACTTATCATAGGTTGTTGATAATTGCTGGATGTTAATGTACGCTGATAGAATTCCGTTTTATCTGTCGGAATGTCGTATGTCGCAGATTTCTTGTTCTCCTTCAGTGTCGGGCTGGTTGTTAGTCCGCTGAAAACCAGAAAATGGATTTTAGGGTTTGTTCCTTCAAAGATTGTGGATCTTACATTGAGTATAGGGTCAGTACATGTTCGAACGCCACTACCCGCTGGCGTTTTTGTCACATAGATTTCCCAATAACTGCCGGTGAACGCAAGCTTGAATGTCAGGTCTTTAGACTTGTTTCTGTTTATGGCCTCATCGAAGATTCTCCCCCATTGACTTTCTGTTCTTCCGTTTTCAGCATCGATGACACCCGAATTATATTGTTTGTACTCAGCATCAATGTAATCGGCATAATCATCAAGAATAAAGCATCCGCATCTAGAGATGAGGGGGTTGCTGCAAAAAAAATTAGGGAACGATATACATGTTGGCAACAAAAATGGGATGGTACTTTAAGTTCTGTTGA
>ENA-ORRE01000138-ORRE01000138.1-human-gut-metagenome-genome-assembly--contig:-NODE-138-length-56940-cov-40.676681_pt1 | contig 56940 bp, 36 predicted proteins | sample MGYA00242171_ERZ509126 | MGnify/ENA primary metagenome ERZ509126 (study PRJEB26280, sample SAMEA2338648) | human gut metagenome | biome: human gut; feature: human-associated habitat; material: faeces... | reverse complement strand
AGCCATATTTGCGGATTGTGAAATTCGCTGAACTTTCAATTTCGCCGCACGGGAATGTTCCCGTGCGGCGTTTTTTGTCCCCCTTAGCCCCCGGTGTGGGAATGGCCTGACGGAATGAAACAATCGGGAGGTGAAGGAAACGCGTGATAAAGATGGGCGGCTCTACTCTGCATTTGCTTTTTTTGAAGAAAAACACTTAAAAAGGTTGTAACGTTACAACCTTTTTGTATCTTTGCACTATCATAATTAAATAATATACAATGACACAATTAATAGTATCATTAAACGAGAATACGATAGCCGCTGACATAAAGAAAGCAATAAGGATGTTACGTGGTGTTGCTGATGTGAAGGTGTTTAAGAATAGTGCCGCTTCTAAAACGATGAAGGCCATTAAGGAAATGCGTAATGGCGATACAGTAATATGCCAAAATATGGACGAGTATCTGAAACTGGTGAGCGATGAGGTTCAAGATTGAAGTTACAAAACAATATCTTAAGGATTTGAAGCTCGCAAGGAAGCGGGGGCTCAATGAGCGCAAACTTAATGATGTCATACGCATTCTTTCCGAAGGTGGGACTTTGCCGGCAAAGAACAAAGACCATGCCCTTGTCGATAATTTTGCAGGAATACGCGAATGTCATATAACACCAGACTGGTTGTTGTTGTATTCTAAAAATACGGAGTTTTGTGTCCTGTCTTTGGTTAGGAATGGAACTCACTCCGACTTATTTTGATAAAAAACACTTAAAAAGGTTGTAACGTTATAACCTTTCAGGCAACTTTTTGAGCCTTTGCTTGGCTTCCACGATGTAAAAAATCTTCATCTTGTATTGTCATTCCAAAATAAAACATTACTTTTGCAACGTAGTGTGCGCTTTTTACCATTGCGGATGTGAAGGAATCTCCTCGTGAAAGTTAAGGAATGGAGGCACGGATGCAATCTTCTAAGGTACGCGCGTACATATATATTATAATATAAATATATGCATACATAGATTCTATCTCGCGGCCCGGCATTGCGTTTTGTGGTGTTTCGGGAAGCGTGATGTGTTATTTTGGGAACCGAGAGAATTAATAACAGTTTAAAACCAGAACAAAAATGAGATTAAGAAACATCTTCTTCGCCGTCCTGCTGTTTGTCGTAGGTATGGCGTCGGCACAGCAGTTGCCGCCGATTCCGGTGGACAAGGCAGTGCGCATTGGTAAGCTCGACAACGGACTGACCTATTACATCCGCCACAACGAGTGGCCGGAGAATGTAGCCAACTTCTATATCGCACAGCGAGTAGGCTCCATTCAGGAGAACGACGACCAGCGCGGACTGGCCCACTTCCTGGAGCACATGGCCTTCAACGGTTCGGAACACTATCCCGACAGCACCCTGCTGGAGTACACCCGTTCTATCGGCGTAGGCTTCGGAAGCGACCTGAACGCCTATACGTCAATCGACGAGACCGTGTATCGCATCTGCAACGTGCCGACCAAGCGTGCCGCAGCCATCGACTCGTGTATGCTGATACTGAAAGACTGGTCGAACGGACTTACTCTCGAAGCTAAGGAGATTGACAAGGAGCGCGGAGTGATACATCAGGAGTGGCGTCTGCGCACAAGTCCGATAATGCGAATCTTCGAGCGCACGCTGCCGAAACTCTATCCGGGAAGCAAGTACGGATATCGTATGCCTATCGGACTGATGGAGATTATCGACAACTTTGAGCCGAAATTCTTGCGCGACTACTATAAGAAATGGTATCGCCCGGACAACCAGGCCATTATCGTGGTAGGCGACGTAGACGTGGACCACATCGAGAAATACATCAAGGAGCTGTGGAGCGGCGTTACCGTGCCGGCCGATGCAGCTAAGGTAGTGGATGAGCCTGTACCCGACAACGAGGACGCCATCTATGTGTTCGACAAGGACAAGGAGCAGCAATACACCGTTATCGGCCTCTCTATGAAGCACGACCCCGTAACAAAAGAGGAGAAGGAAAGCATTGCCTACTTGATGGACCAGTATGCTAAGGACCTGATTGTGATGATGCTGAACCAGCGTTTCGAGGAGGCTGCAAAGAAGGCAGACTGTCCCTACATGGGTGCCGGCGCGTCGATAGGCAACTATATCTTTGCCAAGACAAAGGGAGCGTTCGACGTTGACTGCTACGCTAAGGAAGGAAAAGACATCGAATCCTTTGCCGCCATCTATCGCGAGGCGCAGCGTGTGCGCCAGTTCGGATTCACTCCGGGCGAGCTCGACCGCGCAAAGGCCGAGTATATGAGCCAGCTCGAGAAGCAGTTCACCAACCGCAACAAGATTAAGAACGATGAGTTCGGCGACCAGTATCGCGACCACTTCCTTGAGAACGAGCCTATCCCGTCTATCGAAGACGAGTATCAGATAATGCAGATGATAGCTCCGAACATCAACGTCGACATCATCAACGCTTTTGCTAAGGAACTCATCAGCGATCAGGACAAGAACCTCGTGGCTTATATGTTCGCACAGGAGAAGGAAGGAAAGACCTATCCGACAGAGGCAGATATGGCCGCAGCCGTTGCTGCCGTGCGTGCCGAGACACTCACCCCGTATGTGGACAACGTGAAGAACGAGCCGCTCATCAAGCCCGAGGCTATGCCGAAGGCGGGCAAGATAAAGAAAGAGACAGAGAACAAGACACTCGGTTACAAGGAACTGACATTGAGCAATGGTGCCAAAGTGATACTCAAGAAGACCGATTTCAAGGACGACGAGATACTCTTCCAGGCTGTGGCAGAGGGCGGAAAGAGCCTCTATGGCGCTGCCGACTACGAGAACCTGAAGCTCTTCGGAACCGTTATCGGAGTGAGCGGACTGGGCAACTTCTCCAAGACAGAGCTGCAAAAGGCTCTCTCTGGCAAGCAGGCGAACGTTTCTTTCGATATGCAGAACCGCAATCAGATTGTGTCAGGAAGCTCTGTTCCTAAGGACATCGAGACCATGATGCAGCTCGCTTACCTCACATTCACAAATATCGCAAAGGACGAGGAGTCGTATAACTCAACCATGACACAGCTCGATATGATGCTGAAGAACAAGAGCCTGCGTCCGGAAAGCGTGTTCAGCGACTCGCTCACGACAACTCTTTACAACCACGACGCACGCTTCACACCGATTGAGGCAAGCGACTTGGCTAAGATAAACTACGACCGCGTGCTCCAGATAGCAAAGGAACGTCTTGCATACGCTTCTGATTATGTATTCTATTTCGTGGGCAACTTCGACGAGGCTACGCTCCGTCCGCTCATCGAGAAGTATATCGCCTCACTGCCGGGAACAAAGAAGAAGAGCACCTACAAGGATGTTCCGGGATTCGCTACCGGTATGGTTGTGAACAACTTCAAGCGCAAGATGGAAACACCTAAGGCCACAGCGTTCGAGCTTTGGCATATGCCGGTAAGCTATACGCTTGAGAACAGCGTCATGGCCGAGGTTGCAGGCGAGCTGCTTTCAATGGTTTATCTGAAAGACATTCGTGAGGATGCAGGCGCAGCCTACTCGGTAAGCTCTGCCGGAGCAGTGAACAGAAGCGGCGACAAGGTGAACGCTGTGTTGCAGACTTACTGTCCGATGGACCCGGATAAGGCCGAGACTGTGATGACTCTCCTCGCAAAGGGTATGAAGGACAGCTCTGTCAAGGTGGATGCCGACAAGGTTGCGAAGATTAAGGAGAACCTTTTGAAGAACGCAGACGTTAACTTCAAGAGCAATTCTTACTGGATGAACTACCTCGACGAGTACATCTATACAGGCGTCGACTTCCTCACCGACTACAAGAAGACCGTGTCTGCGGTAACACCTGAGAAGGTGGCAGCATACCTGAAGACCCTTTCCGGCGCAGGCAACCGCATCGAAGTGGTGATGCTTCCCGAGAAATAAGGCTTCATTCCAGCTCCCTCTCCAAGAGTGAGAGGGGATTGGTTATGATAAAACGGCCCTTAATTAAGCACCAAACAGGCTTGATTAAGGGCTGTTTCGTATCTTATGGGAACTCATAGAGATACAGAAGGGTTAAAATTTTAGCTAAGATTTCTCGCAAAACCAATGCTTTTGCATCGCTATATAATTGTTTTTGTGTTGCTATATGATAGTCTTTGCACAGCAAAGTAATTGCTTCGGCACTGCAAAGATTGCCGAAATATTGTGCAAAAACATTTTTTTAATATGATAAGTACGTGAAATCAATGTTTTTGTCGTAACTTTGCACCCTGACTATTATAATGAAAGGATAAAGAAAGGAAAAAGACAATGGCATATTTATTCACATCAGAATCAGTGTCGGAAGGACATCCCGACAAAGTGGCCGACCAGATAAGCGATGCTCTGCTCGACCAGTTTCTCGCTTACGACGAAAAGGCTCATACGGCGATAGAGACATTCGTAACCACCGGACAGGTGGTGCTCATGGGCGAAGTGCGCTCCGAAGAATATATCGACTTGCAGAGAATAGCCCGCAATACGATAAACAAGATAGGATATACGAAGTCGGAATATAAGTTCGACGGCGAGTCATGCGGTGTCCTTACGGCCATCCATGAGCAGAGCGACGACATAAACCGCGGTGTGAGCCGTGCCGAGGAAGACGAGCAGGGAGCCGGCGACCAGGGCATGATGTTCGGTTACGCAACCAACGAGACGGCCAATTATATGCCCGTGTCGCTCGATTTGGCTCATCTCATCATGCGCACGCTGGCCGACATTCGCAAGGAAGGCAAGGAGATGACCTATCTGCGCCCCGACTCAAAGAGCCAGGTTACGGTGGAATATTCCGACGACAACATCCCGCAGCGCATCGACACCATCGTTGTAAGTACGCAGCATGACGACTTCGATGCCGACGAGGCACGTATGTTGGAGCAGATTGAGGCTGACGTGAAGAATATCCTCATGCCGAGAGTGAAGGCGCAGCTCAGCGAGAAAGTGCTCGCGCTGTTCAATGACGATATCAAATATTTCGTAAATCCTACGGGCAAATTCGTTATCGGAGGCCCGCATGGCGACACCGGACTCACCGGCCGCAAGATAATCGTGGACACCTACGGAGGCAAGGGTGCTCACGGAGGCGGTGCATTCTCGGGTAAAGACCCGTCGAAGGTCGACCGCTCAGCAGCCTATGCAGCGCGTTACATCGCCAAGAACATGGTAGCCGCGGGCGTTGCCGATGAGATGCTGGTGCAGGTGAGCTACGCTATCGGTGTGGCAGAGCCTGTGAGCATCTACGTGAATACATACGGCCGCAGCCACGTGAATATGTCAGATGGCGAGATTGCGCAGCGCATCAGCAAGATGTTCGACCTCCGTCCGAAAGCCATCGAGCGCAGATTGAAGCTCCGTCAGCCTATATATCTCGAAACGGCGGCATACGGACACATGGGCCGTAAGAACGAAGTGGTGAAGAAAGTGTTTGCCAGCCGCTATCACGAGACAAAGGAAATGGATGTGGAACTCTTCACATGGGAAAAGCTCGACATGGTGGAGGAGATAAAGAAAGAGATGGGTCTTGTCTGATTCGCCACTCACGAAATAATTATTTACAGTCGTAACAGGTTGCGGCTCTACATCGTTAATATGGCATTTCTCAATCCTCTTTCCTCATTAGGACTCCTCCCCTTGGGGAGGTCGGGTGGGGTCGTTGTTTCATCACCCGATTCCATAGCCCGCGCTCATGGCGCGAATTTCGTGACGAAGGGCCAGCTTACCGTCAACGATAAGGGCAGAAGCCCTTATCAGGTGGTGAAGAGTCTGCCTGCTTCGGCCACGGAGGAGCAGAAGGATTCGGCTATTCAGGCCAATTTCAAGCCCGGACGTATCGATTATAACACCCGTATCGACACGCTGAACGTTTTCGGCGTGAAGGTGAAACTGCTGCCCAAGCTCTCGGAGGTGAACTACCGTAGAGAGGGATGCTTCAAAAATAATAAGTATTTCCGCCCGGAATTAGGGGCGGGCAATAACGGAGTGCTCGGCGACCCCGTTCCGTACACGCTCCGTAGCGATGATACGATAACCGGACTGCTGCTCGGCAGTTTCATACTTGCCCTTATATCCCTTTCCGGCTCGTTGGGTTTCATCATGCGGCAGATGAAAAACTTCTTCTATATGCCCCGCAGCGCGGCCGCCCTTACAGAGACGACGGGCGAGGTGAGGTTTCAGTTTTTTCTTGTCTTGCAAACCGCTTTGCTGCTCAGCATTGTGTATTATCTATACCGCAGCGAGTATTACGCATCCAATTATGTCGTCGATTCCCAGTTGGCGGTAATCGGCTTGTTCTTCGGAATCATCACCGTCTACTTCCTGCTGAAAGCCGTCGTCTACAATATGGTGGGCTGGGTGTTCTTCGACAGTGGTAAAAACGAGCAGTGGAACAAGACCATTCTCTTCCTTACGGCCATCGAGGGCGTTGCTCTTTTTCCTGTCGTCGTGTTGCAGGTTTACTTCCGCACAGGGATGTCAACCACTCTCATTTATTCGTTGATAGTCGCATTTATCGTTAAAATCCTGACATTTTATAAGTGCTATTCCATCTTTTTCAAGCGAATGGGCGTTTTTCTGCAAATATTTTTGTACTTTTGTGCGCTCGAAATAGTACCGTTGATAGTTCTATTCGGTTCTCTGGAGCTTACAGGTAATTATTTGACACTAAATATTTAGGACAGAAGAAGATGAAGAAGATTCTGATTTCACAGCCAAAACCTACAAGCGAGAAATCGCCCTATTTTGATGTAGAGAAAGAGTTTGGCGTGGAATTCATATTCCGCCCGTTCTTTAAGGTAGAAGGGTTGACGCCGAAAGAGTTCAGACAGCAGAAAGTATCGATACTTGACCATACTGCAGTTGTTTTCACATCCCGCCACGCCATCGACAATTATTTCCGCTTGGCAAAGGAAATGCGCCTTACCATTCCAGAGGACATGAAGTATTTCTGCATCACCGAAACCGTTGCGCTGTATATCCAGAAGTATGTGCAGTATCGCAAGCGCAAGGTCTTTTTCGGAGCTACGGGTAAGGTTGATGACCTCGTTCCGACAATGGTGAAGCACAAAACCGAGAAATATCTCGTTCCTCTGAGCAGCGTTCACAATGATGTCATAAAAGATCTGCTCGACTCTAAGAAACTGATGCATACGGAATGTGTGATGTATCGTACCGTAAGCAACGATTTCTCAGATGAGGAAAAGGCTGCGTTCGACTATGATATGCTTATCTTCTCAAGTCCTACCGGCGTGAAAGCTCTCGGCGAGAATTTCCCCGACTTTAAGCAAAACGATATAAAGATTGGCACGTTTGGCCCGGCTACGGCTAAGGAAGTGAAGGCGCAAGGGTTGCGTCTCGACCTTGAGGCACCGTCGAAGGAATATCCTTCGATGACAAGTGCGTTGCGTGCTTACCTCAAAAAACTGAAATAAGCAATGCCGGCAGGCGGTGTCTATACTCTAAGCAAGGAAGAGCGGATATGCAGCAAGAAACTCATTGACAAACTCTTCAGCGGTGGCAAAAGCTCCTCTGTGGCCTCGTTTCCGCTTCGTGCGGTGTATATGACTACCGGTCGGGCAAGCGGTGAGCCGCAAGCGCAGATACTCGTGAGCGTGCCGAAACGCCGTTTCAAGCGCGCCGTGAAGCGCAACCGGGTGAAAAGACAGGTGCGCGAGGCTTACAGACTGAACAAACAGATGCTCATCGACAGTCTGAAAGACCGTCAGGACACGAAGGTTGCTGTGGCATTTATATGGCTCGACAACTCATTGCACACCACGGAGAAGGTCGAACGGAGCGTGGTGAGCCTGCTCCGGAGGATAAGCGAGACACTATGAACGGCTTGCAACGGTTACTCCTCATTGTGCGCAAGGTCGCGATATGGCTGCTGCTGCTGCCCGTCAAGTTCTATCAGACCTGCATTTCACCCTATACGCCGCCCTCATGTCGCTTTGTTCCCACGTGTTCGGAGTACGCCCGCCAGGCAATAATCAAGCACGGGCCGCTGAAAGGAACGTATCTTGCGATAAGGCGGATACTCAGGTGCCATCCGTGGGGAGGCTCGGGGTATGACCCGGTGCCGTGAGGGAAAGGAGACTGGAGACAGGAGTTCTGGAGTTCAGACAATACTCTTGAGAGGTAAGAAGTAAGAGAATACCTTTTGAGGATGGAGGATTGAGGATTGAGAAATGCTTTGTTTGCTAATTCCTATCAGCACCTATCACTCCCTATAACACCCTATCACTCCCTATACATCCTATAACACCAAAAGGAGTAATTACTCCCCTCTCTTTTGGAGAGGGGGCTGGGGGTGAGGCTTTTAATTAGATAATAAAACCCAATAACAATATGAAAAAGAATTTTGTTGAAGAATTGAAGTGGCGCGGAATGCTGTCGCAGATAATGCCCGGAACAGAAGAGCTGCTCACGAAAGAGATGGTTTCGGCATATCTCGGTACAGACCCGACAGCCGATTCTCTGCATATTGGCCACCTCTGTGGCATTATGATGCTGCGTCATTTGCAGCGTTGCGGACACAAACCCTACCTGCTTGTGGGCGGCGCGACGGGCATGATTGGCGACCCTTCGGGCAAAAGTCAGGAGCGCAACCTGCTTGATACAGCTACTTTATATCACAATCAGGAAGCTATAAAGAAGCAAGTGTCTAAGTTCCTCGATTTCGACAGCAACGAGCCGAATGCTGCTGAGATGGTGAACAACTACGACTGGATGAAAGACTTCACCTTCCTCGACTTCGCACGCGAGGTGGGCAAGCACATAACCGTGAACTACATGATGGCAAAGGAGAGCGTGCAGCAGCGTCTCAACGGTACGGCGCGCGACGGATTGTCATTCACCGAGTTCACATACCAGCTCCTCCAGGGCTACGATTTCCTGCATCTTTATAAGGAAAAGGGCGTGAAATTGCAGCTCGGCGGAAACGACCAGTGGGGTAACATGACCACGGGAACGGAGCTTATACGCCGCACTTTGGGCAACGACACCGAGGCATTCGCCCTCACCTGTCCACTGATAACAAAGGCCGACGGCAAGAAATTCGGCAAGACGGAGAGCGGAAACGTCTGGCTCGACCGCAACCGCACCAGCCCTTACGCCTTCTATCAGTTCTGGCTCAACGTGACCGACGACGATGCAGAGCGTTACATCAAGATATTCACAAGTCTGGAGAAGGACGTCATCGACGCTTTGGTAGAGGAACACAAGCAAGACCCGGGCCGCCGCACACTCCAGAAGCGTCTCGCTGAGGAGGTGACGGTGCTCGTTCACAGCAAGGAAGACCTTGAGATGGCTCAGGAAGCGAGCAACATTCTCTTCGGAAAGTCAACGAAAGAAAGTCTGTTGAAGCTCGACGAGCAGACATTCCTCGATGTATTCAACGGCGTTCCGCACCATGAGATAAGCAAGGACAGCCTCGGTCAGCCTGCCGTTGAGGTGTTCTGTCAGGACGGTCTCGACATCTTCCCGAGCAAAGGCGAGATGCGCAAGCTCGTCAAGGGTGGCGGCGTGAGTCTGAACAAGGAGAAAATGACAGCTTTCGACCGCACCATAACAGCCGAAGACCTCATCGACGGCAAGTATCTTTTGGTGCAGAAGGGCAAGAAGAATTACTTCCTCCTAACGGTGAAGTAAGAAAATTATGGCATAAAAATTTGGTAGTGGCATGAAAAACCACTACCTTTGCAACCACAAAACTGCGATTGTCCTATGGTGTAATGGTAGCACAACAGGTTTTGGTTCTGTTTGTGGTGGTTCGAATCCGCCTAGGACAACGCAAAAAACGGGAAACGGCATCATGCTGTTTCCCGTTTTTTGTTGGGCTTAATTAGCGAGGATTGAGGATTGTCGGATTCTTATTGGTTCATCCGATAAATACAGGGGGGCAACCTATTTTGGTCGAACAGCATAGTACTATGGCGCAATACTCGAGTAATTTGGGTGTAGTACTCGAGTAATTTGGGCGCAGTACTCAAGTAATTCCGGCCTGATTACTCAAGTATTTTGGCTTCAGTACTGGAGTAATCCGGCCTTAAATACTCTGAGTATGGCGTAAAGGTGTGCAAAGGTGCGACATAATATCTAATAAAAGACCTCCCCTATTTTTATCGGGTGAGCCTTCTTATTTGGACAGTTTTGCGTTGCGTCTGTTATTTCATTTCACACTTTTTCCTATAATCGTCCACATTAAAAGAGACCGATTATTTGCAAAATTCGCAAGTTATTATTAATTTTGCTAACGTTCTAATAAAACAATCTGTAATGAAAACCTTAATCAGATATATAGCGGCCCTGCTGCTGATAACGCTGAATGGCGCGCCGGCTGCGGCACAGCCACGATGCAATGTGCGCGTATTCGGCACGGAAGACGGACTGCCCGCAGGTGTCATCTCCGGACTTGTACATTCCACAGAGAACCTCACATGGATGGTCTCGTGGAACGGCTTGTCGTGTTATGACGGATATCGGTTCACCACCTTCCGCAATGTGCCGGGCAATACCATTCTGCCCACAAACCACCTGAAGGACATCGCGCATGGCAGAAACGGCAACTTGTGGACTGTTACTTATACCGACCGCGTGTATCTCTTCGACAGCCACGTATGCCAATACGTCGATGTGTCGGCCATGATAGACGCAAATGCAGGGAAAGACGGTGCAAAGAGTACCGAGAAACCATTTGAGCTGCGCAAGGTCTATCCTCTTCCAAACGGCAAGACATGGCTCGTGGGCAAGGGTACGACCCACTACCGGCTTACCGACTCGCTGCTCACCGAGCGCAAGGGCTTTGAGCGCATGACCTTCGAGGGCAAGCTCCACAAAGTGTGCCTCGACGAAACCGGACGCGAGTGGTGCTTCACCGAGAAAGGCACATACTGCGACGGCAAGCTCGTGTCGAAGAAATACTATAACTATGTGTTTGTGATGAACGGCAAGACGTGGCTCGAACCTGTTGCCGGAAGAAAAGCCAATGCCTGCATTAAGCTCGACAATAACCGCATAGCTGTGGCTACCGATGCAGGCGTGGTGGTGAAAGACACACGCAACGGCAGCGAACGGATGGTTCAGATAACCTCTCCCGCCAATCCGTCGCCCTCGGTGCGCTATTTGTTTGCCGACAGCAGGCACCGCCTGTGGTGCTTCACCGATGCGCCGGGAGTAACGATGGTTGATGCCGATGCGCCCGGAATGCCCGTGCAATGGCTTAATGTGGATATGCAAGATGCCACTTTTGAGACGGCATCCGAGTATCCGGTGTTTCACGAGGATGCCAACAAGACGGTGTGGGTGATTCCCCGTGGCGGCACGTTCTCCTACTTCGATGAGCGCACCCGCAAGCTCATGGCCTATCCTCTCATACCCTCAAACGGATTCAGGCACGCCATTCCATGCGTAAGACGCCATTACGGCGACCGCCAGGGCAATCTGTGGCTGCTTTGCCAGCATAATCTTGTGTTGGTGAACTTCTTGTATTCCAACGTCAGCGTAGACCGCCGCAACGATAACCGCGACACTCGCGCCGTGCTGCAAGACAAGTCGGGCGCGCTGATTACGGGTACGATAGACGGTGACCTCTATGGCGCAGGCTTCCAATTCCGTGCGAAGAAAGGCATATACTCACTCTTCCGCGACAGCAAGAACCGCCTGTGGGCAGGCACGAAGGGCGACGGGCTATATGTGTTCATGCCCGACGGCACGCAGTGCCACTATGTGCATGACGATGCAGACAAGTATTCTATCAGTTGCAACAACATATATGACATTAGCGAGGACACCAGGGGGCGCATTCTCATTGCAGCGTTTGACGGCGGACTGAACATCATCGACGAGGCAGGCGGTGGCACGGCGAAAGGGCAGGCGGTGCGCTTTATCCATTCAGGCAACGAGTTGAAAGGCTACAATCTCCTTATATATAATAAGGTGAGGCGCATAGAGGTGATGCCCGGCGGCACCATACTGCTGTCGACGACGGACGGACTGCTTGCGTATTCCGACCGCTATCGCTCGCCACGGGATATACGTTTCTTTGTTTCCCGGCACGTCAACGGCGACAAAAACTCGCTGCTCACCGATGAAGTGATGCAGACCTGCCGCATGAAAGACGGTCGGATATATGTCGTTACGCTGGGCGGAGGCTGCCAGAGGATAGTGTCGAAGAATCTTTTGGCCGACGGATTGCGCTTCGAGGAGGTGAAGATACCCATCGGACAGACTGTTCAGGGCCTTGCGCGCGATAATGCCGACAACCTGTGGCTTATAGGGGAGTCGCGCATCGCACGTCTCGACAGAAAGGGAAACATCACCGAATACAGTGCCAATGAGCTTGGCTGCGTGAACATAACCGAAGCCCTGCCGTCGCACGATGTGCGTACCGACAGGATAGTCTTAGCCATAGAGGGCGGCACCTTGTCGTTCCTGCCGAGGCAGATGGGCAAGAGCAAGTTCCGCCCGTCAATCCTGTTTACGGCGGTAGACTATCACGACAACGAGGGTATGCATCCGCTCCTGAACATCGGACGGCTCGAAGTGGCGGTGGACAAACGTTCGCTGACTGTGTATTTCTCGGCTCTCGACTACACCGAGAACAGCGGAATACGCTATGCCTACCGTCTCGACAACGGCACTTGGACTTACATCCGTAGTGGCAGCAACAATGCCTCGTTCACCAATTTCCCCGCCGGCGAGCACAGGCTCTATGTCAGGAGCACCAACAGCGACGGCGTGTGGATGGACAATGTGAAGTCTATCGACATCTATGCCGAGCCTACATTCTTTGAGAGTTGGTGGGGGCGGACTATCATCGTGCTGTTGCTTATAGCCTGTCTGGCATACGGAATGGTTTATTATATGCGCAAGAAGAAAGTAGAAATCACCGAAGAAGCCGTGGAGCAAGCCGATGCCGGAAAAGTGCGTTTCCTGTTAAAAACGCCCGAATTCATCGACCGCGACAAGGAATTTATGGACACTCTGCTTGCATATATAGAGGAGAATATCGGCGATTCCGAGTTGCGTGTGGACGATATGGCATCGCAGCTCAGAATGTCGCGCACTGTTTTCTATGAGCGGATAAAGGAGATTGCCGACATGGCACCCGCCGATTTCCTGCGCCATGTGCGTATGCAGCGTGCCGAGGAACTGATAAAAGGTACGCGCGAGCCTTTCTCGCAGATTTCATATCAGGTGGGTTTCACCGACCCGAAGTATTTCAGCAAGTGCTTCAAGAAGCACACGGGAATGTCGCCATCCGAATACCGCAAGGCATCGCAGAACGAATAGCTGTCTCGTAGCTATATACACGCATTTTTATAGAGGCATCGGTTGCCTTTTATATTGAAGTGTATCTATTTTTATCATGTCTCGCCCCACCATGAAGGGAACGCTCCCTACGTGGTGGGTATTTTTGTACGCCATGCGTTTTTTATGCGTATAAAAACTATCGGAAGTCCCTGTTTTACCCTGTTTGCGATAGTTTTTACCCCTTATATTTTTTGTTTGCCGATTAATTTTGCGATAAAGAAATTCAAAAACTATAATAAACTTGGCTCATCTACTATAATAAACAATACATCTACTATAATGAACTTGACTCATCTACTATAATTTTAAAAAGAAAATTATCAAAAGAATTACATTTTGTTTTATTAGTTTTAGCCTTCGTCTCCACTCTATCGTCAGGGAGACGGAGGTTTTTTTGTTGTTTATGAAAAGAATTACATTTATTAACAGCGGTGTTTGATAATTATTTGTATCTTTGCATATTACTTCTGTATTGTTACATTTACTGACGATAATCAAAAAAATAAAATGAAAACTAACTATGAATTGCGCTATGCAGCCCATCCCGAGGATGTGCGCCATTATGATACGGCACGGTTGCGTCGCGATTTCCTGATAGAGACTTTGTTTGTGAAAGACGAGGCAAACATGGTGTATTCAATGTATGACCGCATTGTCGTGGGTGGCGTTATGCCGGTGGACGAGGCCGTCAAATTGGAGGCCATCGACCCTTTGAAGGCGGAATACTTCACAAGCAGACGCGAGGTTGGCGTGTTCAACGTCGGCGGCGAGGGTACTGTGAAGGTTGGCGACGAGACTTTCGAGATGGGATATAAGGATGCATTATATATAGGTAGTGGCGACCGTGATGTCGTTTTCGAGAGCAAGGACGCGGCAACTCCTGCGAAATTCTATTTCAACTCGGCCACGGCACACAAGGAATATCCGTGCAAGAAGGTGTCGAAGCAGGATGCGGTGAGCGTCCACATGGGTTCGCTGGAGATGAGCAACGAACGGACGATAAACAAGATGCTCGTGAATCAGGTGGTGCCGACGTGCCAGTTGCAGATGGGAATGACCGAGCTGGCTACGGGAAGCGTGTGGAACACGATGCCGGCGCATATCCACAGTAGGAGAATGGAGGCTTACTTCTATTTTGAAGTGCCCGAAGGACAGGCCGTATGCCATATAATGGGTGAGCCGCAGGAAACCCGCCATATATGGATGAAGGGTGAACAGGCGGTGCTTTCGCCGGAATGGAGTATCCATAGCGCGGCTGCCACGCACAACTATACGTTTATCTGGGGCATGGGCGGTGAGAACTTAGACTACGGCGACCAGGATTTCTTCGAGATAACGGAACTGAGATAGGAGAGAGGGAGTAAAGGAGAAAGGAGTGAGAGGTAAGAGAAATCCTGTTATATCAGTGTTTCGTGCGTTTCGCTCGTATTATAAATCACATAAGAGGGAAGTATGAAGAGGGAAGAGTGAAGAATCCAAAACCTTGATAAATATAAAAAGGTAGCAACTCGTCAACTTGCCAACTAAAAAGACATTTGTCAGAACTCCTGAACTCCTGTCTACTGTCTCCTATAATATATAAGGAATGGCAAACCCTTGAAACAATAATTTAACAATCAAAAAAACAATGGAAAGTTTAAAAGCATTTTCACTTGAAGGTAAGAACGCCTGGATTACCGGCGCATCTTACGGTATCGGCTTCAACATTGCAAAGGCATTTGTTGCTGCCGGCGTAAAGAACATCATCTTCAACGACATTAACGAGGCTGCACTTGAGCGCGGTCTGGCCAACTATAAGGAGGCCGGTATCGAGAACGTACACGGCTATGTGTGCGACGTTACTAAGGAAGACGACGTTAAGGCTCTCGTGGAGAAGATTCACGCAGAGGTCGGCAACATCGACATCCTCGTGAACAACGCAGGTATCATCAAGCGTATTCCTATGCACGAGATGAAGCGCGCAGAGTTCCAGCAGGTTATCGACATCGACCTCGTAGGCCCGTTCATCGTTTCTGCCGCCGTGCTTCCTGAGATGATGGAGCGCAAGGAGGGTAAGATAATCAACATCTGCTCTATGATGTCTGAGCTCGGACGTGAGACTGTATCGGCTTACGCTGCCGCTAAGGGTGGATTGAAGATGCTTACACGCAACATCTGCTCAGAGTACGGAGAGTACAATATCCAGTGTAACGGTATCGGTCCGGGTTACATCGCTACTCCGCAGACAGCCCCGCTTCGCGAGCGTCAGGCAGACGGCAGCCGTCATCCGTTCGACAGTTTCATCTGCGCCAAGACTCCGGCAGGCCGCTGGCTCGACCCGTCTGAACTCGGCGGTCCGGCAGTGTTCCTCGCTTCTAAGGCTTCCGACGCTGTAAACGGCCACGTACTCTATGTGGACGGCGGTATCCTTGCCTATATCGGTAAGCAGCCTAAGTAAGGGATAGAAGTTCCGTATGTTTGTTGCATGATGTCGGCAAACGGTATGGCGAGTGGGTAAGCCGTTCGCATAGGATGACGGTTGTGTCGCTGTAACTTTCGGAACGTAAATGTATAAATTGAAAATTCGTCGAACTCACGTTAAAGAAGAAACTGTGTCGTAATTACTTTTACGGTGCAGTTTTTTTTGTTTTTTATTAAATATCAGTCGCTTACGCGTTATTACCGATGCTTAATTTTGTGGATAATTTGTCAAAAGAATCTTTGCGTTTCTTCTCACCTATCTATATTCGCCTTCCCCCCTGTTTATTTGTAACTGGTTGATTATTAAGGATATAACTTTTTGACGCTCCAAAAAAGTCTATATCCTCGGATATTAGTTTTCGATAAGGCTTGTAATGTGTTGTCAAATTGTCTAATTTTGTAACCGTTAAGAATTTGAAAACTTAAACGGAAATGTCATAGCCAATATGGCTTTAAATAAATAGTAACTTATTATCAATAATTGTATTGTAACCTTCAAGCTAAAAACAAATGAGTAAAATAAAAATATTAAAGTCATTAACCTTATTGCTCGCTCTTGTGCTTTCGGGAGCTGGTGATGTTACCGCACAATCCACTGGCGTGTACGTTGGCGGACATATCCGCCGTGAGCGTCCGGCAACCATAGAGAAGTTGCGTAACTCAGGATTTACATACGTCATACTCTTCAATGTCAACGTGGAGTCAGACGGTACGCTGACTACTGATGGTGAGACGGTGTGCAAGGACGGCAAGTATGTGTTTGGAAATACACAGCCCGATTATGTGTCAGACATAAAAAAACTGAAGCAGTCGCCTACCACCATTAGCAGAATAGAAATATGTATAGGTGGTTGGGGAAACGAGTCTTATATACGCATCAAGGATCTTATAAACAGCGGTGGGACTGGCAGTGGCTCCATTCTATACAGGAACTTTAAGGCTCTGAAAGATGCCATACCCGAGATTGATGCCGTGAACAATGACGATGAGCATTGCTATGACGTTAGTACGGCTGTGAAGTTCCATCAGATGATGTATGACCTTGGATATAAAACAACCGTCGCGCCATACACGAATCATGGATTTTGGGAGAGTCTTGTCTCACAACTCGGAGACAGATGCGACAGGATACTCATACAGTGCTATGATGGCGGTGCGGGAAACAATCCCTCTGACTGGCACTTCGGCAATAGAGTGTTGCACGCCGGCAGGATGAACTATCAGGAAGGCGGCGTGGATGCCTGCGTGGCACAGATGGAATCGTGGAAGAATAACAACGGTGTGAGTGGCGGTTTTATATGGGTTTATAATGACGAGACATGGAACCTTAACCGGTGGGCGACAAGGATGTTGCGCGTGTTCGGCACTAAATCGTCTGATGACGGAAGAGTAACGCTCTATGCTGATTCAGACTATAGAGGCTATTCCAAGTCCTTGCCGGAGGGGAACTATACACAGGCAGACCTCGCGATGTATGGCATTACAGCCAAAGATATATCTTCATTGAAGGTTACAAAGGGCTTTAAGGTTACGCTCTATGAGAATGCTGACCTCACGGGCGGCTCGAAGAGCTGGACTTCTGATGCGTCTTTTGTGGGGGAGGATTGGAACGATAAAGCCAGTTCGTTGAGGATTGAACCTTACGGGAAGAGCGGTATGTCTGGCAATTTCAAACTGCAGAATCGCAACAGTGGCAAGTTTCTCGACCTTGACAACAACAGCACTTCCAACAATACCGCCATCGTTCAGTATGACGATGAGGGTGTCGAAGCCTCCCAGACTTGGACACTGACCGAGGTTGACGGTGGCAGGGGTGTGTATTCCATCTGTGCATACGGTAACAAGGGGCGCGGTATGGACGTTGTAGACTGGTCTAAGGACAATGGTGCTCAGGTGCAGCTCTACGACTATTTGGGCAACAATCACCAGCAGTTTATCCTCTATGACCACGGTGATGGTTACTACCAGCTTGTAGCCCGCAATAGCGGCAAGGTAGTCGAGATACCCAGTTCGAGCAAGAACAACGGCGAGTGGATAAAGATTTACGACAACAATGGCAGTGCGACTCAGCAGTGGTCATTGGTAGAGAATACCTGTACTGAAGCCTCTGCGGTTACCCTTTATGTTGACGCCGACTATAAAGGAAAGGCCGTTACGCTCTCCGAGGGCGAGTACTCCCTCAGCCGTCTTGGTCTTTTCAACGTGAAGGACAATGATATGAGTTCTCTGAAGGTTACTCCCGGCTTCAAGGCCATAATTTATGAGGATGACAATTTTGGCGGTATGAGTAAGTCTTATACCTCGTCCACATCTTCTGTAGGTGGAGATTGGAACGACAAGATGTCGTCTATCCGTGTAGAAGTATGCGGTCAATCCGGTCTTGTTGGAGACTATAAACTTCAGAACCGCAACAGCGGTAAGTTTCTCGATCTTGAGAACAACAGCACAGCCAACAATACCGCCATTATCCAGTATGACGATGAGGGTACAGACGCCTCCCAGATATGGGTTCTGACCGAGGTTGAGAGCGGTAAAGGCGTATATTCCATCTGTACATCATCCGCCCGCCGTCAGGGAATGGACGTTGCCGATTGGTCTCGTGCCAACGGTGCTCAGGTTCAAGTTTACGAATATTTGGGCGGCAGAAACCAGCAGTTTATCATTGTCGATAGAGGCGAAGGCTACTATCAGCTTGTGTCCCGTCTCAGCGGCAAGGTAGTAGAGATTCCTAATTCGCGCACGGACAATGGAGAGTGGATAAAGCTCTATGATAACAACGGTACGGCTACCCAACAGTGGAAGTTTATCGAGCCTTCGGTTTATGTTGGTATAGGCAATGTCGGCGGCGTAGCAGGAGTGAACGTATCTCAGAACGGAAATACCATCATAGTGAATGGTGCGAAGGGTAAAAATATTGCTGTTTACGGCGTGAGCGGTAGAATGGTGCAGAGCTTAACAGCTCAGTCGGACAGGCTTCGGATAACTCTCGATGATATTCCTTCGGGTATATATATAATACGGATAGCGCGTGAGGTGTTCAAGATAAAACTCTGATGGCAATAAATAATTGTCCTTTGAATAAAATCTAACTATTATCATTATGAAATTAAAAACTCTATTAATCTTTTTATCACTATTCATGGTTACATTGTTGTGGGCTGATCCTGTCTCGCAAAATGTTGCGCGCGAGAAGGCAATCCGTTTTGTCAGTAAATATGGCAAGACAATAGCCCAGAACGCCAAAAATATGTATTATGCATCAGGTAAGGCGCAGGTAAAGAAGATGCCGTATTATGTGTTCAATACAAGTGATAACAATGGCTTCGTGATTGTTTCGGGTGATGACCGTACGGCTGAGATCCTTGCTTACTCGGAGGAAAGTAATTTTGACGCAGGTGATATTCCCGAGAATATGAGTGCATGGCTTAGTTATTATGCAGATGTGATAGGTTCGTTGGAGAAGAATACACCAGTTAAGGCAAAATCAATATATTATGATACACCAATGAATTCATATGGTGCCATTGCGCCACTGCTATCTTGCACTTGGAATCAAGGCAGTCCATATTATGATCGCTGTCCGTTGGTAGAAGGGCGTAGATGCTATACAGGGTGTGTATGTACGGCTGCTGTACAGGTCATGTATTTCCATAAATGGCCTCAGGCGGCTTCAACCAACATTCCGGCTCATTCATTCACATATAATAATATAAGGTATACAGAAAATGAGCTTCCTTCAGTTACATTTGATTGGAACAGCATGAAAGACAGCTATAGTGATGGTGAGACTGGGCAGCCGGCTACGGCTGTTGCTGTACTAATGCAGTATGTAGGACAGGCTATCAAGTCAGGTTATGGTCCTAACGGTACAGGTTCAAGTTTCACGGAAGTAGAGTATGCATTGAAAAACAATTTCGGTTATGACGGTAATATACAGCATCTCTTTCGCTCGAACTATAATACTCAGGCATGGGAAGAAATGATGTGCCGCGAATTGGCAGAGCGCAGGCCTGTACTTTATGCTGGAACGTCGAGTGGTGGCGCACACGCTTTCGTGTGCGATGGTTACGATGGCAACGGACTATTTCATATCAACTGGGGATGGGGCGGTATGTGCAACGGTTACTTCAAACTGTCTGTATTGAATCCTGACGACAACAGTGGTATGGGAGCAAGTAGCTCGAACGATGGTTATTCTATGAATCAGGATGTATTGATTGGCATACAACCGCCGTCAGCTCATACAGACAATCCTGTCGCTACATTCTATTCTGATACTAATTATAACGGTAAGGCAGTAGACTTGCCAGAAGGAGAGTTTAACCTTTCCGCTCTCCAGTCATACGGTATATCAAACGATGATATAGCGTCCCTGAAAGTTAAGACAGGCTTCAAAGTCGTGGTTTACGAGAATGATAACTTTGGAGGAAAGACTAAATCCTACACCGCTTCGATTGATGATATGGGCGTAGAATGGCGTGATGAGGTGTCGTCTATTAAAATTGAACCTTACGGGAAGAGCGGTATGTCTGGCAATTTCAAACTGCAGAATCGCAACAGTGGCAAGTTTCTCGACCTTGACAACAACAGCACTTCCAACAATACCGCCATCGTTCAGTATGACGATGAGGGTGTCGAAGCCTCCCAGACTTGGACACTGACCGAGGTTGACGGTGGCAGGGGTGTGTATTCCATCTGTGCATACGGTAACAAGGGGCGCGGTATGGACGTTGTAGACTGGTCTAAGGACAATGGTGCTCAGGTGCAGCTCTACGACTATTTGGGCAACAATCACCAGCAGTTTATCCTCTATGACCACGGTGATGGTTACTACCAGCTTGTAGCCCGCAATAGCGGCAAGGTAGTCGAGATACCCAGTTCGAGCAAGAACAACGGCGAGTGGATAAAGATTTACGACAACAATGGCAGTGCGACTCAGCAGTGGTCATTGGTAGAGAATACCTGTACTGAAGCCTCTGCGGTTACCCTTTATGTTGACGCCGACTATAAAGGAAAGGCCGTTACGCTCTCCGAGGGCGAGTACTCCCTCAGCCGTCTTGGTCTTTTCAACGTGAAGGACAATGATATGAGTTCTCTGAAGGTTACTCCCGGCTTCAAGGCCATAATTTATGAGGATGACAATTTTGGCGGTATGAGTAAGTCTTATACCTCGTCCACATCTTCTGTAGGTGGAGATTGGAACGACAAGATGTCGTCTATCCGTGTAGAAGTATGCGGTCAATCCGGTCTTGTTGGAGACTATAAACTTCAGAACCGCAACAGCGGTAAGTTTCTCGATCTTGAGAACAACAGCACAGCCAACAATACCGCCATTATCCAGTATGACGATGAGGGTACAGACGCCTCCCAGATATGGGTTCTGACCGAGGTTGAGAGCGGTAAAGGCGTATATTCCATCTGTACATCATCCGCCCGCCGTCAGGGAATGGACGTTGCCGATTGGTCTCGTGCCAACGGTGCTCAGGTTCAAGTTTACGAATATTTGGGCGGCAGAAACCAGCAGTTTATCATTGTCGATAGAGGCGAAGGCTACTATCAGCTTGTGTCCCGTCTCAGCGGCAAGGTAGTAGAGATTCCTAATTCGCGCACGGACAATGGAGAGTGGATAAAGCTCTATGATAACAACGGTACGGCTACCCAACAGTGGAAGTTTATCGAGCCTTCGGTTTATGTTGGTATAGGCAATGTCGGCGGCGTAGCAGGAGTGAACGTATCTCAGAACGGAAATACCATCATAGTGAATGGTGCGAAGGGTAAAAATATTGCTGTTTACGGCGTGAGCGGTATGCTTTTGTATTCCGCTCCGATAGATTCCGATAGCTATTCTATATTGATGAGCGATATGTCGACAGGTGTCTATATTGTGAAGATAGACTCAGTTACCTATAAGATACTCATTAAACGATGAAAAAATCATTTTCTAACTATCAAGAATATTAATTATGAAAAAACCTTGTTTTATTTTACTGTTGGCACTTCTTTGTTGCGTAATGCAGAAAGTCACTGCGCAGAATATTCCAATTGAAATTGTAAACAACTCGGTATTTCCTGATGACAAAGTATATGTCGCTATCATCGGAAAGAAAGTAAGCGATGATACACCTATATATTACGACCTCGCAAGTAATAACGCGGGCGATGCTTCGCTCAAAGCTTTGACTACTGATCTCAACACCCTGCATAAAGAAGGAGGAGACAGAGGTTATGCTAATGTGTTCACCACGCTCGACAGAATAAAGAACAATACCGTATACGTAGACAAAACTCATGCCTGCCGTATGTTCTTCGGGTTCAACTCGCCACTTTATCTCCATGTAAACGATAATAACGGAGGATATGCCGGAGCCGATATGCAGAATCCTACCGACCCCAATATTGACGTGCGTTGGGAACTGATAGAGTTCACTTACGACCGGTATGGTGTGATGTTCATCAATACAACACGTGTGGACGCATTCCAATATCCTATGGGACTTGAACTCTACGGTAACGCTGCGGCTGGTGCCAACAACCCATATACCAAGCGTGGTGAGGTAAATACCTATGAGGAGATTATCAATCGCTGGCGTGCGGAGAACGGAGGTAATATCTTCTCCAACTGTCTGAAGAACAAGATAACAAAGGATAATCTTGGCGGAATCATCATGCAACCGTCTAAAGTGGGTGAGGTGAAGAATCAGGGCTATTTCGATGAATATATCAACCGTATATGGAGAGAGTTCAGCTCAAAGGACATATATGTGGATATGGGCGATCAGTTAGGATTCTGGCGTGGCAGAGTGAATGGCAATAACTTCGTTCTGACAAGCGAAGCTGGTCCACGCAAGGGGCAGACTGCCGTTGTTGGTAAGCCGACAACCATTGATGTGATAGAAGGCGCGGGCGAATTTGCAAGATTCAATGGCAATGATGCCGACCTGCCCGTACAGGCGATGTTCTGCGGAGCGATGAATCGTGGCGTGATAAGGACAAATCTTGCAAGCGGCGAGTTGCAGCGCTGGGGCGATACCGGAAGTTTCTTCAAAACCGATATATGCAACCCTTACGTGAAATTCTTCCATAAGACAGATATCAGCCATGATGGCTATACTTACGCATTTGCTTATGATGACACTTTCGACCAAAGTGCGACGTGTGCTACCAGTTATCCAGAACGTGCGGTGGTTACACTCGGAGGCTTTTGCGGCCAAACAGATCCGATAACCCCACAGCCTGAGATTTCTGCCGCACCTAAACCCGTACATCCGGCAGCCAATGTGAAATCGGTCTACAGCGACAGTTACACCTCGCTCGTCCCTGGTATGTTTATAGGCTCTTGGTCGCAACAGACTGCGACTCAGGAGATAGTCCTCGATGGCGATAAAGCATTAAAAAATACAAATTTCAACTATGTAGGAATAGAATTCGGCGGTGGCGAGATTAATGCGCCTGATATGGAATACATTCATCTTGATGTTTATCCGCTTTCTTCTTTTACGTTGAACGTTTATCCGATATGCTACAACAACGATGAGAGCGTCAATGATTTATTGAAGAAACCGATATCTCTTACAGCCAACCAATGGAACTCTGTAGATATTCCAATGACTGATTTCAGCGGTCTTAACTCTTCGCGGATATTCCAGTTTAAGTTTGATAACGGTAATGGTGAGACATTCTATCTCGACAACTTATATTTCTATAAGAATGGTTTGCCTGACGGAATAAACGCCATTGAGGCGGCTGTACAGAACACTGGGACTTGGTATAACCTGTGGGGACAGAGGCAGAGCGGTGACGCTGCTTCGTTGCCAAAGGGCGTGTATATTCACAACGGGAAGAAAATACTGGTTAAATAATGCGTGGAAAGCACGGCACTTACTTAATACGGCGTGAGTTATAGGTTATTCTCATTGCTTTGGGAAAGCAAAGGAACTCCTGTTAATATTCAAACATAATGTAAAAGCAAAAACGCGAAAATTTCTTCTATTTGAGGCTCTTTCGAAGAAATTTTCGCGTTTTTAATCATTATGATAATGAAGTGCGATGCGATTGCTATTTTTTTTATGAACAAAAGGGATATAAATATGATAAGACTGAATATTCTTCTAAAGATAATTCCGTGTGTGGTGTTGTCGCTACCGGCATTTGCCGTAGTCTCTGCACAAAAGGCCCATATCTACACAACTACGGAAGACGGCACTAAATTGTTGTCGGAAACGGTGATGAACACAACGATTGGTAGCCCGACGACAAATTATGTGCGTATTAATGCCGCCAAGAACTATCAGATGATAGATGGTTTCGGATTCGCTCTTACAGGTGGTTCATGTTATAATCTAATGAGAATGAGTGCGGAAGAGCGTGCCACGTTACTTACGAAGATTTTCTCCGAGAGCCGAGGCTATGGCGCAAGCTATGTGCGTATAAGTATTGGATGCAGTGATTTCTCACGGTCGCGCTACACTCTTTGTGACACAAAAGGAATAGAACATTTTGCTCTTCAGAGTGAAGAAACAGACTATGTGATACCCGTTTTGAGGGAGGTTATGGCGATAAACCCAAAACTGAAGGTTATAGCTGCGCCGTGGACTGCGCCACGATGGATGAAGGTGAGCGACAAGAACGGCTCTGTTCCGTATGACAATTATGTGGGTGGACATCTCAATAAGGCTTATTATGCCGATTATGCTGAGTATTTCGTGAGGTTCGTGAAGGCTATGAGGGACAACGGTATCACCATCAATGCCGTGACTTCTCAGAACGAACCTGGTAATGGTGCAAATGAAGGAGGAGCTATGCTTATGGACGCTGACGAGGAGGCTGCTTTTGTTAGAGTCCTCGCGTCGGCTTTCCACAATGCCGGATTGAATACAAATATATATGTGTTCGATCATAATTTTGATAATGAACAACACGCTGAGCAGGTTATTTCTTATCTGAAATCATCGTCATTTCTTGGTGACGACCTTGTGTCGGGTGCCGCATTTCATAATTATGGTGGTGATCCGGCAGCTATGGCGACATTCCACAACAATACTGGAAAGACTGCTATATATACCGAGACAAGTATCGGTACGTGGAATGATGGGCGCAATCTGAACGGGAAACTATGTGGGGAGTTCAATTGGTCGGGACTGCGCGCGTTGCAGAATTATTGCAGCGGATTTATCGCATGGAATCTGATACTCGACTATAGTGGCAGACCGACCACATTGTCCAATAGTTCTGTGTATGGAAATATAGAGATTAATCCCTCAGACTATTCGCTTGCGTCGGTACGCTATAACCGTGATTACTATATAGTATGCCAACTATCAGCGGTTATCCGTCCTGGAGCAGTGAGGTGTGATTATATGGATAATGGTGTGCCAAGAGATGATTGGGATCTTAATTATGTTGCGTTGAAGAATCTGGATGGCACCATAGCCTTTGTTATCAGCAACAAAACATCTACAAGCAGACATATAAATCTTGCCTCGGACGGCGAGTATGTGAATGTTAGCATACCGGCAAAGAGTGTTGTCTCTGTTCTCTTGGGCGATACAGAACAAGGCTCTTTGGCATTTGACGGTGTGCGGATGACACCTTCCGATGATTGGAAGAGTTTTTCTGTAAATGTATATCTCGAAAGAGGAAAAACCTATACGGCGACAGGTGATGATGCCTTCTTGGCGGCAGATTTCTATGAGGATCCTGACTTTTTTGTTAAATCAGGTGGCGGCCGCTTCACGTTCTTGGCTCTCAGTGGTTATTATAACATCAAGTTTGTGCCGGAAACGAAGAGTTTCCGTATATATGCCATCAGTGAGAATGGTAATCCGTTGAGCCTTAATGACGATGGAACCGGGGCGTTGTGGGCTATCGGCAGTGAAGGATTGCATAAACCATTATATGGCTATATAAGCAATCAAGGCTGGTGGACAGATACAGACCATGCTACGTGTCTTGCTCCAGTGGACAATAGGAAATATCAAATGACACTTACGATAGGCCGGCAGCTTAAAGCTGACAATGTAGATTTCAAGTTCTTCGGACAAGCGGGATGGGGTACTGAGCTTAGTCCTGTCAGTGACTACAAGATTTCTTCTGCGAGTAATGCTTTTCTAATAGGAAATAAAGCGGTAAACGGTCATGATGACGGCAATGTGTATGTGGCTGACGGCGTAACGTTGCAGGATGGCAAGACATACCGTTTCACAGTTGATATGTCTGTCCCTTCATGCCCAGTTATGTATGTAGATGACATATCGACAGGCATAAGTCTGCCTGCGGCGGATGCAGAAAAGCATTCTGTCCGATGGTTTACGCTTTCGGGAGTTGGGGTTGACAAACCACGTTCTAAGGGCGTTTATATCTGTAATGGCAGGAAAATTATGATAAAGATAAAATAGTGATAAAGTGACATGTATGAAAAAGGGGCATATAAAGCGGGTTGTGCTTTATATGCCCCTTCCTTATTAAATGTAATTATTGTATTACAATCTTAATGTTCCTCTCCGCACGTGTTCCCTTTGTGTCTGTTGCGCTGATGTTTGCGATGTAAATGCCTTTGGACAGGCCGTCCGTTGAAGGCACCTGATGTATCGTTCCGTCGGCGGTGAGACCGGTGAAGTGGGCTGTTTGCGTTCCCGACACATTATATATAGATAATGTGCCGTCGCTCCACGAGCCGGGTATGGCGTAAGAGAACATTGATGTGGCAGGCGAATACTCCAGCGTCAGGGCGGAGTTGCTGTTCGAAATATCCTCGATACCGGTTGCCGATGAGGCTATGAGCAGCGATGTCTGCCTGTCGTCCGACCGTACCTCGGCTTTCAGATAGAGGGTGTTGTCGGGTGAAAGGTAGTAGACGCCCTTGTCTGCCGCATCAAACTCAGCCTTGCTTGAAACCTTTGCAAGGCTTGAGGTCTGCGCCGCAACGTTCTGCTCCACATGGTTTATATTGTTAGTATATCCCGGAACAGTGAAGGTATAGACCCGCGATGAAGGCATACCTGCATAGCCTTGTCCTTCGTTGGTGACGGAGATGGTGTGTCCCGAAGCAGAACCGGACCCCTCGAAGCGTGTGATGGCGTATGCACCGTCTGTGAGCGAGGTCGTGGACTGATGGTCGTCGTCAAAGAACATTGAGGTAACGGTCTGGTTGTTGTCATCCATAAGATATGTTACCGACAGCCGGGAGTTGTCTATTTCGTTTGTATTTGTAAACGTGGGTTGCGAGAATCGCGCGATGAAAGACCCTTTGCGGCCGAAGTGCGGCAGAGTTTCTAATGGTGCGCTGTAATCAATTGTTGTCCCGCCGTTGTATGTCTTGGTGAGGTCATTGAGGTCAACCCATTTCCCAGAGGGGAATGTTATCTTGCGCGAAGAGCTGTTGTCCAGTACCGGAGCGACGAGAATATCGCGTCCCCAAAGGTATTCATCAATGCTGTTGCGCAGAGTGCTGTTGTCTGTATCGTAGAAATTTACCGGTCGTGCGAGCGGTGTTCCCTTTGTGGCGTTCTCGTATGCGAGGGTATAGGTGTAAGGCAGGTAACTGTATCTCATGTTGATATAGTTCCTGACATCGTTTAGCACAGAGGCGTAGCAGTTGTTGTAAGGCTCAGGCAGATATGTGGAGTGTGTTCTCATCATAGGAGAGAATACAGCCATCTCAATCCAGCGCAGGTACAGGCTTGGGTTGGTGTAGTTGTTGTCTACGGAGAAACCGCCCACGTCGGATCCCATATAGCCTATGCCCGACATTCCCGCACTCACCAATGCCGGCACTTGCGCCTGCAGTCCTGCCCAACTTCGTTTAATATCTCCTGTCCACGGGAATACGGAGTAGCGTTGCATACCCGATGTCCCGGCGCGTGGCATCAGGAACGGACGCACATTGGGGAAGTCCTCCTTGAGTCCGCGGTAGACGCGTTCAATCCATAGGTTGCCGAATTCGTTGTGCACCTGCTCCACGGTTCCGCCCTTATGGTGTGAGTCACCGTCGTGCCTCTCCGGTTCGCCGAGGTCGAGCCACCATCCGCCGACGCCCTCTTCGGTTCTCGCCTTATAGAACTGCCACATCCAGTCCATCGCCTCGGGGTTGGTGGCGTCTATCAGGCCTACCTTGTTTGCGCCGAGCCATCCCATGTCTGCCACGTCCTCATCGGCGAAATAGCCTTTCTGACGGAGCGGCTCGTAGTTCACGGTGTTGGAAGTGAAGAACGGTTCGGTGATGCAGATGGTCTTTACGCCCTGCCGGCTGAAGTTGGAGAGCATCTCCTGCGGGTTGTTCCACTTCGCTTTATACCAGTCGAGATTTCCCATTCCCGAGTTCTCCGCGCCCTGCCAGTATAGGTCGAAGACGATAGCATCGATGGGCAGACTGGCTGCCTTTATGGAGTTTATCACCCCTTCGGCTTCCTGTCTTGTCCTGTATCCGTATCGGGAAGTCATGTATCCTAATGCCCAGTAAGGCGGCAACTCCTGTCTTCCGGTGAGGAAAGTGTAGTTTTCCAGCACCGACTCCATAGTCCCGTCTCCTCCGATATAATAATATGATATTGGATTTAGGCTTCCCGACTGGTATGAAGTGCCTGCCGCCGATGGCTGAAGCGTGGCGTTGCGGTAGTGGTCGTCGAAGAGAATGCCGTATCCCGATGCGGAGACGATGAACGGAACGCAGATGTTATGCGGTGCTGACCATGTGTTGTCCCAGCCGCCGGTCTGCGTGTTGTTCATCACAAGCGACCTGCCTTCGAGGTTTGTTGCCTGTCCGTTGTAGCCTGCTCCGTAGAAGGCAGCGTCGCCCATTCCCGCGAACAAGGCGCGGCGCGGTACGGAACTATTGTCCAGTCCGCCGTTCTCCTCGAGCCTGACGTTGCCGTCCTTGTCAAGGAAAGCCAGTCCGCAGTTATTTTTCGACATCCTTACCATAGCCTCGCCTGTCTTCATATACAGGCAGTTTTGGTCTTCGCTGACGCTGAAACTACATTCGGGCTGTGCGCTTACAGTTATCGACGTGCGTTCGCCGGTGTTGTCTCCGTTGGCTTGTGTGAATACCTTGAACACATATTTATTATATGGCGTGATGACAAGAGTGCCGTTCTCTGCCTTCACCGTGAGAGCCTCTGCATCGTAGGAGTGGGATATGTATTTGCCCAAAGTGCTGTTGTCTCTGCTCAGTTGGACGATTATGTCGCTTCTGTCTGCGTTTCTTCCCGTTTTGCTCGCATCGCTGTTTCTCATCACGAAGGCCAGTGCGGTGGCTTTCTCGCCGTCGTTCATGCCGAAATACGATTTGGGAGTCAGCCGTAGGGTATAGATGTCCGGGTCTGAGGCAGATCTCGTGAGCTTGTATTTTGCATCGTTGTCGCACCATCCGGAGGAATGTTTCCAGTCTGCGGAGGATGCGCTTTCAGTGGTAAGCACGCCGATGTGGCAGTACACGTCACCCGTGTATCCTTTCAGTTCCGCGTTTCCACGGGCCGCGTTATAATAAACTGTAATCTCGTCGTCTTGGGTTGCGCCTTTCGGTTCATACCAGCACAGCCGTGGATCATCTGATGTCTGTGCTGCCAAAGTGTTGACAATGAGCGTAAAGGCGAATAATAGTATTTTGCTGCTGAAATTCAAATTCATCTGAGTGATTAGGTTATATGAGTTTTAAAAATTGTATGTTTGTATCTGACTTTTCCTTTGATGTCGTGGAGTCGAAAGGCAGATGAATAATAAAAGCGACTTTAATAAGTCGCTTTTAATAATTTTGTATAATCATTATAGGTTATTTTACTGCGTCAGCGAGCTCTGCGCCAGCCTTAAACTTAGCAACCTTCTTAGCTGCGATAGTGATTTTCTGCTTTGTTGCAGGGTTGATACCCTCGCGTGCCGGACGTTCTGATACTGCAAATGTACCGAAGCCGATGAGCTGTACTTTGTCGCCATTAACGAGAGCGTTCTTGATAGCCTCTACTGTAGCGTCTAATGCTTTCTTTGAATCAGCTTTGCTAAGGCCTGCACCTGCTGCGATTGCGTCGATTAATTCTGTCTTGTTCATATTTTTCTATATTTAATGATTAAAAAATTGATATGTTTCGGTTTTTACAAGGCAAATATATAAGAATAGTTTTACAAATCAAACAAAAAATAAAAAAAAATGAAGAAATTAGCCTAAAAAACTCGTATTAACGCGGTTTTGGGGCTGTTGGCGGGATTTTTTTTCGTACTTTTGCCCTGTATTAATTAAAAATAGTCTTTTTATGCGCAATATACCGCCAATAACAAAGAATCTGCTTATCATCAACGTGATAATGTTTCTTGCCACAGAAGTGCTTAAGAGAACGGGCATTGACCTTTCCAATGTCTTGGGCTTGCATTTCTTTATGGCGAAGGACTTCGGCATCTATCAGTTGTTCACATATATGTTCATGCACGCGGGACTCACTCACCTCTTTTTTAATATGTTCGCGTTGTGGATGTTCGGATGCGTGGTGGAAGGAGTATGGGGGGCGAAGAAGTTCCTGTTCTATTATCTCCTGTGCGGCGTGGGAGCCGGACTGATGCAGGAGGGTGCGCAGTTTGTGAACTATGCCATGCAGGGATATGCGGCATACGACACTATCATGGTGAATGGAAGAATCATGCTTATGCCCGAATACCTGAACTTGTGGACAACGGTGGGAGCTTCGGGAGCCGTCTATGCCATATTGCTCGCCTTCGGAATGATATTTCCCGAGGAACGCATCTTTATCTTCCCGCTGCCTATTCCGATAAAGGCCAAGTGGTTTGTGATGATATATGTGGCTATCGAACTGTTCTCGGCTATCGGCAGCACGGGCGACGGTGTGGCTCATGTGGCGCATCTTGGCGGTATGCTTTTCGGCTTCCTGCTCATAAAGTACTGGAAAAGCCACCCTTATGGAGGGGCGGGCGACTTCGGTATGGCGCGCGGAAGGCAGTTCTTCGACCGTATGCATAGCAACTGGGAACAGCACCGTTTCCATACGACGGCGGGCAAGGCTTCGAAGCAAAACAACGATGTGCGGACAGAAAGCGATTGGGACTATAACGCCCGGAAGAAGGCAGAGCAGGACGAGATTGACCGTATTCTGGACAAGATACGCAAGAGCGGTTATGACAGTCTGACGCGGGAGGAGAAGCAACGGTTGTTTGACAGTAGCCGTAAATAAAGCGTGGTGATGGGCAAAAGGTTAAAATCATTTACGCTGAAGATGATAGGTGGGGCGAATGTCGCCACGGTTATCATTATGTTATTAATCGGTTATTCGGGTAATATCAATCCGGCGGAGCATCCTACGATAGCTTCCGTGGGTTTGTTTTTTCCTATCTTCCTCGTAATCAACCTGTTGTTTCTCGTATTCTGGATTCTGTTCTATTGGCGCGGGGCTTTGATTCCGATACTCGGCTACATCGTCGCGTATGTGCCGGTGCGCACATATATACCTTTTAATTACCCGTCGACTCCGCCCGAAGGAGCCATCAAGGTGCTTTCCTTTAACGTCTATAATTTTGCGGTTGCTGACGGTGGGCGCGGCTTGGACAATGGAATCGTGGACTATATCCTAAACAGCGGTGCCGATATCGTATGCTTGCAGGAGGCTGCCATGCACGTATTGGACCTTGAAGAGGTCGCTCCGGTACTGAAAAAGGAATATCCCCACAGTATCGTTTATGGAGCCGACTCCAACCAGGACTGCCTTTCCATCTTCACAAAGTACCCCATTCTGCGCGCCGAACGCATCAAATACGACTCGGATTCCAATCTTAGTCTTGCTTATTACCTCAATATTGACGGTGAGGAAGTGCTTGTGGTGAACAATCACTTCGAGTCCAACAAGCTTAATCAGGAGGATAAGGACAAGTTCAAGAGTATAGTTAAGGGCAAGATGGATAACGATTCGGTACGCACCGAGTCGAAATTGCTGCTCGGAAAACTCTCCGGCGCTGTCAAGGTGCGCGCTCCTCAGGTGCAGAAAGTGGCCGACTACATCGAGAAAACACGTAAAGAGCGTGGTATCAGTGCAATAGTGTGCGGCGATTTCAACGACACCCCCATTTCATTCTCGCATAAGAAACTGTCCGAAAACCTCACGGATTGCTACGTGGCAAGCGGCAACGGCCCGGGTTTTTCCTATCATCGGGCCGGTATGTTTGTGCGTATCGACAACATCTTCTGCTCCGAAGAATGGCAGCCTTATGCCGCCGAGGTCGATGATAAAATAACATTGTCTGACCATTATCCTATAATTTGTTGGCTAAAATACCAATCTAACCCTAAATAAAACGTCTTAAATTTTCCAAAGTGTGAAAAAATCGTTATCTTTGCACACTATTGAAATCTAAAATCAAATAATAAAATAAAAAATGCAAAACAAAGGATTAGTAATTTGTGTAGCCGTCATGCTGACGCTCGCAAGTATCTTCTACCTCTCGTTCTCGGTAGCAACAAGCTACTATGACAAACAGGCAGCTAAGATTGAAGACCCTATTGCGCAGCAGGATTACAAGGATTCTGTCAAGTATTTGGGTATTTACTCTTACCAGAAGTGCTTGGAGACTCAGATAGGTCTCGGACTTGACCTTAAAGGCGGTATGAATGTCATCCTTGAAGTGTCTGTGCCTGACGTTATCGAAGTGCTCGCCGACCACAAGAATGACCCAATTTTCGTTAAGTCATTAAAGGAGGCGCGTCAGCAGGAAGAGACAAGTCAGAGCGACTTTATATCTCTTTTCATCGACGCCTACAAGAAGAACTCCAACGGCGGACGCCTCGCGACAGTGTTTGCAACACAGCAGCTTAAGGGCAAGGTAAGCACTCAGAGTTCTGACAGTGAAGTCGAGAAGGTGCTGCGCGAGGAAGTGCAGTCGGCCATCGACAACTCTTTCAACGTTGTGCGCAACCGTATCGACAAGTTCGGAGTAGTTCAGCCTAACATCCAGAAGCTCGAAGGACAGGAAGGACGCATCATGGTTGAGATGCCGGGTATCCGCGAACCGGAGCGTATGCGTAAGCTCTTGCAGGGTAGCGCAAACCTCGAGTTCTGGGAGACATACAACAATCAGGAAGTGCAGCCGTATCTCGTGCAGCTCGACCAGCATCTCGCTAACGGCGATACAAAGATTGACACCGTGAAGACCGACTCTGCCAGCGTTGCAGAAGCAAAGCCGGCAGTGGCAGAGGCAAAGGCTGAGCCGTCGAAGCTTCAGCTCAAGGGCAAGGCCGGTGCTGCCAAGACAGAGGCTGAGCAGATTGCCGAGGCTAAGAAGCACAACCCACTTCTCGCCGTACTCCAGACCATTCCGGGCGAGAGCCTGAGCCTCGTGGGCTACGCTCACGTTCGTGATACAGCCGACATCAACAAGATGTTGCATTCACAGTTGGCTAAGCAGATTCTTCCGGCAGACTTGAAACTCCTTTGGAGTGCTAAGCCGGCAGACGGCGTAAACAACAAGAACGTTTACGAGCTTCACGCTCTTAAGATTACAACATCCGACGGTCGCGCTCCGATGGAAGGCGACGTGGTGACAGACGCAAAGGATCAGTTCGACCAGTTCGGCCGTCCTGAGGTGAGCATGACGATGAACAGCGACGGCGCACGCCAGTGGGCACAGCTCACTAAGGCCAATATCGGCAAGGCTGTGGCTATCGTTCTCGACGGCGTTGTGTACTCTGCACCTCGCGTTAATCAGGAGATTGACGGCGGACAGTCATCAATCAGCGGTAGCTTCACTATCGAAGACACCAAAGACTTGGCCAATACGCTGAAATCAGGACGTATGCCGGCTCCTGCACGCATCGTACAGGAAGAGGTCGTAGGTCCTACTCTCGGTGCACAGTCAATCCAGCAGGGAATCATTTCATTTGTGATTGCATTCGTAATCCTTATGATTTACATGGTTGTGATGTACAACTTCATACCGGGTATGCTTGCAAACATCGCCCTTATCTTCAACCTCTTCTTCACATTGGGTATTCTCGCCAGCTTCCAGTCGGCTCTCACCATGCCGGGTATCGCCGGTATCGTGCTGACACTTGGTACGGCTGTGGATGCCAACGTGCTTATCTACGAGCGTATTCGTGAGGAGATGCGTGCCGGAAAGGGTATGAAACAGGCTGTAAGTGAGGGTTATGGAAATGCATTCTCGGCTATCTTCGACTCAAACTTCACATCGCTTATCACCGGTGTTATCTTGCTTGTGACCGGTACAGGACCAATCCGCGGTTTCGCGACCACATGGATTATCGGTATCATCTGCTCGTTCTTCACAGCAGTATTCCTCACACGTCTTGTATATGAGAACCGTCTGAAGAAAGATAAGTGGCTCAACCTGAAGTTCTATACAGGATTGTCCAAGAACCTTATGCAGAACACCAAGATTTCGTTCATGGGTATGTACAAGAAGAGCTTCACCATCGTGGGTGCTGCAATCGTAGTATTCTGCATCAGCTTCTTCTTACGCGGACTCAGCCGAAGCATCGACTTCACCGGTGGACGCAACTATGTAGTAACATTGTCTGCGGCACATGAGGTTGAGGACGTGCGTGCAGCATTGAACGGAGCTTTTGTAAACACTAAGGGTGAGGATGCCGGTAAGGTGGCAAACACAAGCGTCATAGCTCTCGGAACAGACGGAAAGACAGTGCGTGTGTCTACCAACTACAACATTGAGTCGAACGATCCGTTGGAGGACGACCGCGCCGAGACAATACTCTACAACGCATTGAAGAAGGCAAACCTCGTATCACAGTCGAGCGTTGAGGCCTTCAAGAATCCGGACATCCGTCAAGGTGGCTCTATCATCAGTTCTGCGAAGGTTGGTCCTTCGGTGGCTAAGGACATCACACAGGGTGCTGTCATAAGTGTCATCCTGGCGTTGGTATTCATCTTCCTGTATATTTTGTTGCGCTTCCGCAATATCGGATTCTCTTTCGGTTCGCTCGTTGCGTTGGCTTGCGACACATTGATAGTAATCGGATGCTACTCGCTCTTCTGGGGAATTGCGCCGTTCTCTCTCGAGATCGACCAGACCTTCATCGGCGCCATCCTTACCGTTATCGGTTATTCTATAAATGATAAGGTGGTAGTCTTCGACCGTATCCGTGAGAATATGCGCTTACATCCGAAGCAGGATATGCAGACTCTGTTCAACAACTCTATCAATCAGACATTGGCACGTACCTTCAACACCTCGTTCTCTACGCTCATCGTGTTGCTTAGCATCTTCATCCTCGGTGGTGACAGTATCCGCAGCTTCGCGTTTGCGATGATTCTCGGTGTCGTATTCGGTACATTGTCTTCAATCTTCATCGCTTCTCCTGTGGCTTACCTCGTGTTGGGCCGCAAGATTAAGGCAGCTGATGCAGAAGAGAAATAAACTCTGATAAAAACGTAATATCATAGAAACCGTAGGCGGGTTCAAGGCATTCAGTGCTTTGAACCCGCTTTTTTGTGGCTTGTGTATGGGGAAATGTTGACTCACCCGATAAATCTTGGGGGGCATCGGAACGACAGATATAATCTGTCCACGGTATTTTCCCGTTGAGCCGAAATGTTCTGAAAGTGGCAAGATATGTCGGATATATAAGAAAAGGGGTTGCACCGCAATCGGCGCAACCCCTTATATCTATATATGCATTACTAATGCAATCAGTGCTTTACCTTAACGGCTGCACCATTAATCATCACGACATATACCTGTCCTGTAGGAGCGGAAATCTTCATAACGTCCTTAGATGCAGTCATCTGTGCTACAGACATTCCGTTGACAGTATATACCTTGACAACATCGCCGGCCTTGAGATTCTCTATCTGAATGAATCCGTCAACATTAGATATTGTATAATCATGGTTTTCTACAGAAACAATACCGGTAGTCTCAACGACATCCACCTCATGAGCGAACTCATAAGTAGCGATGAGTGAAGACTCCTCGGCCACCTTCTTAAGGGTATATGCGTTGTCCACAACATCAGCGGTAACATCCTTGCCGTTGAGAGTAAGACTTGCGAGCGTCCAGTCGGCAGCAGGCTGCAATGATACGGTAGCGTCGCGGCCTTCGAGCACCTCGAAAGAAGTCTTTGCAAAGTTCACGAGTTCCACGTTAATCTTCTGCTTTGGCATCTTCACCACCTGATACTCTATCTCCATATAGCGGTTGAAATCAGCATCATACCCTGAACCGATGGCAAAAGTGGCACGCGGAACGCAGAGAGTATACTTGCCCAGCTCTGTGATAGCCTTGTCGAGATTGAACGTCATCTTCACAGCCTTATAGTCGCCCATTGGCAATGTGCTGATGTCGCGTCCCTGAGCGTCATACTGCACCTGAGAATTAAGGTCGGCTGTTGCTACTGTCTCGCCATTCTCGTTTACAACGTATGGTTTGCCTGTGCCATTAAAGCCGACACCTCTTGTCTCGTTAACAGTAAATTCATAAAGTTCCTCTATCATACCTGTAGCAGGAAGGATGCTTACTGCCGGCCAAGTGAGGTAGCATCCATAATATGCAGTAGTGTAAGAACCGGCCTCAACGCCGTTAGTTCCCTCAACTACACGTCCGTTAGCATCCTTTGCAGAAATCATGAACATATATTCAGCTGCGGCGCTTTTCCAGAACGAACCCGGATATATGGTCCATATTGTCTTGTCTGCGTTTGGCTTAATATCGGTGAACGTATACGTTGAAGCACCTTGTCCGCCTTCAGACGCTGTACATTTCACACTTTCTACAGGAGCCGAGAATGTGACAACGATAGGAGTTGTGACGTCTGAGATTTCAGCAGTAGGTGTTGAGATGTCTGAACCCTGTCGTGTAGTCGGAGTTATCGATACGATCTTAGCTTCACTAAACTTATAAGGCTCTGATGTACCTGTGAATTTAACCTCTACCGGTCCCCAAACCTTGTTGGCCGGGTTGTTGGCATTGTTAGAACTGTAACCGGTTATGACCGCAGTGTATTCGGTGTCTATAAAGAATTTGTTGACAGACTTGCCTGCAACAACTGTCTTATACTTACCTTTAGCAGGATCCACCTCAATATTTTTATTATACTGATTGTCATAAATCTCCATCCTGCGGATAGTGTTGCCGTCTTTATCATTGAATGCCAATGTGAGCATCACAGCCTCAGGAATGGGATTGATGTTTATTACAATCGGGTCTCCGCTCGTTATCTGATCGAGAGCAGGATTTTCCGCAAGCATATTAGAGGTCTTCACAGTGAAGCTTGTCAGCTCCAACAGGGTCTCGTCACCGCCACCCTGCTCATTACTGTTGGTATAAGTCCAGACAAAGTCGGCAGCCTCATTGCTTTCACCGTTGAGAGTCAGGAAACCTGCCGGCACATGAAGAGTATAGACCCCCGACTCTGTGATCTCCTCATTGCTGATCTTAACAATGATGTCATTGCCATATTCCTTTTCATAGAACATCGAGTTGATCTCTATATCCTTACTATACCCTTTATCGGAAGTAAGAGACAAGGTAGAGCCTGCAACGGTCGCGCCATACTCAGCCATAGTGATGTTGATGTTCGGGAATTTTGTCGCGTTCTCAAACGAGCCATTGGGTGCGACTTTAACCGTTGCGCCATCAGCGGTGCTATTCATAGCATTTACCGTAAAGTTAACGGCAGCTTGAACAGGGGAAGCAGAAGCCAATAGGGCTACCGCAACCACAAAAAGGTTGTAAAAAAACTTTCTCATAGGAAAATAAAATTTTAATGTATGTATAATGATTAAACATTGCAAATATAATATAAATATTTCATATTCACAATAAAAATACTTATTTATATATATATAGGTATATGCCAGGGTTCATCCGATAAATGCAGGGAGACACCCGGTTTCGGCCGAACAGCATAGTACTATGGCGCAGTACTTGAGTAATTCGGGCGCAGTACTCGAGTAATTCGGGTGTAGTACTCAAGTAATCGGGGCTTGAATACTCAAGTAATTTGGGCGTAGTACTCGAGTAATTCAGCCTTAAATACTTTGAGAATGGATGCAAAACGGATTATGATTGCCGTCTCCGTGCCCTCTATGCTTTCAGGTATATGCTCTGACTTTGTAATGACATATAAATCTCCGTGTCCGCTATGCCTCTGTGGTGAACGTAATCCCTCCGGATTTATCGGTTGAGCCGAACTCACGGTATATATAATGAGTCCGACGGCGTTGTGGCAACGCAGTCAAAGAGATATAAGAATGAGTGTAGGATTTACATTATCAGGAGTGTGGTCTCATCGGGAATCGAACCCGAATCTAATCTTTAGGAGAGACTTATTCTATCCATTGAACTATGAGACCCCATGCCGTTGTTGCGGACTTTGCGTCAAGAAAAGGCGCATTACGGTTGGCAAAGGTACGGCTTTTCGGGTTAATCGCAAAATAAATATATTGATTTTTTGTGCCAATAGGATTAAACTTTCGCATTTCGGCATAGTCAAAAGCATAGTATGAATAGGTTAATAGCAGTTTGCCTGCTCGTTGTCGGAGCGATAACGGCAGTAGCACAAGGTACAGTTAAGGGAAAAGTGTTGTCGAAAAGCACTAACGAACCGCTGGAATTTATTAATGTCACGGTGATGCACAAAGGACAGACGAAGATTCTGAAAGGTGCTATTACTGATATGTCGGGTAACTTTAATATTGTCGGACTGCCCAATGGCAGTTACGACATGAATGTGTCGTTCATGGGATATAAGACCGCGAAGCGCAGTTTCGTTATCTCCAACGAGGCTAAATCGAAGAATTTCGCGGTGATATATCTTGCCGATGATGCCCACACGCTGAGCGAAGTGACCGTGACGGGGCAGCGTTCGGAGATGAAGCTGGAGGTGGATAGGAAGTCGTTCAGCGTGGACCAGCAGATTTCCAACGCCGGAGGCTCGGCCAGCGAGGCTCTGGAGAATATCCCGTCGGTGGAGGTTGACAACGACGGTAACGTGTCGTTGCGCGGAAATACGAGCGTTGAGGTGTGGATAAACGGTAAGGCGAGCGGTCTGACATCCGACAACCGCGCCGAGATTCTGCAGCAGTTGCCTGCCGAGAGCATCGACCGCATTGAGGTGATAGACAACCCTTCGGCCAAATTCTCGGCAGAAGGCTCTGCCGGCATTATCAATATCGTGCTGAAGAAAGACCGCAAGGCAGGCTATTACGGTTCGGTTCAGGCTTCGGCCAACACTATGGGAGGAGCGAACACGAGCTTCAATGTCAATTATAACAGTTCGGCTCTCGACGCATACGTGAACGTGGGCTACCGCCACCGTGCCAGCGAGGGTGGGGCATTGAGCCGACAGACTTATACGCATACGAACACATACCAGAACTATGACAGCGAGTCGGACAACCGGGGAAACAACCTTTTCTCGCGTGCCGGACTGACCTGGCACGCCACCAAGAAGGATGACCTGTCGCTCAGCGGTATGATGATGAAGGGAGGGCATAACAGTCTGACCGAGACCCCGTATCATTATGGCACCATCGGCGCGCCGACGGACAACTATATGATGTTCCGCCGCAATTCGGGACGCTTCGGCATGAATATGTTCTACGGCGAGTTCAACTACCGCCACAGCTTCACCGACAGGCATTTCATCGACTTTGTCGTGGGCTATAACAAGTGGAAGGGCGACAATGACAACTATTATCAAGACTCGACGGTGTATTATAACGATGCGGCGCTGCCGACGGACTATTCGTATCAGTACCGCCCGATGCGCATGAGCAGTAACGCATGGGAGGTGAAACTCGACTATGAGAATCCGATTACTGACAGATTTAAGTTGCAGGCGGGATATAACGGCCGTTTCTCTCACGAGAATACGCCGCAGGAGAGCTTCCTTGACGGCAGTTCGTGGAATGGCGACAACGTGGTGGAGGACCGCGCTTATTATAACCGGTTTATCTATGACATGGACCTGCACGCGCTGTATGCGACACTGTCGTATAATATCGGCAAGTTCGGAGTAATGGGTGGACTGCGCGGAGAGTACTGGCGTGTGAACACGGAGAGTTACAGTTGGGAGCAGGAACACGACGCGTCGAAGCGCGAGCCGGCGTTTAAGAAGGATTATTTTGAGCTTTTCCCGAGCCTGTTCCTTTCATATCAGATTACGCCGACACAGCAGTTACAGCTCAATTACACCCGCCGCCTGCGCCGTCCGTGGGGCGGTCAGCTCAATTCCTTTAAGAATACGAGCGATGCGACGGTCATCTCGTATGGTAATCCTGAGCTGACGCCGGAGTTCTCCAACTCATTCTCGCTCAACTATCTGAAGACTTGGACGCAACATTCGCTGCTCGTGAGCGCATACTATCGTCCGACTACTGACGTGATGCAGCGCATTAACTATCAGAGCAGCGAGGACGGGCTGATGTACCAGACCAACTTCAACGTTGCGAAGAGTACGAGCACGGGTCTGGAAATGACGGCAAAGAACAAGCTCTGGCGCATCCTTGACCTTACGACGAGCGCGAATTTCTATTATTATAAGCTCAATGGCTTCGACTTCGACATCGACGGACAGACCGTTTCGGGCGAGGGTAATCATAATTTCACATGGAACGCGCGTATGCAGGCTTCGCTGATGCTGCCTTACGACATCTCTTTTCAGGCCACGGGTCGTTACCGCTCGCGCCAGGTTATCACACAGGGACACAGCGACCCGGGCTATGCCGTAGACTTGGGACTGCGCAAGAGTTTCCTCAACAAGAAATTGGTGCTTGCCGTCAACTGCCGCGATTTGCTCGACTCCCGCAAGCGCAAGAGCTACACTGAGTCTGAGACGTTCACCCGTTATCAGGAGAACTGGCGCGGTGGCCGCCGTGTGAACGTCTCTCTGACATGGAATTTCGGTAACATGAAGCAGAAACGCCGTCCGCAGCAGAACATGGAGAATCAGGAGGAGAGCTTCGGCTCACAGTATAGCGGTTCGGAAATGGAGTAGAAAAACTGATTAAGGATTGGTTAGATACAAAAACGAGAGACGTGTCTGTCGCAATAATGACAGATGCGTCTCTCGTTTTTATTATAATATATGTCCCGTTCGGGTTGTTTTTTCTTATCTGTTTTTGTCCTTCATGTTGGTTTATCCCACTTGTGAACCGGGCTTCACTCCGTCGAGCGTGGTCGTAACGTGCAGGCTGTCGTCTGCGTTCACTGCGGATAGTATCATGCCCTGACTTTCGATGCCCATCATCTTGCGAGGAGCAAAGTTCGCAACAAAGAGTACATCCTTGCCGATAAGCTGCTCCGGCTCGTAATAGGCAGCGATGCCGCTGAGGATGGTGCGGTCGATACCCGAGCCGTCATCGATAGTGAATTTGAGGAGTTTCTTCGACTTCTTCACCTTTTCGCAGTGCTTGATGTGGCCTACGCGAATGTCCAACTTCTCGAAATCCTCAAACGAAACCGTGTCTTTTATGGGCGCAGCCTTGTATGCTGCATCCTCGTTGGCCTTCTTTGTTGCTTCGAGCTTGTCGAGTTGCTGCTGAATAGTCTCGTCGTCGATTTTCTCAAACAGCAGTTCCGGCTCTGCCAACTGATGGCCGGGAGCAATCAGATCGGTCTGTCCGAGACGCTCCCATGATAACGGCGCGAGGTCAGACGTGCCTTCTTCGCCCGCCATTGTTACGTTGAGCATACCGCGGAGCTTCTTGCTTGAGAACGGAAGGAACGGCTCAAAGGCTATGGCAAGGTTGGCAACGAGTTGCAACGAGATATAAAGTATTGTCTCGACACGTTTCGGGTCGGTCTTCCAAACCTTCCACGGCTCACACTCGGTGATGTAACGGTTGCCGATGCGTGCGAGATTCATAGCCTCTTTCTGAGCGTCGCGGAACTTGAACATATCAAGAAGTTCCTCCACCTTAGCCTTTACATCTTTGAATTCCTCGAGAGCCTGCTTGTCAACATCGAGCAGTTCGCCACATTCCGGCACCACTCCGTTCCAGTATTTCTTAGTCAGTTGCAGCGCGCGGTTTACGAAGTTGCCGTACACAGCCACCAGTTCGTTGTTGTTGCGCTCCTGAAAATCCTTCCACGTGAAGTTGTTGTCTTTCGTCTCCGGAGCGTTCGCCGTGAGCACATAGCGCAGCACATCCTGCTTGCCCGGCATATCCACGAGATACTCGTGCAGCCAAACGGCCCAGTTGCGCGATGTCGAAATCTTGTCGTTCTCAAGGTTCAGGAACTCGTTTGCAGGTACGTTGTCGGGCATGATATAGTCTCCATGCGCCTTCATCATCACGGGGAAGATGATGCAGTGGAACACGATGTTGTCCTTGCCGATGAAGTGTACGAGGCGCGTTTCCTTGTCCTGCCACCACTGCTGCCATGTTCCCCACTTTTCAGGGCTCTTATCACAGAGTTCCTTAGTGTTGGAAATGTATCCTATCGGCGCATCGAACCACACGTAAAGCACCTTTCCGTCGGCTCCCTCTACAGGCACGGGGATTCCCCAATCGAGGTCGCGGGTCATCGCGCGGGGTTGTAAATCCATGTCGAGCCAGCTCTTGCACTGTCCGTAAACGTTGGTACGCCACTCCTTGTGATCTTCCAGTATCCATTGCTTCAGCCACTCCTGATACTTGCCTAAGGGCAGATACCAGTTCTTTGTAGGCTTCTTCACGAGCCCGTGGCCGGGATTGTTCTTGTTTGTCGGATTGATAAGCTCGTCCGGCGACAGTGTCGCGCCGCACTTCTCGCATTGGTCTCCGTATGCGCCCTCGGCCCCGCAGCGCGGACAAGTGCCCACGATGTTGCGGTCGGTGAGGAACTCTCCCGTAACCTCATCGCAGTATTGCTCTTCCGTTATCTCGTCCAGTTCGCCCTTGTCGTACAGTTTCCTGAAGAAATCCGATGCGAACTTATGGTGTATGTCGGACGTTGTTCTGCTGTAAATGTCGAACGAAATGCCGAACTCCTCAAACGATTTCTTAATCATTTCGTGGTATCTGTCAACCACTTCCTGCACGGTTATGCCTTCTTTCTTGGCACGGATGGTCACCGGGACACCGTGTTCGTCGGACCCGCCGATAAACACCACATCCTTGTTTTTCAGTCTCAGATACCGCACGTAGATGTCGGCCGGAACGTAAACTCCGGCGAGATGTCCTATATGCACGCCTCCGTTGGCATACGGCAGAGCCGCCGTCACGGTCGTGCGCTTATAATTCTTCTGTTCCATCGTAATCTTCTGCTGTTTTGTTATTTATGTGCAAAAGTACAAATAATTATTGATAATGGTGTCATTATCTTTTTATTTTAATGCTTTCGTTATTTCCTCCATCTTCGCCATGCGCTCGAAGGAGAAGGTTTTGCCGTGCCGGTTCACGTAGTCGAACAATCGGAAGGCCTTGTCCCAAAGCATGAGGCGGTCGGCGCCGAGACGCAGGGAGCCTTCGGCATAGTATAGTTCGGCAAGCATCTCGATGCGGTGGGTGCGCTCGCCTTCATCGTATTGCTCCATCGATGCGAGCGCGTCCTCGGTGGCGGCGGTGTGATAGAACTCGTAATCGCCCACGTATTGGCGGTATAGGTCGCGCAGCATGGCGTCCTTGTCTTCGCCCTCGGGCTTCTGAAGGAACTTGCGCAGTGCGGCAGCGAACTCCTGTATCAGTCGCATGATGTAGTCTTGTTGTAACATAGATATACTTTTTCCTTAGTTTTTCTCCTTGTTGTCTTCGTTGTCCACGGCGCAGACATACTCCCATAGCTTCTTGTAGAATGGGTGACGGGTCATGGTTGGCACGTCGCCGAGGATGATGAGTTTCATCCGCGCCCGTGTTATGGCCACGTTCATGCGGCGGAGGTCCTTCAGGAAACCAATCTGTCCGTCATCGTTGGCGCGCACGAGGGATATGAGTATCACGTCGCGTTCCTGTCCCTGAAAGCCGTCAACGGTGTTTACCGTTATCAGATGACGGTATGGCTTGAAGAACTCGCGCTTCTTTATCAGTCGGCGCAGATACTGCACCTGTGCGCGGTAGGGGGAGATTACGCCCACGTCTATCCGCTCTTCCAATGTGCGTTGCTTGCCAATCTTCGTGAAATACCGCTCCAATGTTGTCAGTGTCAGTTCTGCCTCGTCCTTGTTTATGCGGCCGAAACTCTCGCCTACGAAGGATTCGCGGAAGGGATTAGAGGGTAGGGGTGATGGGGGAGAGGTAAAAGGTAAGGGGTGAGAGGTAAGAGATATGCCTTTATCCGCATCCTTTATGTCGGTATTCTCTAACCTCTCACCTCTTACCTCTAACCCCTTTATCGCCCCACTCGTATCTATCCACGTGATGGGAGTGTCGTAATCGAGTATCCCGCGGAACTTGATTTGCGGCGCACTCTCCACCATTCCGCCATAAAACCAGTCGCTTGAGAAGCGCATTATCTGTTCGTTCATGCGGTATTGCACCTTCAACAGACTCACTACCTCGGGCTTGTTCTCCACTATTCGCTCCATGAGAGTCTTGCCGAGACCGGCCCGCAGCGCAGCGATGCACTTCACCGTAGGCGGTAACTGACAGTGGTCGCCGGCAAAAACGACACGCGACACACGCCTGATGGGTATCCAGCAGGCTGCCTCCAATGCCTGGGCAGCCTCGTCGATGAACAGCGTGCCGAACTTCATTCCGTCCAGTACGTGGCTTGCCGAGCCTACAAGCGTGCAGGCTATGACGCGCGCCTCGCCGAACAGCTCCTGTCTGATGCGAATCTCCAGTTCCGTGGCACGGCTCTTCAGACGGTCCATCTTCTGATGATAGCTCTCCGAGCCGCGCTTGCGCTGGCTGCGCAACTCGCGTATCGCCTTGCGTATGCTCCACAGTTGCGGATAGTCGGGATGCGCCTCGAACCGCCGTTCGTATGTGAACGACAGCATTTTGTCGTTCACCCGCGTCGGATTGCCTATGCGCAGCACGTTGATGCCGCGGTCGACGAGCTTCTCCGAAATCCAGTCTACTGCCATATTGCTCTGCGCGCACACCATCACTTGGCTCTCGCGCATCAGCGTTTCGTTTATCGCCTCGACTAATGTGGTGGTCTTTCCCGTTCCCGGCGGACCGTGTACCACCATCACATCCTTTGCCCTCAGCACCTCGTTCACTGCCTTTTCCTGCGTCGGATTGAGCCACGGGAAACGCATCGGGGCGAAAGAGAACGTCTCGGCTTTCTGCTTAGAGTAGAACAGCTCGCGCAGGTAAGCCAGCCGTCCGTGCTTTGCGTTGATGGCACGGTCGAGCGCGTCGAACATCGTGCGGTATGAAGTTTCGTCGAAATAGAGTTGGCAGCCGATGCTCTCCGTGGAAGATTGCAGTTCCAATATCGGAGCGTTGTCGGGCACCGTCACCACCATGCGGTCGCCGTCCACGTAGCTCACGGTCGCGGTGAAGTTAAAATAGCGCAAGCCCCCCTTCCCCCCGGTGGAAGCAGTCTTGAAGAACACCACGGGTCGTCCGAACTCGAAATTATGTTCTATGTCGCCGTCTTGCGTGCGGAACACCTCAAGTGTCAGTTGGTTCAGCGAGTTATACGCGCTCTTGCCTATGCGCAGCGGAAGCCATGCGTCGCCGCGTTTCACCTTTCGCTGCATTCCTATTGTTTCGGTCTGGCGGCGGAACTCCTCCTTTTCGGAGTAGTATTCCATTTGCAGCAGCAGTTTCTGTTGCTTCAGAGCCTGTATGGATGTGGTTTCAGCCAATTTCTTATTCCTTTTCTTGCTATCCGATATTCTATTTTGTATTTTCGAAAAGCATATAATATTCTTTTTATGCAAAATTACTCGTTTTTTATCAACTAAGGACTGTTCTCGTGATTTTATTTTGTCCGATGCAGTAAAAAATGAGAGGGGACAGCCCCAAAATGCTCTTCTTTATAGAAGGAAATCAGACTATGAAAGCCTACTGTTTTGTAAAGGTTTAAGTTAAAAATCTTTACAATCAAAAATCGATTCTCTCGTACTAACGAACGTTAAATATAGGCTCCGTTACTCATTTTCGGCTGTTTTTCGACCTTAAAAATCCCAACTCAAAACTCAAAATTCGTAACTCAAAATTCTAAAACGGCCTCCGTTGGAAAAAATCGGAAGCGTTTTTCGTCGAAATTTGATGTCTGAAAAAACACGGGAAATTTCCGTTTTTAGCCGATTTAACGTTTGTTAGCTTTCAAAAGTGCCACTTTTAGAGTCCGTTTTAGGCCGTTTTGGAGTGCAACGGAGCCTCCGTTGAAGGCCAAAAGTGGCTCCGTTGCAATGCAAAAGTGGCTCCGTTGCAATTTAACGAGGCTAAAAACGCCTTCTAAAACGCCTGTTTTGGGGTTGAAATGGCATAACTCTCTGGTTGTCAAGGTTTTAGGTTAAAACTGACTAAAACGCCGTATTTTTGCGTTTTTGAGAGCAAGAGAGAGCTTGAAAGAAAAAACATCGATTTTTCAAGGGATATTTATAAAGATTTTTCATGATTCGGATAGGGATTGATTTCATAGTCGTAACGCCCGCAGACTATATTCGCATACTGCCATGCGGGCGCTTTATGTTACGACAAATTATTTAATATATTATGAATTGATTATCCAACATTGTTCAAGTCGACAAACAAACCGTGCTTCTTCCTGCGCTCAATGAGCATATCAAGGAACTGGCGCTCTTTTTTAGGGAAGTTCATACGGCGGAAGAAGATGTTCGGAATGGCCACGCCGATGGAGATGCACAGGATGATGAGCGACGCACGGATGGCGTTGTTCATACCAACCGTCACCTCGCCTACGACACCGTGCATATCTATGAACGAGAACAGGGCGCGATACATCAGCACACCGGGAATCATCGGGATAACGCTCGGAATGGAGATGCAATGGTGCGGAGTGTGTAGCCGGTGCATGGCGCGCGTGGCGATGATACTTATCAGAACGGAGCCGGCCAGCGAGCCGATGGTCGCCCCCCAGTCGAGTCCTATGTTGCCGCTGCTTGCTCCGAGACTGACGAAATTGCGCGTGCAGACGGCTATTATTCCGCCTGTCGCCACTACCCAAAGCAGCCGTTTCGGAATGTTGAATATCATTGAGAATCCCATTGCCGACACTGCCGCGGCGATGGAATACTCTATGTAGTTGTGATGCGGCGTCATCGAGAGGTCGCGCACGAAATTGTCGATGCCGCAAACCTCTATGGCGAAGGCAATGCCGAAGGCCATGGCGAGTACCGCCAGCAGAGTGTTGACGGCGCGGGTGATGCCCACCTGAACATAACCGGAAAGCATATCGTTCACAAAATTTATCAGCGGAACACCCGGAACGATAAACAGTGCGCAGGCCATGAGCGGATGCCACGGTGTGTCGGACACCATGAACGAAGGCATGGCAGATGCTATGCCGCTGGTCTCGGACAGCAGACCGAAGAGCCAGGCTATCAGTGTAGAGACGAATGCGGCCAGTCCGATGTTGAAGTACGGGTTGCTGCCTTTCGAGTTGAGAAACAACCGGAGGCGGAAACCGAGTATGGCGGCGATGGAAGCGTAAAGGAATGCCGGCCAGTCGCAGCCGAACTGTATGCAGAAGCCGCCACAGGCAAAGCCTCCTCCGACAGCCACCTGCCACGGGGTGTAGTTGCGTTTGGCCTTGCCAATGCGCTCCAGTTCCTCCTCGTATCGCTCCACCGGGTAGTCTTGCTTTATAGCGCACAGCGAGAGATTGCTTATCTTCGAGATGGCAGTCATGTCGATGCCGTGGTGCTCGCAGCGTTTGAATTTCGTGTAAGAGTGCGTCTCGTCTGAGAGGTTCACCATCAGCATATTGTAATTCACATACACGTGCAGGTTCTCTTCGGGCAAGCCGAGGTATGCTGCGGTGCGTTTCATTGTGCGTATGATGCGGCTTGTGTCCGCGGCACTTTCCGTCAGCAGACAGCCTGTGCGCAGCAGCAGGTCGAGTTTGTGGTTCAGCGTGGCTGTGATGCCGCCGTAACGGCAATGCTTCTCGTGAATCTGTTCCATTGTTCTATTATCCATTTTCGGTTGCAAAAGTAGATTATTTTCATCGAACAAACTTATGGTTGTTATTCTTTTTATCGAACGCCGCTTTCGGTGCTGCTAACTGGTGTTGCTTGATTACAGTCAAGGCGTTTAAGACTTTGGCGCGAAATTTACCTATAAATATAAATATTCTGTGGGCCGGAATAGCCTTCCGACGTTCTGCTATTGGTAAAAACGATAGCCAAAATAGAGATTATGCCATAATGATGCACATTTTATTAGTCTAAAAGTCGTACATTTGCATCGTTAAACGACGATAAAATGGAATTAAGACAATTAAGGTATTTCCTGAAAGTGGCTGAGACATTGAATTTTTCTTTGGCCAGTAAGAAACTGTTCATTACGCAAAGCACGTTGTCGCAACAGATTAGTCAGTTGGAGAAGGAACTCGGCCAAAAGCTTTTCCAGCGTAACAGCCATGAGGTGATACTCACCGAGGCGGGCCACACGCTGCTGCCTTTGGCGCACGATACGGTGAACAGCGCCAACATCTGCGTGCTGAGGCTACAGGAGCTGAAAGCCATGCTTGTGGGCGAACTGAATATCGGTGTTACGTTCTCCTTCAGCATGATAGCCACCGAAACGCTGATGGATTTCCTGAAGAAATATCCTAAGGTGAAGCTCAACGTGTGCTACGGGGCGATGGAGGAACTGATGGACAAGCTCACGAGGCATGAGCTCGACTTCGTGTTGGCATTCCGCCCGTCTGTCCGCAACGAACGTATTGATAGTCATGTGCTGTTCAACAATCGCCTGGCCGCTGTCGTTAATGAGCGTCATCCCATTGCTAAGCAAAAGCTGGTTACGCTCGACGAGATTGACCGCTTCGACCTGGCGCTGCCCACCAAAGGCTTGCAGGCACGCAACGCACTTGAGAAAATGCTCGCCAACACACGCCATTGTCTCGATGCAAAGATTGAGATGAATAATGTGAGTCTGCTGTTCAAGGTCATCCGCGAGAGCAACTACGTAACCATCCTGTCCGAATCCACCGTCATAGATCAAAGGGAACTTGTTGCCGTTCCACTTGATGTGCCTGGCAACGATATGGAGGGATGCATTCATGTGCTCAAGAACTCTTATATCAAGGCATCCGCACGGGAGTTTATCCGTATGCTCAGTTCGTCGTCCGTGATGCGGAATTTCGGTTTCAACGCATTACATGAGTAATCGCAATAAGGGAAATTGTAGGATAATCCCCAGTTAAATGGGCAGCGAGAAAGCAATAATATAATGGCTTCAACGTTTTTAATTAATCATTAGCAACATCGGGTAAATAATAATATGATATGGCAGAAGATATAAAACAAAGGGCTGGAAGAAACAGGACCCTGACGGTTTCGGCAGAAGAGATACCGGCTTTAGAGAAGTTGGTGGATAATGCTGAAAGTCTCAGAAACGGTTTTCATGATGATATGATTGTCAATGCAAACCTTCTTGACTGCTTAGATTATATCCCGGATGGATATTTTGATTTGATTATTATTGATCCTCCTTATAATTTGGATAAGGATTTTCACGGGCAGAAGTTTGCATCCATGAAGTCTGACGCATACGAGGATTATCTTAGGAGCTGGTTCTATAAGGTCTGCGACAAGCTAAAGAGCAACGGTTCTCTTTATATGTGCGGAGATTGGAAATGCACATCTTCGATGCAGCGTGTCATTGAAGAGCGGCTTACCGTAATCAACCGCATTACGTGGCAAAGGGAAAAGGGGCGCGGAGCGAAATCCAACTGGAAGAACGGAATGGAGGATATATGGTTTGCCGTGAAGGATTCTAAGGATTATTACTTTGACGTGGAGTCGGTAAAGATGAAGCGTAAGGTGATAGCACCTTATAAAATAGACGGTAAACCGAAGGATTGGGATGAGACGGAGTCGGGGAATTTCAGAATAACCTACCCGTCTAATTTCTGGGATGACATTAGTATTCCTTTCTGGTCGATGCCGGAAAACACCGACCATCCCACTCAAAAACCCGAGAAGCTTTATGCCAAGCTCGTGCTTGCATCGTCTAAGCCGGGCGGCAGGATATTCGACCCATTCTTAGGCAGCGGTACTGCCGCTGTCGTGGCCCGCAAGTTGGGGCGGTCTTATTGCGGGATTGAAATCAATAGGGAATATTGCCTGTGGGCAGCCAAGAGGGTAGTCAATGCTCTTTCTGACAAGAATATCCAGGGATATGCAGATGGTGTGTTTTGGGAAAGAAACTCGCTGGGTGAGCAGAAGAAGCAAACGGCAAAGGCTGGTTCTCGAAAGAAAGGCGATGCCCCTATGCTTTTTGAATGAAATGTCAAACCTAAATTAATCAAAATGTATTATGAATAACAATTGTAAAGACTTCGTGCAATATATAACTACACTTGCGCCGAAGCACAATAAGCAAAATGTGATAGATGATGTAGTTCTGAGATACAAATTAATAAAAGACAGGAAGGTGTATCATAATGATAACTTCGCTGTACGTTTTAGTTATTCAAAATCATCGTCAGAATCTTTCAGTAATACGATTCTGTCTTTGTCTAAGTTGGAGAAGTATGACAAAATCCCTTTCTTTGTAGTCCTTGTCAGGCGAAATGCGGATAATCTGATACTTTTGGCAAATACGACATTCCTGAAAAAAATAAGTCATAGCTCACAGGACCTTAGCATGACAAATATAAGGGGAAGTTTTAACGGCTCAGACATAATGCGCAAATATGGCGATTGGTCAAATACTCATGATAACTTTGACTTCCTGTTTGCGTTGCATCAGGGATTTGATTGGGAAGATAATTTGTCGCGATTGGTGGATAATTCGTCTAAAATAAAGCCCGTTAACCAGAAATTTTCTCCTTCGGATGAACAAAGGGCTAATATTTTTGAGTCTATAAACAAATCAATACAGTTTGTTGAGTCGGAGAGTTACTCAACACTTGAAAGCGACTTGAATGAAAGATGCAATAAAGTGAAAAATGAAATACTCGTTGCCTCACACATCGAGAATGTTAATATTCGTGGCCGCCTTATAGAGAGCCTTATTACTTCAGATGATGCGGAAAGGGAAGAAATAATAAAGGAACTCAAAGGTTTGGAGACGGCATTGCCTTCTTATGACACAAAGAACGGGCTTGGAGATTATCATAGGGAATTTGATAATGGAGATACTTATACCGATATAAAAACTAAGGTTGTTTATCTCAATTCTAATCCTAAGGCATATAACGTAGATAAATTCCTAAGGCAGATGTCTGATTCAAAGAGTGTCTTCTTGTTTTTCTTTATAGGTGTGGATGAAAAATCTATATTCAGGACATTGCTTTGTTCGGTATATCATGAGAAATTATTAGATAATACAATTCTGCAATACCATTGGGCAGGCAGAAATTCGCGTGGTGCAGCTCAACTTAATGGTACGGCTATTGATGAGATGTTGAAAGCCCCTGATTTTAAGAATAATATAGTTGTGGATAAGGCCACTGCATTTTTGGAGGGGCTATTAAGTAGATAGGCTCATGCGTGATTAGCTTTTTCTCTCTATATTATACTATGAACATGGTATCTATACAGAATTCTTTGAAGACGGTAATTTGTGTATACAAGTTGAATATAGCAATGTATCCTGGTGAAACCATATCAGGGTACATTAATATTGAGCGTAAGAAAGGAGTATCTATGACTATCAATGTTGCCATAAATGGTGCTATCTATACTTTCCCTTGGGATATAAATCATTAATTATTACTAATATGAATAACTTAAATAACTATTCTCAAGCTGTAAAAATTATTAAGGAAGCGATATTGCGTAGTCAGTATCGTGCAACATCTGCGGCTAATAAAGAGCAACTATCATTGTATTACGGTATAGGTTGCTATGTTTCTAAAAACTCTCGTGAGGGCTTTTGGGGCAAAGGGGCAATAGAAGCAATCAGTCAGCAACTACAAAAGGAGTTGCCCGGACTTCGTGGATTCTCTACAGCCAATATCAAATTTATGCGCCAGTTTTATGAGACTTGGTGCGAGGATTTGAAATAGCTAGCTATGGTTAGCGGAATAGGTGATGACAAATCGCTAACTGCGGTTAGCGAAATTGATACTCAATTATTGCTCCCTTGCGAAAGCCCTCAGAAAGAGGACTTTGACATTACCTCATTTTTAGGCTTAGGATTTACGCATCATATGATTATAGTTCGTAAGACCAATTCTCTTGCAGAACGTCTGTTCTACATTCGTCAAAGCCTTACGAATAAGTGGAGTAAAGAGGTATTATCTGCAAGAATTGAAGATGATTTGTTTAATCATCAGGGCGAGATAGCTAACAACTTCATTCAAAAGATACCTGATGCAAGACAATCATTGAAAGCAATAGGAATGTTCAAAGATGAATACCTTTTGGACTTTATCAATGTGGAAGAACTTGGAGAGCGTGATAAAGAGGATATTGATGAACGGGTTATCGAACAGGAAATCATACACAACATTAAGAAATTCATTCTTACATTTGGTCGAGACTTTGCATTTGTAGGTAATCAGTACAAATTAGAGGTTTGCGGAGTGGAGCATTTCCCCGATTTGATTTTCTTTAACCGAGAACTGAACGCATTGGTTGTAATAGAGTTAAAGAAAGGTGCGTTCAAATCTTCTTATTTGGGGCAATTATGCACTTATCTTCGTTTGGTAGATGACCAAATGCGTAAGCCACATGAGAATCCATCAATCGGCATAGTGCTATGTAAGAGTGCTGACAAAAAGTATGTGGAGTATGTAATCCAAGACTACGACAAGCCATTAGGCGTTGCGACATACAAGACTTCTGATGAAATGCCAGAGAAATTAAAACAAGCATTACCCGATATTGAAGAATTAAAGAAACTTCTATAATTGAAATGCAGACGAAAATAAAATTATCATTATTCTCTTTCGTCTGCGATTCTTTTTGCACCCTTGTTTTGTCAAGAGTTACCACATTGTGGCAAAACAATGAAGAACTCTGAAATAAAAACGGTTGCTATCTCGTTACCCAATTTTCAAGCAATCCGAATAACCGTTTAATTCTAAGATAATTGCAAATTCTGCGACTTTTTAATAAAAAAGTCAGACGTGAATTAATCGATTATATTTGTAGTCATCTCAGAGTTTTTGTGCGTGATAATCACGATTTTGCGAATTTATTTCTACCTTTGCAGATGATAGGCTTCACCTCAGCAATTTAGAACGAGTTCTATTGCGTTCGGTTTGCGCTATCATTGCAGATGATATTATATATTATAAGGAATAAATAATTAATAAAATAATACAGACTATGGATAATCTGAAAAAAGTATTTGCAGGCAAACTGCTCGACATCAAGGCTGTGAAACTGCAGCCAAGCGACCCGTTCACATGGGCTTCGGGATGGAAATCACCGATTTATTGCGACAACCGCAAGGTAAACTCTTACCCGGCTGTGCGCTCGTTTGTAAAGCTCGAACTCGTGCACGCCATACTCGAACACTTCCCCGAGGCTGAGGCTGTGGCCGGAGTGGCTACCGGCGCAATCTCGCAGGGCGCGCTCGTTGCTGATGCGTTGAATTTGCCTTTCGCTTATGTGCGTCCGAAACCGAAGGATCACGGTATGGGAAATCAGATTGAGGGTGAGCTGGCGGCTGGCACAAAGGTTGTCGTTGTCGAGGATCTTATATCTACGGGCGGCAGTTCGCTGAAGGCTGTCGAGGCTCTGCGCAAGGCCGGCATCGAGGTTGTCGGTATGGTGGCAAGTCATACATACGGATTCCCCGTGGCTGAAAAGGCTTTTGCCGATGCGGACGTGAAGCTCGTTACGCTGACCGATTACGAGCATATCATAGCTCAGGCGGTAGAGACGGGATATGTCTCGGAATCTGATGTGGCTGTGTTGAAAGAGTGGCGCGCCAACCCTTCGGAATGGGGAAAGTAGGTTTTTAATTACGAATTTGGAGTTACGAATTACGAATTAAGGTAATTACGAGTTATGAATTTTGAGTTGTGAATTATGAATTGTTAATTTTGAAATTCGTAATTACTTTAACTCGTAACTCAAAACTCGTAATTCGTAACTCAAAAACTCGTAACTCAAAATTAAGATTATGGCAAAATTTGAAAGTAGCATAAAGCAAATACCATATCCTCAGCAGGCTGTCTATAATATGCTGAGCGACCTTACGAATATTGAGCGCGTGAAGGACCGTGTGCCGGAGGACAAATTGAAGGATTTGTCGTTCGATAAGGACAGTATTTCCATTAGTGTGCCGCCGGTGGGTGCGGTGTCTATGCGCATCATCGAACGCGAGGAACCGAAGACCATCAAATTCGAGTCAGCGAATTCCCCGATGCCGTTTAACTTCTGGATACAGCTCTTGCCTGTCAATGAGACAGAGTCGAAGATGAGGCTCACCATCAAGGCAGACATCCCGTTCATGCTGAAAGGTATGGTGACGAAACCGTTGCAGGAGGGCATAGAGAAGATTGCCGAGGCTCTCGCGATGATACCGTACGGGGAATAAAGCCCCCCTCTAATCCCCCCAAGGGGGGAAGAACCAACTGGATAAAACAGCCTGCACCCTGCCCCTCTCCAAAAGAGTGGGAAGTAATTACCCAAGTTCACCATAGAGAATACATCCGAAAGGAGTAATCACTCCCCTCTCTTTTGGAGAGGGGCAGGGGGTGAGGCTTTCTAAAATAAAGAATTATGGCAAACAAACTTTGGGAAAAGAACTTTGAAGTAAATAAGGAGATAGAACGCTTCACCGTTGGCCGCGACCGTGAGATGGACCTATATCTCGCTAAATATGACGTGCTGGGCAGTATGGCTCACATCACGATGCTACAGTCTATCGGACTCCTCGAGGCCGACGAGCTGGCGCAACTGCTCGCCGAACTGAAGAATATCTACGCCGAGGCCGAAAGCGGTAATTTCGTGATTGAGGATGGGGTAGAGGACGTTCATTCGCAGGTGGAGATGCTGCTGACGCGCAAGCTGGGCGACATGGGTAAGAAAATCCATTCAGGCCGTTCGCGCAACGACCAGGTGCTGGTAGACCTGAAGCTCTTCACACGCGACGAGCTGCGCCATATCGCCGATGAGGTGAAGTCGCTCTTTGACGAACTTATAGCCAAGAGCAACCAGTATAAGGACGTTCTTATGCCGGGATATACGCATCTGCAGATAGCCATGCCGTCCTCGTTCGGACTTTGGTTCGGCGCATACGCGGAGTCGCTGGCCGACGATATGCTCTTCCTGCAGGCGGCTTACAAGATGACCAACCGTAATCCGCTCGGTTCCGCCGCAGGCTACGGCTCGTCATTCCCGCTCAACCGTCAGATGACAACCGACCTGTTGGGCTTCGATACAATGAACTATAACGTGGTATATGCGCAGATGGGACGTGGAAAGATGGAGCGTAACGTGGCCTTCGCGCTCGCTTCTGTGGCAGGAACGCTTGCAAAGATGGCGTTCGACGCTTGTATGTTCAACTCACAGAACTTCTCGTTCGTGAAGTTGCCGAAGGAGTGCACCACAGGAAGTTCAATCATGCCGCACAAGAAAAATCCCGATGTCTTCGAGCTTATACGTGCCAAGAGCAACAAGATACAGTCGCTTCCGCAGCAGGTGATGCTCATTATGAACAACCTGCCGTGTGGCTATTTCCGAGACTTGCAGATAATAAAAGAGGTATTCCTCCCTGCGTTCGGCGAACTGAAGGACTGCCTTCAGATGGCGGCGTACATCATTAACAAGATGGAGGTGAACGAGCATATCCTCGACAATCCTATCTACGACCCGATGTTCTCCGTGGAGGAGGTAAACAATCTCGCCGCTGCCGGAATGCCGTTCCGCGACGCTTACAAAAAGGTAGGCTTGGAAATCGAGGCCGGTACGTTCCGCGCCGATAAGAACATACACCACACCCACGAAGGCTCTATCGGCAACCTGTGCAACGACCGCATCGCCGCGCTCATGGAAAATACGCTCGATGGTTTCGGCTTCGACCGTATGGACGAGGCTGTAAATTCACTATTGGGAAGATAGTTATATATCGGCAAGAACAAAAAACGGTGGTTGTCACGATAAAGACAACCACCGTTTTTGAATGACAATTAATGGAGATATCTGAGATATTTCTTATAAAGTGTAACAAGTTTGTCCCAATTTGTACTTGAAAATTCCACAGTAGAAGATAAGAACAGCCCCTTTTCATTAAAAATTTGCAGATATATAGCCATAAGGGTAAATGGTTTATCATCTCTATCAATGCATAGTTGACACATTTGAAATATCATAGACTGTCCATGTGAGTAGTTTTCTTTTAAAGCATACAGGTTACGGATTCTAAATGTTTTTTTAGATTCTTCGGGTACTAAAGCATACAAACTCGTGGATGTAAATCCTCTACATACTATCTCTTTGCCGTTTGATGGAAAATATTGTATAAGAAACACTGGTTCTGAACCATAATCAATTGATATTATCAACTTCCCGTTTTTATAACTTGATGCTGGAATCATTAGAATTTTCAAATAAGGAGAAATTTATGTTGTTAAGTTCTACCTTTTGTGCTTTTAAAATGCAACTCATAAATAGACAACATAGAAGTAAGATTAATTTTTTTCTTCATTTTATAGTCGTTTAATAGAATATACGTTCTCCTTTCTGCTTGCATTGGCGTATGGAGCTATTGATGACATAAAATCACCCGAGTGGACGTTCCGATTGCGTCATCTTCAAATGGGTTTCAAATTTATCAGATTTAACAGTGAAGACAAACGTCCGTAAACGTCCTTTTCCACGATGTAACGCCCCACAATCCCTTCCGAGCTAACTGGGTATAGGCAAGGATAGAAAATATTTTTTATTCATGCAAATAAAAATATGAATATAAGTTTATAATTGTGTTATTTGGGCGATAGTTGTAGTTTGCAGTTGGGGAATTCTTGATAATTAAATTGAAAAAACGCAATGCGAATAATGTTCAAGAGTCTCGATTAATTGCATAGGTAATTGCAAATCTTTAACTAATTGTCGTTGTTTGGGGTATTTTTGACTTCCATGTAAGATAAAAATAATCTTTGAAAAATCTTTACAACTATCCCCTCTAAAACTCGCGTATTTTCAATCAAACTCTCT
>ENA-ORRE01000134-ORRE01000134.1-human-gut-metagenome-genome-assembly--contig:-NODE-134-length-57313-cov-37.307328_pt1 | contig 57313 bp, 43 predicted proteins | sample MGYA00242171_ERZ509126 | MGnify/ENA primary metagenome ERZ509126 (study PRJEB26280, sample SAMEA2338648) | human gut metagenome | biome: human gut; feature: human-associated habitat; material: faeces... | reverse complement strand
AGTACTATGCTGTTCGACCGAAATAGGTTGCCCCCTGTATTTATCGGATGAGCCATGAAAACTTAATGAAAGCCGGATAACCGAAGTTTAATGTGGAATGTTTAAAGTTTAGTGAGGAATGTGGAAAGCTGAATGTAGAAAGTTGAATGATTAAGGTGATTCTCAGGCACTTACCTCACACGGCTACCGCGGCAGCCTTTTATGCAATCGATTGCATTTATTGTTGTGCATTTTTTGGTCTGTCTGCCATTTCCATATAAACAAAAAGGCGTAAGTTTGCAATCGAAAGTTCAACGAAAATATATATCGTTCATAGAAACGAAACATTTGGCATTCATTACTTTTTGAAAGAAATGATGATTACTCATTCGCATATCGCCTTATCAGACCGTTTGCTCCGTCAGCCCGCAAACCGTCATTTTCCCGAGACCGACACCTCTTGGAGGCCTTACGGGGGGGGCATAACTCCCTCATTTTGCAAGCATCTTTCTCCCATCAGTAATCTATCGTCGCCACATCGTGGCTGCGATACGCTCGTTTGTGCCCGTTCGTAACAGCGGACAGGCATCCTGTCATCGTACCTAAGCGATCATGCTACTTCCGCGCACAGCGTTTGCGCGCTCAGAACCGAACAATTCATAAATCAACAATAACAAAAATTACAAGTAACAATGAAACGATTAATTACATTTTTGAAACGCACTAATTATGCGGACTGTTTAAAGCGCAGTTTAATGATGGTGATGTTCTTCTCATGTGTAAGTATGGCTTGGAGTACAGGATATTTATACATGTGGAAAGATGGCGGTGAAACTCTTGGCCGATTAGAACTTACTTTTAATGATAAAGTAGGAACCACTACTTTCTCAATGACGAAAAATCAAAAGTTTGGTATTCGCTTTATAGATGTTGATAATAGTCAAAAAACAACATGGTATGGTCCAGATAATAATAATCAAACCATATTACTGAACAATTCATATCCTTATTCTTCGAATAAGTATAACGGATTCTTTACAGCGCCAGAAGATGGAATATATAAACTAACCATAACATGGGGCAATAATCCGTCGCTGAAAATAGAGAAAGTAAACAACATTGGCGAATATTATCTGGTCGTTCCAAAGGAAAACGTAGGTAACACATTGCGTGCTGTCAATGCAACATGGGTGCCCGCAAATCACAAAGCATTCAAGCTGGACGCAGGACGTGAGCGCAACCAGAAAACGCTGAACGCAGACATTACCTCATTAACCCTTAAGATTGACGGAGACAATGGTCGTCAATTGCGCTATGATAAGAACAGTCTGATTCGGTTCTATATCTATGACGCAAAGAACAATCAGTATTTCCAGCCGGGTACATCAGACGACCCGTATCTAAAACAAACATATAAGACATCTAACGACCGAGATGGTGTTACTGCAATAAATGGAAATTTTGCAAGTAATAATGGTAAATATTTTATCCTTCATAAAAACGATGCTAAAGCAACGGTTGACGAAAAAGACTATCAAACAATGTCTTTGACATTCATGTTCTCAAAGAATAACTATCCAAAACAATATAACGAGAAGTGGGATGACAAACCAGATGACCCGTGGCATCCTATGGAAAAGGGAAACTCTATATACTATATGAAAGATGGCAACAGAACTCTTGGTGGCGCCAATCTTATAATTTCGTTCTTGAAAACTCGTGCGTATGACCCATATACTCATAACATATCAAAATATTACAATGAGCATATTAATGGTAAGCAAGTTTATATAGTTGGTAATATCGCTACCGATAAATACCTAAACGGTTCTGAGTCTGATTATCAGAACAACAAAGCCAAGTATGAGATGTTGCCTGATTTCTGGAAAGAAGGTAGGATTAGAACAGACATCAGCGCAGAAGAAGCCGACTCTATCGTGTATAGCTGTGAGATAAAGAAAGGCTCGGCATCATGGGATAACTTCTTCCTGTCTTTCACAACAAGTGATGTGCTTGGAAATACCGGCACGATGTGGAATCCGTTGCTCCGTCCACGCCTTCAGAATCAGATGGACGCTCAGGCTCTCGAAGGTGGTATTTTCTATTACCTTACAGGCAATGCCGATGGAGCATCAAATCAGCAACAGTCTCTGAACCCATTGCTTACAAATGAGCAGAAAGAACGTTATGGTTCATACCGTGTTTATTTCAATGCAACATACTCTACCTACCGTATCGCATTCTCTGATAAGTTCTGCATCGGTGGTCCGGCAGTAAACAACGTTGAAAACAGCAACGTAAGCGATGATGCAATGTTTGGAGCTGATTATCGTCATGGTTTGGACTATGTACCTGCCGCAAACGGAATGCCAGAACACTACATATATGAAAACCAGAAGTTCTGTCAAGGCTCTACTTTTGCATTCTTCGGAGACGCGAACCACTCTTTGGACAACTACGCAGAGGACGATGACGCAGTAGGAGGCGAGATTCTTGGAGAATGGAACACACAGGCTCCGAAAGCAGGTACAGACTACGCTTTCTACAACAGAGTAGATTGGAGTAATAACGGTGGTACGAATGGACAATCACTCGGAACTGGCCGCAAGGGCATTCTTTGGACATTGCCAACCGGTTACTATACTCTTCGTTTCTTTAATCACGTATCTAACACAGAGACAGGCACTGCCAACGACCACGCTTTCTATACTATCGACAAGAAAGTGGAATTGGTAAATGCAACCTCTACATATCCCAATGAAGACGGTGTTGATTATACAGAGAACCGTGGAGGTCTGCGCACTTTCTCTGATGACTGCGCGCTCGTACTTCCGGCAGGTGTTCAGGCATACTATGTTCGAGAGATTAAGGATGGCAACGCAGTGTTGAGAGAGGTTGAGAATAATATTATTCCGGCTCATTGTCCTGTTCTTATCTACGACCGCACACAGCTTGAAGGACGCAAGACCATACGTTTGACACCGTCTCCAATAGGCCATACAGACTCTTACTCAGGTTATACAAAGAAACTTGCAGATACAGAAACCAATCTTTTGGTTGATTGCTACGATGCAGACAAGACTATTAAGGCGTTTGAAAACGGAAAGTATAACTTCTATATGACCAACAAATACTATTTCAGCGGTCTTGAAGGAAACAGCACAAGCGTACCTTTGAACTTCTGGAAGGTCATGAACAACTCTAAGGCAAAGAAGAATTATACTTATCTCTCAGTAGATGAGAATATCCGCCCGCTCGCATATACAGGAGCCAAGAACTACGAATATGAGAACGACCCGGGTAACATTGCAAGCAATGCACGCAGATATTGTTTCCTCCTCTCTATCGGCAATATTGATGATGACAATGTAACAACAGGCATCACATCAATAGATAGCGACAAGAACAATGCCAATGACAACAATGTTTGGTACACTATCCAGGGAATCAGAGTATCTTCTCCTATCATGCCGGGTATCTATATCCATAACGGCAAGAAAGTAATGGTGAAGTAAGTATATTAAAAAGAAAGAACAGTATAATGAAAAGAACATATATAACACCTGCGATAAAGGTAACAAACATAGAGATTGAAAGCGCATTGCTTCAAGAAAGCGGCACACTCCAAGACTTCTCTAAAGGCCACAACTCTTTTTGGGATAGCAGTTTCTGGGGCGAAGAGGAAACCGAAAAGCCTATGTTCCAGCAGCCGAAAAGCCTTTGGGATGACTAACGGGCAGAGCTATTAGTGGCATAAAATCGCGAGAGCGATGCCACGAAAGTTACTCACCGAAGTAACATATATATAAAAAGAGCTTTACTGTCCTGTAAAACTTTTTTAAGCATACAATGAATTAGGGCTGACACTTCTCACGAGGTATCAGCCCTTTTAGTTATCTTTGTTTTTGCCAACACACAAATATAACCATGAACAGAGGGAGTCTTTATACCGGCCAGCAATAATTTCGGAATTTCAATACAGTTAGTACAGAATTCTACAAGCGTGTTGTACTCTTTGTACATGGCCTATGTACTAAAAGTACAAAGCCTTTGTACTAATGCTACAAAGCCCATGTACAAACAGTACAGAGGCTTTGTACAAAAACTGTATAAATATAATCGCATTGTATTTCATTCACTGTAATCTAATAAAGCGCCATCTTCCTTAACTTCTATAATTATTTATTGCAGTTCGGTAAAAAACTTTCTTTGCAATGATAACGGGATTTACCGGAATTATTTGTATCTTTGTAACTGATAATATTTTGTTTATAACCGACAATAAATGCAAGATATGAATAATATCTTATCACTTTTAGATAACTACACATTCGACAATGCAGATGACATTGCCCGTATGTTAGCTGACGACTTCCGCAAACGGCGTATAGAGAAGAACATGACGCGCGAGCAGGTGGCTGAGAAGTCGGGCGTGGCAGTGAGCAACATCGTCAGATTTGAGCAGAAGGGACTCATCTCACTGAAGAATCTGATAGGCATTGCCATGGCTATGGAATACACCTCAGAGATAAAGAACATCTTCGCCGAGCCTAAATACTCCACAATGGAGGAGCTGACGCAGATACGCAGAAACAGGGGAAAGAAAAAGGCACATAGGATATGATGGGGATTGATAGACTGACAGTGAGGTATCATGGCGCGGTTGTCGGCACATTGTCGATGACCCCGGACGAGAAACTGTGCGCATTCGAATATGATAAGGCATGGCTCGCCGGCGGATTCAGCATCTCTCCGCTGGAATTGCCGTTGCGTCCTGGGCTGTTCATAGCCAAACCACAGCCTTTGTATGGCAACTTCGGAATTTTCGAGGACAGCCTGCCCGACGGCTATGGTCGTTATCTGCTGCACAAGGCGTTGCAAAAAGAGAGCATAGACGACAGGCAACTCTCCGCACTCGACAGGCTCAGCATTGTCGGCAGCAGTGGCATGGGGGCGTTGACATACGAGCCGGAGACCATTGTTGGGCAGGAAACGAATATTGTAGACTTTGACATCCTACAGGAGAAAGCATTGGAGGTGTTACGTGAACAGCAGGATACGGACGCCGGACTGCTGCTCTATAACAGCGGCAACAGCGGCGGTTGTCGTCCTAAAGCCGTATTCGCAGACGGCGAGGGGCACTGGCTGGTGAAATTCCGCCACACATACGATCCGCAGGATATGGGACGGCAGGAGTATCATTATAATGAGACGGCTCGCCGATGCGGAATTGACGTGCCCGACTACAGGCTGATAAACGGCAAGTATTTCGCCACGAGAAGATTCGACATTGACGGCGACGGTAACCGCATCCACGTAGCCACTGCCGGCGGACTGCTGTGTCTTTCATTGTCAACCCCTATCCTCGATTATAGCAATCTTCTCGCCTTGACCGGTTATCTTACTCAGGACGCGAAGCAGGTGGAGGAGATGTACCGACGTATGGTGTTCAACTACCTGACCGGCAACAAGGACGACCACTGCAAGAACTTCAGCTTCCTTGTAAGAGAAGCCCCGTCTGGCAAATGGCAATGGCAGCTCGCCCCGGCATACGACTTGACGCTGTGTACAGAAGGCTACAACGGACAACACGCCACATCGGTAAACGGAACCGGTAGTCCCACGCTGCAAGACTTCATAACCGTAGGCACAAATATAAAAATCAGCGAGCGGCGGTGCCGTGAGATAATAGAGGAGGTACGCGACAACTGCGATGTCCTGTTGCAATTTACGTTATTCTGAAAAATCCTTATAAAACACAATCTTGGCTTGTGAATCTCATGCGCTCACCTGTCACGGGATGGGTGAATTCAAGGTATTCGGCGTGCAGGTAGAGGCGGTCGGCAGCAGTGCCGTAGAGCGTATCGCCGACGATGGGGGCATTGAGACCGTCGCGATGGGCGCAGTGCACACGCAGTTGGTGGGTGCGTCCTGTCTCGGGATATAACGCTACGAGGGGCGAACCATGCTTTGCGAAGGCGCGTTGCACAGGCGTTTGGGGATGAGAGATGAGGCGGTAGCGCGTAACGGCTGACTTACCGCCGAGCATATCCACCACCTGGCGGGGACGGTCTAACGGGTCGGGGCGCATGGGCAGACTGATAACGCCTTCCGCCCTGGCTATGGGCGCAGAGAGAACGGCCACATAACGCTTCATGATGGTGTGTTCGGCAAACTGGCGTTGCAGACTTTTGTGCGCAGCTTTTGTCTTTGCAAAGACGAGCAAACCCGACGTTGCCATATCCAAACGATGCACCGCCATAATCTCTTCGGCATCTCGACAACGCGCCTTCACAATGTCGTATGCCGACAACCGCGCGCTCTTGCCCGGCACGCTAAGCATACCGGAGGGTTTGCAAACTACCACAAGGACTTCGTCCTCATACACCGTCTCAAGCGAAGAGAATCTAAAAGGCGATGCCGAAGAGACCTCACTACGGTCTGACCGAACATCTACAGAAGCGCAACCACAGGCCGAGGGGTCGCCACCATCCACAGTTTCCACGTCAATGCCACGCAACATCCACGTCAGTATCGGCTTGCACTTACCGCTGCAAGCCGGATAGAAACAACCGTTGTGGCGTATTTCCATCTTAGGACTCTCCCCCACCCAGAACATCGCCATACAGAGCGGGCGCAGACGGCGGGAGAAAGCATACTGCAACAGCTTGGGCTCGCAGCACTCCCCTGCCCCGGCCGGCGGCACACGCAGCACGGTATCGGCGAAAATCTCCATCAGGTTGCGGCTCTCGCCCTCAGCGTTGAGCATACAGAAATGGGAGAACAGCCAGCGTTGCAGGCCGTCGGAGTATCGCTTGCGCTCGCGTTTCAGTACATCGATGGCAGTCTGCAACCCGGCAATCTTAGCCTCAACACCACTTAACAGTTCGGCATAACGCCGCTTGGCGCGATGCAGTTCGGCCTTCAGAAACTGGCTCTCGGCCGTCATCCGTGCTTCGTCCTCTGCTGAGTGAGTCTCGGTGGCACGCCGATGGTCGCGTTGCCGTTTTGCCTCCGTCATACGGTGACGGTGTGCGGCGATGTCAGCGTCAGCCTCACGGCGCAGCCGTTCTAATTCATTCTTAAGCGCAAGCAATTCCGAGGAGGTTTCACGATGCTCCACCTCATGGTTCATTTCCGTTATTTCCGCCTCGTGCCGTTTGAAGTATCCGTCCTCCTGAAGATAGTCGAACACCGCAGGAACGAACCCCTCCCAGTCGCTCCTGCCGCCTATCTGTCCCGAGTATGCGGCGAGATAGCCCAAGCGCGTGCCGTCCCTAACCACGAGAACGCCGAACATCTTGCCTCTGTCCACTTCCTCGTGCCACTCCGACCTGCCGCGTATAAACGCACGAACCTCATCCGCTGCGATGACACACAGCGGATGAGGCTCGTAACAGAACGGGTTGTTCATGCGTTCAGGCGGCTCTATTGATGTTGTCAGAGGGTGTATCTGTATATCCTGAAAAGGTATTTTCCCGTTGGTTTCAGATACCCTTTTGACCTTCTCAGACTCGTTCCGGACTCGCATTATCAGAACTGTCGCGGCATACTTGCCGTAGCACCGAGTTCCTCCTCGATGCGTATCAGTTGGTTATACTTAGCCATACGGTCGGTGCGCGACATCGAACCGGTCTTTATCTGACCGCTGTTCGTAGCCACGGCAATGTCGGCAATGGTCGTATCCTCGGTCTCTCCCGAGCGGTGCGACGTCACTGTGGTGTAGCCATGACGGTGCGCCATCTCTATGGCATCGAGCGTTTCGGTGAGCGAACCTATTTGGTTCACCTTTATTAATATAGAGTTTGCCGCACCCATGCGTATGCCTTTCTCAAGGAATTTCACGTTAGTGACAAACAAGTCGTCGCCTACGAGCTGGCAGCGTTTGCCTATGCGCTCCGTCAGCAGCACCCAGTTCTCCCAGTCGTTCTCATCGAGTCCGTCCTCAATGGAATCAATGGGGTATCGTGTTATCAGTTCTTCGAGATAGTCAATCTGCTCCGCGGCGGTGAGTTTCCTGCCGTTCGGGTCTTTCGGCATACCGTTCTTCAACTGCCGGTAGTCGTAGAACCACTCGCCGTTCTCCTGTGTCGCAAACTCCGATGCGGCGCAGTCCATTGCAATACGCACGTCCTTGCCTGGTTCGTAGCCCGCATCGCGTATCGCCGTGCAGATGCTTTCGAGTGCGTCCTCAATGCCGTCGAGAGCCGGAGCGAAGCCGCCCTCATCGCCTACGGCCGTAGACAAGCCGCGCTTCTTGAGCAGTTTCTGTAGTGAATGGAATACTTCCGCTCCCATCCGTATCGCCTCGCGCTCGCTACTTGCGCCCACCGGGCGTATCATGAACTCCTGAAACGCTATCGGAGCGTCAGAATGAGCACCTCCGTTGATGATATTCATCATCGGAACGGGCAACACATAGGTGTTTGTTCCGCCGATATAGCGATAGAGCGGTATGCCGAGAGCCTTCGCAGCGGTGTGCGCCACGGCGAGACTTACACTCAGTATGGCATTCGCCCCTAAGCGGCTCTTCGTGGGCGTGCCGTCAAGGTCGAGCATCTTGTGGTCGATGGCGCGCTGATTCAGCACACATTCGCCCTTCAGAGCCGGTGCAATGATAGTGTTCACGTTCTCAACGGCCTTCAGAACGCCCTTTCCGCCATAACGTTGTTTGTCGCCGTCGCGCAGTTCCAATGCCTCGTTCTCACCTGTTGAAGCCCCCGATGGAACACTCGCGCGTCCCATCACTCCGTTCTCCAACGTCACCTCTACCTCCATCGTGGGATTGCCACGGGAGTCGAGGATTTCCCTTGCGTGTACTTTCTCGATTCTCATACTCATTAATTTTAGGTCATTCTGCTCTTTATTATCACCTACAAAGATACCAACTGTTTCGCATCCGACAAAACAGGATGGCTCATCAATAATAAATATTTTGGCTTTTTTCTCATTATATAAACTTTGTTCAATTAATATGGCTCACCCGATAAATATAGGGGGGAAGTCTTTTATTAGATATTATGCCGCACCTTTGCACACACTTTACGCAATGCTCAGAGTATTTAAGGCTGGATTACTCCAGTACTGAAGCCAAAATACTTGAGTAATCAGGCCGGAAATACTCGAGTACTGCGCCCAAATTACTCGAGTACTGCGGCCAAATTACTCAAGTATTGCGCCATAGTACTATGCTGTTCGACCGAAATAGGTTGCCCCCCTGTATTTATCGGATGCCCCATTAATATTCTTCTCACCACAGAGGCACAGAGAACACAAAGTTTATAATTCTATTGGGATATAGAGGCAACGCTTGAAGCGTTGTGAGAACACAGAGCCAATATTATATGTACGTGTTATGTTATCACACTTATGGCTCTGGGTACTCTTCATGCCAAAGGCATTAACTTCTTATGATACTTTTCCTCCGTGTTCTCTGTGCCTATGTGGTAAAGATTATTGCCCGTTCAGGCGGTCGAAAAAGACGATTATTTCCTCCCACGTCTTGAACTCGTCGCTGCCCAACCGGATAGCCGTTCCGAGGAAATCATCCCGCTCGGCAGTGCTCACGAGATAGTCGCCATAGATGGTTCCGACGCTGTTGGTGAACACCGTGCGGTTCCATGCCGGCGCACTGAGATACTCTTCGACCCACGTCATAACCTCGATCGTTGCATCGGGACGTGCCGACGGAGCATCAGCCACGACATAAACATTATAGTTCTCTATCAGAAACTCGTATGCCTTGCGCTGACTCGACAGCGGTTTGCCGTATGAATCGTGAAGCGCATCATAATGAATGAATACCGAACGGCGCTCACGACCGCTCTGCCGGTCGTCTATCCGCCGGATAATCGGAATGAGATAGTGCGCCACCACCTTGTCTTCGAGACGGTGCCCGCCATGAAAACGTATTGCCTGCGGATAGTGTTCAAGGAACAGTCCGTAGGTGTTCACCGTAGTATCGTTGTCGCCGAACAAGCCGAACACCCTGCCGCGCTCCTCGTCTGTGATACTGGCGAAATTAAGTTCTGTGATGTCGCGATATTCCTTCACGAGTGCTTTCGTAACTATAAACTCCTGCACACCATCCTTACGCGGATTCTGAAACACCTGTTTTCCCGTCATTCCGTGTTCCTTCATCGTGTCTGCCATACGGAATGCCGGGTTCACGACAATACGGTCGAAGCCCGAAAGCATCTCCGTGTACATACCGCCCATCGACGTTCCGATGATAAGGTCGGGTTGTTTGGTCTCTGCCAATTGCCTTAGCATAGCCACGGCCTCCTCCGGATGCAGCGGCACATCGGGTGCGATGACCTCACACTGCGGCATATACTCACGCAGAAGCTGTGCCGTATGCGTCGCTCCCGACGACCCGAAGCCGTGTATATACATAATTTTCTTGCCCGCCATGAGGTCGGGAAAAGTCTTGCGATATTGATTTTCCATTCTACAACATATTATATCAATGTACAAAGATAGTGCAAACGAGCGCAAAGAGAATTTATTCTCGATTTGCCGAATGCAGCCTATCTTATGCAAAGATAGTGCAAACGAGCGCAAAGAGAATTTATTCTCAATTTGCCGAGTGCAGCCTATCTTATGCAAAGACAATGCAAGCCGAATGCAATAGAGCTTGTTCTAAATTGCTGAGGCGCAGCTTGTCTTATGCAAAGATACTTGTTTTTTTCTCTCATCCGCCGTTTTCCGTCTTCTTAATTCATATTTTGTTAATCTATATGTAACATTTCTATAATATCACCTCCTTAATTTTGCCGGCGAATACAAACATTTAAGATTTATGGGAAAATTATTAAGGTTAGTTTCTTTTTTTATTTTGTCCGCCGTTGTCATAAACACGTGGGCAAACGGTGAATTATCAGAAAAGGCTGGTGCCGTGCGCGGACGTATTGTCGATGCCGAGAACAATGTATTGCCGGGCGCATCCGTCTACATTAACACACTGCACGCAGGCGTAACGAGCGATATAAACGGCTTTTACACAATATCAAATATTGAACCAGGTACATATACTGCAACTGTACGGTATGTGGGTTACTCACCTGTTGAGACAAAGATACTCATCGTTGCCGGGCGCACCATCGAAAAGAATTTCACACTTGATGCAGGGGTGGAACTGAAAGAAGTCGTAGTAAACGGTGCTTTCTCCGGACAACGCAAAGCAATAAACTCGCAAAAGAACAATATGGGCATTACAAACATTGTATCTGCCGACCAAGTCGGGAAATTCCCCGACTCCAACATCGGCGACGCACTGAAACGCATATCGGGAATAAATGTACAGTACGACCAGGGTGAGGCCCGTTTCGGACAAGTGCGCGGCACAAGTGCCGACCTCAGTTCTGTCTCTGTGAACGGCGACCGCATACCTTCGGCAGAGGGAGACACCCGCAATGTGCAGCTCGACCTCATACCCGCCGACATGATACAGACAATAGAGGTGAACAAGGTCGTTACATCCGACATGGATGGTGATGCCATCGGAGGCAGCATTAATCTTGTAACGAAAAGCTCACCGTTCCGCCGTTTCTTCAACGCTACAGCAGGAAGCGGATACAACTGGGTGAGCAAAAAGGCACAGCTCAACCTCGGTCTGACATACGGCGACAGATTCTTCAACAACCGGCTCGGACTTGTTGTTTCCGCATCCTATCAAAACGCGCCATCCGGCTCTTATGACACAGAATTCGTATGGGAGCAGGGAGAAAACGGCAAGCCGTATGTCAACGACTACCAGATACGCCAGTATTATGTAACACGTGAGAGACAAAGCTACTCCGCCGCATTGGACTGGGACATTAACACCAACAACAAGCTCTATTTCAAGGGTATATTCAACAACCGAAATGACTGGGAGAACCGCTACCGTACCACTCTAAAGGATCTCGACGAACAGGGACAGGCAACCGTTCGCGTGCAGACAAAGGCCGGTACGCCCGACAACCGCAACGCACGGCTTGAACGTCAACGCACGATGGACTTCACTTTGGGCGGCGAGCATCTTTTCGGAGCGTTGCAGATGGACTGGCACGCCGGATATGCCCGTGCCACCGAGGAACGCCCCAACGAGCGATACATTGACTTCGAGTTGAAAAAGCAGAAATTTGACGTTGACCTTAGCGATGAGCGCCGTCCTTTCGCAAAGCCACTCGACGGATACACAATGACTTTGGGCAATGACTTCAAGCTGAAAGAACTGACCGAGCAACAGGAAGACATTGTGGAACAGGACTTGAAAATAGCCACAAACTTCAAACTGCCGTTCAAGAACGGAAATAAGCTGAAGTTCGGTGCAAAGATAGTACGCAAGACGAAAGACAAGGATATAGACTTCTATGAATACACGCCATTGGACCAAAAGGCATTCATGCAGAACAGTCTGGAAAACATCACAGACCAGACAAACAGTCACTTCATGCCCGACTCCAAATACCGTGCGGGGCTATATGCGAGCAAGGAGTATACAGGCTCACTAAATCTTGACGACCCTTCGCTCTTCGAGAAAGAACAGATACAGGAAGAACTCGCCACAAACTTCAACGCCCGTGAGACTGTAAGCTCCGGCTACATCAGACTTGACACGCACCTCACACGCAACATTGAACTCACTTCAGGACTGCGTCTGGAGCATACCAGCCTTGCATATACCGGACGCTCGTATGACGCCGATGAAGACATCACGACACCCACGGAGAGAAAGAGGAGCAGTTATGCCAATTTCCTGCCGTCGCTGCTGCTGAAATGGAATGTCAACGACGATTTCAAGGTGCGCGGCTCATTCACCCAGACACTCTCGCGTCCAAAGTATTCGGCACTCGTTCCAAGCGTGAACATCAAACGCTCAGACGATGAGATAACGCTCGGAAACTCCGACTTGGAGCCAACGATGTCTTATAACCTCGACATTTCCGCCGAATACTACTTCCGCAGCATCGGCCTTGTCAGTGCCGGAGTGTTCTACAAAAAAATCGATGACTTCATTGTTGACCTGACGCGCACCAATGTGGAGTATCAAGGACACGTGTACAAACTCTTCTCACAACCACAGAATGCCGGTAACGCAAACCTCTTTGGCGTGGAACTCGCATACCAGCGTGATTTCGGATTCATCACACCGGCTCTGAAATGCCTCGGATTCTACGGAACATACACATACTCACATTCGAGAGTAAAGGATTTCAACTTTGAAGGACGCGAGAACGAAAGCGGTCTAAGCCTGCCCGGCTCACCCGAACACACTGCAAACCTGTCGCTCTATTTCGAGAAGAAAGGACTTAATATGCGTCTGTCATACAACTTCGCTTCCGACTTTATAGACGAAATGGGACAAAGTTCTTTCTATGACCGCTATTATGACAAGGTGGGCTATATGGACTTTAACGCCAGCTACACCTTCGGCAAGAAGTTCAAGACCACAATATATGCCGAAGCCAACAACTTGCTGAACCAACCGCTACGCTACTATCAAGGCACCAAAAACCGCACGGCACAGGCAGAGTATTATGGTGTGAAAGTGAATGCAGGAATAAAAATCAATTTATAGACAGTTTAACAAAAAAAAGAAATAAAATCATGAAAAGGAAAACAATACTGTTATTGGCACTCCTCGTGTGCCGCATGGCTGTGGCTCAGATTACGGATTACAGCATCTTCGACAAGAAACTGAACTTCTATGTTGTGAACGATATGGGGCGTAACGGATATTACGACCAGAAAACCATAGCCGCCCTGATGGGAGATATGGCCGAGAAGGTAGGGCCGGAGTTTGTCGTTGCCACCGGCGACATACACCATTTCGACGGAGTGCAGAGTATATCAGACCCGCTTTGGATGACAAACTACGAACTTATATACTCTCATCCGGAACTGATGATAAACTGGTTTCCCGTGCTTGGCAATCATGAATACCGCGGCAACACGCAGGCAGTAGCCGACTATTCCGGCGTGAGCCGCCGCTGGAATATGCCCGCACGATACTACACGCGCTCGTTCCGCAAGAAGAATGTAACCATACGGGTGGTATGGATAGACACCACTCCACTGATAGACAAGTATCGCAAAGAAAGCGATCAATATCCTGATGTCTGCAAACAAGATGCAGAAAGACAACTTTCATGGGCTGACTCTGTGCTGAATGCAGCAAAAGAAGACTGGGTGATAGTAGCCGGACATCACCCGATATACGCCGAAACGCCCAAAGACGAAAGCGAGCGTAGCGATATGCAGTCTCGTCTCGACCCAATTCTGCGCCGTCATAGTGTAGACATATATATCAACGGGCATATCCATAATTTCCAGCACATACGTGTTCCCGGCTGCGACACAGACTATATCACCAATTCTGCCGCCGCATTAAGCCGCAAAGTGAAGCCCGTGGAGGGCACGGTATTCTGTAGCCCCGAAACAGGTTTTTCCATAATCTCGGCAGACAAGAAGACTCTGCGCCTGTATATGATTAACAAGAACGGGGACATAATACATACTGTTACACGGAGCAAATAGCTCTAACAGGTATGGTGAGAAGTATAGTGATTTACAGGAAAAGGGATAATGGCTTCTTCTACTTCTTTTCTGCCAATCCGTCCAGAAATGCAAGTCCTTTGGCTGTCAGGAAATACCTTTGACCTGAATGGCGTGGTTTTTCCGGATATAACAATGAAACAAAACCAAAGTCTATTGCAGGATTAAGGTATAAACTCAAGAAATTATCCCTTCCTTTCAGTTGCATATTCGCCATTATCGCCTTTGCTGACAACTGCTCCCCGGCAATGGCCCGAACCAAACGTTGGATTTCAGGACTCGCAATAACACTCTCATGCCCCACTTGTCCTGCGCTTGTCCTGTGCTTGTCCTGTGCTTGTCCTGTGCTTGTCCTGTTCATATTGGGTTGCTCGCTCCATTCTGCCGACGCATTGATATGAAGGTAACGGTTGCGAAGCACCCAACCATCTCCTAACAACAAGTTACGGAAAAAGCGTTCCAAATATACCGGCGTATAATCAATGCCTTTACACACATTCTTATAGTTGGCACGCACTAATGCGTTTCGGAAATACCAAGAATGATTAGCAAAGAGATTATTGTTTACATTAAATCCTATTGAACGCAAATATTGAATGGTAAATACTGCCATCGTACGTGTGTTTCCCTCACCAAACATATGCTGTATTTGCCTGTGGATATTCCACCTCAAGGATTATTACGATGCCACAAATCCATTTTGTTTTTTTATTTTAACCAGTTATTAGTCATTCTTATTTAAGTTGTACAATCCTCAGGATGCTCAAATATTATTTCCCAGCATTGTGTTATCCAATATATCGGACAAGGGGCATCGTCGGCAAACTTTATGTCTGATAGCAATGATTTGTCGAAAGGCTCTGTATTAAGCTGAGTCTTGAATGTCTCAACATCAAAATTGAATACGGCATTTATGTATTTCCAGTTTGCATTCATAATTATCTTGGTACAACACCCATAACATTGTTCTTTGGTAAGTAATAATCAATTATCATGTGCAATATTACAAAATATTTTGAGAATGACATTCGTATGCTGTCAGAAATTTTATTGTTTCTCTCGATTTATGTTTCTATAAACGAGAAAAAAGTGGTAAAGACTGGCAAGTCTGAACACACAATTACTGGATTCTTTTGCTTTATTATACGCTCCCAAAAGGCTTTTCTTCCCTTTAGTTTTCAAAAAAGGGAGAATGATGACAGCATAAAATAACGTGAGTCCGATGAATTATATTGTCAGTCTCAGCCGCATTCGTTTTTACAGTCTTTACATCTCAGTCTGATACGGAGGTTATCTATATAGACTATTTCCTCTATTTAGAAAATAATATTTATGGTTTTCTGCAAAAAACATAAATATAATATTGGTTGTCTAATCTTTTTTAATTATTTTTGCTAAAAAACCAAAGGAAGAAATGAAATTCCATTTTTGCAGACAATTAGACTGTATGGATTGTGGCCCAGTATGTTTGTGTATGATTGCCAAACATTATGGAGCTAACTACTCTATACAAGAACTAAGAGATATTGCTTGTATAACGCGAGTTGGAGTTAGCCTTCTTGGAATAAGTGAAGCTTCTGAAAAAATAGGACTACGAGCAACTGCTGTTCAAGTTTCTTTAGAATATTTTGTGAATAATGCGAAAACACCATGTATAGTACATTGGAATCAACAGCATTTTGTAGTTGTATATAAGATAAAGAAAAGTTTTTCAGCAAAAACTCATATTTTTTATATTGCAGATCCTGCATACGGCTTGATAAAATACGAAGAAGAAAAATTTATTAGGTGTTGGTGTGGTACAAAACATAATGGAAAGAGTGTTGGTATTGCTATGTATTTTACCCCTACACCTGACTTCTATCAAAAAGGACATTGTAAAAAAAGACAAATAAAATTAAAGTCGTGTATAGAATACCTCAAACCATATAAGGCTCTCTTTTCTCACATACTTTTAGGCCTATTGGTAGGCAGTGTTATTCAATTGTCTTTTCCTTTGTTGACACAGTCTATCGTTGATTATGGAATAGAAGAAAACAACTTAAGCTTCATACATTTAATATTAATAGCCCAATTATTTTTAGTTTTGAGTTATAGCATAATTGATATTATACGCCGTTGGACATTATTACATATAAGTACACGCATCAACGTTTCTTTAATGTCTGATTTTTTAATGAAAATAATGAAGTTGCCCATGATTTTTTTGACTCAAAATTAATGGGAGATTTGATACAAAGGATAGATGACCACAAAAGAATTGAGGATTTTTTAACAACGACTATCCTCAATTCTATCTTTTCTACTTTTACTATAATAATATTCGGCATTATTCTAATAATGTATAATGTAAGAATGTTCTTCATCTTGTTGATAGGCAGCTCTTTGTATCTATTTTGGGTTTCTTTATTCATGAAAAAACGTTCAGATCTTGATCACAAAAATTTTGCAACTATGGCTGTTTATCAAAGTGATATTATAGAACTCATTGAGGGAATGCAGGAAATAAAACTGACAGGCAGTGAACAGCAAAAAAGATGGAGATGGGAAAATTTACAAGCAAGTATATTTCAAATTAAATTACAATCTTTGTCATTGGGACAATGGCAACATGTAGGCGGAGTCCTTCTTAATGAAATTACAAGCATTTTTATAACTATTCTGTCTGCAACAGCTGTTTTAAAAGGAGAACTGACATTAGGCGGTATGCTTTCGGTACAATATATAATAGGACAGTTACAGAGTCCTATACATCAATTTGTTAGTATAGCCCAACAAATACAAGATGCGAAAATAAGTTTAAATAGATTGAATGAAATACATAACAAAGATGATGAAGAAGCCGCAAATGTCAAAAGAAAAATTGTAGTTACAGGAAAAGATTCTATAGTTTTTGACAACGTCAGTTTTTCATATGGAAATTCAAGATCAAAGTATGTTTTAAGTGATTTATCACTAACGATTCCTCATGGTAAAACTACTGCGATTGTTGGACTAAGTGGTAGTGGTAAAACCACTATGATAAAATTAATGTTGGGATTTTATACAACATCCAAAGGTACTATAAGGATTGGAAACGATGCTATTGAAAAATATAGCTATAAAGAATTGCGAAAACATTGCGGGGTAGTAATGCAAGACGGATTTATCTTTAGTGACACTATTGCAAACAACATCGCAGCAGGGGCTACGAAAATAGACAAGAGGCTCTTAAAGCAAGCTGCACAAATGGCTAACATTGAAAATTTCATAATGTCGCTACCGCTAAGATACAATACAATTATAGGCAACTCTGGAATTGGCTTGAGCCAAGGACAAAAACAGCGAGTATTAATCGCCAGAGCCATATATAGAAATCCCGATTATGTTTTTCTTGATGAAGCGACTAATGCATTAGATACTATGAATGAGCGGTGTATAATTTCTAACCTGAATCAGGTTTTCAGAGGTAAAACGATTGTTATAGTTGCACACAGGCTAAGTACTGTTAAGAATGCAGACAATATTGTAGTTTTAGAAGAAGGCAGGATTGTCGAACAAGGCAACCATGAATTTCTTATAAGAAAGAAAGGAAGATATTTTGATCTTATAAAGGAACAATTAGAAATAGCAAATACATAGATAACAATAATAAATATGGATAATCATTCTGAAAATATAGAGTTAATATATAATAATACAGAAAGGATATTAAAAGATCCACCACATTGGAAAATAAGAATGGGTAATTATATAATTTTCTGTATTGCTTTATTGGTTAGTCTTGTTTTCGTAGAAATAAAATACCCTTATTCAATAAAGATACCTGTAATGACAATACTAAACGAAAAAGAGAGTAAAGTTTCCATAAATTTACAATATGCAGGGTTAGTATCACAGTTAAAACCAGGAATGGAAATAGAGATAAGATTAGATAATTACCTTTCAGAAAATATATATATATTTGTAACACAAATAAAAAAAATATATTATAATAGCAATACCCATAAATATATTATAAAGATAGACACAAATGACATCTATTCATTAAGAAATACATTTAAGACAACCTCACTAAATGGAGAAATAAAAGTTGAATTAGAAGAATCGTGTTTATTAGAACATTTTTGTAGATCTTTTTAAGAAAAAACAAGAAATTTATTTTAAAATATGTGATTAATGATTATATTTGCACTATCAATAAAAGAAAGGAAAATATTATGAATATAACTTTTAATCCTAAATACGTATTAAAGAATGACGAAGGCTGTGTTTTGCTATTACCGAAAAAAGGGCTTGCTGATGAGAAAGGCTTTGACGACTCTGTTAATTCTGTGATACACCCTTTTTATGCTATGATGTTGTCATTTGTCAATGGAGATGAATATGATAGTGTTATAAATAATATCCATAAAGAATTAAATATCCCATACGATAAGATAAAGAGATTTATTGATCCATTAATAGAAAATAAAAAGCAAGTTGCCTTTAAATATAAGGAAACTTTATTAGGATTCCCAATAAATACAATATTAATATCAAATACAAAAAGATTTCCTGCCTATTCTCCTGCGGATTTTAAATATAATAATGTAAAGATACAAACGTGCAGGCATAAAACTCCAAGTACTATAACATTGATGCTCAATAACAAATGCTCTACAAATTGTATATATTGCTATGCAGACAAAAGGAAGCCAACAGATTGTAAAATTCCATTAGAAAGAATAAAAGAGCTTGTCAATGAAGCAAAAAAAATAAAAGTCATTTCTTTCGACTTAATTGGAGGAGAAGTTTTCTTATACAAGAATTGGAAACAACTTCTGCCTATATTCTATGAAAATGGGTTTGAGCCATTCTTATCAACAAAATGTCCTCTATCGGAAGAAGACGTTAAATTCTTACATGAAATAAAGATCCCCTGCCTTCAAATTTCATTGGACACAATGATACCAATGCACCTTAAAAATATTCTAAGAGTCGGGGATAGTTATATCAGAGAAATAAAAGAGACCTTTAAACTTCTTGAGAAATATAACATAAAAGTTGTAGTACATTCTATCGTTACAAACAGGAATGACTCTTGCGAAGATATGAAATCCATTTTCAATTTCTTACAAGAATTCAATAATATAAGATATTGGCTACCTGAAATAGCCGGGCCTTCTATATATACAGGTATTGATGATTATGACAGTTTTAAGGCACGTCGCACAAATATTATAAAATTGCAGAAAATTATAGATGAGTGTATCGCTATTTCCAAATTTAAAATAATAAATGGACTAAACAAATTGAACCCCATAGATAATGAAATAATAAAACAAAATTATGAAGAAAGAATGGAAAGTTTTTTGGACAGAGGGTTATGTGCAGGAAATTTTTCTCATATGTACATATTACCAACAGGTGATGTAACTATCTGTGAGGAGTTATATTGGCATCCCAAATTTATAATCGGAAATGTATTAGAAAGCGGATTGGATGAAATATGGAATTCCGACACTGCAAAGAATTTATATAACCTAAAGCAGAAAGACATATTAGAAGACAGCACATGCTCCAAGTGCGAAAGTTTTACAAAATGTAGAGAAGAAAACCAAATCTGTTATAGAGATACCATAAAAGCATACGGAGAGGATAAATGGTATTACCCAGATCCAAATTGCCCTAAAGCCCCAAAACATAAGAACAGTATAGAAATATGATAAGAAGAAAAGGGTTTTTCGTATCCGCTGTATGCCTAATCTTTATGATACCAGCCTGCAATATGGTGGCACAGAACAGGCTTCGCATTCAGGGATACGTGGTAGACAGTGGGAACATCCCCGTGCCGATGGCAAATATTTTGTTGGTTGGCAGGAATGACACTGTGAGAACAACAACGAAAAGCAACGGCTTGTTTATCCTTGACGGTGTCAAGGGAGTACACTGTAAAATGTGTATTTCCCACGTAGGCTTTGAGACAAAGGAAATCGTTTTTGACAAATTGTCTGTTGATACAGACTTGGACAGCATCACGATAACGGAAACCACAGTAGACATGGAAGAGGCATTAGTGACAGCACGGGCAACAAGAATTACCACAGACCGCCGTCTGTTGTATCCCACAGAAAGGCAGAAGGAATTGTCCGCAGACGGAATAACCCTTATGGGTGTTATGAAAATGCCGAGGCTGACGGTAATCCCGGGAAGCAAAGACGTGAAATATTGGGGAAAGGGAACGCTGAAATACTATATAAATGATGCGGAAGTAACCGTAGAACAGGTAATGGCTGTAAATCCAAGTGATGTCGTCAGGGTGGAATACATAGACAGACCGGGACTTGAATATTCCGTGGGGGAGGATGTCGGTCTTGTAATCAGGTTCGTCACACGAAGGACAGAGCGGGGAATGTCAAACAGCATAGTAGCCGACAAGGCGGTAAACCGCAATACAGGCAACATAAATATGGAAAGCAGAGTTAACTATAAACGGTCTGAATTTGCCATAAGCTATATCGGCGACTATACAGACTCCAAACACCACTTCAGCCCCGAATTCACGAGCGAGACTTTCAATCTTGCAGCAGGAAGCCTGTACCGTAGGGAAGAGACCACAAGAATTGTTACGAAAGACAATAGTCACGACATAGCTGCAGCGTATTTCCACAGGACACCCAACAAAGACCTGTTCTCTGTGAAGGCGGGAGTTAGACGGAACAATGTCCCCGGCAACCGCAACAATTCTATCTTGTATAACTCTGGGTTGAGGAATGACACAACAGCGACATCAAGATACAACTCCGAGAAAAGCACAGTGTTCACATCCAGATTGCATTATCGCCGTCTTTTAGACCGCCGAAAAATGATAATGTTCGATGCTGCCTTTTATATCTCCGACACAGACATGGAGGAGAACTATGAAGAATATAACGATGTAGTCTCCATAACCGATATACGGAGAGACGTGGACGCGAAATCGAGAGGTGCTTCTTTGAATGGGCTCTTCTGGAACCGTTTCTCTGAAAAACTGGCGTTGCAGACTTCCCTAAACTTCTCTGCCAATACGGCGGAGAGTAGTTACGGCGGTAGCATATCAGGCTATTCCGAGTTGCAAAGGTATATTACGTCATTGAAAAACAACTTGTCTTTTGTAAGCGGAGCTGTCAATGCCGATCTAATGTTGGATCTTGCACTGAACCATACTAATATAAAAGGAGTTTACAAATATACACGGTTTGAACCGCGTTTCAGTCTTTCGGGCAGATACAGGTTTGACGACAGCAACTATGCCGGAGCATCATTCAGCTATGTACAGACACGCCCCGAGGCAGGCGACCTCAGCCATGTGACGCAGGTGATAGATGACATACAGGTAAGGCGTGGCAATCCAGACCTTAAACGGGGCTACTCCATGGGATGCGACCTTGACGGAAATTTCACTATAGGTAAGTTTGAGTTTTACCCCTATATAAATTGCTATTATTCCCAAAACGAAATACAGGAGGAGACTTTCCTTGAAGGAAACACGGTTGTCCGTATGCCGAGTAACTTCAAATATGTGAAAGTCCTTAAAGCAGGGATTGACATTTCCGCCGATGTGGCGGAATGGCTGTCGGCGACCATAGCATTTGGCAATAATTGGTTTGCAAGCAAAAGCAAGTCTACAGGCATTAAATATGACTACAACAAGATGTGGATCCGTGCTGATGTCAGCCTGATGTGGAAGAAATGGATGCTTACATATAATGTGTGGACACACAACAACGACTTTTACGGACAGGTGCTTGAAACAAGTGGTAGAGCCATGTCGTTTTCCTTGTCGCGTGTATGGATGAACAACCGGCTCTCCACATCATTGCGCCTACAGAATCCTTTTTCCAGGAATTTCTCAAAGCAGGGCGTAGTGAACTATTCGGATGTGGCCCCATACGAAAACTGGAACCGCTCTGATTACGGATTTCGGATGCTTACCTTGAATGTCGTGTATAAGTTCAATATCGGGCGCAAGTCCTCTGAAAGCAATATAGTGACAGACGTAGAACCGCAAAATAATATAGTAAGCAGCCGCAAGTCTGCTGAGATAAGATAACACTATTATTAATTTCTAAAAAAACAGAATTATAAAAAAACAAAACGACTTGGTGATGTCACAACATGAAAAACAGGACGACATTAATATCTTATTAGATGCAGAAATGATGGATGCCGTAATTGGTGGTTCATGCGCTAATAGTTGTAAAAAAGGATGTGTACAGCAATGTAAACATGCTTGTGCGTCCAGTTCAAAAGAAAATATAACAATCTCACCAAGCGATAGTTTGGTGAATAAAATCAATTCAGACATAAAGAAACCAACTTCAGGAGGAGGTAACACAAAATAAATTGAACCTGGAGAAACGACAAACAGAACAAAAAAGAGGATGTACCAAGATACGGAAATATGGAAGAACTCCTGTATTTTTGATACATCCTCTTATTATTAACTGACCTGAAAAGAACACACGACTGTCTTTATCGGCAGACCTTACTTATCATATTTCTCCTTTATATGCTCCTCGTATTCGGCGAGTTCACGCTCCCCGATGTGTGCCAAACCGTAATGCTCATCGTGCTGGGAGAAGTCGAGACCCACCTTTTCACTCTGTGCCGACACGCGCATAGGTATCATCTTGTCTATCAGCCAGTAGCCGAAATAGCTCATTACGAAGGTGTAGGCAATGACAATAGCTACGGCAAGAAGATGGTAGAGGAACACCACGAAGCCCTCCCATGTGCCGGCAATAAGACCCTCTTGGATGAAGATACCGGTAAGCACGGTGCCGAAGATACCACCCGTGCCGTGCGTCGGGAACACGTCAAGAGCATCGTCGATACGGCTCTGACTGCGCCAGTGTACTGCGATGTTGCAGATTATGGTTATCACGAACGAGATGAAGATGCTCTGCCCGACGGTGACATAGCCCGCCGATGGCGTGATTGCCACAAGACCGACAACGCAACCCACGGCCGCTCCCATGGCAGACGGCTTGCGACCGCGCAGGCAATCGAAGAAAATCCATGTCATCATGGCTGTGGCGGATGCGGTGTTGGTATTGAGGAACGCCTTCACGGCTACGCCATCGGCATGGAGCGAACTGCCGGCGTTGAAGCCGAACCAGCCTAACCACAGCATGGCTGCGCCAAGAAGGACAAACGGGATGTTGGCAGGCTCACTCTTGCGCGTGGCTGCATGGCGGCGTCCGAGGAATATCGCACCGGCAAGGGCGGCTACTCCGGAAGACGCGTGTACCACAATTCCACCGGCAAAGTCTACTACTCCCCACTTCAGAAACAGTCCGTCGGGATGCCATGTCATGTGAGCGAGCGGACAATAGATTACCACGAAGAAGAAAATCATGAAGAACATATAGCCCGAGAAGCGCACGCGCTCGGCGAAAGAGCCGGTGATGAGCGACGGGGTGATGATGGCGAACTTCATCTGGAACAGTGCATAGAGCGCGAGCGGAATGGTTGCACCGCCGAGGATGTTGCCAGTAGGAGTGGTGTAGACATCTGCGCCTACATTGTCGAACATCAGGAACGTCAGCGGGTTGCCTATTATACCGCCTATGTCGTCGCCGAAACAAAGGCTGAAACCGAACACTACCCACAACACACTTATTATTCCCATGGCTATGAAACTCTGCAACATGGTGGATATGACGTTCTTCGCGCCTACCATTCCTCCGTAGAAGAACGACAGTCCGGGTGTCATCATCAACACAAAGATTGTCGCCGTGATGAGCCAAGCCACGTCGGCGGCGTTGATTTTACTGAAATCGCACTCGAACGACGGTTCTTTGGCAAACAGTCCGGCAACGGCTATTATTATCATTGCCGACATTAGTATCATCCATCTCTTTTTCATTGTCTTGCTGTTTAAATGTATTTTCTTTTAATGTTAAATCTTATACAAATTGTACAGAGCCCTTGTACTAATTATACAGAGCCCTTGTACTAATTGTACAGAGCCCTTGTACTAACAGTACAGAGCCTTTGTACAAACTGTACAAGACCATTGTAGCACTCTGTACTCTTCTCCGGCGGATTTCAAGACCGCCACAAACACCTTCTGACTCCCATGTTTTACGCCTGCCGTATCAATAAGCCTGCTCGTGAACGCCGCTCACGGCACGCCCGCTCGGGTCGTTCATATTCTTGAAAGCCTTGTCCCACGCCAGCGCCTCGGCGGTGCTGCAAGCCACGCTCGGCACACTCGGCACGCTCAGTGCAGCTGAGTCTGACGGGAAGTGTTCGGCGAAGATAGAGCGGTAGTAATACTCCTCCTTGTTGCGCGGCGGGTTTATTGGGAACCGCTCGGCAGCGTGTGCCATCTGCTCGTCGCTCACCGCCGACTCGGTAATCTGCTTCAGAGTGTCTATCCACGAGTAGCCCACTCCGTCGCTGAACTGCTCTTTCTGACGCCAAGCAACTTCCTCGGGAAGCATATCTGCGAATGCCTCGCGCACGATTTTCTTCTCCATTGTCTGCCCCGGACACATCTTAGCCTCGGGATTTGTGCGCATCGCCACATCTAAGAACTCCTTGTCGAGGAACGGCACGCGCCCCTCCACACCCCATGCCGACAGACTTTTGTTGGCACGCAGACAGTCGTACATATACAGTTTGGACAGCTTGCGCACCGTTTCTTCATGGAACGCTTTCGCGTCGGGAGCCTTATGGAAGTAGAGATAGCCGCCGAAAATCTCATCGGCACCCTCTCCGCTGAGCACCATCTTTATGCCCATCGACTTGATGACGCGTGCGAGGAGATACATAGGTGTGGACGCGCGCACGGTGGTAACGTCGTAGGTCTCGATGAAATAAATCACGTCGCGGATGGCATCGAGGCCTTCCTGTATGGTATAGTTGATTTCGTGGTGCACCGTTCCGATGTGGTCGGCAACGAGTCGTGCCTTTGCAAGGTCGGGCGCTCCCTTCAGTCCCACGGCAAAGGAGTGCAGACGGGGCCACCATGCCGGCGACTTACTGTTGTCCTCGATACGTTTCTGCGAGAATTTCTCGGCTATTGCGCTTATCACACTTGAGTCGAGACCGCCGCTGAGCAACACGCCGTAGGGCACATCGCTCATCAGTTGGCATCGAACGGCATCCTCCAATGCGTCATGGATGGCCTCAACACTTGCTCCGTTGTCCTTCACTGCCTCGTAATCGAACCAGTCACGTGTATAATATCGCTTCATCCCCGGCTCACGGCTCCAATAGTAATGTCCCGGCAAGAACGGCTCGTAGCGGTCGCATTGTCCCTCAAGGGCTTTCAGTTCGCTTGCCACATACACCTTGCCGTCTTTATCGTAGCCTATATAAAGAGGTATCACGCCGATGGGGTCACGGGCAATCAGGAACTCGTCGCGCTCAGCATCGTAAAGGCAAAAGGCGAAGATGCCGCTGAGATTTTCTAAAAAAGAGGTGAGAGGTTGGAGGTTGGAGGTAAGAGAAATGCCTTCCTCCTTGTCAGTTATGAGGGTATTCTCTTGCCCCTTACCTCTTACCTCTAACCCCTGGTCGCGCTCAAAGGCTGAAATCATCTCCCTATACAACGCAAGAATCACCTCACAATCGCTGCCGGTTTGAAACTCATACTGTCCGGCGAAGTGTCTGCGGATGTCCTGATGATTGTATATCTCGCCGTTGACGGCCAGCACCTGCTTCTTATCGGGCGAGAAAAGCGGCTGTTTTCCTGATTCGGGGTCGACTATAGACAGCCTCTCATGGGCGAGAATGGCCGAACCGCCGCAGTAGATTCCGCTCCAGTCGGGACCACGATGACGAATTTTCTGGCTCATGCGGAGGGCCTTCTGGCGCAACTCCGCTGTTTGTTCCTGAACATTCAGGATAGATACTATTCCACACATATTGTCTTATTCTTTTATTGTTATTATTAAGTTTGCTGTTTAAAAGTTGACAATTAAACGGGTTGCTTGTCTTTTTAGTTGACAAGCTGACGAGCAAACAACTTGTTTACTTATCCACCCGTCAACTTGTCAACTACCTATATATAGACCTATTGAGATTGTCAGTTGAAGCAAGACTCTCCATGCTCGTAGATATCAAGGCCTTCCTCTTCAATGCGCTTGTCTACACGCAATCCTACAAGCTTCTTTATTCCGAAGAACAGGATGCATCCCATTACGGCCGCCCAAGCGTCGATACAGAGGATACCGAGAGACTGCGCGCCGAGGAATCCCCAACCGTGGCCGTAGAACAAACCTGAATCTACAGCGAGCAAACCAGTCATAAGAGTTCCGAGGATACCACATACTCCGTGTACAGAACTTGCACCTACCGGGTCGTCAATGTGCAGCTTAGAGTCGATGAACTCAATAGAGAATACGAGAACCACACCGCATACGAGTCCGATTATCACTGCTCCGACAGGCGAAACGAGGTCGCAGCCTGCTGTGATGCCCACCAGTCCGGCAAGAACACCATTCAGTGTGAGTGAGAACGACGGTTTGCCGTATTTAACCCATGTGGTGAACATCGTTGCTACACCACCGGCAACCGCTGCGAGGTTTGTCGTAAGGAACACGTGAGATATGGCAGCGCAGTTCACTTCGCCCGATGCAGCGAGCTGAGAACCCGGGTTGAAGCCGAACCATCCAAACCAAAGAATGAATACACCAAGTGCCGCCGCCATGAGGTTGTGGCCCGGGATGGCACGACTTGTACCGTCTTTGGCGTATTTACCTATGCGCGGACCGAGAGCAATAGCGCCAACAAATGCGAGAACGCCGCCAACAGAGTGTACGATGGCCGAACCGGCAAAGTCATGGAATGTCGTTCCGAAGACGTTCATCATAAAACTACCAGCTTCTCCGTTGCATAGCCAGCCTCCGCCCCATGTCCAATGACCTTCAACGGGATAGATAATGAGCGATATTAATATGGAATAAACCACGTACATATTGAACTTTGTGCGCTCGGCCATAGCACCTGACACGATTGTTGCGGATGTCGCACAGAATACTGTCTCGAATATCAGAAAACCTTCAACAGGCAAATCGCCTTTGTAAAAAGAAAGGTCGCCGAAGTTCGGCATACCTATGAACCCGGCTCCGTCGCTTCCGAACATAAAACCGAAGCCCACGAACCAAAACAGCAACGAGCCGAACATAAAGTCGACGAAGTTCTTAAAGAGGATGTTAGCGGTGTTCTTGCTGCGCGTAAATCCGGCCTCACAAAGGGCAAAACCCGGCTGCATGAAGAACACAAGCATTGCTGCGAGCAACATCCATACCGTATCTAATGATAAACCTAATTCTTGTACTGTCATAATATTGTGTTTGTTGTTTTGTTGTTACCCATATTTCCCAAATTATTTTTCCTGCTCTGCGTTGTACAAAGCGATGTCGCCACGCTCTCCCGTCCTTATTCTCACGGTGTCTTCGACAGGTATTACGAAGATGCGTCCGTCTCCGATCTCTCCGGTCTGGGCTGCTTTCTGTATGGCGTTGATTGTCTTCTCCACATTTTTGTTGCGCACAACAACATTCAAAAGCACGCGTTCGATGGAGCTTGTATCATACATGACTCCACGATAGATTCTCGCTTGTCGCATCTTACCCTCTCCACGCACATCGTAATAGGAGAACCATTCGATGTCGGCGGCAAGCAATGCTTCCTTTACATCCTCGAACTTTGTCTTACGGATGATAGCTTCAATCTTCTTCATCTTTTACCTTTTATTTACGTTAATACTCTTTTTACCTTACATCTTGTAAGTTTTCAACTGCAAAATTACGACAAATTGATATTAAAAGCGTTATGTTTTAATCTTTTTGATTATATATTTTAAGTTCTAATTACATTTGTTTCAGTTTTCACGGCATTTACTTTCAAACTGCAACCTATTTATAATAAAATACTAACAAACCGAAAGAAGAAAGTAAAAAGAAGATTTTTTCTGTTACCAAACAGTTTACATATCAGTCTTTTGTTGTACTTTTGCATCGTAATCAAAGCAAAAAGAAATCATTTGAACAAAACAGATAGCAAAATGACAAACAAGATTCACTTCACAAAGATGCACGGGGCAGGCAATGACTACATATACGTCGACACCTTATTATATAATATCCCCGACCCGGAAGCAGCCGCCATAGCATGGAGCGCGCCACACACAGGCATCGGGAGTGACGGTCTCGTGCTGATTTGCAAGTCTACCACAGACGCAGCCGACTACCGTATGCGCATATTCAATGCCGACGGCAGCGAGGCAATGATGTGCGGGAACGCATCGAGATGTATCGGGAAGTACCTGTTTGAAAATGGTTTGACAAATAAAACTGAGATAAATTTAGAAACGCTTTCGGGCATAAAGGTGCTCAACCTACATATAGCCGATGACGGAAAGACCGTGAAATCGGTAACGGTGGATATGCTGGAGCCACGCATGAGCGTACCGGAGCAATACACGCCCGTATCCGACGAGCCGCTGAAAGCAGCCTTCCGGACATTCAAAGGCACGTTTGTCTCGATGGGGAATCCGCATTACGTGGTGTTCGTGGACGACATAAAGGACATTGACATAGCTCGCTTCGGCAGCATTCTGGAACACGACAAGAGTTTTCCGCAGCGTTGCAACATCGAGTTCGCGCAGGTGGTGGGTACTAATAATATACGTACACGCGTGTGGGAACGAGGCAGCGGCATCACGATGGCGTGCGGAACAGGAGCCTGCGCAACAGCCGTGGCAGCATATCTGACGGGCAGGGCCGAGCGGAAATCGAACATTCTGATGGACGGCGGCACGTTAGAGATTGAATGGAACGAGGCCGACGGACACGTATATATGACCGGACCGGCCGAATTCGCCTTCGAGGGCGAAATCAACCTACCGGAGGCAAATGAAGAATAGAGCAAACTTAACAATCAAGGATAAAAGAAAATGGCATTAATAAACGAACATTTCCAGAAGCTGCAAAAGAACTATCTCTTTGCAGACATCGCAAAGAAGGTGAACGCCTTTAAGGTTTCACACCCTAAAGTGGAGCTGATAAGTCTCGGCATCGGCGACGTTACGCAGCCGTTGTGTCCCGCCGTAATCAAGGCGATGCACAAAGCGGTAGACGACATGGCGACTAAGGAGGAGTTCCACGGCTACGGCCCGGAACAGGGATACTTATGGCTTAGAGAGGCAATAGTGAAAAACGACTTCCTCCCGAGGGGTGTTCATCTCGACCCAAGCGAAATCTTCGTGAATGACGGTGCAAAAAGCGACACCGGAAACATAGGCGAGCTGATTCGCTGGGACAACAGCATGGCCGTCACCGACCCAATCTATCCTGTCTATATCGACTCGAATGTGATGAACGGACGCGCCGGAGTGTTCGAGAACGGCAAGTGGAGCAACGTTACATATATGCCGTGCAACGACAAGAACGGCTTCGTTCCGCAGATACCCGACCACCGCGTAGACATGATATACCTGTGCTATCCCAACAATCCTACTGGTATGGTCATCTCTAAAGAAGAGCTTCGCAAATGGGTGAACTACGCACTGAAGAACGACTCAATCATCTTCTACGACGCAGCCTATGAGGCTTACATCCAAGACCCGGACATTCCGCACACGATATACGAAATCCGGGGTGCGAGAAAGGTGGCGATAGAGTTCCGCAGCTACTCAAAGACGGCCGGATTCACCGGCATCAGATGCGGATATACGGTCATCCCGAAGGAACTTACAGCCGAGACGATGCAGGGCGAACGCCTTCCCCTCAACCCATATTGGGACCGCCGGCAGTGTACCAAGTTCAACGGAACGAGCTATATCAGCCAGCGTGCTGCCGAAGCGATATACTCGCCGGAGGGCAAGGAACAGGTGAAGGCGACCATAGCATATTATATGGAGAACGCGAGACTGATGCGCGAGACTCTCACAAAGCTCGGCCTGAAAGTCTACGGAGGCGAGAACGCGCCTTACATCTGGGTGAAGACTCCGGGCGGAACGGATAGCTGGAGATTCTTTGAGCAGATGCTCTATGGTGCCAACGTGGTGTGTACACCGGGTGTCGGTTTCGGACCGTCGGGCGAAGGCTTCATCCGTCTCACCGCATTCGGAGACCGCAACGACTGCAAAGAGGCCATGCGGCGCATCGGCAACTGGCTTCTGAACGTGAAAGAATAGCATAACACGGAGGTGCCGGACAAGTTTCTGTGAAGCTCCCGGCACCGCGACAACAACAATACAAACACAATTAAAAAGTAAAAAGATTATGGCTACATTGAAGAAAACAGTGCTACTGGCAATCGGACTGGTTGCCGTCAGCGCAAATGTCAAGGCTCAGAATGATTTAAAGGCTACCGTTGCAGCCGATGTCGTAAGTCAGTATATCTGGCGCGGACAGGATTTGGGACACGTGAGCTTACAGCCCACACTCGGGCTGTCGTACAAAGGACTGTCGCTGACTGCCTGGGGCAGCGTAGGTCTCACAGAGTCGAAAGACACAAAAGAGTTCGACCTCACACTCGCATACACCACAGGCGGCTTCAATGTAGGCATCACCGATTATTGGTTCGACTACAACGACGGCGGCGACCGGTACTTCAGCTATGCCGCACATAAGACAAACCACGTGTTCGAGGCCAACATCGGCTACGACTTCGGCGTGGCTTCCATACAGTGGTACACCAACTTTGCCGGCGCAGATGGGGTGAATAAGGACGGCGACCGCGCATATTCATCATACGTGGAGGTGGCTGCACCCTTCAAACTTGCCGGATGCGACTGGACGGCATCGGTTGGCGCTGTGCCTTACAGGACTTCTTTCTATGCCGATGCTGACGGTTTCGCCGTGACGAACGTGTCGGTCAAGGCTACAAAAGACATTAAAATAACCGACAGTTTCAGCGTTCCGATATTCGCAGGCATAACTGCCAATCCGAGTACGGAGAAGGCTTACTTCCTCGTTGGATTTACCCTACAGCCGTAAAAAAGGCAGTTACAGGCTCACAGGTAAGTAAGTCACTAAAATTAATATATTGTATATGCTTTTCCATAGATAGTATCGTTTAATTTGGGGACTTACTTACAGCTAATAACTTGATAATCCGGCAACTTATGAGCCTGTATTCAGACATATATAAAATAAAAGCGTTAACTTTGCACCCGCAAACTTAGTTAACAGACTTTGGAAAGAATAATAAAAAAGTAAAACCATAAAAGATTAAGAACAATGGCAAATTTAAGATTTGAGGTTGTAGCAGAAGCGGCCAAGAAGAAGCCCGTCTGCGTTGCCACACCAACAGAACGCCCGTCGGAATACTTCGGAAAGAACGTATTCAACCGCGCAAAGATGTATAAATATCTTCCACGCGAAGTCTATGAAAAGCTCATCGACGTAATGGATAACGGCACACGTCTCGACCGTTCGATTGCCGACGCGGTAGCCAAAGGAATGAAGCAATGGGCCGACGAGAACGGTGTTACGCACTACACCCACTGGTTCCAGCCTCTGACAGAAGGTACGGCAGAGAAGCACGATGCCTTCGTTGAGCACGACGGAAAGGGCGGAATGATTGAGGATTTCTCAGGAAAGCTGCTCGTTCAGCAGGAACCTGATGCCAGTTCGTTCCCCTCAGGCGGTATCCGCAACACGTTCGAGGCACGCGGCTACTCGGCTTGGGACCCAACATCGCCGGTCTTCATAATCGACGACACACTCTGTATCCCGACAGTTTTCATATCATATACGGGCGAAGCACTCGACTACAAGGCTCCGCTGCTGCGCTCCCTCCACGCCGTAAACGTTGCGGCAACGGACGTTTGCCACTACTTCTACCCCGAAGTGAAGAAGGTTACATCCAACCTCGGATGGGAACAGGAGTACTTCCTCGTTGACGAAGGACTGTATGCAGCCCGCCCCGACCTCATGCTTACGGGCCGCACGCTCATGGGACACGACTCGGCAAAGAACCAGCAGATGGACGACCACTATTTCGGCACCATTCCGGAGCGTGTGCAGGCGTTCATGAAAGACCTTGAGATTCAAGCTCTCGAACTTGGCATTCCGTGCAAGACCCGTCATAACGAGGTAGCACCAAACCAGTTTGAGATTGCCCCGATATTCGAAGAAACCAACCTTGCCGTTGACCATAATATGCTGCTGATGTCGCTTATGAAGCGTGTGGCACGCCACCACGGATTCCGCGCACTGCTCCACGAGAAGCCGTTCGCAGGCATCAACGGTTCCGGAAAGCACAACAACTGGTCGCTGAGCACCGACACGGGCGTATTGCTCCACGGTCCGGGCAAAACTCCGGAAGACAACCTGCGCTTCGTAGTGTTCATCGTCGAGACTCTTATGGGTGTCTACAAGCACAACGGACTGCTGAAGGCATCAATCATGAGTGCCACAAACGCCCACCGTCTCGGTGCTAACGAGGCACCGCCTGCCATCATTTCATCGTTCCTCGGCAAACAGCTCAGCGACGTACTCGAGCATATCGAGAAGTCTGACAAGGACGCAATCCTCAACCTTGCAGGCAAGCAGGGCTTCAAAATGGATATTCCTGAAATCCCGGAGCTGCTCATCGACAACACCGACCGCAACCGCACATCACCGTTTGCGTTCACCGGAAACCGCTTCGAGTTCCGTGCGGTAGGCTCTGAGGCCAACTGTGCATCGGCATTGATAGTGCTGAACACCGCCGTTGCCGAGGCTCTGACCAGCTTCAAGAAGCGTGTCGACGCGCTCATCTCTAAGGGCGAGGACAAGATTTCGGCCATCATCGACATCCTGCGCGAGGACGTAAAGGAATGTAAGCCTATACACTTCGACGGCAACGGCTATTCCGACGAGTGGGTTGCCGAGGCTGCAAAGCGCGGTCTCGACGTAGAGACGAGTTGCCCGGTAATCTTCGAGCGCTACTTGGACGAGGAAAGCGTGAAGATGTTCGAAACGATGAACGTGATGAAGCGCAACGAACTGGAGGCGCGCAACGAGGTGAAATGGGAGACTTACACGAAGAAAATACAGATTGAGGCTCGTGTTCTCGGCGACCTGACGATGAACCACATCATCCCTGTGGCTACGCATTATCAGAGTCAGTTGGCTAAGAACGTACAGAATATGTTCAATATCTTCGGCAAAGAAGAGGGCACTCAGCTCACCGCACGCAACGTGAAGCTAATCAAGGAGATTGCCGAGCGCACTCAGAAGATAGAAATCTCTGTCGAGGAACTTGTCAACGCGCGTAAGATTGCCAACAAGATAGAGAGCGAACACGAGAAAGCCATCGCTTATCACGACACCGTGGCTCCGAAACTTGAGGAGATTCGCTATGAAATAGACAAGCTGGAGCTTATCGTCAGCGATGAGTTGTGGACTCTGCCTAAGTATCGTGAGCTTCTATTCATGAGATAGGATGTGAGGCTATGAGGTCGTAAGGTTATAAGGTTGTAAGGTGAAATTACCAAAAGGACTTGCCACAAAAGCATACCTCACCTTAAAACCTGAGACCTTAAAACCTCATAACCTTAAAATTAGACAATCTATTTCTTTTATTGGTTGTTTAAGTTTGCAGCGGGGTATGTCCGAGAGGATATACTCCGTTTTTCGTTTTCACACGTGCGTTTTCCTTTCCTATATATAAACCGATTCTAACCTTTTTTGAAAGAAAATCTTACATTTATCCCCTCTAAAACTCGCGTATTTTCAATCAAACTTTCACTTGCTCTCAAAAACGCGAAAATAGGGCTTCTAAGGGTATTTTAAGATAATTATCTGATAATCAATGAATTGCGCGATTTCAAGGCAAAAATTACCGTTTTTGAAGGCATTTTAGACCCCGTTACATTGTAACGGAGGCTCCGTTAGACGCTAACGGAGGCACTTTTGGGCTTCAACGGAGCCTCCGTTGCACTGCAAAACGGCCTAAAACGGACTGCAAAAGTGGCACTTTTGCGTGCTAACGAACGTTAAATCTGATAAAAACGGGGATTTTCGGTGTTTCGGCGGACGTGAATTTTTGAAGAAAACCGACCCTATTTTTTTGCAACGGAGGCCGTTTTAGAATTATGAGTTACAAATTTTGAGTTTTGAGTTGGGATTTTTGCGACACTAAAATCATTGAAAATGAGTAACGGGACCATTATTTAACAAAAGTTGACGCAAAAGAAAATGTAAAAGATTTTCATGTAGAAAAAAGAAAAAAAGAATCATCCCGTCAGGCCATTCCCCCCACCGGGGGCTAAGGGGGCTCCCATCTCTCTCAACACCTCGAACGATTTCAACTCAGGCATCTGCGGCACATGAAGCCTGTAATAATGCAGAATGATTTCCGCGATACGGTTACGGTCGGTGCGGTTCATGCGAAAAAGGTGCATCGACTCGAAGCCCATACGCATCAAGGTGATTACGCGCGCAGCCTCAACCGGCTGCAAAACGTCGGAATGGGCGGGCATAAGATAGGTGAAACAAGCGTTGCGGAGGTCGAAAAACATACCGTTGCGATAGTCTTCGAGGTTAGGATAGAAGCCCAAGAACAACGTGAGGCGCATCATAAACACAAGATGGAAATTGGCGAAAGAGCCGGTGGCGGCATCGAGCCAGGCTATACCACCGACAAGATAAGAGAACAGACGGCTGTTGCCCTGCTCTCCTCGAGTGGCATACAACAGGAATTCGGCAATGAATAACGATATTGCCAACTTCTCGGGCGAGAAGGGAATGGACACGAACGGCAAGGCTATGCGAGCCTCGCTGATGTGCTGCAACGATGCTCGCGGACGATAGTCGAACTCAATATCGAGCACTGTCAGCGGCTGGAAGAACTGCTTACGGATTTTCGCTTTCGACGTCTTGGGAATCCGGATGACAAACGACAGCCTGCCCTCCGACTCCGTCAGAAGGTCGACAATCATCGAGGAATCGCCTAATTTCATGTTGCGCAGCACTATGGCCTGTGTCTTTATCTGCATAAATATGTGTCAATAAAGATATTCCGAAAGCCCGAAAGCCTGTGCAAAAGTACAAAATTAAGGCACAAAACGAAAAAATATATCATTAAATTTGCACATATCAAAGATTATATCTACCTTTGCACCCGCAAATAAGCAACGCCGGTCCCTTCGTCTATCGGTTAGGACGAGAGATTTTCATTCTCTAAAGAGGAGTTCGACTCTCCTAGGGACTACTTCCAATATCCATCATCTCGCAGTGAGTGCGATAGCAGAATCTTCCTCAACGGTGGCTCTGCGAAACGGTGACGGAGGACTTTCATGAAGTCCGCTCAGGGCTGTCTGCAATGCAACATAAGACCCAGGGGCTATTAAAAATCACAATTAATCAATTCAAAACAAAAATGGCAAATCACAAATCATCTCTTAAGAGAATCCGTCAGGACAAGAAAAAGGCTTTGCACAACAAGTATTATGCAAAGACAATGCGTAACGCAGTTCGCAAACTCCGCGCTACAACAAACAAGGAAGAGGCCGTAGCATTGTACCCGAAAGTACAGAAGATGCTCGACAAATTGGCTAAGACAAACATTATTCACAAGAATAAGGCTGCCAACTTGAAGTCTGGTCTTTGCGCACACATCGCAAAGTTGGGATAAGAAAAAAGCTGACCAAAAGGAGCTTTACAAAGCATTTCGCTTAATATAAAGTATTTTCGCTTAGCATACGACAAGCAACAGCGGTTTAAGTTATTCGAAAATCTCTTTAGGTCAATATATAAATTACAAAAGGAACTGAGTCGTCGAACGGCATTCAGTTCCTTTTTTCGTTTAGTCCCCTTATACTTTTTGAGGTGAGGGATAAGGCATTCCTCTTACCTCTTACCTCTCACCTCTCACTCCTCACCTCTTACCCCCTTTTGTCTCACCGAAGTGAGACAAAATCACTACACCTCATCACAAGCGTAGATAGAACTCTCGGAAGAGCACGTCCACTCGAAGATTTCCTCCGGTTTGAAGAAGCGTTTCAGTTCGGCAGCAGCCGTCTCAGGCCCGTCGCTGGCGTGCACGATATTCTCCTGGAAGCTCATGCTGTATGTTCCGCGTATCGTTCCGGGAGCCGCCTTGCGCCCGTTTGTCGGTCCGGCGAGCGTACGCACCACCTCGATAGCCTCGACGCCTTCCCAGCACATAGCCACTACTGGAGCCGCCATCATCGAGTTTTTCACCCTCTGAAAGAACGGTTTGTCCGCCAAATGAGCGTAATGCTCGCTCAAGATAGCATCGGTAAGCTGCATCATCTTCATTCCACAAAGATGCAAACCTTTCTTCTCGAACATTGAAATGATTTCGCCGATAAGCCCTCTCTGCACCGTGCAGGGCTTCAGCAACACTAAAGTCTTTTCTTTTGCCATGATAAATAAACTGTTTTTCTTTAATTGTCAGTTGATAATCAAGTTATCTTCCCCACAAAGATAACGCTTTATTTTGACATAACAGAAATACAGGCACAAAAAAAGTTGCGCCGTTTCCCGGCGCAACTATAACGTCATGAAGAACCAGTTCCGCAGATTGGTATAAGCCCCCCACGGAAATAATGAAGCAGGTGGGTAAAGCAACCAACTTGCCAACTCGTCAACTTATTTATCGATACGATAGCTATTTTATGTTGAGCAGGAAAGTGGTGAGACTTTCGTCCATAGACAGGTTGAACTTCTTGCGCAGCCTGTATCTCGCACTTTCGACACCACGGATGGAAAGTCCGGTAATCTGCGATATGTCTTTCGTGCAGAGGTTCAGGCGCAGGTAAGCGCAAAACTTCAGGTCACTTGGCGTCAGCGTAGGATATTTCTCCATGAGATTTCTGAAATAATGCTTGTGTATAAGGTCGAAGTTTTCACGGAACATATTCCAGTAGGCGTCATCCTTGTTTGCGGAATTCGGGCTGATGGCGTCCATGGCAATGGCAGCTATTTCCTTTCCCTTGTCCTGTAACTTCTGTTCCAGTATCTGCTTCTGCTGGGCGTCGATGATATGCTGCTGGTGGGCTATCTCGAGTTTCTGCCTCATCTGCTCATGTTCGGCAATCCGCATCTGTTTCCTCACGGCTTTCCTCAACCGCCATTTTATGAAGAAATAGAGTACCAGGCCGACAAACATGACATAAAGGAACAGCATAGGCAAAGTGCGGTACCACGGTGCAGGGCTTTCAAACCGGAATGTCTTGGTGGCCAGGACATTGTTGTTCATGTCGGTCACACGGCATTCCAATGTGTGGCAGCCGTCAGAAATCCTGGTGAACTGCACCTTCGGAGTAACGGAGCGATAAACCCTTTCCTCCCCGCTGCCTTTCAGGGTGAATACGAAGGTGTATGATCGGTTGGTGAAGTTCGGATAGCTCATCTCTACGGTCAGGTCTCCGCCTTTTATCTGCGGCATCTCGACTCCGTCTGTCCTTATGGCCTGGGGTCTGTTCGTGGTCTTTTCCCTGTAAAATGCGTTGCGCACGGACAATGTGCTCTTTCCCTGCGGCATCTCCATATCCTTCATGTTCACGTGGCCTATACCGTTGTTCATACAGAAGTAGACATCGTTGCCGAACACGCTTACCTGATTATTGAAGTCGCCGCATTCAAGTCCGAACAAGCCGGCGGGGACAAACGCCTTCTTCACAAAATCCTGATTTTTCCATTCCACGAGCAGGTAGCCTTTGGCTGTGGCAAGCCACCACAGGTTCTTGTTTACCATTGTTGCCGACAGGACTTTATATCGTGCCAATTCGTCGAACCGGGGGGGACATTTCCTCAAAGTGCCGTTCCCATCGGGTGAGAAGAAATGCTTGCCGTTGCTGAAATACACCTTGCCCCATACGGAAAAGAGATTCAGCATTGACGATCCGTCAAGCGTGTGGAACTCCTTTACGCTGATGGCACTGTCAAGACTTTCGTTCAGCTCTATCTTGAAGCCTCCGCCGTGCATATTTGTTGCCCATACCGTCCCCTGTCCGTCGATTTCCAGTTGCTGCACGGGTGCCATGAAGTTACGTATGATGTTGCGGAACTCCCATTTCCCGTCAACTTTCTGATACAGTCTCAGCACGGAATACGTGGCTTCCAGAAGATAATGCCTTGTCTCGCTTATGTAGTAGTGCCTTACGGCGGTGCTGCTTGTGTTGTCGCTTTTCGCCATCTGTGTGCTTTCTGTTCCCGATATGAGCCTCATTCCGTGGTTGTGGCCTACGACGAGCTGGCTGCCGAACGAGGTGATATACCAGTTCTGCCCATTAGTTCCTTCGACAGACCGTAGTCCGGCTTCGGAGAACAGCATTGTCTGCTGGTTGCTGGCGATATACAGTCCGTCGGACGCCTGATATACATCGTACACCTTTCCGAAATCGCCAGAGAACACTGTGAACGGACTTCCTACTTGCAACAGCGCGATGCCGGTGTCGAGTGCAGCCCATACACAGTTGTCTCGGTCACAGAACAGGGACAGCACAGTGTTGTCTTTCAGCATCTTGTTGTCTCCGTAGTTCCCCTGTAACCGCCCGCTCTTGTCTATGCTGATGATGCCGTTCTGTATTGTGCCGAGTACGATGGTGCCGGTTTTCCTGACGTATGTGGCTCTGTTGAGCTGCACCTTCTTAAGAATGTCGTCGGCCTGAGTCCTGAACGGCGTTGTCTTTGTTCCGTCGAAAAGGAACAACCCGTGCGACTCCGTACACAAGACCGTCTTGTCCCTGCCTATATCCAGTGCAGCCACCACGTCATCGTCCCCCAGCTCCTGCCTTCTGACAGCCGGTTTGTATCGGTTGCCGGCCAGAAGGCAGAAGTCGCCCCCTATGAGCTGCGCATATATATTATTGTGTATGGAGAAGAAATAGAGTGGCAGGTTCTTGCCGTCGTAGTGGGCACGCACGTTTTTTCCGTCATACTCGAACCATGAGCAGAAACTTTGGAAAAGTATTCGCCCGTCTTTTGTCTTTACGATATTCCATATCTCGTCGTTATGCGGCTTATAGCCTTTGAGCTTGTCCCAAAGCGAGGTGAACTGATAGTTGCCGTAACTGTCGCGCCGGAAGTAACCGAACTCCTTGTATGCGCCCGCATATATGCGGTCACCATCGGCAAGCAGCGATCGAACGAGTATTTTCCGAGGCAGTTCGTGCAGTTTCCACGAATACCCGTCGTATGAAAGCAGTCCGAAATTGTTTCCGAAAAACATCATGCCTTCTGCGTTTTGGGTTACAGACCAGTTTTGGTTACCCGCTTCGTAATCATTGGATGTGTAGTTTCTGACTACAGGCAAGAAGCCAATGGCGTATGACTGAAGGTAAGATGCCAGAAACAATATCCATAGTATCGGTTGTCTTGAAATCATGGTGTATTGAGTTATTGGTAACGCAAAGTTAATGTTTTTTAGCTTAATAATGAAATATAGTCTGGAAAATTATAAGTAAGCCACCAAAATTAAACGATACCATCTATGACAAAGCATATATCTGCACATTAGAAAATGTACAGGAGGATTTTTCGAGGGATGCAAGCCTACATCAACAAGCAAAGAAAGCTCCTCGTAAAACGCTCATTCTTAGAGGATTACAAAAATAAACGTAGTAAAAGCGTAGTGGAGAAAAAGCAGAGAAGTGTAGAAAACGTGGTAACAAATTTTATAACATATTGACATCGCATTAACTTTGTAGCCGAAAACATCTAATAACCTAAATAAAACCAAAATGAAACATTTAATTCTTATGATTTGCGCCGTATTCTCTTTTGAGATTGCGTGTGCACAAAACCAAGACGTCAAAGGCGTTATCGTTGATGTTACCGGTGAACCTGTCATCGGTGCCACCATACAAGTTGTCGGTGGAAAGACGGGAACCGTAACCGACCTGGACGGAAACTTCTCACTTAGCGGTCTTCCTGCAGGCTCGGAGATTACCATTTCTTATATAGGAATGAAAACGGCCACGCTGAAAGTCACGCCAAACATGAAGATTGTCATGGAAGACGACTCCAAAGTCCTCGATGAAGTCGTAACAATCGGTTATGGCAGCGCAAAGTCAAAAGACCTGACCTCTCCCATCACGGTGGTGAGGTCTGAGGACATCGCCAATGTCCCCGCATCATCGCCGATGCAGGCCATGCAGGGTAAGGTAGCCGGTGTGAACGTGGTCAACGTAGGTGCGCCGGGTGCTTCCCCTACCGTCAGAATCAGAGGTAACGGTTCATTCAGCAACTCATCGCCGCTTTATGTTGTCGACGGTATGTTCTATGACAACATCGACTTTCTGAACAGCAGCGACATTAAGGACATGAGCGTACTGAAGGACGCGTCGGCCGCAGCCATATACGGTGTGCGAGCAGCTAACGGTGTAATCATCGTGACAACCAAGAAGGGCTACCAGAACCAGAAGGCGCGTATCACCTATGACGGATACATCGGCGTGCAGAAGGCCACTAACGTGCTTGAGATGTGTAATTCCAGCGAGTATGGCCAAATGCTGATGGAAGCCGACTACGACACTTACAGCCCGTTCTTGAAGGCAAGTATCGACAAATATGGCGGAAGCTATGCCGATCCCGATTTCCACAAATGGACATACGGCAGTGACACAGACTGGTATGACGAACTGCTGCGCGAGGCTTACATCACCAACCACGCGCTAAGCATCACCGGCGGCGGCGAGAAGGCATCCTATGCCGTTGGTATCAACTACTTCGCTCAAAACGGTATCATGGACGTGAAGAACGACTACAAGCGCCTGAACTTCCGTGCTGCCTTCGACTATCAGGCAAACGACTGGCTGAAGGTGGGTTACAGCGGTGTATATTCTTCGGCTGAGCAAAACAACCCGAAGGGAGAGGCTTGGCAAAAGGCGTTTAACGCTCCCGGCATTTATCCCATCTATGACGAAAGCAACGACCCCGCATACCCCACGAAGTATGCTTCTCCAGAGTCTGTGGGATTCACAAACAACTTCTACAACCCGATGGCTTTCGCACATTATTACAACAGCAAGAACTCTATCGACCACTTCCTCACATCCCTTTATGCCCAAATAGACATTATCCCGGAGCGTCTGAACGTGCGTTCTGCCATAAACTATGACCATAACGCCATCGAGGGCTATGAGTACACACCCGAGTATTATGTCAGTTCGTTGCAGCAGGCGTCGACAAGTTTCCTTAAAAAGAGCATCACTACCTACAACAACTACATTTGGGACAATACTGTTAACTATACACAGTCTTGGGGACAGCACAACTTCAAGGCCATGGCAGGCTACTCCATGCGTCAGGAGAAGTATCACTGGCTTGAGGGTTCTGCTTCAAACGTACCTGACGGAAAGGACGAGTACTGGTATATCGGTCAGGGCAACGAGGAAAGCCGCAAGTCGAACGAGAACGCCACAACATACCGCGGACAAAGTTATTTCACACGACTCAACTATAACTATGCCAACAAGTATTATCTGATGTTCACATTCCGTGCCGACGGTTCGTCAAAATATCAGGACCACTGGGGCTACTTCCCGTCAGTGGGAGCGTCATGGGTACTGACAGAAGAGCCGTTCATGAAGAATGTGAAAGGTATAGACTATTTGAAGTTAAGAGCAAGCTGGGGACAGTTGGGTAACGACAAGGTCGCTGCAAGTGACGGTTTCGCGTCCATCTCTGTAGGCAACGGATTCTCTGGTGTGTTCGGCAACGCAACATATCCGGGATACCAGAACACTACTTACTTCAGTTGGCTGAAATGGGAAATCGTTGATGAATTCAATCTGGGCTTCAACGTAGGATTGCTCAACAGCCGTCTGAACGTAGATTTCGACTACTTCCGCCGTATGACGAAAGACGCAGTGATTAGCGTAAGCCTTCCGTTTGCCAACGAAACGCTGGCTGGCAACTATGGAAAGATCCTGAATCAGGGTTTCGACATCGCCGCCACATGGTCGGACCGCATAGGCAAGGACTTCAAGTATGAAGTCTCGGCAAATCTTTCCTACCTCACAAACAAGGTGAAAGGACTCAGCGGCTCATCAATGGTGAACAATGGAAAGACATACAATATCGTGGGCGAAGAGATGAACTCTTACTACGGCTACAAGGTTATTGGTATCTATCAGAACGAAGAGCAGATTGCCAACGACCCGATAGCGGTGGCAAACGGCTGCGAGCCGGGTGACTTCATCTACGAAGACCGCAATCAGAATGGCGTGCTCGATGGTGACGACCGCACCACATTGGGCTCTTATCTGCCGAACTTCACATACGGCATAAACTTCGCGTTCACATACAAGAACCTTGACTTCAACCTCTCTACATACGGACAGGCCGGCGCGGAAATATACAACCGTAAAAGAGCTTTGAGATATGCGCAGTCTAACTACAACTTCGACAAGGATCAGTTTGACAGCCGCTGGACAGGTGAAGGTTCAACTAACTCCAATCCATCGGCAAAGGCTCTGACAAAGGGATGGAACGTCAGCGACTCACGCGTGAACAGCTATTTCGTGGAAAGCGCAGACTATTTCCGCATCCAGAACGTGACATTGGGCTATACGTTCAAGAACATTGGTCTGGGTAGCTATAAGTTGCCGAGTCTCAGAATAAGCCTCACCGCGGACCGTCCGCTCACTATCTTCTCCGCTAACACATTCACACCGGAAGTCAGCGACCCGTACGGATGGGATACAGACGTATATCCTCTGACCGCAACCTATACTTTTGGTGTTCAGATCAACTTCTAACAATTAACAATTAAAACCATTAAGACAATGAAATTCACAAAATATTTGGCAGCCTGCTCTATAGCACTGCTCGCTTTCGGAGCTACTTCGTGCAGCGATTTCCTGGATAAAGAACCCGAGAACAAACTTCCGGAGGAAGAGGTGGACTACACCGATGTCAGCAAAATGTACGAGCCTGTATCGGGCGTATATGCCAGAGTAAGGACCGGTGCCATGCACTGGATTATATGGCCTCTGTCTATTGTCAGGGACGATGATATGTGGTCGGGACGAAAAGACGACCAGCAACTGTTGGTGGAGTTCGGCAAATTCAACTACGACAGTGCCTTCTGGGGACTCAACGAAACCTGGAACCAATACTATAGTATAATAAAGGTGGCGAACAGCGCGCTCATCTCATTGGACAACTACGTGGCAAACACTAATGACGAGAGCCTGAAAGCACAGTACAGAGCATACAGCGGTGAGGTGCACTTCCTCAGAGCGTACGCTTACTACAGACTGTCACAGATGTTCGGAGACATCACTATTCTGAGAGACAACAACCAAAAAGATCTGACACGTTCCACAAAAAGGCTGGTGGAAAACTATATGCTTGAGGATTTGGAATATGCTATCGAAAACTGTCAGAGGAAAAATCCGAACGAGATGGAGCACGTGGGAGCCGTCACAGTCTATACCGCCGAGTTGCTCGCCGCTAAAATATACATGAACAGGGGCGAATATGACAAGGCTGAGACGCTGACCAATGACATCATCAGCAGCAGGAAGTTCTCTCTCTATCCTGACTACTATCAGTTGTTCAAGATACCTGGCAAGCTCTGTAGCGAGTCGCTGTTCGAGTGCCAGTGTACAGACTTCGGACAGTCGACTGGCGATATGGTGGACGCGGACAACTGGTTCGTGTTCCAAGGACCCGGCAACCTCGGCGGATGGAACTTCATACGCTATGAGACCGACTTCTATGATTGGGCGGCATCACGTGGCGAGACCGTGAGGCTAACCACAACATTCATGCCTGGCGGTGGAACGCTGACACCGAGTGGAGATGCAGTGACAAGCGGTTCCGCAACAGACTATTATAACGGAAAGGCATATACGCCGACCGACCAGCTCACACCGGGCAGGACGAAGTATGGCTCAAACAACAACGTACGCATCTTCCGCTATGCTGATGTGTTGCTTATAAACGCAGAGGCTAAGGTGCGTCAGAACAAGAATGGCGATGCGCCGTTCAACGAGGTGCGCGCGAGAGCCCTGATGCCTGAACTCACCGACGTTACAGTCGACCAGATTCTTGACGAGCGCCGTATGGAGCTTGCCGGCGAATGGGGAGAACGTTACAGCGACTTGGTAAGAACGGGAAAGGCTGCTGCCGTACTCGGTTCGAAAGGATGGGATGCCTCCAAGACCTACTATCCGGTTCCGTTCACCCAATTGAGCAATGTTCCAGAGTTGGGTAACGACCCTATTGACACAGAAGAACCTGCTGAATAGAATATCATTTCTATTTTTCCACTCCTACAGAATATGCTGTGGGAGTGGAAACTTAAAAGAAGTATGGCTGTGTTCCCCACGCGTTCACAGGCTGTACGGTATGACCAAATACCCCATTATTACTTTTATAACATGAAAAAAAACTATAGATATTTTCTTTTACTTGTTCTTTTCATCATGCCACATTGCATGATGGCCAAAACGGCAACGCTCGACGTGATGACATTCAACGCCAGACTTGACGCTGAGGTAGACGGCATAAACGCATGGGGAAACAGAAAGGAGTCTGTTTGCAGGATGCTTGAGTATTACAGTCCTGACCTTATCGGTATGCAGGAGGTGCGTCCTAACCAGATGGAAGACCTGAAAGCGCGCATGACGGGCTATGCCATTGTGGGCGCGGGACGCGATGACGGAGAACACGAAGGCGAACATTGTCCGATATTATACAGCAAGGACAGATTCCTGTTGCTGAAGTCTGGCGACTTCGCGCTTAGCGAAACTCCCGACGTGTTTGGTGTAAAAGGATGGGACGCATCTTATAACCGCATTGCCACGTGGGTTGTAGTGAAAGACAAGAAAACGGGAAAGAGAATAGCATATATCAACACGCACCTTGACAATGACGGTAAGGTGGCACGGGTAGAGGGCATAAAGCTTGTGCTTGAGAAGATGAGCGTGCTTGCACCCGGACTGCCGCTTATTGTAAGCGGTGACTTCAACTGTGTGGAAGACGACCCGCTGTCGGTGTTGCGTACTGCCGAGATGAGCAACTGCAACGACAAGGCACTCATTTCATACGGCCCGGAATGGACATATCATGATTACGGTCGCCTGCCTGTTAACGAGCGTCAGAAAATAGACTATATATTCGTTAGCGGCGAATTTGGTGTTGACAAATATCGCGTTGTCGGCGACAAGCCCGATGGCCATTATCTCTCTGACCATTGCCCGGTATTGGTTAACCTGCGCATCAAATAAGGGATAAAGACAATTCAATATCTGTATTTTTCAAAAGACTTTTGCTTTAGAACTATGAATATATATATATTATCAGGCATCATATCGTTTTCAATACTTATGCCGGCTCATGCTGCCAGTGACTCCATAAAGGTGGTGAAGGGACAGGTGAGCGACTATTATATCCCTGTTGTTGAAAACTATATGATTACGGGTACGGTAGTGGACGAAGCCGGCAAACCGCTTGAGGGAGCGACCGTAATGTATTTCGCCTCTCCTGTTCACTGCAACACGTCTGCCGACGGCCGTTTCTCGCTGAAAGCCACAGACAGCGATGTGTATATCTATGCCTACTATCCTGGTAAGAAATACGCCAATGTGGTGCGCAAGAAAACAGAGCGTGACATTACCATAGTGATGCACGACGGCGGCAACTCTCAGGGATTTGAGGGAACAGCGTGGTGTAACGCCACGAATGTGTTGTCGCGCCAGCCGGCAAAGGCCACGAAGTGGTATGATCCATATCGCAAGAACCCGACTACCACATTCTGCAATCCGCTCAATATAAGTTACAACTATGAGCCATATAATAATAATGTGAAGACCGGCGGATGCTTCCGCTCGTCTGCCGACCCAATGGGACTGACATATAAGAACCAGTATCTGCTGTTCTCTACGAATCAGGGCGGTTATCACTATAGCAAGAACCTAAGCGACTGGGACTTTCAGATGGCTTCATTCCAGCGTCACCCGACGGATGATGACCAGTGTGCACCGGCAGCATTCGTATCTGGCGACACTCTTTTCTATACAGGTTCCACTTACGAGGGACTGCCGATATGGTATTCCACGCATCCCGAAACAGGCAGATGGAAACAGGCAGTATGCCGCAACACGCTGCCTTCATGGGATCCATGCCTGTTCCTTGATGATGACGGCAGACTCTATCTCTACTACGGTTCAAGCAACGAGTATCCGCTGAAAGCCGTTGAACTCAACCGGAACACGTTCGCACCAATCAGCAAGATACATGATGTCATGGCACTGCATCCGAAAGAACACGGGTGGGAACGTTTCGGAATGAACAACGACGATGAGGTCACGCTGCCGCCATTCACCGAGGGCGCTTACATGACCAAGCACAACGGGAGATATTATCTGCAATACGGTGCACCCGGTACTGAGTTCAAGGTATATGCAGACGGTGTATATGTCAGCGACAATCCGCTCGGCCCGTTCGTCTACCAGCGTCATAATCCGATGAGCTATAAGCCCGGCGGATTCGTACAGGGTGTGGGACACGGCGGTACATTCAAGGATCTTCACGGGCAGTATTGGCACGTTGGCACCTGTATGTTGTCACTGAAATATAAGTTTGAGCGTCGTATAGGACTCTATCCTGTGAATTTCGACGCTGACGGAGTTATGTACTGCAACACCGCTTTTGGCGATTACCCACAACGTAATGCCGACTATCAGGGTGAAGACAGATTCAGCGGTTGGATGCTTCTGTCTTATGGCAAAAAGGTTACTGCATCGTCTACCGACAGCACTCTTGTTGCCGAAAACCTGAGCGATGAAGATATACGCACTTATTGGAGTGCGAAAACCGGTGAGGCCGGTGAGTGGATTATGATGGATCTTGGCGCAACCAAGAACGTAAGGGCACTACAGTTGAACTTCTATGACCACAAGACTGTTCAGACAAACCGTGCAAACGACACTTATTATCAGTATCGCGTATATGCCAGCAATGACGGTAAGACATGGGAACTCGCAGTAGACAAGAGTGACAATGACCGCGACGTGCCACACGATTATGTGGAACTGCTTTCACCGTTGCAGACCCGTTATCTTAAGGTGGTAAACCTCCATGTACCGGGACGGGGCAATTTCTGTATGTCAGACTTCAGAGTCTTCGGCAACGCAGAAGGTGAACTTCCGGCAGAGGTCAGGAATTTCAAGGTGGCACGTGACAAGAAAGACCCGCGCAACGCAATGATTACATGGTCAGAAGTTCCTGGCGCTTATGGCTATAATATCTATTACGGGACAGAGAAAGACAAACTCTATCATTGCATCACCGTGAACGGAGCTACGGAATACGACTTCCGTGGTATGGACCGCACCACCACCTATCACTTCACCATCGAAGCTCTGTCAGAAACAGGAGTGTCGGCACGCACTAAAATCCAAAAACGATGAACAAGAGAATGATGACCGCTATCCATATAGTTGCTTTTCTGTTACTGGCATTCGTGTCTGGAATAGCAGCCTCGTCGTTCTACATCGGCGACAGGAATCTTCTTGTTACGGTTGCCGCAACAGCATTGGTGGGGGCATCTCTGTATTCCACATTACATAAGTTTGCATGGATAAAGACTCTGACAATCATCACAGGCCTTGTCGCAGGCTTCATCTGTTCGATAACAGGCATTTGCTAACTAACAATAATATATATATGAGACTAAAAAAAATATCACTGGTTATGCTGACGGCGTTCGTATCAATGGCGTCATGCGCTTCTTCCACATCGCCGGAAGCAGATATGGGGGCAAACAATAATAATGACCCGTCATACGTACCGGGGCGTCCTAACTCGTTCAAAAACGACGATGCCTTCCTCGATTATATCCAGAAGGTGACTCTCGATTATATTTGGGAGGGTGCGGAACCTGTTTCCGGTATGGCAAGAGAGAGAATCCATTTGGACAATATATATCCTGAAAACGATGCCGATGTGGTAACCATTGGCGGTAGCGGATTTGGCGTTGCCGGACTTCTCGTGGGTATAGACCGTGGATTCATAAAGCGTGACGCAGGCGTGAAACGGCTTACGAAGATAGTAGACTACCTTGCTAAAGCCGACCGTTTCCATGGCGTATGGCCACACTGGCTGAACGGTCCTACCGGCAAGGTGAAGCCTTTCGGTATGAAAGATAATGGTGGCGACCTTGTAGAAAGTGCGTTCTTGATGCAAAGTCTGCTTTGCGTACGCCAGTATTTCAAGGACGGAAACTCTTCTGAGAAAGCTCTCGCGGCGAAAATAAATAAACTTTGGCATGAAATGGAGTTCGACTGGTACACCCGTGGCGGTCAGGATGTGATATACTGGCACTGGTCTCCGAACTACGGATGGGAGATGAACTTCCCCTTGGAAGGCTACAACGAATGTCTTATAGTGTATGTACTTGCGGCCGCATCTCCTACACATACCGTACCGGCTGCCTGCTATCACGAAGGATGGTCACGCAGCGGGGGCATCAAGAGCGATGCAATATTCAACGGGTATCCGCTTGAAGTGAAGCATAACGGTGCGGAAAAGACCGGCGGACCGCTTTTCTGGGCGCACTACTCTTGGATAGGACTCGACCCACGCAACCTGAAAGACAAGTATGCAAACTGGTGGAATGTGGTGCGCAATCATGCAATGAGCGATTACGCATATTGCGTTGCCAACCCGAAAGGCTATAAGGGATATGGAAAAGACTGCTGGGGGCTCACAGCGAGTTATACGGTGAAAGGCTACAATGCCCATTCTCCGGCAAACGACCTTGGCGTGATAACTCCTACTGCGGCTTTGTCATCGTTCCCATATACTCCAGAACAGTCGATGGCTGCGTTGAAGTATTTCTGGAACAAGGGCAAATGGATATGGGGCAAGTACGGATTCTATGACGCATTCTCTGAACAGGAGAACTGGACACTGCCCCGTTATCTCGCCATTGACCAGCTCACCATAGCTCCAATGATAGAGAACTACCGTACAGGGTTGCTGTGGAATCTCTTCATGAGTTGCCCGGAGATACAGCAGGGATTGAAGAAACTCGACATTAAATATTAAAAAACATAATATAAAAATGAAAATAAGGAAATTGATAATCGCCATGACTGCCGTTTGTTTCGCAGGAGTGGCAGAGGCACAAGTCGCGCAGCAAGACTCTAAGATGAATGCTTTCATAGACAATCTTATGTCTAAGATGACGCTGCATGAGAAGATTGGTCAGCTTAACCTGCCTGTTACCGGGGACATTGTTACGGGACAGGCTAAGAGCAGTGATATTGCAGGAAAGATAAGCCGTGGCGAAGTGGGCGGACTTTTCAATCTGAAAGGTGTGGAAAAGATACGCGAGGTTCAGAAGCTCGCGATAGAGAAAAGCCGCCTTCACATACCTTTAATCTTCGGTATGGATGTGATACACGGCTACGAGACAGTGTTCCCTATCCCAATGGCATTGTCATGCAGCTGGAACATGGATGCCATTGAAAAAAGTGCGCGCATAGCAGCGAGTGAATGCAGTTCTGACGGTATCTGCTGGACATTCTCTCCGATGGTGGATATCTGCCGAGACCCACGTTGGGGACGTATGTCAGAGGGCAACGGTGAAGACCCGTACTTGGGCAGTACCATTGCGCGTGCGATGGTGCGTGGCTATCAAGGTGAAGACCTCACCCAGTCCAACACCGTGATGGCGTGCGTGAAACACTTTGCTCTCTATGGTGGCGCAGAGGCTGGGCGTGATTATAACACTGTAGATATGAGCCATTGGCGTATGTTCAACTACTATTTCCCGCCTTATGAGGCTGCCGCCAAGGCCGGAGCGGGTTCGTTCATGACTTCATTCAATGTTGTTGACGGTATTCCTGCATCAGGCAATAAATGGTTGCTTACCGATGTATTGCGTGATATGTGGGGGTGGAACGGTTTCGTAGTGACCGACTATACCGCCATAATGGAAATGATAGACCACGGCATGGGCGATATGCAGACGGTTTCCGCACTGGCCCTGAACGCAGGAACGGATATGGACATGGTGGCTGACGGTTTCATGGGGACTCTGGAGAAATCGCTCAAAGAAGGCAAGGTGACAGAGGAGACCATAAACAAGGCTTGCCGCCGGATTTTGGAAGCGAAATACAAACTGGGACTCTTCGACGATCCGTACCGTTATCTCGACAAGAAACGTCCGGCTAAGAATGTATATACAGCAGACAACAGGGCTGCCGCACGCGAGATTGCGGCCGAGACTTTCGTATTGCTGAAGAACGATAATAGTCGTCTGCCACTGCGCAAGCAGGGCCGCATAGCCCTCATTGGCCCGCTTGGCAACACACGGGCCAATATGCCGGGTACATGGAGTGTCGCAGCGACATTAGACAAATACAAGTCACTCTACGAAGCTATGAGAGACGCAGTGGGCGACAAGGCTACCGTTGCTTATGCCAAGGGTAGCAACATCATGTACGACGCACAGATGGAAGCCAACGGCTCTATGTTCGGAAGAGAAATCCGAGACTCACGTTCCGACAAGGAAATGCTTGACGAGGCTCTGGCCGTGGCACGTGATGCCGATGTTATCGTGGCGGCAGTCGGCGAGACTTCTGAGATGAGCGGAGAGTGCAGCAGCCGTTCGGACATTACGCTTCCTGACGCTCAGAAAGATCTGCTCTCTGCACTGAAGTCTACCGGGAAACCGATAGTACTCGTACATTTCTCGGGAAGGGCTACCGTGATGGATTGGGAAACAAAGAACTTTGATGCCATTCTCAATGTATGGTTCGGTGGTTCCGAAGCCGGTGACGCTATATGCGACGTACTCTTCGGCGATAAAGTGCCAAGTGGCAAGCTGTCATTCACAATGCCAAAGAGCGTGGGCCAGATTCCAATCTACTACAATCATCTGAATACCGGCCGGCCGTTGGAGAAAGGCAAGTGGTTCCAGAAGTTCCGCAGCAATTATCTCGATATCGACAACGAGCCGCTCTATCCATTCGGATATGGCCTTTCATATACCACATTCAAATACTCAAACTTCAGATTGAGCAGTTCAACGATGACCGAGACTTCAGCTATAAAGGCAAGTGTTGATGTTACCAATACCGGCGACTACGATGCCGACGAAGTCGTACAACTGTATATCCGGGACCTTGTCGGAAGCGTGTCTCGTCCGGTAAAGGAACTTAAAGACTTCAGCAAAATCAACTTGAAGAAAGGCGAGACGAAAACGGTCACCTTTACTATTGACGCGGAAAAGCTTAAGTTCTATAATTCTGATTTGAAATATGTATGCGAGCCTGGCGACTTCAACGTAATGGTTGGTCCAAACAGCAATGACGTACAGACACTGAAGTTCACTTTGAAATAAACGAACCTATTAACAAAGGGGACTAAAGGAACATTCTCCTCTGTCTCCTTTTATTTTAATGTGAGTTCGACGAATTTCCAACAGTAATCATAACCCGTTTTACGTTATGCGGTTTTGTTACAGAGATCTTGTAATCAAAACAACTCAAAAGAACTGCGTCTTTACAGGTTGAGAAAAAGATTTGAAAATTCATCGAGCTCACGTTATTTTAACAACCGTAATATCATGAGAAGATATAAATCAATTCTATTACTTTGTTGCATATTGTTCCTGACATTGCAGACTGTCTCTGCTAAAACAATACGTGTGCTTGCTATTGGAAACAGTTTCTCTGAGGATGCGATAGAACAGAACCTTTATGAGATAGCCGATGCGGCAGGAGATAAAATCATTATAGGCAACCTGTATATACCCGGATGCTCACTAAAGCGTCACTATGAAAACAGCCAAACGAACGCTAACGACTATCGGTACAGGAAAATTGGAATAGATGGAAAGATGCGGGAAGATGGCAAGTGTGCCTTAAAGAAGGCTTTGCAAGACGAGAAATGGGATTACATAAGTTTCCAACAAGCGAGTCATTTCTCCGGCCTTTACGACACATACGAGCCTTATCTGTCACGATTGGTGGAATATGTAAGGGATGTGGTCGGGAAGCATCCGAAGTTTATATGGCATCAGACGTGGGCCTATGCGCAAGATTCCAATCATGACGGGTTCAAGAACTACGGTCATAGTCAGAGACAAATGTATGACGCAATCATTGCGTGCTCGCGAAAGGCCGTTAATGACAACCGCCTGTTTCGCGTTGTTCCTTCAGGAACTGCGGTTCAGAATGTGCGCACATCATTTATCGGCGATACTATGAACCGTGATGGCTATCATCTTGATCTCATACATGGACGCTATACGGCAGCCTGTGTCTGGTTTGAGATTCTTTTCCGTAAGTCTGTCATAGGTAATGCGTATACACCAGAAGGGATGAGTCTGGCATATCGTGAAGTAATACAGCGGGCTGCGCATGCTGCTGTCAAGAAGCCTTATGAGATAACTCCTATGCGATAAGCGAATTAAAAACGGCTGCACCAAGTTGATGACCTTGATGCAGCCGCTTATCACTAAGGCTTTAAATTGCCTTTATTTGCCCTGTAATTAATATACGTCCGATATGATGAGATTGTGGTCCAGCCAACTTACAGTATGGTTTCCCCATACCGGACTGATGCCGGTTACTTTTTGGCAAGCACCAGCTCCTTAGTGTCGCGGGCAATAACAATCTCTTCGTCTGTCGGCACTACGCATACCGTTACCTTACTGTCAGGAGTAGAGATAATAGCCTCCTCTCCGCGGATAGTGGCGTTCAGTTCCTTGTTTATCTTTATGCCGAGGAACTCAAGACCCTCGCACGCATCGGCACGCATACCGGTTTGGTTCTCGCCCACACCTGCGGTAAACACGATTGTATCCACACCGCCCATTGCAGCAGCATAGGCTCCGATATACTTCTTTATGCGGTAAGCATACATCTGCAATGCCAGGATTGCACGCTTGTTACCCTCTTTGGCCGCACTCTCCACGTCGCGCATATCCGAAGATATACCGGAGATACCCAGCACGCCACTCTCCTTGTTCAGATAGTCGGCCATCTCCTGCGGTTTCTTGCCCAGTTTCTCCATGATGTATGTTACGGCCGAAGCATCGATGTCGCCAGAACGGCTACCCATCATCACACCGGCGAGCGGAGTCAGACCCATTGAGGTGTCCATTACCTTACCGTTTTCCACAGCCGACACACTCGCGCCGTTGCCGATATGGCAAGTGATGATCTTCTGAGTCTTTATGTCCTTGCCTAACATCTCGCATACACGGTGGGACACATAGCGGTGGCTGGTGCCGTGGAAACCATAGCGGCGCACGTGATACTTCTCGTAAAGCTCGTAAGGCACGGCATACAGATAAGCGTAGTCGGGCATTGTAGAGTGGAATGCGTTGTCGAACACGCACACCTGCGGCACATTTGGCATGAGGTGGTCAACGGCGCGGATACCTTTCAAGTGGCCTGCGTTGTGTACAGGAGCCAAGTCGCAGAGTTCCTCTATACCGTCTTCCACGCTCTGGTCAACAATCACGCTCTGGCAGAACTTGTCGCCGCCCTGCACGATGCGGTGTCCCACAGCGTCAATCTCGTCGAGGCTCTTGATAGCGCCAATCTCTTTATCGAGCAGAACTGAGAACACCATGTTCACGCCTTCCTTGTGGTCGGGCATATCGTGCATGATTTGTTTCTTCTCGCCGTTCGGCAGAGTTACCTTAATAAACGCTCCATCGATACCGATGCGCTCCACGCCTCCCTGTGCAAGAACTGTTTCATTATCCATATTGTAGAGCTTGTACTTAATAGACGAGCTTCCACAATTCAATACAAGTATTTTCATAATTTAAATGAAGAATGAAGAATGAAGAATGAGGAATAACCTCCACACTGCAACATACTCATTCTATTTTCCTTTATTTTTGTTTATATTATTCTTAATTGTTTTTATAGAAGAGACTAATAATGCTATCAGCTCACTACAATCGGTTGCCATACTTTCAAATTCATTTTCTTTCAGACAATCAGTATCTTTTAAGAGGTTCAACCAGTTAATGGTTTCATTTGCCTCTTTTAAAGCTATAGAAAGTTTTGAAGCGAAGTCTGAAGGACTTTGAGCGAATTCCGACTCATGCACATTCGCCGATATAGATGTTCCTGAGCGTAATACTTGTTTGTATATAGAAACAAGTCGCCAGTCATTACTGGAAAGATGCAAGAACATTTTCACTATTCTAACAGCAAAAGCATAGCTTTTTATGTGCAGTACAGACCCTTCTCGTTTATAATTAATCATTAATTACCCAAAGGAGAAATTCATTCTTCATTCTTCATTCTTCATTCTTCATTTCCTAAGCCTTCGCATCCATTGCCTGGCAAGCTGTGATAGCCACCATATAATATATGTCGTCTACGGAGCAACCGCGGCTCAGATCATTCACCGGACGGGCGATACCCTGAAGAATCGGACCGATGGCGATAGCATCGCCAAGACGCTGGACAAGCTTATAAGCGATGTTGCCAACTTCCAAGCAAGGCACTACAAGTACATTGGCATTACCTGCGATGTCGCTGCCCGGGGCCTTCTTGGAACCTACCGATGGCACAAGAGCGGCGTCAGCCTGCAACTCTCCGTCCACCTTCAACTCAGGACAACGCTCCTTAGCCAACTTCGTAGCCTCGACAACCTTGTCCACAACCTCGTGCTTAGCGCTGCCTTTGGTCGAGAACGACAGCATAGCTACCTTCGGATCGGCAAATCCTGCTACGCTCTTGGCAGTCTGTGCGGTGCACACGGCGATCTGTGCAAGCTGGTCAGCATCAGGCATCGGAGTAACAGCCACGTCGCCCATCACAACCACACCGTTCTCACCATACTGAGGCTGCTTCGTGATGAGAAGCATAGCGCCACTCACGCAAGTGATACCCGGAGAGCACTTGATAATCTGAAGAGCCGGACGCAATGTGTCGCCGGTAGTGCTGAGAGCACCCGAAATCTGTCCGTCGGCGCCCTCGGTCTTGATAATCATGCAACCCAGATAAAGCGGATTCTTCACCAACTCGCGAGCCTGCTCTATTGTCATGCCCTTCTTCTTACGCAGCTCGGCAAGCAACGTGGCATATTCCTCGCTCTTCGGATTGTTCTCCGGGTCGATTATAGTAGCCTTACCGATGTTCTGGAGGCCCCATTCTGCCGCGAGCTTGTTTATCTCCTCAGGATTACCGATGAGAATAATGTTTGCCAATTCATCGGCTAACACCTTGTCTGCCGCTCTCAGTGTGCGTTCCTCTGTAGCTTCAGGGAGTACGATGCGCTGCTTATTACTTTTAGCGCGCTCTACTATTTGCTGTAATAAATCCATAGTTTGTATTTTTTAGATTTGTCTATTTTGCTATTTACAGATTGCAAAATTAAGAAATTAAATTGATATACACCTTATATAATAATATATTTTTTTATTAAAACCGTGTCCTACGGTATTTATAAGTAAGAATAAAAGAAAAAAGCACACCGCAATGAGAGGACGGCTAAGTGCCTGATAAAAGGAACTTTTGCGACAACCATAATGAATTATTGTGATAAGCATTTTATGTTGATTGGTTATTATTTGAATTAGATTAGCTAATTTTGCAGCAAAGGAGTAATTTATCCAAAGCCTAAGTTATGAACCTGAATGACGAAATGCTTTTCAGACGCGCAGAAAAAGCCATATTATCTCACGAGTTGTATCTCCGGGACAATATGTCGAGGAGTGTGCTGGATGATTACGTTCACATTCCGAAAAACAAGTTAGCCCTGATATTCAGAGAGTTTACCGGCATGACGTTTCCGAACTATATAAATTCTCTGAGGCTGAAACGGGCTGCCGAAATTCTGATCGAGCATCCAACGCATACTATCGAGAGTGTGGCTAACGACTGCGGAATGCCGGTGGCGCAAACTTTCTACAGGCTATTCCGAGACAAATATGGTATGACACCAACCGAATACAGACGGAAACAAAAAACCGGTATCAACAAATGATACCGGTTTTTTGTTTGTATAGACTCGCATTATTATATATACTGGAGTGTCATACCATCATTTCTTTGGAGATGATGCTCTCCAACTGCTCTGCCGAGAGGCGCAGTTGGAAGTTGCCGTTCATGGCTACGGAGATGCGTCCTGTCTCTTCCGACACGACGATTGCCACGGCGTCGCTCTCCTGCGAGATGCCCATTGCGGCGCGATGGCGCAATCCGAGTTCTTTCGGGATGTCGTGGTTGTGGCTCACCGGCAATATGCAGCCTGCGGCGCGGATGCGTTTCTTGGTTATCACCATCGCACCGTCGTGAAGCGGGGAGTTCTTGAAGAAGATGTTCTCTATGAGCCGCTGGTTGATGTTGGCGTTTATCACGTCGCCCGTTTCCACTATGTCGTCGAGCGGAGTGCCGCGTTCCAAGACTATCAGTGCGCCCACCTTGCTGCGGCTCATGCTCATGCAGGCCATGACAATAGGCATATACGCTTCTTTGTTCACGGTCTTTCGCTTCTCGCCGATATGCAGGAAGTGGAACAGGTTCTGCGCCCGCCGATGGGTTCCGATACTATAAAGGAACTTGCGGATTTCCTCTTGGAAAAGCACAATCAGTCCGATTACTCCCACACTGACGAGTTTGTCCATTATGCTTCCGAGCAGACGCATCTCTAAAACCTGACTCACGAAAAGCCACATAATGACAAACACCATGATGCCTATGAAGACATTAAGCGAACGCGACTCCTTCATCAGCCGGTAGATGTAATACAACATCAGTGCGACGAGTACTATATCTATTATGTCTTTTATCCCAAATTCTATGAAATCCATATTCTTTTTAACAACGTTAGTTTATTATTAGGAGACGGGAGTTCTGGAGTTCAGGAGTTCAGAC
>ENA-ORRE01000133-ORRE01000133.1-human-gut-metagenome-genome-assembly--contig:-NODE-133-length-57420-cov-37.577948_pt1 | contig 57420 bp, 41 predicted proteins | sample MGYA00242171_ERZ509126 | MGnify/ENA primary metagenome ERZ509126 (study PRJEB26280, sample SAMEA2338648) | human gut metagenome | biome: human gut; feature: human-associated habitat; material: faeces... | reverse complement strand
CTCAAAGCACTAAAAAAGAGGCTGCGCCGTAAAAACTTAATTACGACACAGCCCCATTTCTTTACGTATTCTTTCCGTAGAACTTGGGATCACTCTGTCTGGGCTTCCCCCCTTGGGGGGATTAGAGGGGGGCTTGTACTCTACATTCTCCCTTTATAGCGTGGCGTATGCTTCTCGTCGGGACGGAAAGCGGCTTTCTTGTCGGGCCGTTCCAAGTTGAGCGGAGTGTTGCCGAGGAACGAATTGCCCATCCATCTCACGATGTCGTCCACCCATTTTGCGGCATCAGGGAATGTAGGATGCACGCCGTCTAAACGCTGGCAGTAAGTGTTGCTACTGTCATAGAAGTTGTTTACACCTGTGTTACGGCGTATAATATCTACTATTGTACGGTCGCGCACCTTGCGCCACGGCAGCGGACCAATCCACAGATAAGGAATATCACCAATCTTTGCCAATATATCCTTAATCCAATTCTCGCGTCGCTCGTAGTCATAATAGCCCAAGTCATTCGTTCCCAGACTCATTATTATATAGTCGGGATGCACCCGATTGATGTGATATTGCAAGTCGTAAGTCGTCGACCAGCTCTTAGACGTGGAGCCATACCATATCACCGTATGCAGGTCGAAGTCGTTTTTCGCGGCATAATCAGAGAAACGGCTGCCCAATCCGTCGCACATCGAGTCGCCGATAAGCAATACCCGCAATTTTCGTGAAGCCTTTTCCACACTCTTCTCTACCTCTTTCGCATTTGAATCCCCCACAGGCACATCGGCAATCGCATTGTCGGGATTAGGTGCTTTCACTCCCCTGCTCGTCTCACTCTTCAACGAACGGGGCATGGCATCGGGTGTCTGCAAAGCCGCATCATAACTGTTCATCGCGCCATTCTGCGCAGGTAGCGACGAAGCCACGGCCAACAAGACCGATATGAGTATCAACCTTATCATCTCGCCACCCCCTTTCTTGCGTCCTGAACGCGCTTCTGCCATATCTCAAAACTGTTTATCGTGTTCTGCCACAGGATGTAACAGCCCGGTCCGATGGTAGAAAGCGGATGCAGATATGTCGTTGCCGCCCAGATGGCAAACACCGTATTCTTCTGTCCGAGAGCCTGACCGGCATTCACGGTACTGCCGAAGAAATGTCCGATATAGCGCCCTACGGCAAACTGGATGATGCAAAGCATGAGCGAGAAGACTGCCAATACCGAGAGAAACGTAACGGACGTGTCGGCATGGACAATGTTCCGGATGGTCGTTCCCGACACAATCATGAGCGAACAAGCCCAAAGATAATAGCTCAAATCCTTTATCCCGGTAACGAACTTATGGAATTTGTGCATATAATGCTTCACCAAATAAGCGAAGAACATAGGCAACAGCAACACGAGGAACACCTCCTTTAAGATAGTAAAGAACGCTGACGCGAAAGAAATGTGCGCCTCACTATTAATCAAAGGGAAGCAGACAGGCACAAGCGTTGCCGTGATAAGATTCGAGAGAAACGTGTACGAGGTCATCTCCTCAAGGTTTCCGCCGAGCTTCATTGTCACCACAGGAGCGGCAGAAGCGCACGGACAGATGATGCTGATGAGCAGAGCCTCGAGCAGGATAAGGTTATTGCCCCGCATATCGAATGCGAGAATAAGCCCCACCGTGATTGCAACAAACAATATCTGGAACAATCCCACACACCAATGCCAGCGCACCGGGCGCAACTTATGGAAGTCGACCTTGCAGAAAGTTACGAAAAGCACAAGGAACATAAACACCGGCAAGCCTGTCTTGCATATAGGAGCGAAGAACCTGGAAGCCTCATCTAAAGCCGGAACATAAGCGAAAACAAGATATAGAACCGTACCGGTAATAATCGCTACCGGCAGCGTCCAATCTTTCAAGAAACGTACAATACCCATTGTGTATTAATGATTTACAATCGTATCACGGGGTGCAAAGGTAGCAAAAATATTCCATCCGTAGTGAGTTTTAACGTCTATTAAGATGTAAGTTCAAACTCTATATAACCGAAAAAAGTCTCGACATCACGTCGAAACTTTTTCTAATTATTGAATGTTTCAGCAGTTTGAGTTTTATGTAGTTATATATTCTTTGAAAATCGTTTTATTTATTTTCTGTTGGCAAAGGTAAACAATTAATTGACATATATCAAATTATTTTTAATAAAAATCTATTTTTTCTACGTAAACGTTTACGGTATTTCGCCTCAACATGATGAAAAGAGAAGAGAGGAGAGGGAAAAGAGGAGAGAATAGCGGCATAAAGATTATTCAAAAAACATATCATCACAGACGAATTTGGAAGTTGTTTTGTAAAATTAATTTACCATTTTCAGCCTCATTTTTATTGTGTCAACTTTTGTTAAATATAGGTCCCGTTACTCATTTTCGGTGATTTTACGACCTCAAAAAGCCAAACTCAAGACTCAAAATTCGCAACTCAAAATTCCCAAACGGCCTCCGTTAGAAAAAAAATGAGTCGATTTTTGTCGAAATTTGATGTTCCCGAAAACAGGGAAAAATGGCAAAATCGGGCGATTTAACGTTTGTTAGCTTCCAAAAGTGGCACTTTTAGAGTGCGTTTTAGGCCGTTTTGCAGTGCAAAAGTGGCTCCGTTGAAGGCTAAAAGTGGCACTTTTGGCGTCTAACGGAGCCTCCGTTGCAATATAACGGGGGAAATTTTGGCTCTCAAAACGGCAGTTTTTAAGAAAAAAATCAGGATAAGTCTCTGATAATCAAAGAATTAAGCCAAAATAGCGCAAAATGCCGTATTTTGCGATATTTGCAAGCGAAGAAGATTTTGAAGAAAATACAGCGAGTTTTTAAGGGGTATTTGTAAAGATTTTTCAGAAAGCGGTAAGAGGGGGAAGCTGGAGGCAAAAGATTACTCACATTATTTAATAATGTAATCATTCTTACATCTAAAAAATGTCGTATCTTTGCAGAAGATAAGCTACACTCGGCAATATGAGAATAAACTCTCATTGCGCTCATTTGCATTATCTTTGCAGAAGATAAGCTGCACTCGGCAATATGAGAATAAATTCTCATTGCGCTCATTTGCATTATCTTTGCAGAAGATAAGCTGCACTCGGCAATATGAGAATAAATTCTCATTGCGCTCATTTGCATTATCTTTGCAGAAGATAAGCTACACTTTTGTAAAAGAGTAGAAATAAAAAACGAATGAAGGAATTTGTAATATCAGAAGTCAAGGCGGAAACCGCTGTACTCGTCGGACTAATAACAAAGGAACAGGACGAGGCAAAGACAAAAGAATATCTCGACGAACTGGAGTTTCTGGCTGATACGGCCGGAGCAATCACCGTGAAGCGATTCACGCAGCGTATGGCGGGCCCAAGCTCGGTTACGTATGTGGGCAAGGGAAAATTAGAGGAGATAAGACAATACATCATCGACGAGGAGGATGCGGAACGCCCGGTGGGTATGGTAATCTTCGACGATGAGCTGTCGGCGAAGCAGATACGCAACATCGAGAACGAGCTGAAGGTGAAAATACTCGACCGCACGTCGCTCATCCTCGACATTTTCGCAATGCGCGCGCAGACGGCCAACGCCAAGACACAGGTGGAATTGGCGCAATACCGCTATATGCTGCCACGTCTGCAACGACTGTGGACGCACCTTGAGCGTCAGGGAGGCGGTAGCGGCTCGGGCGGTGGCAAAGGCTCTGTGGGCTTGCGTGGTCCGGGTGAGACGCAGCTTGAGATGGACCGCCGTATCATCCTGCAACGCATAACGCTCCTGAAGCAGCGTCTCGCGGAGATTGACAAGCAGAAGACGACACAGCGCAAGAACCGCGGACGACTCATCCGCGTGGCTCTCGTGGGATATACCAACGTGGGCAAGAGCACGATAATGAACCTCATGGCAAAGAGCGAGGTGTTTGCGGAGAACAAACTCTTTGCAACGCTCGACACGACAGTACGCAAGGTGGTGGTGGAAAACCTGCCGTTTCTGCTCGCCGACACCGTAGGATTTATCAGAAAATTGCCCACCGACCTTGTTGATTCGTTCAAGTCAACGCTCGACGAGGTGCGCGAGGCCGACCTGTTGCTGCACGTCGTAGACATCTCGCACCCGGATTTCGAGGAGCAGATACAGGTGGTGGAGAAGACTTTGGCCGACCTCGGTTGTGCAGAGAAGCCGTCGATGATTGTCTTCAACAAGATAGACAACTACACGTGGACGGAGAAAGAGCCGGATGACCTCACGCCAATGACGCGCGAGAACATCACACTCGACGATCTGAAACGCACGTGGATGGCGAAGTTGCACGAGAACTGCCTTTTCATCAGTGCCCGTGAGAAGGACAATATCGACGAATTCAGAGACATATTATATAAAAAGGTACGCGAGCTGCACGTGCAGAAGTACCCGTATAATGACTTCCTCTATAACATAGAGGAGTGAAAGACATAAGCTGATGGAGAAGAACAGCCTTATCATCGTATCAGGGGGAATGGACAGCATTACCCTCCTGCACTACCGCAAGGAGCAGATATCCCTTGCGGTTACATTCGATTATGGAAGCAACCATAACAGAAGGGAAACAGAATACGCAGCATATCACTGCAAATCACTCGGCATCGAGCATATCGTAATCCCACTTTCCTTTATCCATGACTACTTCAAGAGTTCACTGCTACAGGGAGCCGACGCAATACCGGAAGGCCATTACACAGCGGAGAACATGAAATCGACGGTCGTACCGTTCCGGAACGGCATCATGCTGGCAGTCGCCTGCGGCATAGCCGAGAGTAGAGGACTCGACCGTGTGCTGATAGCCAACCATAACGGGGATCATGCAATATATCCGGACTGCCGGGAAAATTTCATTGCGGCAATGGGAAAGGCTATGGAAGCCGGAACATACGAACATATAAGCATTGACGCTCCGTTTACAGACATAAGCAAAACCGACATCGCCTTAATCGGCAAAAGGCTCGGAATAGATTATTCCAAGACATACTCGTGCTACAAAGGCGGAGAGAAACACTGCGGAAAATGCGGAACGTGCGTCGAAAGAAAAGAAGCCTTGCGCAATGCGGGGATAGAAGACACGACCGAATACGAGGAGCAATGACTATTACTCACATAAAGAAACGACCCTGAAATTAGAAATTATGACAGACTACAGATATCTGACAGACAATGAGATTGCCGCTCTCGAGGGCAACGGCTGCAAGGCAGAGAACTGGGACGACGTGGAAACGGCCGAGGGATTCGTGGCAGGGAACTACCGCAACGTGGAGTTCTACGGGCGCATCAGGCTGGGAAACGTAGACGGAATGGCAGAGATAAGCCCGGGATTCTATAAGAATTTCGGAGTGTATAACGCTACGCTGCGCAACGTGAGCATAGGCAACAACTGCCTGATAGAGAACATCGGCAACTACATCAACGAGTATTCCATCGGCGACAACTGCCTGATTAGCGGCGTGGGAAGAATCGAGACCTCCGAGGGTGCGACCTTCGGTGAGGACAATTTAGTGTCTGTATTGAACGAGGCAGGCGACGGAAACCTTGTCATCTTCAGCGGGCTGACAGCTCCTCTCGCGGCATTCATGGTGAAACACAGCGAAGAGAAGACCATCCGCGAAACGCTGAGACGACTCATACGCGAGGAGATGGAATACTCACGCAACGAACGCGGCACCATCGGCAACAACGTGAAGATAGTGAACACAACGGACATCACAAACACGATAATACAGGACGAGTGCGAGATAAACGGCGCGTCGAGGCTCAGCGACTGCACAATAGTCAGTTCGACGGACGCCAGCGTATATATCGGCACCGACGTGATATGCGAGAACAGCATCATTACCAACGGCTCATCGGTGGTGGACGGCGTGAAATTGCAAGACTGTTTCGTGGGCGAGGCGTGCACCATCAGCAACGGTTTCAGCGCGTCGAGCAGCGTGTTCTTCGCCAACTCACATCTCAGCAATGGCGAGGCGTGCGCCGCTTTCTGCGGTCCTTTCACAGCTTCGCATCATAAGAGTTCGCTGCTCATAGGCGGAATGTACTCGTTCTACAATGCCGGCTCGGCCACAAACTTCTCCAACCACGCCTATAAGATGGGACCGATGCACTACGGCTGCTTGGAGCGCGGCTCTAAAACGGCCAGTGGCGCGCACATTCTCATGCCGGCACAGATTGGTTCTTTCTCGATGTGCATGGGCAAGATAGCCAACCATCCCGACACTACGGCACTGCCGTTCTCGTATGTTTTCGGCGACGGACGCAACACCCGGCTCGTTCCCGGACGCAATCTCATGACCGTGGGACTTTATCGCGACATCCGCAAGTGGGTGCGCCGCGACAAGCGTTCGGTCGAGGCGAAGAAGAGTGCGGTCAACTTCAAATGGCTTAATCCGTTCACCGTGGCGGAGATTCTGAAAGGAAAAGAACTTTTGGAAAGCCTTCGCAAGGGCATGACAAATGAGGATATGTGTTGCGAGTTCAATAATTTCACCATCAGCAACAAGTCGGTTGTGAAGGGAATCGAACTGTATGATATGGCCCTACGGCTGTATATGGGTTCCGTAATCGACACCATTGCGCCTGCGGAAAGCGACAATGAGCCGTCAACAAGCGCAAAAGCGGTCATTGGAACTGGCGAATGGAGCGACCTGTCAGGCCTGCTTCTGCCATTGTCTGAGGAAGAACGGCTGGCCGACGACATACGCAACGGCGACATGGAAAGCGTCCAGGACGTTACGGATAGGCTCAACTCATGCCACGAGCAGTACGAGGCATGGCAGCAGGCATGGGCTACGGCGATGATAACCGACTACTACGACATTGCCGAAATAACCGAGCAGGACTGCCGGACAATCCTCGCCGACTACGATGAGGCACGCGAGGAATGGGCCGAAGGCATCATGGCAGACGCCGAAAAGGAATTCCAAATGGGCGATATCGAGCAAGACGTGTACGACAACTTTATAAAACAATTAAAAGAGGACATGACAGAGAGGAAATGAAGAACGAAGAGGGAAGAGAGGAAGTGAAGAACGAAGAGGGAAGAACGAAGAATCCTATTACCATTACTCCCTATAGCCCCAATAACTTCATATTACTCCCCATATAACTCCCTATACTCCATATACCCCCCATATAACTCCCAACAACAAATAACAACAATAAAACAATGAGACTAAAATTATTTATCACAACGCTCCTCGTCACACTCGGAATAAGTGCGGGAGCAAAAGATTACAAGTATCAGACCGTAGAGGGCGACCTGATGAAAACGCGTATCTATACGCTCGACAACGGACTGAAGGTTTACCTCTCGGTGAACAATGACGCGCCACGCATACAGACATACATTGCCGTACGCACCGGTAGCCGCAACGACCCGGCAGAGACAACGGGCCTGGCACACTATCTTGAGCACATCATGTTCAAGGGAACGACCCACTTCGGCACTTCCGACTACGCCAAAGAGAAACCGCTTCTCGATGACATCGAGGCGAGATATGAGAAGTATCGCAAGCTGACCGACCCGCAAGAGCGCAAGCAGGCGTATCACGAGATAGACAGTATATCGCAGATTGCTGCCCAATACTTCATCCCGAACGAGTATGACAAGCTGATGGCATCTATAGGAGCGGAAGGTTCCAATGCCTATACGAGCAACGACGTAACCTGCTACACGGAGGACATACCTTCGAACGAGGTTGAGAACTGGCTGAAGGTGGAGTCCGACCGCTTCCGGAATATGGTGATTCGCGGTTTCCATACAGAGCTTGAGGCTGTCTACGAGGAATTCAACATCGGTCTTGCAAAGGACAACAGAAAGGCATACAACGCGCTGTTCGCGCTCGCGATGCCCGGCCATCCGTACGGCACGCAGACCACAATCGGCACGCAGGAACACCTCAAGAACCCGTCGATAACGAACATCAAGAACTATTTCAACCGCTATTATGTTCCGAACAACGTTGCCATCTGTATGGCGGGCGACTTCAATCCGGACGCGGTAATAGCCCTAATCGACAAGTATTTCGGCTCATGGCAGCCAAACAAGAATCTCTCACGGCCGGAATATCCGGCATTGAAGCCTATAACGGAAATCAAGGACACCACTGTTGTAGGACAAGAGGCTGAGAACATAATGATGGCGTGGCGTTTTAACGGAGCGTCCGATTTGCAGTCGGACACATTAGAGGTCATCTCTTATATGCTTGCGAACGGCAAAGCCGGACTGTTCGAGGTGAATCTGGAGCAGAAGATGCTTGCACAGGGAGTGAGCGCGTTCTACTATGGACTGAACGATTACTCCGGTCTGATGATAAACGGAATGCCCAAAGACAACCAAAGCCTTGAGGAACTGCGCGCGCTTATCCTCGGCGAGATAGGAAAACTGAAGCGCGGAGAGTTCTCAGACGACCTCCTTCCGGCGGTAATCAACAACATGAAGCTGAACCACTACAAAGGACTGAAGAGCAATGAATACCGCGCCGACGCATTCGTTGACGCATTCATAAACGGCAAGAGATGGGAAGACGTGGTAGCCCAGTACGACCGCAGAAGTGGCATGACCAAGCAGCAGATTGTGGACTTCGCTAACAAATACCTGAACGACAACTTCGTATGTGTTTACAAGAAGATTGGCAACGACAGCACAATCCATAAGATTGACAAGCCGGCCATCACCCCGATACCCACCAACCGCGACATGAGCAGTAAGTTTCTTGAGGAAATTATGAGTTCAAAGACTGAGGAAATACAGCCGAGGTTCATTGACTTCAAGAAAGACATGGCCATATCAAAGATAAAGAATCTGCCCCTGCTCTATAAGCACAACGACGAGGACGGGCTGTTCAATCTCTCGTTCTACTACAACTTCGGCACGGAAGCACAGAAGGGTCTCGACCTCGTTCCGTCATACCTTTATTATATAGGCACCGACAAGAAGACATCGGCGGAAATAAAAGAAGAGTTCTATAAACTGGCCTGCAATTATTCCATCAATGTATCCTCCGACGCGATGACGGTGAACCTCAGCGGTCTGAACGAGAATCTGCCAAAGGCTCTCGCTCTGCTCGAGGACTTCATGAAGAACGCCAAGGGCGACAAGGAGTCATACAGCAAGTTCGTTGACCTTACAATGAAGGGACGCGCTGACGACAAGACAAACCAAAACCGGAACTTCTCAATGCTCATACAGTATGGTATGTACGGTCCGTACAACCAATACCGCAATATTCTGAGCGAGAAAGAGTTGCGCGATGCCGACCCGCAGATGCTGCCGGATATGCTGAAACAGCTCGCAGGCATGGAGCATACGGTGATGTATTACGGTCCGTACACGGAAAAGCAGCTTGCCGCACTCATCACAAAGGAGCACAAGACGGCGAAGAAACTCGTACCGGCTCCGGCAGGAAAGGAATATACCGAGCAGCAGACACCGTCGAACGAGGTCTACATCGCGCCATACGATGCCAAGAACATATACATGATTCAGTATCATAACGAAAACCGCCAATGGAATCCCGAGGAGGCACCGGTAAAGGCAATGTTCAACCAATACTTCGGCGGCGGTATGAATACCGTGGTGTTCCAGGAGCTGCGTGAGGCTCGCGGACTGGCATACAGTGCCGCTGCGTACTACAACGAGCCGTGGCGCAAGAATCATCCAGAAGATTTCTACACCTATATAATATCGCAGAACGACAAGATGATGGACTGCATCAAGGTGTTCAACAATATCATCGATACCATCCCACAGTCGCAGGCTGCATTCGACATAGCGAAACAGAGTCTCGCGAAGAGCCTGCAAAGCCAGCGCACACTGCGTTTCGGAATCCTGAACGCATATATGAGCGCAAAGCGTCGCGGCATAGACTACGACATAAACGAGAAGATTTACAATGCGCTGCCGTCCGTTAAGCTCAGCGACATCGTGAAGTTCGAGCAGGACGCCATGGCAAACAAGCCCTACCGTTACATCATTCTCGGCGATGAAAAAGAACTCGACATGGAGGCTCTCGGAAAGATTGGTCCGATAAAGAGACTCACGACGGAGGAGATTTTCGGATACTAAAAAAACAAAACATTCATTACCATGACTATGAAAGAAACGGATAACGTCATGGTAACATTGAAATAAAATGCTGCGCTTAGAGTTTTATGCCATCTAAGCGCAGTTTTTTTTATTCTTTCTTGTAATGTTCCCGACAAACAAGCGTCTAAGAATATAGAACAAAAGTATTATTAATCATTTAAAACACAATAATTATGAATTGGATTGTATCACCACTCGTAGTGCTTATCATCTTCAGCACAGTCTACAAAGTATTCGAACTCTTCGTGCGACGCGGAGAACGACTCAAAATCTTAGACAAGATAGAAGAGATTAAAGACGTGAATCTCTCTGGTCTGAACCTCAACTTGCCGAGTTTCAACACACGCATCCGCAACAAGTTCCTTTCGCTGCGATGTGGCTTGCTGGCTCTTGGCATCGGCTTGGGACTGCTCATCGGCAAGCTTACCACGTTGGCATTGCAGGCTTCATGGATTAATACTGATGGCGGAGAGAGAGTTACACGCGACCTTAACTCAGTTCTTCAGACCTCATGTGTCTGCTTGTTCGGCGGTTTGGCACTTGTCATTTCCTATTTCATCGAGCGAAATACGGAACGTAAGGACAAAGAAAATGTTCAGGAAACAAACACCGAGGTATAACAAAGGGGAATGAGGACGGACGAAAGCATACTGATAGAGCGTATTCTCGACGGCCACGACGAGGACTACGGCTACTTCATCGAACGCTATGGCGACGAGACATTGGCACTGGTCATGCGGCTGGTGTCAAGTCGCGAGGATGCCGAGGAGATTGTTCAGGATGCTTTCGTGAGTGCCTTCGACCACCTCTGCGAGTTTCGCGGACGCTCCAAATTCTCCACATGGCTGTGCAGCATTGCCTACCGCAGGGCCTTAAGCTATCTGCGACAACGTAAGATTAAATACGTGGAGATAAACGAAAATACGAATGTCCGCGACTCCGACATCGATGAAACACTCGCCGACGAGCAACGCACCCGGCAACTGCAACGGGCCGTAAAGATGCTGAAGCCCGAGGAGCAGGCTCTCATCACGATGTTCTACTATGACAACCGACATATTAACGACATCGCGCTAATCATAGGACAGAAACCAAACAATATCGCAACACGGCTGCACAGGATTCGTAAAAAGCTGTACTTATTAATAAAAGAGAACTATGAAGACTGACAACAAGGACACGGCTCTGCGCAGAGCCATCGGAACCATAGAAGAGGAACGGCAGTTCAAGTTGCCGTCGAACTTCGCCTACATGACAATGAGGCGTATCGAGGCAGAGAAACGGCGCAAAGAACTCCGCTACCGCATCATCACACTGCTGTCTACGGCATCGGTAACCATTGCCGGAATAATCACTGTCGCTTTGTCGTGCGGCAAGGATATTATCCGCGGCTTTGCCAATGTCTTCGACCGCCAACAGTCCTTTTCCGACATGGTTCCCATGCTGATATGCCTCGTTTTCTTTGCTTCGCTCAACACTATACTACAAAAGCATTTTCATACCGACTGATTGAAGTCGTTTGTTTACCATTTTTTATTATAATAAGGTGTATTTTTTGGAATAAAAAGTATAACTTTGCAGTCATAAGTCTGACTAACAACAATTATTAGATATTATGGCAACAACACCGGAATTCAAGTACGCCCCGATGTTTCAGGTGGGTAAGGACGACACAGAATATCGTCTGCTCACGAAAGAGGGCGTTTCGACAGGGGATTTCGAGGGACACGAAATCCTGAAAGTATCAAAAGAGGCTCTTACGCTGCTCGCTCAGCAGGCTTTCCACGACGTGGAGTTCATGCTGCGCCGCTCACACAACGAGCAGGTGGCACAGATTCTGACCGACCCGGAGGCTTCGGACAACGACAAATATGTGGCATTGCAGTTCCTGCGCAACGCCGAAACAGCGTGCAAGGGCGTGCTGCCGTTCTGCCAGGACACGGGTACGGCAATCATACACGGCGAGAAGGGACAGCAGGTGTGGACAGGTTTCGAGGACGAGGAGGCTCTGTCGCTCGGCGTCTACAACACTTTCACACAGGACAACCTGCGCTATTCGCAGAACGCTCCGCTGAATATGTACGACGAAGTGAACACGCGCTGCAACCTGCCGGCGCAGATTGACATCGAGGCCGTAGAGGGAGCGGAGTATCGTTTCGTGATGGTGGCAAAGGGCGGTGGCTCTGCCAACAAGACATACTTCTATCCGATGACAAAAGCTACGATTCAGAACGAAGGCACACTGCTGCCGTTCCTCGTTGAGAAGATGAAGAGCTTGGGCACTGCCGCTTGTCCTCCTTATCACATCGCGTTCGTCATCGGCGGCACATCGGCAGAGAAGAACCTGCTCACCGTGAAGCTCGCCTCAATCAAATACTACGACAATCTGCCTACGACGGGCGACGAGACAGGACGTGCTTTCCGCGACATTGACTTGGAAAACAAGCTCCTTGAGGAGGCTCACAAGATTGGACTGGGCGCTCAGTTCGGCGGTAAGGCTTTGGCACATGATATCCGCGTGATTCGTCTGCCGCGCCACGGAGCGAGCTGCCCTATCGGTATGGGCGTGAGCTGCTCGGCCGACCGTAACATCAAGGCGAAGATTAACAAGGACGGTGTATGGCTTGAGAAGATGGATTGCAACCCAACCGAACTGATACCAGAGGAATTGCGCAACCCGGGCGAAGGCACCACGGGCATCGAAATCGACCTTGACAAGGGTATCGATGCTGTGCGCGCAGAACTTACAAAGTATCCGGTGAGCACACGCGTGAACCTGAAAGGTACCATCATCGTGGCTCGCGACATCGCTCATGCTAAGCTGAAAGCTCGCCTGGATGCTGGCGAAGAGATGCCGGATTACTTCAAGAATCATCCTATTTTATATGCCGGTCCGGCGAAGACTCCGGCGGGTTATCCTTGCGGATCAATGGGACCGACCACAGCCAACCGCATGGACCCATACGTAGATGAGTTCCAAGACCACGGTGCAAGTCTCGTGATGATAGCCAAAGGCAATCGCAGCGACGTGGTAACAAATGCTTGTCAGAAGCACGGAGGTTTCTATCTCGGGACTATCGGAGGCGTGGCGGCCGTTCTGTCGCAGAGCAGCATCAAGAGCATCGAGTGTGTGGAATATCCCGAACTGGGTATGGAGGCTATTTGGAAAATCACCGTTGAGAATTTCCCCGCCTTCATCCTCGTAGACGACAAGGGCAACGACTTCTTCAAACAGTTGAAGCCGTGGACTCCGTGCGCCAAGTAACAGTACGACCATATACATAAACAACCGCACTTTATGGAACGACAATTCCAAGAAGTGCGGTTGTTTTTTTTACATATAATTAAGGATAACCGGCAAAAAACGGGCTCACCCGATAAATATAGGGGAAGTCTTTTATTAAATATTATGCCGCACCTTTGCACACCTTTACGTCATGCTCAGAGTATTTAAGGCTTGATTACTCCGGTACTGAAGCCAAAATACTTGAGTAATCAGGCCGGAATTACTTGAGTACTGCGCCCAAATTACTCGAGTACTGCGCCCAAATTACTCGAGTATTGCGCCATAGTACTATACTGTCCGACCGAAATGGGTTGTCCCCTGGATTTATCTGGTGAGCCAAAAAACGAACTTAGTTCTGAATACGGTATTACTTGCCGGCTTTCCGCAGCCTGTTCCATGAAGGAAAGCCTCTGACAAGGTGTATGAAGGCTGTAACGCCCATGGCGACTCCAATGCCATAATGCCATAATCCAAGATGCGGAATCTTAACCGGCGAGAGCAGTTTGACAGTTCCCGTCAGCAGTGTAGCAAGAAACAGTATCAACAATATCCAAGTATCGGCATAAAACCATGTGAACTTCTTTTTAAGGGCTGGCAGCATCTTACGGAAATGAGTCCAGTGTCTGAAAAGAAGTACCGTCATGGCATAGCCAAGCACCATATGAATAATTTTTATTATGCCACGCGGCTGGATAATGATTCCATGACTCTTTAGATGCAGTATAATACCGACACACAATGTGGCTGCAAAGGCAGCAATCAATCCAATACCAATGTTTGCTTTAGTTCTCATAGGCGACTGTTGATTTTTATTTAAAGACATAATTAGAGTGATTCAAACTTATATTCTCCTATCTACTGTTTTATCATTTCCATTAAATGCAAGCCTTTGTATATCTCACATATCAGAAATCTCACTTACCACCACGTTATGAAAACAAACCGTATAAAATTCTATATATACGGCAAAGTTACGGAAAAATATCGGAATAAAACCAAGAAAAAGTGTGAAATGACACTAAACGACTTAACTAAACGTGGTAACTGTTGACTTGCCCATAGCCGACTTTTGGCTATGTAAAAAGAAAATATGGCATAGCCCGACTACTGTAATGACCGCACAAAAAAACAGGAGAGCAGAGGCAACCCCTACATCTCCTGTTTACGGATGATATAACTTACAGTTAAAATTTAATATTTATATTATATGTATCTTGTTATTTTGCTATGAACTTCTTACCGTTCTTTATAAGAACGCCTTTATAAGAGTTTGCATCAACACGCTGACCGGCAAGGTTGTAAACCTGCGAATTGTCAGATGTCTCTACGGCATTGATGTTGCTGATACCTGTCACAACGGTCAAATCACAAGTGCATTCGTTTGTTGCAACAGTAAATGTGAAGGTCACATTGTATATTCCGGCAGTTGCGACTTCCTTAGTGAGGTTGCCACCTCCAGGCGCACCAATCCAGTTACTACGGTTCTTAACGACCTGATAGCATATCGTATTCGCTTCGAGTTCCGCATTCTTATAAGTCTTTGTATAAGTGAGGCCTCCGTCATTGGTTTCCATATCGTTAGCCTCTACCGTTGCATCCCATGCCACACCGAGGAAAGGCAATGGAGGATTTTCTTTCGCTACTTCATCGTATGGATATGCGCCGGCGATTGTATATGTTGTCTTTGCCTCGATATCCTTGATTTTCTTTATTGTAGAAGTAATTTTTTCTGTAGCGGCCTCAAATGTTATGGTAATATCGTAGATACCGGCTTCCGTAATCTGAATGGTCATATTATTTCCCGGCATCCATGTAGTGCCGTTCTTAACAACTTTATACTCATAAGTATCTGGCTGCAATGCGACATTAGACTTCGTAAGTTCATAAGTCCCCCCCCCGACAGAAGTCATGAGATTGTTCTCGTCTGTCGGCGACCAGTTAGTTCCGAATATCGTCTGCACACCTGCCACAATATACGAATCCTCAGCATTTGCTTCTGCCACGAAGGTAAGAAGCATCATTGTAATTAAAGTAAAAATCTTCTTCATAAAACTTATTTGGTTAATAGCTAAGTTATATCAATGCAAAAGTACTGATTCTATTTATTTTCTCACACTTTCATTCCATTCTATCGGCATTATTTTAAGTGCAAACGATTGCATCGGTAAGGAGGTGTACTTCCCTGCAAATCCATCCCCTTACCTATAAGTTTTACGGTCTTTCCCTTTTTATGAAGTGGAGTATATGGAGCAATCAGCCATTTCGTCAGTCAACAGAGACAAAATGTCATATTATTATCACAGGCACGGAATTTGGGAGCATGAATACAGAAAAGATAAAGACCAAATAATAATAAGAAAGGAGCATAAAAATGAGATTTGACAAGTTTACAATCAAAGCACAAGAGGTTGTTCAGGAGACAGTAAACACGGCACAAAGAAACGGACAGCAGACCATAGAGCCGGTGCATCTGCTCGCAGGAGCGATGGCAAAGGCCAAAGACATCTGCACATTCCTATTCAGAAAACTCGGCGTAAACGCCATGCAGATTGAGACATTGGTGAACAGCGAGATAGCACATCTGCCGAAAGTGCAGGGCGGAGAGCCTTATCTCAGCTCAGATACAAACCGCGTGCTGCAACAGGCGGAGGACTTCTCGCAGAAGATGGGCGACGAGTTCGTGAGCGTTGAGCCGATAATATTAGCCTTGCTCAGCGTGAACAGCACGGCAAGCCGCATTCTGAAGGACAGCGGATGCACGGAGAAGGAGATGCGGAGTGCAATCAGTGAGCTGCGTCAGGGCCAGAAAGTGGAGTCGCAAAGTGCCGACGACAACTATCAGAGTCTGGCGAAATACGCACGCAACCTGGTAGAGGACGCGCGCGCCGGTAAGCTCGACCCGGTGATAGGACGCGACGATGAGATTCGCCGCGTGCTGCAAATACTGTCGCGCCGCACGAAGAACAACCCTATATTAATAGGTGAACCGGGTACGGGAAAGACCGCCATAGTGGAGGGATTGGCCGAACGCATCGTGCGTGGTGACGTGCCGGAGAACCTGAAAGACAAACAGCTCTACTCGCTCGACATGGGCGCGCTGGTCGCAGGAGCAAAATATAAAGGTGAGTTTGAGGAGCGTCTGAAAAGCGTCATCAAGGAGGTAACGCAGAGCGACGGCCGCATCATCCTCTTCATTGACGAGATTCACACCCTTGTGGGAGCCGGCGGCGGCGAAGGAGCTATGGACGCTGCCAACATATTGAAGCCTGCTTTGGCGCGCGGCGAATTGCGTTCTATCGGTGCGACGACACTCAACGAGTATCAGAAATATTTTGAAAAGGACAAGGCTTTGGAGCGTAGGTTCCAGACGGTGATGGTGGACGAGCCTGACGAAATATCGGCGATAAGCATCCTCCGCGGTCTGAAAGAACGTTACGAGAACCACCACAAGGTGCGCATACAGGACGATGCGTGCATCGCCGCGGTGCAGTTGTCGGAACGATATATCAGCGACCGATTCCTGCCCGACAAGGCTATTGACCTCATGGACGAGGCTGCGGCGAAGCTGCGTATGGAGCGTGACTCCGTGCCAGAGGAACTTGACGAAATCAACCGCCGACTGAAACAATTAGAAATTGAACGCGAAGCCATCAGGAGGGAGACCGCGGCAAATAGCGCCGGTGAAGAAAAGGCTGCATCCTCAACGGCAGACGAGAACGTGGCAATGCAAGGAAACGCAGGCCATTCGTCGAAGTTGGCACAACTCGACAGGGAGATTGCCGAGCTGCAAGACAAGCAGAAGACACTCAAAGCAAGATGGGAGGGCGAGAAATCGCTTGTAAACAAGATTCAGCAGAATAAGCAGGAGATTGAGCATCTGAAGTTCGAGGCGGAGCGTGCGGAGCGCGAAGGCAACTACGAACGGGTGGCGGAAATCAGATATAGCAAACTGAAGATGTTGGAAGATGATATCCGCAACATTCAGGAACAGTTACGCGGAACTCAGGGAGGTGAGACGATGATACGCGAGGAGGTGACTGCCGACGACATAGCTGAGGTGGTTAGCCGCTGGACGGGTATTCCTGTAACACGTATGATGCAAAGCGAACGAGAGAAGTTGCTGCATCTTGAGGAGGAGCTTCACAAGCGTGTAATAGGTCAGGAAGAGGCCATCACAGCCGTAAGCGATGCCGTGAGACGAAGCCGCGCGGGGTTGCAAGACCCGAAACGACCTATCGCTTCGTTCATATTCCTCGGTACGACGGGTGTCGGAAAGACGGAGCTGGCAAAGGCACTTGCAGAATATCTGTTCAACGACGAGACCATGATGACGCGCATAGACATGAGCGAATATCAGGAGAAGTTCAGCGTTAGCCGACTCATCGGTGCGCCTCCGGGATATGTCGGCTATGATGAGGGCGGACAGTTGACCGAAGCCGTAAGACGCAAACCATACAGCGTAGTACTCTTCGACGAAATAGAAAAAGCGCATCCGGATGTGTTCAACATCCTATTGCAGGTACTCGATGACGGTCGCCTGACTGATAACAAGGGACGCGTGGTGAACTTCAAGAATACGATTATCATCATGACGTCGAACCTCGGCAGCCAGTTGATAAGGGAGACAGCAGCAAAGAGTGATTCGGCAGAGAGCCTTTCTGAGGATATGGAAAACTTAAAGCCGCAGTTGATGACGATGCTGAAGCAGACCATCCGCCCGGAGTTCCTCAACCGAATCGACGAGACGATAATGTTCCTGCCACTCAGCCGCAAGGAGATTGCCGATGTTGTAACACTGCAAATCAACGCCGTGAAGAAGATGTTGGAGCCTCAGGGCTTCACGCTCGAAGTAACTCCTCACGCTATCGACTATCTTGCCGACGAGGGTTACGATCCGGAATTCGGTGCAAGACCGGTGAAGCGCGCAATACAGCGACTCGTCCTTAACGACCTGTCCAAGCGTCTGCTCGCCGAGGAGGTGTCACGCGACAAACCGATAATCATCGATGCTGACGGCAACGGGCTCGTGTTCAGGAACTAAAAATAACGTGAATATACAAAGCGTAAAGCCTCTTCCAAATCGGGAGAGGCTTTTTGCAGGACTTAGCTGATAAAGCAAAAAAAACTTTCTACAATGTTTATATTTCGTGATTTATGCTTATATTTGCAAATAAGAAAAACAGTAAAAGAAGAAAGGAAAAATCAATGGCAACGATGGCGACAACTCCTATGGCAGAAATCACCTTGCACATAAACGATATTTCACTACTGAACGACATAAAACGCGCAGTAAAGATGATACGTGGCGTAGACTCTATAACCGTAAAAAAAGCTAAGGAACTCACTTCCTACGAACGTTCTAAAGCCGACATCAAGGCAGGAAGAGTGTATTCATACGACAAATTGGATGATTTGATAAAGGAAATCGGAGTATGACAAAATACAAACTTCAAGTAACGGGCAACTTCAAACAGGATGTTAAGCGGTGTAAGAAGCGCGGACTACCCTTGCAAGAACTTTGGGATGTAGTAGAAATGCTTCTATGTGGAGAGACTCTTCCTGTTAAATTCCATGTCCACAGACTTCACGGAAATCACGCAGACGAATGGGAATGCCACATTCGCCCGGATTGGTTGCTTGTTTGGGAACAACATGATGATGAACTTATTCTTCTGTTTACAAACACCGGCTCACATAGCGATGTGTTCGGAAAAAACAAGAAATAAATTACAAGGTTCAATTACAAAAAGCCTCTTCCAAATCGGGAGAGGCTTTTGCGTTTTCAGTACTAAGCCCGAATTACTCCAGTACTAAGGCCAAAATACTCAAGTAATCCGACCTGAATTACTCGAGTACTAAAGCCGAATTACTCCAGTACTTGGCCTAAATTACTCCAATCCTGTGCCGCAGTACTAAGACTGATGGGCATCTGTGCTGTCCTAAAGTCTGTGATAATGCCACTTATCTGTTTAATTTTAGGGCATATTTTTCAATCATAGTATTAAAAAAACTTACAAAAATCATCTTCCGAACAAAATAATTCTGTAACTTTGTCCTCAGTGATTATAGCGAAATTTAGTGATCATTATATTTCATCGAACTCACGTTATTTAATTCATTTTACACTATGAAAAGATTCTTTCTTTTACTATTGCTTACGCAGACCATAATATGTGCGGCGCAAACATTTGATCTTGGTAATGGAAGAAAAGCAACTATCACTCCCAATAGTTACAAATTAACTGTAAATAGAAAATCTCCCAACGGTGGTACATTGATAGGAACTTGGGGCGGTCCTCTTAAAAATGGAAAAAGAGATGGAGTATGGAAACTATCCATACAATGTAATAATTATATTGAAGGAGAAGATTCCAAGTCTGTTACAGGCGTAGTAACAAAGACCCGTACATACGCTCGGGGCTTCACGCAAGGCACATACGTATATAATTCGAAATGCACTTACCGCTCCTGGCGTTGGAATCCTAATAAGGATAGATGGGAGTACGGGCAACCGAAGACTGAAGAAGAAAGCGTTTCCGGCTCGTTTAAGAATGGAAAAGCTCATGGGAAATGGGTCATAAAATCCACACGCTCCAATTCGAGTGGCATTTTCTATTTCGATGAAGGTTGGGGAGCTAACAAATGGACCATAGAACATGGAAAAGAACACTTTGAAATGGAATTTCGCAATCACTACCTGACACAAACTAAGGAAATAGAGGCTTCACACCCTACGTGGGGATACGGATACAAATGGGAGGAAGCGGATTTAACGACACTTCCTAAGCAAGAAAAGATAGAAGCTTTGTCTGATTTTAACGTGTATCCTTATATTCCTCTCTATCTATATCATTATATTTCCGGAGGTTATACTATGTTCGATCTGGAACATAACCTCTTGGCTTGGGATAATCTGAAAGATGCTTCAGAAGAAGATAATCATGTATATTATATGCAGGCTGGTCTTGACGATTATAACAGCGACATTTATTATCATAGATATATCTGGGGCAATGCACCTGAAAAGGTCAAGGCCGAGTGGGCAAGTCGCAAGGCCGAAATCGAGGCCATGTGGGCAAGACGAAATGCCGATTCTGTCGCAAAAACATACTATGAACGGGCGCAAAAATGTCGAGAGTACATGGCAGACTCGCTGGATGCAATCGTGAAAGAAAAATATTTGGATAAAGATTCTATCGATTATTGGAAATATAAGGAGGTAGAGAATATTATAAAGAAGATAAAAACATTCGAAGCAATTAATTTTCTGCATAGACACCCTGATGCCAAACAAATAGTTTGTGATATCGACAACTATAGTGAATACAGCTTCAAATACGACAATGATATGCTGTACAGAGATTTTGTGGAAATGAAATCATCACTTAATGATGAGGAACACTTCAGAGCGGAATTTGAAGATTTGAAGGAGCGAATATGTGCCTCGGCTAAAGAAAAAGCAATTAAAGATGGCTTTGATATGGACGTTTCCAATGACAGTATTTTCAAATATTTCTCCAATGACCGAAAATTGAATGACTATTTGGCAAGAGAATACGAGAAAAAAATGCGCACATCGCCTATACCATATAAGTTATACAAATGCTATTTGGTCTTGGAATATGTCAGTTATACAGGAAGTAAATTCATCGTTGGAAAGATTAATGATGTCAATAGTATTACACCAAACAATGTTATAAATCGCTTCAAAGAATTTCATCCGTCATATTTTCTAAGGTTTCCCGAAAAGTTAAAAATATCGTATAAACGCGAGTATGGCCCATCTGTAGAATATGAAATAGGCCGGGTACTCCAAGAAGTAGAGTCAGAAAAGAAGTTTCAAAAACTATTAAAGGTCGTTCCTGCTTTTGTTAATACAGGAGTATAACTCAACACAATATTATTGCCATATTGATATAGCCTTTCATCGGAATATTAAAGGAATAAAAAAGGGGGATGCAGTCCAAACGGAACTACATCCCCCATATTGTATGGTAGTATTTACTACTTCAACTTAAACGAATTTTCGATACTTGCAATCTCGGCGGAGAAGGCTTTGTCGACTTTCAGACGCTGCTCCACCTTCGTGCAACTGTGGATGACAGTGGAATGGTCGCGTCCTCCGACGAGCTTTCCGATGCGTGAAGCCGGCATCTTAGTATATTTCTGTGCGAGATACATAGATACTTGACGCGCAATAACATACTCATGCCGACGGCTACGGCTTGAAACGGCAGTTTGGGTAACATTGAAATGAGCGCAAACCGTTTCAAGAATGTCGTCTACCATAAGCGGTTTATCATCTATTTTGACGGCACGCTTAATCACTCGCTCTGCCAAACGCATATCTATATTGCTGTTATAGACAACACTATAAGCAAGCAACGAATTAATCACGCCCTGCAAGTCGCGCACACTTCCGTTGGCTGTCTGTGCGATAAACTGCACCACATCGGCAGGGATATGCAATCCGTCACGGCGTATCTTTTGGTTTAGGATGTCCACGCAAAGCTGTTCGTTCGGTTTCTCAAGCTCAGCAATAAGTCCGCAAGCAAAACGGGTGAGCAGACGGTCATTCATACCGCGGAGATCAACCGGCGGACGGTCGGACGCAAGGATAATGCGCTTACCGTTGCGGAAAAGGTGGTTGAAGATATGGAAGAACGTATCCTGCGTTTTCGTAGCACTTATCCATTCCTGTATATCGTCAACTATTAGGACATCAATAGTCTGATAGAAATTGATAAAATCATTGACAGTGTTGTTGCGAACGGCATTGGTGTACTGCACTTGAAAAAGGCGGGCACTCACATAAAGCACACGTTTCTGTGGATAGAGTTGCTTGGTTCGCAATCCGATGGCATTAATCAAGTGGGTCTTTCCACAACCAGAAGGACCATAAATAAACATCGGATTAAACTGTGTCGTATTTGGATGCTCCGCAATAGACTGGCCTATTGAACGCGGCAGCTTGTTGCTATCGCCCTCTATATAATTAGCAAAGGTCTTGTGAACATCCAATTGGGAATCTATATCCTGCGGTTGCGCGGCGTCAAGAACCGTCGGCGACTGGTTGGCGCGGGCTGTAGGACGCTGTGGTTGCACATTTGCTGCATAAGAATCCTGCTGCAAATCCTGTGTCAGATGATTTACCTTATCCGTCAACACACGATATGTAAGGCGCACCCCCTGCCCAAACACACGTGTAAGAACCTTACTGAGTAAGTCTATGTAGTTCTCTTCCAAATACTCATACACAAACATACTCGATACCTGCACACGCAGTATCTTGTTTGCTTCATCGTATGACTCAAAGACTATCGGCTTGAACCACGAGTTGAATTGTTGCTCTGTTACATTCTCTTTTATCAAGAAGAGACATTTGTCCCAAAGCGTATTGGGGGTTGTTTTCATTATTCTTTAAGCGTTATTTTTTTGCGCAACCAGCATAAATAGGTTTTCTGTATGCAAAGATAGTAATCTTTTTTGAAACGTACTAAAACGCTGTTTTTGCTATAAATAAGGCAAATGGCTCAACAAACGTAATAATGGTACTTCGCAATATGTTTGATTTATTTACATAACAAAAGCATTTGCCCATATCTAAGTATTTGGTTATCAGCCACTTCAAACTTATTTTCGCTTTTAAGTCCTTTTACAGTGAAACAATTTTGAAATTCGTTTAAAGTGGCTGATAAAGCAACGGTTAGGTCAAAATCCCATGCCGTGAAACTTTATTCTTGGTATTTAGACTTAATTTAAACTAAACGGTTATTTGTCTTTTTTGCCAAAAATAGAGAAATGAACGTATCTCTTAGGATGTTCGCGCAGATTAACCACCAACGAGTCGGCATTTCTGACGGTATTCGTCAGGTTATTGTAAAGACTTGCATCGTTAATCAACAGGCCCAGCGAGCCTTCTCCGTTGTTAATCTTGTCGGTAAGCGTCTGTACATTGGTCAGAGTCTTATCCACCTTTGCCATAGTACCCTCAACGTCAACGGCAGCCATCTTACCATTTATTGTTGTCATCATCGTATTGGCGGTGGTAATAGCCATGTTTGCATTTGTAACGGTTTTACCGGCTTTATCCATAAGATTCCCGGTCTTGGCAGACAGTCGAGGAAACTCATTATTAACGTTTGCGAGCAGTCTGTTAAGCTCTCTTGTCGAGGTAGTGAGGTCGGATGTAATCCTATCTACATTGTGAAGAGACGAAGCCAAAGCCGGGTCTGCAAGTAAAGTATTGACACTCGCGAGTATGGAATCAAGCTTCGGAAGCATCTTCTGCACTGTAGGAATCATGTCTTTCATATCTCCAAGCGCGCCGTTGTTTATCCTTCCGTCTATCACGTCTCCCGGATTCAGTTTACCGGCGCCTTCTTTTCCGAGAATGAGATTCACCTGAACATTGCCAAGAACATCGCTGACAATTTCCGCACTTGTGCCTTCTGGTATTTGCATTTCCTTGTTTATAGAAACCTCTACGGTAATGTCACCATGCTTATTGTAATCATAATCAATGGAATTTACCGTACCTACACGAAAGCCATCGGCATATATAGGACTTGAAGCTGACAGTCCGCTAATATTACTGAACTTCATTAAATATGGATATTCAGAAGAGAATATATCCAATCCTTTCAGAAACTGCATACCAAAAAACAGTACGACAATTCCCGCTATTGCCACAAGAGCTATTCTAACCTCATTCTTCAATTTCATATTATAAACGTTTTATTTATTCTTCTTAAACTCTGCGATAGCCGCATTGACATCCATACGGACTCCATTCTTGAAAGCTACGATAAATGCCTGTGGGAAATCGGAAAGCAAAGACCTGCGCAATGCAAGTATCTCGTTATAATCGACTGACGAGCCAATGGTGTATTTCACGTTGCCGCCATCTTTATAATACTCTGCCTCGGAATGCCCCTTCAACTGCGAACTACCGACAGACAGGACTTTGTTGGCAACAAATATCTGCACCTTAAATACCGGTTTGTCTGCATTCTTGCTTGCAGCGCTTTTGCCAAGAGGCTTATTTTCCGCCTTAGCTTGCGCCGCAACGGCATCCTTTTTCAGTGCCACAGCAGCGTCTTTCTTCTGCGATTGCACTACCGGCTGGGTATTTTGCGTACTCTTTTGCTCAACCGTTTTCTTTGTACCTTTCGTTTCCGACAAATTATCAGCGCCCTGAGGAGCAATCCGTCCTACGCTTATGGCCGGGCTCTTAGGAGCGAGATACGGTACGACCACCTTACTGTTATATTTATTCTTATATTCGGCGAAAGCATTAAATACGCCACACGCCAAAGCATCCACGCCCGATTCTGTGTTCAAGAAATCCTCTTCATCGGCTGTTGTTATAAAGCCCAACTCTATAAGGCAGCCCGGCATCGTTGTCTGACGCAACACGAGGAATCCCGCCTGATGCACTCCTTTGTTATTTCTGCAAGCCGTCTTGCACACAGAACGTTGCATCATACGTGCCAAATCCACGCTTTTCTCCATATTGGCGGTCTGCATAAACTCGAACATAATGTAGCTTTCAGACGACTTCGGGTCGAATCCCTGATACTTATGCTCATAGTCTGTCTCCATCGAAATGACAGAGTTCTCGCGCATAGCCACATCAAGATTGTCCTTAGCACGGTGCATTCCGAGCGTATATGCCTCGAAACCACGGGCAATCCGCCCTGCCGGCAACGCATTGGTATGCACGGAAATGAACAAGTCTGCATTGTTCCGATTGGCTATATTGGCACGTTCCTGCAACGGAATGAACACATCCGTCTTGCGTGTATATATCACCTTAACATCACCGCAGTTGCTCTCCACATACTTGCCGAAAGCCAAAGCCACTTTCAGGTTGATGTCTTTCTCGCGCGAATACGCACCTAACGCACCCGTATCATGGCCTCCATGCCCAGCATCTATCACAAGGACAAACTTGTTGCCTGCGCAGATTGCCGTCTCAACGGACAAGAACAATAACGCCGCGACAGTGGCAAAACGCCGCAAGAATGGCTTAAACGCTTTGCAAAGGTAAGTATTTCTCATGAAAACTATGCAACACATAATGAGTTTTTAGTTATTTTTTATATGTAATTCCACGCCGGCACCGGCACAATCGGCCCCCATCGGTGGGTTCAACTTGGTCAATTCAATATCTATGGACTTGATTTTGGGGAACTCGACAAGCAGCTCCTTGACGATATTTCCGGCCACGCGCTCTATCAAGGCTGCGGGTTCTGCCATCTTACACCTTATTATATTATATACATCGGCGTAGTTGAGCGTATCCGAAACGCTATCGCTATCCACGGCTTTCGCTACAGTATAACCGATACGCACGCTCACTTCATAGTCATTGCCTATAACGCGTTCCTGCGGCAACACGCCATGAAAGGCATGAAACCGCAGTTTACGTAGATAAATATAGCTGCTCTCGATATTCATATTCCTATCCGCAACGAGACGCACCACAGTTCTTGCAAATCAGACAGCCCTCCTGATAAACCAGTGTTTCCTGTCCGCAGTTAGGACATTTCTGTCCTTTTGCTTCTGTTCCGTCAACGATATATTTCTTCAAAGCTCGCTCCACACCGTTCTTCCAGGTATTGATACTCTCGCTCTTTAGCTGCAACGAACCTACGAGCTTGATGACATGGGCTATCGGCATACGGTATCTGAGCACGCCGGAAATCAGTTTCGCATAGTTCCAATACTCTGGATTGAACTTCTCCGACAAGCCTTCGACGGTAGTCTTATAACCTCGTTTATTCTCGAACTGGAAGTCATAGCGGCGCGTTCCGTCCTCGGTTATCTGCTTGATAATCTTTCCTTTCACTACGGTCTTGGGCAGAACGATTCCTTCTTCATCATCCTGCAAACCGGTGAATATCTCGTAAGGATATCCGTTCAAGAGGCCTACGAATGCCACCCACTTCTCTTTATTGTTCTGGAAACGCACCACATCGCACTCAAGTTCCTTCGGACGCACCTCGGTAACTTCCGGCTGGCGGCACGGAACGGTCTCTTCCTTCTTCTCGTCTTTCTTCTTTTCGGCTGAAATCATAACTCCCGAGCGCGAGCCGTCGCGATAGATTGTACAGCCCTTGCAGCCCGAACGCCATGCTTCCACATAGAGTTTGTTCACGAGAGCCTCGTCAACATCGTTCGGCAGGTTAACAGTAACACTGATGCTGTGATCCACCCACTTCTGTATCGCACCCTGCATACGCACCTTCATGAGCCAGTCTACATCATTAGCTGTAGCCTTATTATATGGCGACTTTGCCACGAGGGTATCTATTTCCTCCTGTGTATACTTGCGTTTTGAGTCAAACCCGTTCACCTCCATCCACTTCAGGAACTTCGGATGATATACGATATACTCCTCGAACGAGTCGCCTACCTCGTCAACAAAGTCCACATGAACCTCCGTGTCGTTCGGGTTCACCTTTCTTCTGCGCTTATAAACCGGCATAAATACAGGCTCAATGCCACTTGTTGTCTGCGTCATCAGGCTCGTTGTACCTGTCGGAGCAATAGTCAGGCAGGCAATATTGCGGCGTCCGTACTTCACCATGCTCTCATAAAGTGTTGCATCCGAGTCTTTCAGACGCTGGATAAACGGATTGCTCTTCTCACGGTCTGCATCGAAAATCTCAAATGCCCCGCGCTCCGAAGCCATCTTTACAGACGAGCCGTATGCGCTCAACGCCAACATCTTATGCACGTTCACGCTGAAATCGGTAGCTTCCTGAGTGCCATAGCGCAATCCCATTGCGGCAATCATATCGCCCTCTGCAGTTATGCCCACGCCTGTACGGCGTCCCATTCCGCTCTTGCGCCTAATCTTTTCCCAAAGGTGAAGCTCAGCACTTTTCACCTCGCTTACCTGCGGGTCTTCCTTTACTTTAGCTATAATCTGGTCGATTTTCTCCAATTCCAAATCCACGATATCATCCATTATGCGCTGTGCGGCAGCCACGTGCTTCTTAAACAGCCCGTAATCGAAGTAAGCATCCTTCGTAAACGGATTCACGACATAGCTGTAAAGGTTTATGCTCAGCAGGCGGCATGAGTCGTAAGGACAAAGCGGAATCTCACCGCAAGGATTGGTACTAATCGTGCGGAAACCCAAATCGGCATAGCAGTCGGGAATGCTCTCACGTATGATGGTATCCCAAAAGAGTATTCCCGGCTCGGCACTCTTCCACGCATTATGCACGATTTTGTTCCAAAGGTTCTTCGCCGAGATATCCTTCTTCATTATGGGGCTGTCGGTATCGATCGGGAACTGCTGCGTATATGGCGTATCATTTACCGCAGCCTCCATGAATCCATCGTCTATTCTCACCGACACATTGGCTCCCGTAACTTTGCCTTCGGTCATTTTCGCATCGATAAACGCCTCACTGTCAGGGTGCTTTATGCTTACCGAAAGCATCAGCGCACCGCGACGGCCGTCCTGTGCCACCTCGCGCGTACTATTACTATAACGCTCCATGAACGGCACCAAGCCCGTAGAGGTAAGCGCAGAATTGTTCACAGGACTGCCTTTCGGACGAAGCTGTGAGAGGTCATGGCCTACTCCACCGCGACGTTTCATCAGTTGCACCTGCTCCTCGTCCACACGCATGATGGCCCCGTATGAGTCTGCATCGCCATCCACACCGATAACGAAGCAATTTGACAACGATGCCACCTGATAGTTATTGCCGATACCGGTCATCGGACTGCCGGCTGGAATGATGTAACGGAAATGATCGAGAAGGGCAAACACTTCGTCTGCCGTCATCGGGTTAGGATACTTGCCCTCTATACGGGCAATCTCATTAGCTATGCGACGGTGCATCTGGTCAGGCGATTTCTCATAGATATTGCCGTAGCTGTCCTTCATCGCGTACTTATTCACCCAGACACGTGCAGCAAGCTCGTCTCCACCGAAATATTCCAAAGAAGCCTCGAAGGCCTCATCGTAAGAGTATGTATTATTATTCATAGTCGGTTTAATTTCCATCTGCAAGACAAAACTTCGCAGACAGTTGTTATTTTGTCTGCGAAGTTACGAATAGTTTCTGAAATATAGAAATCTTTTGCTAAAAATAAAGCACCAAGCAGGTCGGTTCATATCCTGTTTTTTACTCTAACGCCCTATTTTCAGCGGGTCTTTCAACTTGGCTCCTGCACCATATTTAGACGTAACCATGCCCGGGACATCGGCCACATAAACGGCTTTGTAGGCGTATGGCACTGTAACGCGACCACGGTCGGCAGGCTGCGTGAACTTCTCCGTATAGCGGTTGTCGATAAAGGTATATGCCTTAGCATCATTCTCCTTGAATATTTTCTTCACTCCCGGCGCAAAATAATTATTGTCTATGAGCACAGAGGAGGAGAAACGGGGATTGATGGCGGCCATGTTGCCCATGCAGTCGTAGTAGTTGTTGACCAGATGAACCGTTCCGAAACGCACCATCGGCATACGTTGCGCGCAGCCCGCCCCCCATATACAGTTGGCAAAGGTCACGTGCAGCTTGCCCGCATCGTCATATCGTTTGTCGTTACTGCCTATGAGATTGGTGTTCATGTGGTCGTAGGCGCGCTTAGTGTAACTGAAAGTACACCACGACACGGTGATGAAATCGCTCTCGTTGGTAATATCGAAGTTACCGTCCATACCATCCGTGAAGTCGCAATGGTCTACCCACAGATGCGTTGTATAGGTGGCAGAGATAAGGTCGCTGCCGCCGAGGTCGCAAGAACCGGGGCCGACAAACTTGATATTGCGTATTATTATATTATTACAGTGCTTTATTCCGAGGATACCCGCCTTGCGATAGGCTTCCGTCGCATCGCCCGTGAAGTCTATCAGGGCCTGACGGGTGCGCAACTCGCGTTCCTCTCCGATTGTCGCGCCGTTGCTCAGAGTGCCGCCCGTACCCGATGACGAACTTGCTTTCATCACGTTGGCCTTGTTCAGCGCTGTTCGTATATCCTTTGTTATATAGAACTGTGTGCACAATCTTGCGCCGTTGATGCCCACGATAGTCTTGTTCTCCAGCTCGTTCATATCGACTGCCGAGGACAGCATGAAGTCGCCGGCCGAACCGTCAAACACTATGATGTCGTGTTTCTTCAATGCATTTGATATCACATCGCGCATATCCCCGCCCGTGCTTTTCAGCGTTATACGGTTCTCACTCTGCCCTCCACCGGTCACGGTGTAGTCGTCGCCAGTCGTTGCCGACGAGCAGTTGGCCCATCCGAACGGTGCGTTAAGATCTTGTTTGGCAAGTTGCGCGTTTCCCGTAAATACGTAGAACAGGCACACAAGCATTGCCACCATTGGTTTATAGTTTCTCTCCATTATGATTTGATTTAGTAGGTTTGTTCGCAAAAGTATGCAGTCTGTATTTTCTTACTGAGTTTTCTGTCTATCATTCCGAGTAACTGATTATGCCGCAAATATAGTAATAAACATTGTCAATTCCAAAAATGTTATAACTTTTTTGGATTCAATTCCGAAAATGTTATAGTCCCCAAAAGTATTTAACATTGAAGGTTATTATAAGTAAAGGCACCCTGTCTCACGACAGGACGCCTTACGCCTTAAAAACTAATACCATGAAAAATATATCTTTTCTTCATCAGATTCTTATTCTGAATAAAGCGATTTATTCAATTGCAAAAGTAACAAACTTTCCCGAAATTCACAAATATTCCTCCGAAAAATAATGTTAACGTCAAGAATATCAGGCATTTGACACTTTCTTAATGCTCTCTTGCATCATCACGAAATAGCCCTGTTACAAGCTCTCCGCACTACTTTATCGACTCTGGAATCTGCTTCTTGGGATTCAATCCCAACGCTTTCATACCGTCAAGACGGCGCACGATGTTTCCTTTTCCGTCGCGGAGCTGCCCTTTCGCCTTGTCGAAATCATCGTGCAGACGCTGTATGTCGCCCTCAATCTTTACAAAAGTCTCGGCAAAGGTAACAAACTTGTCATACAAATCATTCGACTGGCGCAGTATCTCCTCCACGTTTTTGTTCATCCGATAGTTCTGCCACATCGTATGAGTAAGCTGCAAAGCCATAAGCAGATTAGACGGGCTGAGGATGATTATCCGCTTCTTATAAGCGTAATTCAAGAGTCCCGGGTCGGCTTTTATCGCCGCGCTGTATCCGCTTTCGTATGGAATGAACATCAAGACGTAGCCAATGCAGCCCGGCACAATAGTCTCATAACTCTTCACACTCAGTTCGTTAACGTGTGCTTTCACGCTCGCCACGTGCTCACGCAGCAGTCTGTCGCGTTCATCGGGATTGTCGGCACGAGTCGCATCAAGATATGCCGTGAGCGAAACCTTCGAGTCTATAACGGCCTTATCGCCATTGGGGAATACCACAACGGCATCGGGGCGATAATTATTGCCGTCCTCATCCTTGTAGTTCTCTTGCAGAAAATACTGCGAGTCCTTCACCAGTCCGCTGTCTTCGAGCGTCTTATCGAGAATCATCTCGCCCCAGTCGCCTTGCATCTTGGAGTCGCCTTTCAACGCCTGAGTGAGACTTGCGGCGTCGTTTCCTATCTTTTCGGTCTGCTCTTTCAGCTCGCGCACCGTGCGTTCCTGCTCCTCATGCAGACGCTTCATAGCTTCCTCGAACGCCGTCTTTATCTCAGTCTTGTTCTGTGCGCCCTCCTTGCTGCTCTCGCTCACGGTCTTTTGGAATGTCTCCAAACGTTCTTTCAAAGGTGTGAGCAAGGCATCGAGGCGTTCCTTATCGGCAGCGGTCAGTTCCTTACGGCTGTCGCTGAGCATCTTTGCGGCCATACTACGCAGTTCTTCCTGCAACAACTTGCCACGTTCTTCCTGTTGCTTCTCAAACTCCGCGCGCATCTCTTCAGCGTGCCGTTTCTCCGCCTCCAGCTCCTGTCTGTAGCGTTGCTCCAACTCCGTCCGGCTCTCGGCAGCGTGCCGTCTCTCCGTCTCCAATTCGCGGCCGTGCTGCTCCGCCATCTCATTGCGGCGTTCCTCGGCGTGCTTTCGCTCCGTCGTGAGAGCCGTTTCCAATGCGGCGTTCTTGCTTCTGCACATAGCCCAAGCCACGGCGAAGCCAACTGCTATGATTATTAGTATATATATCATAATAAAAAGCCCCCCTCAATCCCAGTGGGAAACAGCCCCCCTCAATCCCCCCAAGGGGGGAAGTGCCAACTTGCGGTAAGAGGGTTGGGCATTTTTACCCCCCTATCTATTCTTGTTCCAGTTTGCGCCTAAAGACTTGTTCCAGTTTGCGCCTCCCCCCTTGGGGGGATTGAGGGGGGCTTCCTCCCCCACCGGGGGCAGGGGGGCTGTGACTGTGGATTTATAGACTTAAATTTTCTCCAACGCCTGCTTGATATCGTCAAGTATGTCCTCACTGTCCTCAATACCTACCGACAGACGGATAAGGTCGGGAGCGATACCAGCCTCTTTCAGTTGCTCGTCTGACAACTGGCGGTGAGTATGGCTTGCAGGATGAAGCACGCAGGTGCGGCTGTCGGCTACGTGCGTAACGATGCGCACAAGCTCAAGCGAATCCATGAACTTAACGGCAGTCTCGCGGTCGCCTTTCAGTCCGAACGCCATCACACCACAAGAGCCATTCGGCAGGTATTTCTGTCCAAGTTCATAGTTGCTGTCCGATGGCAGACCGCAATAGTGAACCCAAGCTACACGGTCGTCCTGCGCAAGGAACTCAGCCACGCGCTGCGCGTTGCGGCAGTGCTGTGCCACACGCAGGTGCAGGCTCTCGAGTCCGATGTTGATGAGGAACGAGTTGTGCGGGCTTTGTATTGAGCCGAGGTCGCGCATCAGTTGTGCTACGAGCTTGGTCGTGTACGCCATCTTACCGAACGCTTTGGTGTATGTCAGTCCGTGGTATGACTCGTCAGGAGTTGTCAGTCCCGGGAATTTCTCAGCGTGTGCGTCCCAGTCGAAGTTGCCACTGTCCACCACAACGCCGCCCACGGTCATGGCGTGCCCGTCGATATACTTTGTCGTGGAGTGTGTCACGATGTCCGCGCCCCACTCGAACGGACGGCAGTTCACCGGCGTTGCGAAGGTATTGTCGATAATCAGAGGCACACCGTTCTTATGTGCTATGCGCGCGAACTTCTCTATATCGAGCACGTTGCAGCCCGGATTGGATATTGTCTCGCCGAAAAGCAGCTTGGTGTTCGGGCGGAATGCCTTCTGAATCTCATCCTCCGACGCTGTCTGGTCTACGAAAGTGCATTCTATTCCGAGCTTCTTCAGCGTCACGCCGAACAGGTTGTACGTTCCGCCATATATTTCGTTAGATGTCACTATATGGTCGCCCGCCTCGCAGATATTGAACACTGCATAGAAATTGGCAGCCTGTCCGCTCGACGTGAGCGTAGCGGCCACACCGCCTTCGAGTGTCGCAATCTTCTTAGCCACAGCATCGTTGGTCGGATTTTGCAGGCGGGTATAGAAATATCCTTCTTTCTTCAGGTCGAAGAGCATTGCCATCTCTTCGGTATTGTCGTATTTGAACGTAGTGCTCTGTACTATCGGTGGCAACACCGGTTCGCCGTTCTTAGGCTCCCACCCTGCCTGAACACAGAGCGTGGAGATTTTCAAATTCTTCTTCATTGTTGTTATTTCGTTTTGTTGTTGGTTCTTTTTAGAGGATGGTAATTAGGCTAATTAGAGTAATTGAACTAATTTGGCTAATTGGACTAATTTGGGCTATTGCCCATCCACCCACTCTGCAAACACCCTCGCCGCACTCTCCACCTTTGCCGCACAGGGGCGTTTCTTATAGTATTCGGGCGTACGCTCTGACGCAACCGGGTTCGTCGGCACGGCTTTCACGCCACCGATGCCAAGCAGTTCGGCGCATATCACCGAACCGTTACGTTCCTTGAATTTACCTAAAAGTTCCTGCACGACCTTGTAGCACGCCGACTTACCCTGCCGGTCCGAGCCTTCGGTCTGTCCACAGGCCATTCCCACAAGTATCACGATGCCCGACACCGCACCGCACATCATGCGCATCCGTCCCACACCGCCGCCGAATCCGGCAGCTATCTTCTTAGCCTGCTCGTCGGTGAAGCCATACATATCGGCAAATGCTGCCACGACAGACTGCGCGCAGCCATAGCCCTGCATGAAGTTGTCTACGGCTCTCTGCACTCTTTCTTCCAAATCTGCTCTCATAACATAATATTTAACTTTGCAAAGATAGCGCAAACGAACGCAAAGAGATTTTTCTCAATTTGCCGAATGCGGCCTATCTTCTGCAAAGTTAATACTTTTCCCGATAATATCTTCATTTTACAAGAAAAATGTAGTTGCGAGTATACTTCAAAAATCTTTACATTCGAAAAACGACTCTCTCATACTAACGAATGTTAAATAATGGTCTCGTTACTCATTTTTGACGATTTTCCCACCTCAAAAATACGAAGTCAAAACTCAAAATTCGTAACTCAAAATTCCAAAAGTGCCTCCGTTGGAAAAAAACAGGGGCGATTTTTGTCAAATTTTGCCGTCCGCCGAAACAGCGAAAAATGCCGTTTTCGCCCGATTTAACGTTTGTTAGCTTTCAAAAGTGGCACTTTTAGAGTCTGTTTCAGGCCGTTTTGCATTGCAACGGAGGCTCCGTTGAAGCCCAAAAGTGGCTCCGTTAGAGTGCAAAAGTGGCTCCGTTGCAATTTTACGAGGCCAAAAATGCAGTCAGAAACGGCCATTTTTGCGAAACAACGAGATAACTCTCTGACTATCAGAAGATTATCCCAAAATTACCTAAAAAGCCGCATTTTTGCGTTTTTGGGAGCGAATAAAGTTTTGTTTGAAAAAACACGAGTTTTAGAGGGAATAAAATCACTCCCCCCCCCGCCGGATCATTCCATTCCGTAAGGTCATTCCTCCACCAGGGCTAAGGGGACTTTTACGTAAACGTTTACGTGATATAAATCAATCTTTTTGCATTGAATATAACAAGGAATTCATAACTTTGCCAGCGAAACAAACTGCAAACTCTATTGTTAAGCTAATAAAACAGAAATCGGCGGAAGAAAAGCCGACACCAAATAAAGGCAATCATATAATAACAAACTAATATTAAAAACAATTATGAGAAAATCTATTGCTTTATTTTTAGGGGCAATGGCGATGTTTACACAAGCCAATGCCGAAAGCACGCAGACCGTAATTGTAGATGGAACAACCATCGGCAAGAACGTTACGCGCTTGACTTTCAGTGGCGATGATGTTGTCATGACGTTTGCAGACAATTCTACGCAGACGACTGATATGTCATTGCTCACAATCAATTTCGCATATACCGAGACCGGTATAAACGATGTAGTGAAGAACGACGGCGCAGAAGGCGTTAAGAAAGTTTACAACCTCAACGGACAGTATATGGGCAACAGCACTGCCGGACTGCCAAAGGGTGTGTATATCGTGAACGGTAAGAAAATGATAATCAAATAAATTAGGAAGTCATGAAGAATTATACATATTATATATATAGCCTCCTTGCAGGCTTGATGATGCTCTTCTCTACTGAGGCTGGAGCACAAAAGAAATGGACTTTCGGTGCAGTGAGCGATGCAGACAAGGCAAACATTGCTGCTGATGCGACAAACTGGTATCATGACACTGCAAAGACACGTTATAGTATGTTTACAGCCATCGACGGTTCTTTGATGGCTAACGGCGTTGAGCTTGACTATACAAAAGGATTGAAGTTCAAAGCTTCTGCCGGCTCAAACAATGAGAACGGTAAGGTGCGTCTTAACTATGGCTCAAACCGTTTGGAGCTTAATGGTAACGGAGTTGTAATTACAATACCGGGACTGAAAGCAGGAAATGTATTGACCGTTTCTTGCATAACAGGAAGTACTTCCGCAGCACGCGGATTGATTCCGACAAACATTACAGTTAAGAGCGGTTTTACACAATCAAAAGAGTCTCAGACTTGTGAGGGTACGGTTACGGCTGATGGCGACGTTACGCTTACAACAGACGGTGGCGGTATGAATATATTTAGCATTACTGTTGCTGAAAGCGAAGTTGGCGGTGGTGATGAGCCGGGTGGCGAAGACCCTGTATATCACTCTGTATCTATGAACGTGAATAACAATCAGGCTCTGTTCAACACAACAAATAGTGGTGTGAAGTATTACAACACAAAAGACCTTGATGAAATTGCGATAGATGATGCAGCAGGAACAATCACAGTAAAACCGACTTCTGGCGAATGGGAAGATGTATTTACAAAGAGCGTAAGTAGTCTTTCTTTTGCTAAGGCTATTGACCAGGGTGGCAGCGGTGATATCGAGAATGGTGGAATTGAAATCACAGAGGCTAAAGGTTGGCTTGAAGCTCTCTATGTTGAGTGGAAACCTTTCACAGGCGCAGACTCTTATAATGTTTATGTAAAGGGAGGACAGTATTCAGACTTTACTAAGATTGACGACCAGCTTGTACGTGGATATAGCGCAAATCTCCGTGCAGACGCTCTCGGATTGAAAGCCGGCTCATATATTGTAAAGGTTGTTCCGGTTATTGGCGGAACAGAGGATGCAACAAAAGCAAGCACAGCATCAGGCTTGGACGTAAGAAACTTCAACCGCGACGGTTATGCACATAGCAACATGACAAGTGGTGTCGGTGCTTATAACAACGACGGTACTCTGAAATCAGGCGCACGTGTTATCTATGTAACAGCAGCTAACGCTAAGACTATTAAACTCGATATGCTCGTGGGCAAAAACACTGAGACCCGCACAGGTATTCAGGATATCCTCCAAGCATACGAGAAGGGTACAGAAACACGTCCTTTGGCTATACGTATCATCGGTCTGCTGAAAGCATCTGATATGCCTACATTTGGTAGTTCTGCTCAAGGACTTCAGGTGAAAGGCAAAGATGGAAGCTCAGAAATGAACCTCACTATAGAGGGCGTTGGTAATGACGCTACATTCCACGGTTTCGGAATGTTGGTAAGAGCCTGCAAGAGTGTAGAGATCCGCAACATTGGTATCATGCGTTGCATGGACGATGGTGTAAGCTTTGATACAGACAACTTCAATGTATGGCCTCACAACCTTGATATCTTCTACGGTAAGGCTGGAAGCGGAGACCATGCTAAGGGTGATGGAGCTCTTGACGTAAAAGGTACAATGCGCGCTACAGTTTCAGGCTGCCACTTCTGGGATACAGGCAAAACGACTTTGAACTCTAACGGTGATGAGGTTGACTATGTAACATATCGCAACAACTGGTACGACCATTCTGACTCACGTCATCCACGTGTTCGCAAGTCGCAACACATACACATTTATAACAACTATTTCGACGGTAACTCTAAGTACTGCGCAGGAGCAACTACAGGCTCTTCTCTCTTCGTAGAGGCTAACTACTTCCGTAACTGTAAATATCCGGTATTGATGTCTATGCAGGGAAGTGATGTTTATGCAGGTACTAATACTTACAACATTGACAATGCTACATTCTCTAAAGAGGCTGGTGGTTCTATAAAGGTTTACAACAACATTATGGATGGTGCATATACCTTTATTCCTTACAATGCTACAAAATACATACAGAAAGGCACAGAAGTAACAGCAGCGATAGATACAAAGGCACACTTTGACGGTTACTTGGCTAAGAGTCGCGACGAGCAGGTTCCTTCAAGCGTTGTAACATATAACGGAGGTACATCTTACAGCAACTTCGATACAGCAAGCGATATGTACAAATACACTGTTGAGGACCCTGCAAACATCCCGGCACAGATAATGGGCTTCTATGGTGCAGGCCGTATGCAGCACGGTGATGTTCAATTCACATTCGACAACAGCACAGAAGATACCAACTATGGTGTAATCTCAGCATTGGCTTCACTCATCGACAACTACAAGAGCTCGCTGGTAAAGGTTTATGGCGACCTCGGTGAAGTTTCAGGCGGCGGTGATACTGGTGGCGACACAGGCGGCGATACTGGTGGCGATACAGGCGGTGATACTGGCGGTGATACTCCAAACCCATCTGATGTAGTCGTAGCTGGTACAACTGTGAACTTCAATAGCTTTACTAAAGGTCAAAATATTGGTGGATTCACATTTAATGCCAACAAGCAGGGTAAACCAAACACTGTTACATATAACGGTGTAACATACAATACTGCTATTAAGATGGAGTCTTCTACTACTATAACATTCACAACGGAAGCACCTCTCACAATAACATTGGTTACAGACGGAACATCATCAAATTCAATAAAATTTGATGGAACAGCCGAATCTCTCGATGCTAACGGTGTTATTTCTAAGACACTTGAAGCTGGTAATCATACCATAGCAAAGGGTAGTGGTGGTCCTAACCTCTATGCAATCATCGTAGAGTAAACAGCTAATATAGCTTAGTAACAAATTATAATAAAGCCCACTTGTCGGTCTAAAATAATACCGACGAGTGGGCTTTCTTTTTATACACGCCTTATATTATATATACTGAATATCGTTGAAAATTCGTTTATTTCACTTTTTTATATTACTTTTGCAGCTTCTTAGAGTTTTTTAAGTTATTACGGCAATATTCATTTGCGCTGAAAAAAGGAAAATATCAGGATAATAATAACATATCAAGATAACAATAAACAAGATGGAAGCAATCACCTTTAAGCCTCGTCTGCTGACGAGCCTAAAGAATTACAACAAGAAAACATTAACAGCCGACATCATGGCCGGCATCATCGTGGGCATCGTGGCTCTGCCGCTGGCTATCGCGTTCGGTATAGCGTCGGGCGTTACGCCGGAGAAGGGTATCATCACCGCTATCGTTGCGGGATTCATCGTGTCGGCATTCGGAGGCAGCCGCGTGCAGATTGGCGGTCCTACGGGCGCGTTCATCATCATCATCTACGGCATCATACAGCAGTATGGTATGCAGGGACTGACAATCGCCACACTCATGGCGGGCGTGTTCCTGATCCTTTTCGGTCTGCTCCGCCTCGGAACAATCATCAAATACATTCCCTACCCCATCATCGTGGGATTCACAAGCGGTATTGCAGTAACGATTTTCACAACGCAGATAAAGGACCTGTTCGGCCTGCAACTATCGAACGTGCCGTCTGACTTCGTCGAGAAATGGATTGTATATGCTCAGAATGCGAGCACAGCCGACCTCTGGAGCGCCATCGTGGGCGTCGTGAGCGTCATCATCATAGCCATCACGCCACGCTTCAGCAAGAAGATTCCGGGTTCGCTGATTGCGATTATCATCATGACCGTGGCGGCGCTGCTGCTGAAAAGCTATTGCGGCGTAACGACAATCGAGACCATCGGCGACCGCTTCACCATCAATGCACAACTGCCACAGGCTCAACTGCCGGGGCTGAACTGGGACACAATAAAGAGTCTTGTGTCGCCGGCACTCACCATCGCGATACTCGGAGCTATCGAGTCGTTGCTCTCTGCCACCGTTGCCGACGGTGTTATAGGCGACCACCACGACTCCAATACAGAGTTGATAGGTCAGGGACTGGCCAACCTCGCCACTCCGCTGTTCGGCGGAATACCTGCCACGGGAGCCATCGCGCGCACCATGACCAACATAAACAATGGTGGAAAGACGCCTGTCGCCGGCATCATCCACGCCGTTGTGCTCGTGTTGATATTCCTTTTCCTCATGCCTTTGGCAAAGTATATCCCAATGGCGTGCCTTGCCGGAGTACTGGTGGTAGTGTCGTATGGTATGTGCGGCTGGCGTTCGTTCCTCGCGTTGATGAAGAATCCTAAGAGCGACGTGACGGTGTTGCTCATCACTTTCTTCCTCACCATCATCTTCGACCTTACCATCGCCATCGAGGTGGGACTCATAATCGCCTGCCTGCTGTTTATGAAACGTATGTCGGAGACTACCGACGTGAAGGTTATCATGGACGAGATTGACCCTAACGACGAGTCGGATATTAAGTTGGAGAACAACGAGCACCTGATAATTCCCGACGGTGTGGAGGTGTATGAGATTAACGGTCCTTACTTCTTTGGTGCGGGCAACCGCTTCGAGGAGATTATGGCGAGCTTCGGCGACCGTCCTAAGGTGCGCATCATCCGTATGCGTAAGGTGCCGTTTGTAGACTCTACGGGTATACATAACCTCACCAACCTCTGTATAATGAGCCAGAAAGAAGGCATACAGATTGTACTTTCGGGTGTCAATCCGAAGGTACACGCAGTACTCGCACGCAGCGGTTTCTATGAGTTGATTGGTGAAGAGAACATCTGTAGCCACATCAACATTGCATTGGAAAAGGCAAAGGAGATTGCAGGGGAATAAAAAGAGGAGAGTGGAGAGAGGAGAGTGGAGAGAGAAATGCTTTTTTCCTGTTGAATTATTAAACTGATGGAGGGTATTGGTTTATCTTATTAAATTATTAGATTATTATACTATAAGACCAACGGGAAAAGCCATACCCACAAAAGCATTTCTCTCTCCACTCTCCTCTCTCCTCTCTCCTCTTTACTCTCTCCTCTTTACAAGAACCCTTGTTTCTTCAACGCCTCAATCATTCCGGCCGACATCGCCTCGTTGTCTTTCTTCGTATACCGGCAGTCGGTGAATACCTGAGCGAGCGTTTCCTTATTGTTTATCTCCACGAAATGCTTGTTTTCGGGCAATGACTCCTTCTCGGCATAGATGTCATTGATGGCCTCGGGTGTGTAGTCCGTGTAGGTCTCGTGGTGGATGATGGCGCGCAGAGGCAGACGGTCGGACTGCGGCGGATTCTCGTCGGGCCATCCGAGCGTTATCGTTGCCACGGGCATGACAAGGCGCGGCAGCTTCAGCGTGTCGATAATCATCTGCGGCATATACACCGTCGTGCCGAGGAAACACGCTCCCAAGCCCTGTTCTTCGGCGATGTTGCAGAATGTCTGACAATAGAGCAGCGCGTCGGTGGCGGCATTCATGAACGAGAGGAAGTTGTCATAACCCGGCTCGGCGTTGCGGTTCTCTGCCCAGATGGTTGTGCGGCGGAAGTCGGCGCAGAACGTAAGCACCACGGGCGCGCCCGTAACCATCGGCTGGTTGAAGTGAGCCGGAGCGAGCTTCGCCTTCATCTCCGCGCTGCGTGTTACAACAACGGAATAGAGTTGCAGGTTTCCCATTGTCTGTGTGCGCTCCGCCTCTTCGAGCAAAGAGTTGAGCAACTCGCCGGAAACATCCTTTGCGGCATATTTCCTTATGGTTTTTCTTTCTTTCAGTGATTTCATATTTTATATTGTTTTGATTGATATCGTATGGTGTCTATCTTTGTATAAGACTGCACAAATATAATGTAAATTTACATATTATCGGTAAATTTACAAACAAAAGAGACTTCATCTGATATTTTTCAGGTCTGCACCTAAAGAAAAACACGCCACGAGCGACATAATTATAGAATAAACTTAATATCTATAATAATAAAAACCAAATCCTAACAATGAAAAGATTATTGACTTCTTTGCTGACGGTCATGTTATTGTCGGCACTCAGTGTTTCTGCCGCCGGCGATAAGGTGGTAAAGATTCTGGCTATCGGAAACAGTTTCTCACAGGATGCCGTGGAGCAGTATCTGCACGAACTGGCTGCGGAAGCGGGCTATACGGCCATCATCGGGAATATGTATATCGGCGGGTGCACGCTTGAAAGGCATTATAACAATGCCAAAGAGAACAAGGCCGAGTACTATTACAGAAAAATCGGAACAGACGGAAAGAAAGTGGAAACACAAAACTATACGCTTGAAAATGCCTTGAAGGACGAACAATGGGACTATGTGAGCCTGCAACAGGCAAGCGGGAAGTCTGGACTTTACGACACTTACACTCCTTATCTGCCCTATCTTATAGAATATGTGAAGAACCGTGTGCCGACAACCGCCAAGCTGGTATGGCATCAAACATGGTCTTACTCGCAGAATTCAACTCACAGCGAATTTGTCAACTACGGCAAAGACCAGATGCAGATGTATGAGGCTATCGTGAAAGCGGCACGCCAAGCCGTGAACGACTACAGATTCGACTTACTCGTTCCGTCGGGTACAGCGGTGCAGAATGCGCGCACTACGTTCATCGGCGACAACATGAACCGCGACGGTTATCACCTTAATATATTATACGGACGCTACACTGCGGCCTGCACTTGGTTTGAGAGCATCTTCGGAGAAAATGTCGTTGGCAACGCATACGCACCGACCGGCATGACGAAAGACCTAACAAAAGCAGCTCAGGAGTCGGCCCACGCAGCAATGCAGAAGCCTGATGAGGTGACAGATCTGAGCTACATAAAGGAAATGATGAGCGACGAGGTTTTTTTCGTGCGCCCCGATAGCGACTTTCCCGGTGCTGTCGGTGGCGATGGTTCTTCGTGGGAAAATGCTCTGAAATTCGGCGACTGGGCCGCAAAAATCAGCACATACGACAAGGGAACGACGTTCCGCTTCGCCGGAGGATTATATGTTCCGGCCGAGCCTATCACTATCAGCAACGCCATTAATATCATAGGCGGATTCGACCCGGCCACTGACGGAACCGAAACAGCCGCTCCGGCATATCCGGGCAAGACTCCGACAATATTCTCTGGCGACGTAAACGGCGATGGTGTCGCCAACACGGGTGGCCTTGCGGCTATAATAAAGGCCGACATGACAAAGTCGGCAAAGAACACACTGCCCATACTGATACAGGGCATCGACTTCACTGGCGTATATTATAACTCATCTAACGGCAGCGGAGAATATGGAGCACTGTACATGAAAGACAGTCAGAACATGACGGTGAAGAACTGCAACTTCTACGGTAACGTGGCTGGCGGATATGGCGGTATAGCCGTGCGCTCAGAATATAGCAAGGCACATTTCATTGATTGCACATTCTATCAGAACACTGCCAAATCGCGTGGAGGAGTGGCACGTATATCATCCAAAGCTCCAGGCATGAGTGATATTACTTTCGAGCGTTGCTCGTTCACAGACAACAGCATAACCGAAACCACAGGAAGCGTAATCTGCGTGCAGCACGCAAAGGCTCTTTACATCATCAACTCAACCATCGCGGGCAATACGGCAGGTGGCGGTGGCGGTGCTGTTTACGTAAACGGAAAGAATAAAGACTATGTTAACGCGCTGTATCTGATAAGTTCTACCATCGTAGGAAACAACAAGAACCAGCTTCAGATGGCACAAGGTGCAAACCTTTTTATCGCCAACTCCATCGTTACAAGCAACGAAGACAATTCCACAACTGCTGATGCAGCCATCGCTGTGACGGGTACGACAAAAACGCCAGTGCTGTTTACGTCGCTTGGACATAATGTCCTGGGCGGTTATGCCAATCAGCTGAGTACGGTGGAAGCCCCCGTATGGCACGCAACCGACATTACAGGAGAAGCCAACACCACATCATCGGTGTTCGGAAGCAACAGCATTGAGAACGGAGCGATTGTTCCGGCGAACATCTCAAACGGTGCAACGGAAGCCACACTGGCTGAGATTGCCGAGGCATGGAGCATCACCGGCTGCGACCTGAGCGTAGACCAGCACAGCAACAAGCGTGGCGACACCGTGCCGGGAGCCGTAAAAAAAGACACAGACAACGCCATCAGCCAAATCGTTGCCGACTATAAGACAGACGAGACAGCATACAACCTCGCCGGACAACGCATAGGTAAGGACTTCAAAGGCATAGTGATAAAAAAAGGGAAAAAAGTAATATATAAATAATTCAAGGGTTATATATAATATAATAAGGTGTAGGAAAGACCTCACCAAACATTCTGCGAACTTATAACCATAACGATTATGAAAAACTATAAATCAACGATTATCTGTCTTCTGTCGGCTTTTGCCATCGGCATCAACGCCAACGCAGCCGACAATAAAGGCACCGCGAAAACGCAAAAAAACAAGAAAAACAAGGTCACGGCTGTGTATAAGGACGCAAACGCACCCATAGAGGCTCGCGTGGAGGACCTTCTCAGCCGTATGACTACGGAAGAGAAGATAATGCAGCTCAACCAATACACGTTGGGACGCAACAACAATGCCAACAACGTGGGCGAGGAAGTGAAGGACATCCCTGCGGAAATCGGTTCGCTGATATACTTCGACACGGAGCCGGAACTGCGCAATATCATGCAGCGTCAGGCTATGGAGAAGTCGCGATTGGGCATCCCCGTGCTCTTCGGCCACGATGTCATTCACGGATTCAAGACTATTTTCCCGATTCCGTTGGCACAGGCTTGCACATGGAACCCTCAGGCAATAGAGGCCGGTTGTGCCGTGGCTGCACAGGAAGCGCGTATGTCGGGCATCGACTGGACATTCTCTCCAATGGTCGATGTGGCTCACGACCCACGCTGGGGACGCGTGGCCGAGGGCTACGGCGAAGACCCGTTTGCAAGCGGAATCTTCGGTGCTGCGGCCGTAAAGGGCTATCAGGGCAGTGACCTTACAGACAATCAGCATATCGCCGCGTGCCTGAAACACTATGTGGGATACGGTGCTTCGGAGGCAGGACGCGACTATGTATATACAGAAATATCACGTCAGACACTCTGGGACACGTATCTTCAGCCTTTCAAACGGTGCGTGGAGGCTGGCGCGGTGAGCCTTATGTCGTCGTTCAACGATATCAGCGGCACGCCGGGTTCGGCCAACAAGTACACTATGACGACTGTGTTGCGCGACAAATGGAAGTTCAACGGCTTTGTGGTTTCCGACTGGGGAGCCATCGAGCAGCTTTGTAATCAGGGCTTGGCGAAGGACAAGAAGATGGCAGGCGAGCTTGCGATAAATGCCGGGCTGGACATGGATATGATGTCGCACTGCTACGACAAGTATATGAAAGAGTCGCTGGAAGAGGGCAAAATCAGCATGGCAACGATCGATGAAGCCGTACGCCGCGTTCTGAGAGTGAAGTTCATGCTCGGCCTTTTCGAGCATCCTTACACACAGGAGAATAAGACTAAGGACCGTTTCTTCCGCAAAAGCAGTATGGAAGTGGCTGATAAGGTAGCGTCAGAGAGTATGGTTCTGCTGAAGAATGACAAAGGTGTGCTGCCTATTACGGGCAATAAGAGGATAGCGGTAGTTGGTCCTTTGGCTAAGACAGATTTCGATTTGCTTGGCTGCTGGCGCGGTCACGGCCATGCGGAAGACGTAGACATATTCTGGAACGGACTGGAACGGGAGTTCAAAGGAGCATCGGAACTGCGCTATGCAAAGGGCTGTGACTTCGACGGCAACGACGAACAGGGATTCAATGAGGCTGTAGAAGCTGCGAAATGGGCTGATGTCGTGGTGGCCTTTTTGGGTGAACGGGCGAGTTGGAGCGGTGAGAACACATCGCGTTCGAGCATCGCCCTGCCGGAGATACAGCACAAGTTGCTCAATGCCGTGGCTGAAACCGGCAAGCCGGTGGTACTGGTTCTGTCGAACGGACGCCCGCTTGAGCTGTGCAATATGGAGCCGAAGGCAACGGCAATCGTCGAGGCTTGGCAGCCGGGCATCAACGGAGCCAACGCTCTTGCAGGCATCCTCTCGGGACGTATCAACCCAAGCGGCCGCTTGGCTATCACCTTCCCCTACTCCACCGGACAAATTCCTATCTACTATAACCGCCGGCACAGCGGCCGCGGACATCAGGGATTCTATCACGATATCACCAGCGACCCGATGTATCCGTTTGCTCACGGACTGAGCTATACAACCTACGAATATGGCGAACTGAATGCTACGGCAACTAAGGTGGGCAGGAACGGCAAGATGCACGTGGAGATTCCTGTGAAGAACGTAGGTAAGATGGACGGACAAGAGACCGTATTCTGGTTTATCCGCGACCCGTGGAGCAGCGTCACCCGCCCCGTAAAGGAACTGCGCCACTTCGAGAAACGCATGATTAAGGCAGGCGAGACTGAGGTCTTTGCGTTCGACATTGATGTGAAGAAAGACTTCGGCTATCCCGATGAGGACGGAAACCAAGTGATTGAAACAGGTGATATAGAGATTATAGTAAAGGACAAGAAACTCACAATAAAAGTAACAGAATAATGAAAAAGATATTATTGACAGCCTTATTGTGCCTCGGCATCACTGCCAACGCACAGCAGATAAACGAAAAAGACACACAGCGCGCACGCCAATTAGTGAGCCGGATGACATTAGAAGAGAAATGCTCGTATCTCTCCGGACTCACTTCGTTCTCGCTCCGGGCTATCCCCCGTCTCGGCATTCCAGAGATCTGGCTCGCCGACGGACCGCAGGGAGTACGCAATCACACGGAACACAGCACGCTGTTCCCGTCGGGAATACTCTCGGCGGCGACATGGAACAGGGACTTGGCAGAGCGTTACGGCAGTTCATTAGGCACCGATGCACGCGCCCGTGGCATAAGTATCATGCTCGGACCGGGCGCAAATATGTATCGCTCGCCACTCTGCGGACGCAGCTACGAGTACTTCGGAGAAGACCCGTATCTATGCGGTGAGACTGCAAAACATTATATATTAGGTATGCAGAAGCAGGGAGTGATGGCGACGGTGAAGCACTTCGCGCTAAACAATCAGGAATGGAGCCGACATCATGTAAGCTCCGACGTAGACGAGCGGACGCTCTTCGAACTTTATCTCCCGGCATTCGAGAAGGCTGTCTGTGAGGCGGGCGTAGGCGCGGTGATGGACAGTTACAACCTCGTGAACGGTGTTCATGCCACAGAAAACCGCTATCTGAACATCGACATACTGCGTAACAAATGGGGATTCAAGGGTATATTAATGTCTGACTGGACCTCTGTCTACAGCGTAATCGCGGCAGCCAACAACGGATTGGATCTCGAAATGCCGAAGGGCAAGCATCTGAACTATGCCAATCTGAAGACGGCAATAGAGCAAGGAACGGTGGATGAGCGCACAATAGACGAGAAGGTGGTGCATCTGTTGCAGACTTTCTCGGCTTTCGGACTGCTCGACCGCGTGCAGAAAGACGAGTCGATAGAATGGGATAACGCCTCATCGTGTGCCACTGCACTGGATGTTGCGCGTGAGGGTATCGTGCTCCTGAAGAACGAAGGCAACCTTCTGCCGCTGAAAGGAACTGTCGCCGTGCTCGGGTCTAACGCCGACCGTATCCCCACAGGTGGCGGAAGCGGATTCGTATCACCTTATCACACGGTGACGGTGGCGGCTGCATTGAAGCAGAACAACCGCAAGACCATCGTCCTGACCGACGACAGAATCTATGACGACATAACCAAAGAGATGTTCACCGACGCATCTCTCACACAACAGGGATTCGTTGGCGAGTACTTCAAGAACAAGAGTTTCAAGGGCGAGGCTGCCATGAAGCGCACAGACGCGAGCATCGCTTTCGACTGGGAATACAAGGCTCCTGCCGATGGTTTCCCCACGGATACGTTCTCAGTACGCTGGAACGGCTATCACAAACCGCTCCGCGACGAGCGCATAAAGATTAAAATAGGCGGCGACGACGGCTACCGCATCAAGGTGAACGGCAAGACTATCGCCGGCGACTGGGGCAACCACTCGTATTCGGAGCGCGAGGTGCAGATGAATCTGACGAAGGACACGCTCTATAACTTCACCGTTGAATACTTCGACAATATCTCTTCGGCTAATGTCAACCTACAGGTGAAGCGTCTGAACGAACGGCTTCTGCGCGAAGGAGTGAAGAAAGCCGACGCCGTTGTCTACTGCACGGGCTTCAACAGCAACAGCGAGGGCGAGGGTTTCGACCGTCCTTTCGCCATGCCGGGCTATCAGGAGGACTTCATCAAGGAGGTTGCGGCATTCAATCCGCGCACGGTGGTGGTGCTGAATGCGGGCGGCGGCGTCGACATGAGCCGCTGGATAGGCTCCGTTAAGGGTCTCGTCATGGCGTGGTATCCCGGTCAGGAGGGCGGAACGGCCATCACCGACATCCTCACGGGAAAGGTTTCGCCGAGCGGTAGATTGCCAATCTCCATCGAAAAGGACATCAAGGACAATCCGTGCGACGGCAATTACTATCAGAACACAAAGGAAAAGGAATGCAGGACGGTGGAATATCGCGAAGGACTCTTCACCGGTTACCGCGGCTTCGACCGCAACGGCAAGCAGCCTCTGTTCCCGTTTGGCTTCGGTTTGTCATACACCACGTTCCAATACAGCAACATCAAGGCAACAGCCAACGCCGACAAGACCGTCAGCCTGAGCTTCGACATCAAGAACATGGGTAAGCGTGCAGCTGCCGATGTGGCGCAGATATACGTGAGCGATAACGAGTCGACGGTCGTTAGACCCAAGAAAGAACTGAAAGGCTACGAGAAAATCTATCTGAAACCGGGTGAGCAGCGCACCGTAAGCATCACTTTGCCGAAGCGCGCGTTCATGTATTACGACGTGATAGCACACGACTGGCAACTCGAACCGGGCAAGTTCACCATCACGGTGGCACGCTCCGCAGCCGATACCGACGTGCAGTTGAAGCAGGAAATAACTCTCTAACAACTATTCTTTTTATCCGGAAATTAAGGGCAAAGACGTATCTTAGCCCTTAGTTTCCGGATTTTTGTTTATCTTTACACCGTAAAAGTAATCACGAACCAATAAGAACAAATATGAGAAAGACTATCTATTCCCTACTGTTGACGCTCACCATAAGCGCGGCGGCGACAGCGCAGCGTACCGAGACGACACTCACCGACGGCTGGAAGTTCCACCGTGGCGACGCGAAAGGGGCTCAATCGGCACAGTTCGATGACCGTAAATGGCAACAGGTGAGCATCCCACACGACTGGGCGATATTCGGTCCGTTCGACAGAAACAACGATTTGCAGGTGGTGCAGATAATGCAGGACATGGAAAATAAGGCATCACTGAAGACGGGACGCACCGGCGGACTGCCTTATATGGGCATAGGCTGGTATCGGAACACATTCAGCGTGGCTGCGGGCAAGCGCGCATGGCTCGTATTCGAGGGCGCGATGAACGAGCCGACGATATTCGTCAACGGCCAGAAGGCGGCGTTCTATCCCAACGGCTACAGCTCGCGGGCTATCGAAGTAACCCCTTATCTGACGCAAGACGGCAGCCTCAACACCGTAGCTGTGCGCTTGGAGAACCGCGCCCACAGCAGCCGGTGGTATCCGGGAGCAGGCCTTTTCCGTCCGGTGCGCCTTGTAACGACTGGCGGCACATATATTCCGCGCTGGAGTCAGGTGATAACGACACCGCACGTGAACCGTGACAATGCCACCGTTGCCATAACAACGCCCATCGAGGGCTTCACAGGCGACAGCATAACGATAAGCCACGAACTGCGGGCAGACAATGGACAGGTGGTAGGGACATTCTCCCACCGTTACAGTCTGCGCACGGGCAATACGCTGAAGACATTCGTCAAGGTGCAGAATCCGCAGTTATGGTCGCCCGAATCGCCGTCGCTCTATCGTCTTTCCACAACCCTCAGCGACTCTGCCGGCACCGTTCTCGACAGCATCAGCAGCACGGTGGGCATCCGCAGCATTGCCTACGTACCCGAAGAGGGCTTTTTCCTGAACGGCAATCACCGCAAGATACAGGGCGTTTGCGTGCATCATGACCTCGGAGCGTTGGGCAGTGCCATCAACCCGGCAGCCATTTCATATCGTCTGAAACTGCTCAAAGACATGGGATGTGATGCCATTCGCACCTCACACAACATCCCATCGCCCGAGTTGGCACGCCAATGCGACAGCCTCGGCTTCATGCTCTTGGTGGAACCGTTCGATGAATGGGACATCGCGAAGTGCGACAGCGGCTATCATCCGTACTTCAACGAGTGGGCGGAGAACGACGTTGCGCAGATGGTGAGGGTGTTCCGCAACCACCCGAGCGTAGTCCTTTGGGGCATAGGCAACGAGATTCCCAATCAACTCGACAACGAAGGCTGGCGCACTGTGAAGAGATTGCAGGACGTTTGTCACCGCGAAGACCCGACAAGACCCGTCACCGTGTGCATGGATCAGGTGGCAACAGTGCTGACAAACGACTTCGCACGCGACATAGACATACCGGGAATAAACTACAGGACACATAAATATTACGATGCGAAAGCCACTTGGACGCAGGGAATGATACTCGGTTCGGAGACGGCATCAACGGTTTCGTCACGCGGCGTGTATAAGTTCCCCGTGAAGATGAAGCTCGGGGCGACATACGACGACCATCAGTCGTCGGGCTACGATGTTGAGGCGTGTCCGTGGAGCAACGTCCCCGACATCGACTTCGAGCTTGCAGAGCGCAACAAATGGTATCTCGGCCAGTTTGTATGGACAGGCTATGACTACCTCGGCGAACCTACGCCATACAACAACGACGCATGGCCGAGCCACAGTTCGCTGTTCGGAATCATCGACCTTGCCAACATTCCGAAAGACCGTTACTATCTCTATCGCAGCCGGTGGAACCGCAACGACCGCACGCTCCACGTATTGCCGTCATGGAATCACGAGGGAATGGAGGGCAAGAACGTACCTGTTTTCGCATATACCGATGCTCCCGAAGCCGAGCTTTTCGTCAATGGCAAGAGCTACGGACGGGCACATAAGTACTCATTCGATGAGGTCAGCCGCGCCAAAGAGGCTGGTGACGAACTGGCATTGCTGCGCCGCTACCGCCTCATCTGGGACAATGTAACATACGAGCCTGGCGAGATTGAGGTCGTGGCATACTACAACGGTGGTAAAGAGACACTGAGCCAAAAGGTGAAAACGGCAGGAAAGCCTTACGCCCTGCGCCTCGAAGCCGACAAGAACACTTTGAAACCGGGCTGCAACGACCTTGCTTTCGTCACGATAACGGTTGTTGACCGCGACGGCAATCCTTGTCCGAATGCCGATAACATGGTACGTATCAGCGTGAAGGGTGCCGGAAAGTTCCGCGCTGCCGCCAACGGCAATGCCGCCGACGTGCATGAGTTCCACACTGGAATGATGCCGGCCTTCAGCGGAAAGTTGCAGGCCATCATCGAGAGTGGCAACACTTCTGGCACAACAACGATCGAGGCGACAGCCAAAGGACTAAAGAAAGGTGTCCTCACACTGAAATAACCGCAGATTATTCTAATAATAAAAACAACAACGGACGCGCCAATCGGTGCGTCCGTTGTTTGTTATATAGATAAGCATTATATGATTCTATTGCTTATATTCCATTGCCAACTCGTCGGCAAGATATTCGTCGCTCCGGCAGTGCATATCTGCAATGCCTTTACTTATAAGCATATATGTCTTAGAATCATAAAAGAAACCAAGCGCATCCTCATAAGCAATCTTCACTTTGTCTGCAAACAAACGCACAACACGGGCATACTTCATTTGCAGTATAATCTTATTTGCCAGCATCCTTGTCTCCTCCTTTTATTTCTTCCGCACGAACAAAATGCAGATGATTATTTATTATTTCTTGCTTTAAGATGCACAACTGATGATTTGGATGTTCAAAAGCCAAACGACCAAGTGCGTCTGTTTTACTCATTGCTCCAGAGAAATACAGGTCGATAGTGTTAAATACACGGTCATTGGCTACACCACCTTCTACGATGTCGAACTGATTTTCTTGTGTTCCTTTGCGGCATTGGGCAACATAGTCAAGCCATCCTTCATTATAACATTCAAAAGACTTAACCTTATATTCTTTCAGACACTCATCATCCAACTCATACTCATTGATATATGCTTTTTCATTTCTAAGCAGAAAACGCTGACCGTATTTAACAGCCTGCTCACGCATTAACGTAAGATAAAAGCCTTTCCCAAAGTCAAGATAGTCGCGTGAATACTGAATATTAGGCTTTTCAATGATTAGCCGCGACGCATGATAGAGTTTCATTCCAATACCCCCTTTTCTTTCATATACTGTATAAGGTCGTCTACTATGTATTCCTTACTGAAAGTATGAAGGACATCATAGCCCGGAATAATGTAATTATCCAATATCCCGGAAGAACGGAGCAGTCCGTAAACTTTCCCCGCACTCATATTCAACGCATCGGCAAGACTGCCTACGCAGAATGTCGTAAAACTCAATGTCTCGAAATTCATATATCTGCAAATATACGAAGATTTTATGTAAATTCTATTGTTTTAGGAAAGATTTGTAGTTTTTCATTGCATTATTTTTCGTTTACAGTTTCTCATTTGCAGGCGCAACCCAAACAAACACCGAAACCGTAAGGACGCAATACCCAAAGAGTGTAATCACTCCCCTCTCTTTTGGAGAGGGGGCGGGGGTGAGGCTGTGTCTCGTGTAGCTTATATAAAATAAAGTGCGGCACGGGAGCAATCCCATACCGCACAATTGAAAGTTCATGTGAATTACTCATTCACTATTATGGTCCCAACCACGTCTCTCACGAGACTCCGACGGCCTACTTGCGGACACTTCCGCCATCGCTGCCGGACGGAAACAGACAAGCAGTTAACCGAGTCTGCTAACAGGAACCAATGCTTGTTTTTCGTCAAAAATATAACTAAAACTACTTACATTCACTCATTACTCAGTCGTCCCACAGGTTCTTGCTTGTGAAACCTGGTTGTTGTTCCTCGTCATTCGAATCCCAACTATCGAAGAAAGAGTTGTGCCCTTTAGAAAGCTGGTCTTCATAGCCTGCAACACCTTTAGAGTCTCCTAACAGATTACTTTCTATAATTGCAGGAACAACCATTACCTTCGGCTTTTCGTATTTTAATTTCATCATCTTCATTTTACAATATCCCCCTTCTTTACTTGATTATTATTTTTCTGCCACGGTAGATGTAAATACCTTTAGAAGGCTTACTTACTTTCATACCTTGCAGGTTGTAAAAGCTGTTGTCATTAGACTCAACGCTGTTGTTAATCTCCTTGATGGCTGTCGGAGTTGAGCTGTCGAAATCTCCATCGAAGAGGAATGTTACTCTCTTAGCAGCAGTAATCAACGGTGTATTGTCCTGCAATTCGTCGTTTGTTGCATCAATCTGCATTGTTGACGGCATAGCGAGATAAGCCTTACGCACATTCTTATTTCCGGCAGCACCTTCTGCCTTCACGCGATAGAAGCCGAGGGTCTTTGTTCCGTCTCCGTCAATATCCATATTAGCCAAGTAATAGTTACGATAAGTAATAGTATTACTTTCGTTACGGTCGATTGGGCCGTGGCTTGCTTTGTCATGCTTCAAATCTGTAACCAACCAGTTCTTCTCGATACCGCCGTCTGCTTCTCCATATCCAACAGGATTAGTACCATCAAGACGCGGAGCAGTACCTGCTGCTTTAGATCTCTGCATAGAAACTGTCTCTGCTGTTTGCACCTCAGCTTTTATTACCGGGTCGAAGTTGATGCCAGTAGACAATCCGTCATAAACGATGATAACACCAGTATAAGCCGGGATAATACCATCCTCAATAGACTTCAAGTTCACAGTCTTAGTTTCCTGATTATAGCCTGTTGCGTAATAAGCAGTCAATCCATCAGGAATCAGGCGCGGTTCATAGTCTGAGAATGTTCGGATAAATACATCTTTATTCGGATAAGTCAAATCAACAGAAAGCAATACGTCATAGATTGGTTTCTCTGTACCTGCTGTGTATTGATCAACATAAACAGCCTTGAAAGTACCCTCGTGTGTATTTGACAATTCCGGAGTTTCTACTACAATATTACCATTTCCATCATATCGGTCTTCCTTAAACTGATATTTCTCATTGTCATCCAAATCTACGCCTTTAGTTACCCAAGTGCGAAGTTCCTCGTCATAAGTCATAAGCTCATAATTCCCATCACCATGCTTGAACCAAACCTGTAAAGTCTTCTCGTTAGCTCCGCCATGGCCAGTTCCATCATACCACAAGATTCTCTTGTCAGAAGCATCAAAGCCAGTTTCATCATCATTATTCATCACGACAACATTTGCCTCAGCATAATATGTCTTAGATTCCATATTAAACGGCATATTCTGATTACCAGACAATGTTGCAGACTCGTTTATTTTCTGATATGGCTGATTCTTATTACCTTTCCAATCACTCAAAGAAGTTTTTGAGTTATAATCAAGATCATCGGCCGTACTTCCAAAAGTATGGTATCCATCGCTAAGCAGATAATAGCTACCTGTCTCCATCTTAAGAAGTCCGGTATAGTTATTATTCGGATTACGCGTATAATCTGTGCCATCTGAATTTTTCTCCTCTGTACCATCTACAAGATACTCACCATTGAAGACATAGTCATTCTCACCACGCAAGAAATATATTACACGGACATTTTCAAGTGATTTTATTGTCCAACAGCCAGTATTTGTATCAATAGTAAACAAATAGCAACCACCATTTACATAACCAGAACCCAAAGTTCTTACGTTCTTTTTGAGAGTCCATACATTAGTACCACCTTGCTCGACAGCTTCTCCTGATGTTATATTGTCTTTTTCAATTGTCTGAGTACCTCCATTCGGACGGAACACATTGCTCCAGAAAGCTTCATTTATCGTATTATCTGCATTGATATTATCATCGATGTTCTTACCAGAAGATACACAGAAATTAAGAGCGTATTTATCACTGCCACTACCCTTAAGGTTTACAGGTGTGTTAATATACATAGAATAAACGCCCTTCTGACCATAAACAGGCTGCATCTTAAAACGCTTTGCGTCCTTTGCCTTCCAATTATTCCAGTCGCCGAAAATGTAGTAGTCATCGCCGGTTTTTGGTTCTGTACCTACAAATGTATTATCAGTAAGTGCTACATTATTATTTATAGTATTAAGAGTTACCTTGAAGTTGCCCCTGTTAGGAGCAGTAGCGCGTGTGTAAATCCAATCGCTACCAGTCGTGCTTGTTTCTGCTGGATATTCAGTAGCTGCATTAATGCTTGTAGTACTGCTCGGCATATTATAATATGTAGTAGTTCCGCTTTTCTCAGACTTCAATTGGAAAGTCACAGTCTCAGTACCGCCGAATGCCGCATAAGAAATGTTAGAGAATGTACAAACATCGCCGCTCACTGTTCCAGTAACCGACTTATCACCGTATGTCAGGGTGTAGGTTGTAGTAGGGACAACTACAGTAGGAGCAATCCAAACACGGAAGTTGTCAGCACTATAACCATCACTAACAATATTACCGAGCTTTACATAAATAGTATAGTTAGAGCCACTTGGAATATTTACTTCCCAAGCATTCTCCTTTCCATATTCCGCATTACTTGTAGAACCTTCAGAAGTTGGCACAGAAGCTTTATTAGAGCTCGGTTGTATATCATTACTCCACCCTTTTATTCCGATTCTGAAACACAAATCTCCAGCAAAAGATTTAACATCATAATAATAACGGGAATTTACCGCATCGTAGTTGAAATTCAACTTACTGGTGGAATTGTCATAAGAACCATCCGTAAGTTCTACAGTAAGAAGTCTCATGTCTTCCGCCGCCTTCAATTCTGTTGGCAACAGCAGCACCATTGCCATCAGTAAAAAGAATGTTGTTGTAAACTTTTTCATTTTGTTTTTGTTTAATTGTTATTGTTACGTTAATTGTTCGTCAAGTTTTGTTTCCCTAAGTGCAACGGAACGGTAGAGTCATGCGGAGACATGGCCACAGGGTACGCAAAAAACTCTGCGGGCAAAGCACACAGAGTCATGGGCAACATACGAATAATCGCGTGCTGCGTAAAGGAAATTATTAAGATTTAGATGTAATGTGGCTTCAACGGCGGCATATACCAAACATCCTACCCCCCCTAATACTTTCGGAGCGTAGCTACCCACCATGTTGAAACACCTTGCTGAAATAGATTGCAAAGGCTGTGTGAATGCTATATGTCTGAATGTCAACCTCATAGACACTAATGGTCTGAAATAATTCTTGAGCCTAAAATAAATTGAATAAAGCGATATTACTGATCGCAAAAGTACTATTGTTTTGCTTTCTAAGGATAAATAATGGCAAAAAAACGGCTAAAGTTTTTGCGCAAACGATTGCATATAGGTGAGGTTTTGAGGTCTTAGGTCGCTTCGCTGTCAGGGCATAAGGTGAGATATGTCTTTTGGTAATTCCACCTTACAACCTTAAACCTCCAACCTTATAACCTTAAATCAACCTTAAACCTCCAACCTAACAACCTCATAACCTGAAAGCGAAGCGACCTTAAAAGTATTTTTTCTTTACATTTGAAAATCGACTCTCTCGTGCTAAGGAGTGTTAAATATAGGTCTCGTTACTCATTTCTAATGATTTTTCGCCCTCAAAAATCCCCACTCAAAAATCAAAAATCGCAACTCAAAACTCCAAAACGGCCTCCGTTAGAAAAAAATCGGATCGTTTTTTGTCGAAATTTGGCGTTCACAGAAACGCCGGAAAATGTCGTTTTTGAGCCATTTAACGTTTGTTGGCTTTCAAAAGTGGCCGTTTTGGAGTGCGTTTCAGGCCGTTTTGGAGTGCAACGGAGGCTCCGTTGAAGTCCAAAAGTGCCTCCGTTGGAGTGCAAAAGTGCCTCCGTTGCAATTTCACAGGGTATTTTTGGGCTTCAAAAACGGCTATTTTTACCATAAAACGCGATAACCTACTGATTATCAAACCTTTAAGTCAAAACAGCCTAAAACGCCGTATTTTTGCGTTTTTGGGAGCAGGAGAGAGTTTGTTTCAAAAAACGCAAGTTTTGAAGAGGATTTTATAAGTTTTTTTACTAATTGTCTCCCGTATATTTCTTCCCCCCTTGGGGGGATTAGAGGGGGGCTTTATTTTCGCGTTTTTGAGAGCAGGAGAGAGTTTGACTCAAAATTCTCGATTCTGAGAGGCATAAATGTCATACTTTTGCATTAAGCATTTTCTCATCCACACCTATTTTGTTGCCCTTTCCTTGTTCGGTTACGAATAAAAACTTATCTTTGCATAAGATAAGCTACGCCTCAGCAATTAAGAACAAGCTCTATTGCGTTCGGCTTGCATTATCTTTGCATAAGATAAGCTACGCCTCAGCAATTAAGAACAAAAAACATATAGCTATGATATACCCTATTGGAATACAGGATTTCGAGAAACTGAGAACCGACGGTTACGTCTATGTAGACAAGACCGCGCAGATATACAAGCTCGCAACGACAGGAAGCTACTACTTCCTGAGCCGTCCCCGCAGGTTCGGAAAGAGCCTGCTCATCTCTACGATGGAGGCCTACTTCCGCGGCAAGCGCGAGCTTTTCAAGGGGCTGGCCATTGAACAGTTGGAGAAGGACTGGAAGGAATATCCCATCCTGCACATCGACCTGAATACTGCGAAGTATGACTCCGCAGACGCGTTGCTGAATGTTCTTAATGACATCCTCTCGTATTGGGAGTCCCTGTATGGTTCTTCCCCGACAGAGGTTACGCCTGAGCTGCGTTTCAAGGGGATTGTGCGCAGAGCTTGCGAGAAGACGGGTCAGCGCGTTGTGATACTCGTTGATGAGTATGACAAGCCGATGTTGCAGGCGATAGGCAACGAGGAGTTGCAGGACGAATACCGCAACACGCTCAAGGCATTCTACTCCGTGCTGAAAACACAGGACCGCTACATCAAGTTCGCCTTTCTTACGGGAGTGACGAAGTTCGGAAAGGTGAGCGTATTCAGCGACCTGAACAATCTCGACGACATATCCATGGACAACCGCTATATCGACATCTGCGGTATAACGGAGCAGGAGATGCACCGCTATTTCGAGGAATCGCTGCATGAGCTGGCCGCCGGTGAACGTCTCACGTATGAGGAAACCTGCGACAGGCTGAGACTGTTGTATGACGGCTACCACTTTGAGGTGGACACCGTGGGGATGTATAATCCGTTCAGCCTGCTCAACACTCTGAACAAGCACAAGTTTGGCGACTATTGGTTTGAGACCGGCACACCGTCGTTCCTTGTCTACCTGCTGAAGC